>FTDB01000716.1_pt1 | contig 69707 bp, 77 predicted proteins | sample 1639741 | NCBI WGS metagenome assembly FTDB01 (sample SAMEA3914869, study PRJEB12502) | metagenome | biome: forest; material: soil | place: USA | collected 2012-03-12 | depth 0.1 m | reverse complement strand
CGCTTCCACGAACAGGAAGCCGACATCGTCGCCGACGCCGGCGTGCCCGGCCGCATCACCATCGCCACCAACATGGCCGGCCGCGGCACCGACATCCAGTTGGGCGGCAATGTCGACATGCGCGTGCAGAAGTGGCTGGGCGAGCAGGAGGCGGCGGGCGTCGAGGTCCACCAGGAAGCCCTGTTCAACAAGCGCGGCGAGATCGAGGCCCAGGTCCAGGTGCTGAAGGAGCAGGCCCTGGCCGCCGGCGGCCTGTTCGTGCTCGGCACCGAACGCCACGAAAGCCGCCGCATCGACAACCAGCTGCGCGGCCGGACCGGCCGCCAGGGCGACCCCGGCCGCTCGAAGTTCTACCTGTCGTGCGAAGACGACCTGATGCGCATCTTCGCCGGCGACAAGCTCAATGCCATGATGAGCCGCCTGGGCGTCGAGGAGGGCGAGGCCATCACCCACCCGCTGCTCAACGGCGCCATCGCCACGGCGCAGAAGCGCGTGGAGCAGCGCAACTACGAAATCCGCAAGAACCTGCTCAAGTACGACGACGTGGTCAACGACCAGCGCAAGGCCGTGTTCGAGCAGCGCCAGGATTTCATGGACGCCACCGACCTTTCGGAGCTGATCCACGAATTCCGCCAGGACACCATCCACGACCTGGTGTCGCAGCACCTGCCGCCCAAGGCCTATGCCGAGCAGTGGGACATCGCCGGGCTGAAGGAGCACATCCTCAACCTGACCGGTTTGGACCTGCCGCTGGAAGACTGGGCGCAGGAAGAAGGCATCGCCAACGACGAGTTCGAGGAACGCCTGCAGAAGCTGGCCGCCGAAAAGATGGAGGAGCGCCTGCAACTGCTGGGCTCCGACCAGATGAAGGCGCTGGAAAAGCAGTTCGTGCTGCAGATGATCGACATGCACTGGCGCGAGCACCTGATGCACCTCGACCACCTGCGCGCCGTCATCGGCCTGCGCGGCTACGGCCAGCGCGACCCGCTCAACGAGTACAAGACCGAGGCCTTCACCCTGTTCGAGACCCTGCTGGTCAACCTGCGCCACGGCGTCACCCGCTGGCTGATGACCATGCCGATCCAGTTCGCGCCGCCGACGGAACAGGCCGCCGAAGCGCCGGCCATCCCGTCGCCGACCGAGCAGCGTCGCCGCCAGTTCCAGGAAATCCACCTGAACCCGGCGACCGGCGACAATGAACGCGCGCCCAAGCTGACCGACAACCTGTCGCCGGAGGAACGCGAGAAGCTGCCGCATTCCGCCCTGCCCGCCGGCTGGGAAGCGACCTCGCGCAATGCGCTCTGCCCCTGCGGTTCGGGCAAGAAGTTCAAGCACTGCCACGGCGCGCTGATCTGAGCCACCTTCCTTATACCTCCCTGAAATCCCCGATTTCGGGGAGGGGTACCGCACGAATGAGCCTTTGCGTCAGCAAAGGCGAGTGAGATGTGGTGGTGGGGCGACTTGCTGTCTTGATGACGTTAAGGAAGCAAGACGCCCCACCACCATTTCGCCCTTTCCGGATGAACATACGACCAGAGCCGGGCTCATGGTCCCCCTCCCCATCAAGATGGGGAGGTATATATAAGGGCGCCAGGCAGGGCAGCCTGGTGCTTCGCTCGACCCCAAAGCCACACCGCCGTTAACCATTTCGCCACGGACGATTCTGCCGTTGCCACGCAGGCACAGGCGCGGTATCGTCCGATCAGTCTTTTGGCCAGTCTTTGGCGGGGTGCCGGTCATGCGAAACATGGTTGTCTGTGGTGTCGGTCTGGTGGTGCTGGCGTTTGCCGTGCCCGCCATGGCGCAGGACATCGTCGATGCCGCGCCCTCCAACACGCAGGCCGTGGCCGCCGGCGATGTCGCCACCGTCGCCGTGGCGCAGATCAACGACCAGCAGGACGCCGCCCAGGCCGCCGCCAAGGTCGAGCTTTACAAGCAGCTGATGGAGCTGAACGGTACGTCGCGCACCATTCGCAACACCCTGGCCAGCGCCAAGACCACCACCCGCCTGGTGGTGGTGCAGCATGTCGGCGCCGCCGACCTGACGCCCGCCCAGGACGCCATGTACAACCAGATCGCCGACAGCGTCCTGCAATCAACCGAAACCCGGCTGATCGACGATATCGCCGCCGCCCAGTCGCAGTCCTTCAGCGCCGACGAGATCCAGCAGCTGATCACCGCCAATTCCTCGGTCGCCGCCGCCAAGTACAATGCGGCCAAGTTCATCACGCCCGACGCCAACGCCGCCGAAGTCCAGCAATACATGACCGATGCGCTGATCAAGATCGTCAAGACGTTCAACGAGTCGCTGGCCGGCTGAGAACAGCCAGACTGTCATCTAGTGGGGCCAAGTCTTAAAGTGGGGGAAGCGTGGTGGGTTTCATGAGTTTTCGTTTCGCGGGCCGTCTGACCGCCCTGGGCCTCGCCGTCCTGGCGCTTGCCGCCACGGCCCATGCCGCCGACCCGACCTCCGCCTTCGCCGCTAATGCCGCCAAAGCGGCAAAGGTCAGCACCGCGCCCGCCCTGGCGGCCCTGACCGCGCCGGCAACGCCCAAGGACCCGCACGCCCAGCTGATGGCCTACCTGGCCCAGGCGCCGTCGAACGTGACCGGCGCGCCGCAGGTGACGCCGCCGCCGGGCACCCTGGCCGTTTCCGGCACGCCCGCCGCCGGCGTGACGCCCGACAAGGCCGCCGTCGACGCCATGTTGAGCCTGCAGGCCGCCGATACGAAAGCCACCCTGCCGACTGAAGGTTTGGCGTCCGGCCAGGCCATCCACCCCTTCATGCCGGCGGCCGACGATTTCGACCACCAGGCGGCGCAGGCCATCGTGTCGGCGTTTTCCGCGCCCAAGGGCAAGACCGCCGACGACGCGGCCGACGACGCGGCCGCCCAGGCGCCCGACGATCCGGCCTTCGACGAGCGCGTGACCCTGGCCACCACCCTGTTCCAGGTCGACGGCACCGACGCGGTCATCCGCCACTATGTCGATACCGAGCACATGAAGCTGATCATCAACGAGGTGGCCAACCACATCGACATCACCAAGCTGAGCGACACCGACAAGTACCGGCTGGCCTCGATCGCCGCCGTCGCCCAGACCGAGCTGGAAGACAAGATCATCGCCATGAACGCCCGCGTCCAGGCCGCCAATCTCAGCAAGGACGAGCTGATGCAACTGATCGCCGCCTATGACACCGACGCCCAGCGCAAGCAGACGCAGTTGCGCCTGCACGACGACGGCAAGCAGGACCAGCTGGCCGGCATCGACGTCATCATCGCCGAATATTCCATCCTGCGCACCTTCATCGCAGACAACTGATCCAGGCGAGGGGGAAGCCGTGACGCGTTTGTGGAAAGTCCTGCTGGCCGCCTTCCTGGGGCTGGCGTTCATCGGCGCGGCGCTGCCGGCGGCGGCGCAGGTCACGATCCCGTCGGTGATCAGGCCGCACGATCCGGCCAAGGTGGCGATCGCCATCGAAATCCTCGACAACCTGCAGACCGAAACCATCGCCGCCACCGCCGGCCGGCGCAACCTGCTGGCCGATCCTACCATCGCCGCCATGCCGCCGGCCGACCAGACCCTGATCGGCCAGCTGTTCACCGAAGAGATGGACAAGCGCCACGCCGGCATGATCGCCGCCCTGGCCGCCGACAATGTCGACCGGTTCAGCCTCGACCAGCTCAACGACATCCTGACCTTTTCGCGCATCCAATACGTGCAGGACCTGGCCTTGGCCGCCGCCGACCCCAGCTTGGCCACGCCCGATCCGGCCGGGATGACGGCGAAGGATGTCAAGGATTTCGCGACGCTCGGCAATGCCAGCTATACCGCCGATTTTCTCGGCAACTTCAATTTCAACGCCGAGGCGGGCTTCGTTTCCGATGCGGTCGGCGCCGCCGTGACGCGTTTCGTCGCCGTCAAGGCCGGCAAGGGCTGACCGGCAGGCCGCGCTTGCGCCGGGCGGCGAAATGCCCGACAGTGCGGACTGATCACCGGAGCGCCCGCATGAAATCCGCCCTGTTCGCCGCCGCCTGTTTCGCCCTTGCCGCTGCCGGCAGCGCGCCCGCCGCCACCGTCTTTACCGGTGACCGCATCGACGGCGCCGCCGTGATCGAGAAGCTGGACGTGGCCGATCTTCCCGCCGGCCAGGTGTCGAAGTTCTGGTTCCGCGTCGAGGACACGGCGCTGGGCCAGGGCTGGTACGTGCCGGTCATCGTCGTCAAGGGCGCGAAACCGGGGCCGAAATTCCTCGTCACGGCCGGCATCCACGGCGACGAACTGACCGGCATCGCCGTCATCCAGCAACTGGCGCAGGCGACCGATCCGAAGACGCTGTCGGGGACGCTGGTCATGGTGCCGGGGCTGAATACGCCCGGCCTGCTGCATTCGACGCGCGGCCTTTCGGTCGGCGCGCTCGGCCAGTCGGGCACGGCCAACCTCAACCGGCTGATGCCGGGCGATCCGGCCGCCGTCGACGTCGGCGAACGCTATGCCGGCCGGTTGTGGTCGCAGATTTTCACCGGCAATGCCGATTTCGCCGTCGATTTCCACACCCAGTCGCGCGGCACGGTGTACCCGGCCTATGTCTTCGCCCAGACCCACGACGCCCGCCTGCTGGCCGACCTGCTGCGCCCCGACATCATCAACATGGACCCCGGCATCGACGGCGCGCTGGAAAACATGCTCGATAACGCCGGCGTGCCGGCCGTCACCTACGAACTGGGCGGGGCGGAGGTTTTCGACACGGCCATGACCGCCCGGGCGCTGACCGGCCTGCGCAACATCATGAAGGGCAAGGGCATGGTCGCGGGCACGCCCGATCTGTCCGCGCCGCAGCCCTTCGTCGGCAACAGCCTGAGCAATGTCGACGCGCCGCGCGGCGGCTGGGCGCACGTCGCGGTGAAGATCGGCGACGACGTCAAGGCCGGCCAGACGGTGGCGACGATCACCGATCCGTTCGGCGCGGTGACGGCCACCCTGACCGCGCCGCACGACGGCCATGTCCTGTCGCTGGCCAGCGATCCACGAGCCGATGTCGGCGACATGGTGGTGCGGCTGATCACCTGGGACGACGCCCTGCCGTGCAAGGCCGACGGCTGCCCGGCCGGCACGCCGATGCCGGCGAATTGAGTACATGAGGCCGTTCGCATTGATCGCGTCTCCCCCACTTATGGGCAGGGCTATCGCATATGGCTATGACCCCTTCTCACTTCTCCCCTTTCAAGGGGAGAAGGTGGCCCGAAGGGCCGGATGAGGGGTCATCCCACTGCCGGCAAGAACCCCTCACCTGCCGCTTCGCGGCATCCTCTCCCCTTGAAAGGGGAGAGGTGGAGGTAAAGGCGAGTCTCGCATTTCCATATGCGATAGCCCTGCATTTATGGGGGAGGTGGATGCGAGAGAAGCGAGCAGACGGAGGGGCATTCCATCGTCCTTAGCCCCGCCCACCGCCTTCGGCGGTCCCCCCTCCCCATAAATGGGGAGGGCGAATTTATTATTCCAGCCTCGGTTCGCCGGTGATGAACCACACCCGCGTGATCAGGCCGCCCAGCACCTCATAGATGGCGACGACGTCGAGCTCGCCCTTGCCTTCGGGGAAGTTGCGCGTCACCACTTCGCGGTCGACGACGCGATGGCCGATGACCGTACGGCTGACGAGCTTGCCGTAAAGATCGGGTTCCTGGAAGCGGATGAGATGGCGGGCGCGGATTTGCTCATGGCCTGACGCCAGCAGCGTGTCGGGGTGGCTGAACATCTGGGCGTTGGCGGCCCAGCACGCCATGAAGGCGTCGATGTCCCTGGCGTTATAGGCGTCGAGCTGGCGGGCGACGATGGTTTCCGGCGAGTCGGACACGGGCTTTCCCAGGCTCGAAGGTGGATCATTGCTTTCCTCCCTATGCGCAGCATGGAGAGGTGTCAAACCGGGCGCATGCGTCTTGCGATGACAAGAAGAAAGGGTATCCACAGATGCACACAGATAAACACAAATGTTTCAAGGGTTTGCCTGACCGGCCTGAGACACTTCAAAAACCTCGATCGCAAAGCGATCTTCTCATCTCACCGGCACGGACGTTTACGATAACACACTGAAATATCTGTGTTTATCTGTGTGCATCTGTGGGTAAACCTTACCGAATCCACCGGCCCTAGCGATGTTCCGCGATCAATGCGTTCGACGCCGTTTCCAGCCGCGCCTTCATTTCGGTCATCAGTTCGCCGCGCTTCAGCCCGGCCGCGATGGGCGGCAGGAATTGATAGACCACCGTGCCCGGCTTGCGGTCGATGCCGTGGCCGGGCCAGAACTGGCCGGAATTGGTCGCCATCAGGTGGCACGGCGCTTCGAGATCGCGGTAGAGCGCCGCCACGCCGGGCTTGTAATCGGGATCGTCGCCGGGGTTGGAACGCGTGCCTTCGGGGAAGATCATGATCTGGCGGCCTTCCTTCAGCCGTTCGGCGCAGGCCTTGGCCATGTGGCGCAGCGCCTTGGCGGCGTCCTCGCGCTGGATCGGCACCATGCGCGTCCGCCATGCGTACCAGCCGAAGGCCGGCAGGTACATCAGCTCCTTTTTCAGCACATAGCACGGCATGTCCATGACCACGAAGGGCGCGATGGTGTCGAGCATGCTCATATGCTTGCCGGCCACCAGGGCGGCGCCTTGGGGCCGGTGCTCCAGCCCGCGGAATTCGACCCGGATGCCGACGATCAGACGCGCGCCGAACAGCACCGCCTTGGCCCACCAGCGGATCGGCGCCATGGACGCTTTCACGCCGAACAGCAGCAGCGGCGTGCAGCCGAGGCCGAACACCGCCATCGCGCCATACATCCACAGGATAAATAAAAGGGAGCGCAGTCTTGTCAACTACGACGCCTGCGCGACCGACGACGCGGCCGTATCCTCGGTGCCGGGGCTGGGCTTGGGCCGGTTGCCCTTGTCGCCGAAGGCGCGGCTGATATCGAGGATCATGTCGCGGCCAAGGATGGCGATATATTTGCAGTATTCGATCACCAGGACGCGCGTGCCCTTGGGCGAGCGCCACCATTTGCGCGTATCGAGTTCGGGCGTCGCCACCGGATAGGGCACGAACTTGGCGTCGGGCATGTCGGCCTTCAGCTCGAGCAGGGCGCGCGGCATGTGGTAGTCGGAGGTGACGACGATCAGGTCGTAGAAGTCGTGGCCACGCGCCCAGTCGGCGATTTCGCGCGCATTGCCGACGGTATTCTCGGCTTCGAAGCCAAGATCGACGCAGCAGTCATAGAGCTTCTTCGACCCTTCGGTGACGTCGCGCAGCTGCGCCCGCGTCACTTCAGGATTGACGCCCGAGATGAACAGGCGCGCGCCCTTGCGCCGTTCGAGCAGGCGCATGCCTTCCTTCAGCCTGAGATCGGAGGCACCGGTCAGGACGACGATGGCGTCGGCGGTGTCGGCCGGCTCGGCGGCCGGCGTCGAGTCGATGACGCGGTCGGCGAAGACCAGCAGGCCCGCCAGCCACAACGCCACCACCACAGCCAGGGCGATCAGAGTCCGCACCTTACGCCTTCCCTCCCAGCAGGCGCAGCGTCACCATCCGCGCCGTCAAGGCACCGATCAGCGCGACCAGTACCGGACAAGGCAACAATATTAACAGGTCAAACCAGGAAAAGGGAAGAGCCAGGGTGAAGCTTTGTGAGGACCCTGTGACTTTTATGAGCGTCATGACCAGGGCGGCGACGCCGGCACCCAAAAGACCACTTTCGAACGACATACGGAAAAAGCGATACTGGAAGCGTTCGGCGATGAAGAGGTCGGACGCGCCGCACAAGCTCAGCACCTCGACGACATCGGCGCGCGCCGTCAGGCCGGCGCGGGTGGCGAAGCCGACGACGGCAGCGGTGGCCGAGCCGATGATCAGAAAAATCACGAAGGAAATCAATTTGATGGTGAGCGCGCTTTGTTCGACGTCCTTGAGCCACATCGAATGATCGTCGAGGCTGGCGTCGATGTCGCGAAGGCTCAGCGCCTTCATCAGGTCGCCGCCGCGCGCCGGGTTTTTCGGATCGAGGCGGACCTCGACCAGGTTGGGGATGGGCAGGTCGTCGAGGATGGCGTCGCCCAGCCACGGCTTGATCAGGTCCTTGGCTTTTTCGGGCTCGAGCGCGGTCACTTCCGACACGCCCTTGACGCCGGCCAGCACCTCGGCCGCCTTGGCCGCCGCCACCGAGCCGGTTTCGAGGCCGGAAGGCCGGACCTGGATCGTCACTTCCGAGCGGATGTCGCGCGACCAGCCGTCGGCGGCGCGGTCGGACGCGAGGGTGACCAGCGCCGCCAGGCAGGCCAGCACGCACAGCACGCCGATGACATAGTGCAGCGCCACCTCGCGTTCGTCCTGGCGCGGCAGCAGGTTGCGCGCGCCCGAGGCCAGGCGGGACAAGGGATGGCTCATCGCTTGGCTCCCTTCACGGCGGCGGTCAGGTCGCGCCGGGTGATGGCGCCGTCCTTCAGTTCCAGCACGGGCATACCCGAGGCGCGCACCAGGCTTTCGTCGTGGGTGGCGATCAGCACGGTGGCGCCCAGCCGGTTCAGCTCCACGAACAGGCGCATGATGCGCAGGCCCATGGCGTAGTCGATATTGCCGGTCGGTTCGTCGGCCAGGATCAGGGTCGGACGCGTCACCACGGCGCGGGCGATGGCCAGGCGCTGCTTTTCGCCGCCCGAAAGCACGTGCGGCATGGCGTCGAGCCGGTGCTTGAGCCCAACCCAGGTCAGGAGTTCGGTAACGTCGTCGCGATAGGCCTTGAAGGCCTCGCCATGGACGAACAACGGCAGGGCGGCGTTGTCGAAAACGTTAAGATGTTCGAGCAGGCGGAATTCCTGGAAGACGATGCCGAGCCGGCGGCGCAGGGCGGCCGACTGGGCGCGGTCGCCGGCGCGGATGGTCTCGCCGAACAGCGCAATCTCGCCCGAGGTCGGCTGCTGGGCCAGGTAGATCATCTTGAGCAGCGAGGTCTTGCCGGCGCCGGACGGGCCGGTGAGAAAATGGAAAGACCCGGCCGGAAGCTGGAAATTCAAGCCTTTCAGGATATGGGGGTCGTCGTCCTCGTCGCGCGCCGGCGCTTCGCCGTAGCTGAGCGAGACGTCATGGAATTCGACCACGACATCGTCGTCCGGGCCGGCATGGGCGCGGCCTTGGCTGGGGCTTGGGGTATCGATCATCGGACCCGAGTTTGCGCTTTGTCAGGCTTTAACTTTTATAAGGTGTTAAGACTTTTGGGGACATAAGGTTAAGAACCCGTGTGTGGACATATGGGTTTCCCCATTTGATTCGCCAGTTCATGATCCTCAGTTGCCCCGCCTGCGCCACGCGTTACACCATCGATGAGGCCCAATTGGGGCCGTCGGGGCGTACGGTGCGCTGCGCCGCCTGCAAGACGACGTGGCATGCCGAAGCGGTCGTCAACCCGATCGAACTGCCGCTGAACAAGCCGGTGCCGGACAAGATCGAGGACCTGCAGGCGGTCAAGGCGGACAAGCTGCCGCTGAAATACCGCGCCCTGGTCGAGGACAAGAAGCGCGTCCAGGCCCTGACCACGCAAGGCATCATCTGGGGCTCCGTGGTGGCCGCCATGGTGCTGGTGCTGGCGCTCGCCTATGTGCTGCGGGTGCCGATGGTGAAAGCCTTCCCGCGCGTCGCCGGCGCCTACGCCATGGCCGGCGTGCCGGTCAACGACTTCAACCTGCAATTTGTCAGCTACAATGCCGGCAGCGCCTTCAAGGGCGGCCGCTTCGTTGTCACCGTCCAGGCCAAGGTCAGGAACCTCAGCGACAAGCCGGCGCCGGTGCCGCCGGTGCGCGTCAAGCTGCTGGACGGCACGCTGCAGCAGTTCGATTCGGTGCTGATGCCCTCGGGCGGACTTGTGGTGGCGCCGCATGCCATGCGCACCCTGGTGTTCGACGTCAGCGACCCCGACAACATGGCGATGCACGTCGATCTTGACTTCGACCGCCTGGCGATGAAGAAGATGCTGGGTCAGGTGGCGTCGAGAACGAGGCCGTCGGACAAGGTTTCGCATCCGGCGCCGGCCAGCGAAGACAACGACGACGCCAGCACGGTGGCCGAAGCGACGCCGGCCAGGGCCGGGCCCGATCCGATCGCCGCCGAGGTCCTGGCGGACGACGACCAGGCCGCCGGCGATGCCCCCGTTTCCACCCGGCCGACGCCGCCGCTCCGGCCGGCCCTGCCCACGACTTCGGACGCCGCCCCGCAACCTGCCCATGCCGAACCCGCCGCCTCGCTCCGCACCAAGCCGCAGCACTCCTGACATGGAGGACAAGGCTGTCCCTGCCGTCATTCTCGACGAGCACGAGGTGCGGGAACGCGTCACGGCCCTGGCCGACCTGCTCAGTATCTATCTCAAGCCCGATTGTGTCGGCGTCTGCCTGCTGACCGGCGGCATCTGGTTCGCCGCCGACCTGACGCGGGCCCTGGCGCGGCTGGGTCACCACATGGCGTTCGACGCGCTGTGGCTGTCGTCCTACGGCGATAACCGCGAGCCGGGCTCGATGCTGATCCGCGCGCCGCTGCAGCGTTCGGTCGAAGGCCGCCAGGTGCTGATCATCGACGATGTGCTCGATACCGGCGCCAGCCTGAAGATCGCCGGCGAGATCGCCATGGACGCGGGCGCTGCCGAGGTGCTGACCTGCGTGTTCGCGCGCAAGCCCGATCCGTTGAAGGCCGGGAGCGTGCGCGAGGTCGAGGCCGATTTCACGGCTTGGGAAGCGCCCAACCGGTTCCTGGTCGGCTATGGCCTGGACCACGGCGGGCTTTACCGTAGCCTGCCCTATATCGGCGCGCTGGATTGATGTGTCTCATACCTCCCCAAATGCTTCGCATTCAGGGAGGTATGAGATTATGCCTATTTTTCGGCCAGGCTCATGTCGGCGAAGGTTTGCGCCGTGGCGAACGGACAGAAGCCGGCTTCGACGCGGCTCCATGGCACCGGCCCCAGGATCAGGAAGCCCAGCATGGCGGCGACCAGGGCGATGAAGCGCAGGGCGAACGGGTCGGCGGCGGCGATGCCGGCCTTGGCCTTGCCGATTTTCAGGCGCGGCTGGTCGGTTTCGTGGCGCATGGCCAGCAGGCGTTCGGGCTTGACGCCGTTATCGACCGCCAGGCGCTGGTTCAGTTCGGTGAAGGTCGGCAGACGAAAGCGCAGGGCGGCGCGCACCGACGCCACCGCCGCGATGACCAGGCCGGCGGCAAGGACGGCGACATGGCCCAGGCGCGGCAAGGCCAGGAACAGGCCCCACTGCGCGGCCACGGCGACCAGCAAAGCCAGCAGAACGAACGGAAACACCGCCGGCAGGGCGCGTTCCCAGATCATCACCAGGCGCGTGCCGAACATGGCGCGGGTCAGCGGCGAAAAGGGCGAACGTCTGGCCATGTGGTCGTCTCCCCCTTGGTCCTTAAGCTACGGCCTGCGGCGCCGGCGTCAGCCACGCCGGCACGGCTTCGCGCGCCATCATCTCGTCATAAGACGGCCTAGGGCGCACGACGGCCCAGTCGGCGTCACGCACCAACACCTCCGGCGCGAGCGGACGCGCATTATATTCGCTCGCCATCACCGCCCCGTAGGCGCCGGCGGTCATGAAGGCGACCAGGTCGCCCGCCTGCATGCGCGGCAGGGTGCGTTCGCGCGTGAAGGTGTCGCCGGTCTCGCACACCGGCCCGACCACGTCATAGGTCTCGGTTATGGAGTCGACCGGCTGGCGGACGGCGCGGATGTCATGGAAGGCGTCGTAGAGCGCCGGGCGCAGCAGGTCGTTCATGCCGGCGTCAAGCACGAGGAACTTCTGGTCGCCGCTTTCGCGTTCATGGACATGGACGACGCGCGACACCAGCACGCCGGCATTGGCGGCGATCAACCGGCCGGGTTCGAAGGTATAACGGACGTCAAGATGGCCCAGCGTCAGGGCCGCCATCCGGGCGTAGTCGCCGGGCGACGGCGGGGTTTTCTGGTTGAAATAGGGCACGCCCAGGCCGCCGCCGAGATCGAGGCGCTCGACGCTCATGCCTTCGTTGCGCAGTTGCGCCACCCAGCCCTTCATGCGCGAGAACGCGTCCTGCAAGGGTTGCAGGCTGGTGATCTGCGAGCCGATATGGCAGGCGATGCCGACGGGCGCCAGGTGGCGGTGCGACGAGGCTTCGATATAGAGTTTCAGCGCCTCCTCGGCCGAGACGCCGAACTTGTCACGTGCCCCGCCGGTGGTGATCTTGGCGTGGCCGCCGGCGCCGACGCCGGGATTGATGCGGATGACGACGCTGGCGATCATGCCCAGTGAAGCAGCGACGGCCGCCAGGCGCTCCAGCTCGGGGCGCGATTCGACGTTAAGCTGGTAGATGCCGGCTTTCAGGGCGAAGGCCATTTCGGCGTCGGTCTTGCCCACGCCGGAAAACACGATCTTCGCCGCCGGGATGCCGGCTTTCAACGCCTTGCGGATTTCGCCTTCCGACACCGTATCGGCGCCGCAACCCTGGGCCGCCAGGGTGCGCAGCACGCCCAGATTGGCATTGGCCTTCATGGCGTAGGCGACCAGCGGCGCCTCGCCCTTCGGTCCGGTCAGCTCCGGCATGGCGGACAGCGAACCGGCGAAGACCTGGAAGTGCCGCTCCAACGTCGCCGACGAATAGACATAGACCGGCGTGCCCACGGCCTTGGCGATGTCCTCAAGGGACACCTGCTCGCAGGAGAGAACGCCGGAACGGTAGTCGAAGTGGTTCATTGGATAAGGAAAATTATGTTTGACGCCACAATTTTCCCTCCCCGTTCACGGGGAGGGGGGACCGCGAAGCGGTGGGAGGGGGATCGACCGGTGGAATCCCCCTTCCGTCATCTCGCAAGCGCTCGATGCCACCTTGCCCGTGAACGGGGAAGGAAAAGAAACATGGATATGACGCTTGCGAAGTCATTATCAGTTCGGGGTGTTGTTGTTGAATTGCGTGGCGTTGCCGAAGCCTTCCAGCGGCGCGTTCTCGATCTTCTTGTTGTCGGTATAGGGGTTCGCCATGCTGTTCTGGCCGTTGGCGTCGGGGCCGGCGCGTTCGGTGGCCTTGGAGGCCGAGCTTGAATTGGTGGCCGTGGAGCCCCCACCGGGGTTGCTGGCCGACCAGTCGGCCTTGGCCTTGGCGCCGTACAGCGGCGGCGCCTGCTCCAGCGAGCCGAGCTTGCCGCAGGCGCTGAGCAGCATCGAGGCCGCCAGGATCGCCGACGCGGCGAGCGCCGTGGTGACGACAAGACGGGATTGGTTGAGCGTCCTCATGAATGTAGGTCCTTCCAGCGCTGGATTTGCATGCGTACCTGATCCGGCGCCGTGCCGCCCCAGGATTGACGGGAGGCGCAACTGGCTTCAGGCGTTAACACCTTATACACATCATCGGTGATCCTGGCTTCCAGCTTTTGCAGATCGCCCAAGGCTAGTTGCGCCAAATCCACACCCTGGACTTCCGCCAGCCTGACGGCGGCGCCGGTGATATGATGCGCGTCGCGGAACGGGATGTTGAGCGTCCGGACCAGCCAGTCGGCCAGGTCCGTGGCCGTGGAAAAACCCGCGCCGGCGGCGGCCCGCATTTTCGCCTTGTCGGCGTCAAGATCCAATACCATTCCGGTCATGGCGCGTAAGCTCAGGTCGAGGCTGTCGAAGGCTTCGAAGACCGGCGGCTTGTCTTCCTGCATGTCCTTGGAATAGGCCAGGGGCAGGCCCTTCATGACGGTTGTCAACGCGATCAGGGCGCCGGTGATGCGGCCGGTCTTGGCGCGGACCAGTTCGGCGGCGTCCGGGTTACGTTTCTGCGGCATGATCGACGAGCCGGTCGAGAAGCTGTCGGACAGGCGGACAAAGCCGAACTGCGGCGTGCACCAGATGACGATTTCCTCGGCCAGGCGCGACAGGTGTCCCGCGCAGATCGAAGCGTGGCTTAAGGATTCCAGGGCGAAATCGCGCGCCGACACGCCGTCGAGCGAATTGTTCATCGGGCGATCGAAACCCAGCGCCTTCGAGGTGGCGAAACGGTCGATCGGGAACGGCGAGCCGGCCAGGGCGGCCGAACCCAGCGGATTTTCGTTCATGCGGGCGCGGGCGTCGGCAAAGCGCGTGCGGTCGCGGCCGAACATCTCGACATAGGCCATCAGGTGGTGGCCGAAGGTCACCGGCTGGGCGGGCTGGAGATGGGTGAAGCCCGGCATCAACGTATCGGCGTGTTCCCCGGCGCGGCTGACCAGGGCGGCCTGCAGGTCGTGAAGCTGGGCAAGGGTGCGGTCGACGGCGTCGCGCACCCACAGGCGGAAATCGGTCGCCACCTGGTCGTTGCGCGAGCGGGCGGTATGCAGGCGGCCGGCGACCGGGCCTATCAACTCGCGCAGGCGGGCCTCGACATTCATGTGAATGTCCTCGAATTCGTGGCGGAAAGGAAACACGCCCGATTGAATCTCTTCGGCGATCTTCGCCAGTCCGTCGTCGATCGTTTGGGCATCTCCGGAACTTATGATACCTTGCGCGGCCAGCATGGCGGCGTGCGCGCGGGAACCCGCAAGATCCTGCGCCCACAGGCGTTTGTCGACATCGATGGAGACATTGATGGCTTGCATAATCTCATCGGGTCGGGCAGAAAAACGTCCGCCCCACATTTTTTGACCGCCTTCTGGCGTGTCTTGGGGCCGGGCGTCGGGAAGATCGGACATGGATAACCCTTTGGATGGTGACGACCCGCAGAGCGCGCAGCCAGCGCCGCGCCCGGTCGCGCCCACGCCTATAGCCGAGGCGCCTGCGCAACCCAAGGCCCAACCGGTGCAAAAAGCGAAAAAGCGCGGGCTCAATCCAGCCGCCATCGGCCTGATCGTGCTGGTCGTCGCCGCCGTGGCGGTGGTGGGGGCGTGGAAGTTCGGCGCCCACCTGGCCAAGGCGCCGCTGGCCGGCATCGAATCCGCTGCCAAGCAGGAAACGCCGTCAGGCCCGCTGGCGCCCTACGCCAAGGGCTCGATGGCCAACATGATGACCTACGCCCAGCCGCGCACCATCGACGACCTGGCCTTTGTCGACCGCGACAGGAAGACCGTGCACCTCAGCGATTTCAAGGGCCAGGTGGTGGTGCTGAACCTGTGGGCGACGTGGTGCGCGCCGTGCCGTTTCGAGATGCCGACCCTGGCGCGACTGCAATCGCAATATGCCGGCAAGGGCGTGAAGGTGCTGCCGCTGTCGGGCGACAACGACGACAAGTTCGACGACGTCAAGTCGTTCATCGACGCCCAGGAACCGGCCGACGCGCTGGGCGTCTACGTCGATCCGGCCCTGATCGAGAAGACGCAGAAGCTGGATGTGCAGAGCCTGCCGGCCACCATCATCATCGACAAGCAGGGCCGCGAAGTGGCCAGGCTGGACGGCGAGGCGACGTGGGATACGGCCGAGACCCACGCCCTGCTGGACAAGCTGCTGGCGGAATAGGTTGCTCGCGAAAAAGTCCTTCGCTGCGCTCAGTGTACGTTTCCGCGTCAGCGACAGGGTGAAAATTCTCTCGAAGCGGTTCTTCGAGAATTTTCCCGCTTTTTCCATCCGCTTCGGGCATGGCCGAAGCGGATGCGATGGGCGGTCAGGGCTTTCCACACGGACGGAATCAGCCACAATCGGTGTTTTCGTCACTGCGAGTCCCCCGCCATGCTCCTGATCCAGGCCGCGCTCGACAAGGAAGACCTGGCCGAGGTCACCACCCGGCTGAAGGGGTTGACGCGCAGCGAGAGAACCGGCGCGCGCAAGCTGGGCGATCCCTATCAGAACGATTCCAAGACGCGCGCCGTCATGGGCTGGATCCGCACCCAGATCGCCCGACATCCGCTGGTTTCGGCCTACGCCCAGCCGCTGCGCTGGTCGCAACCGCTGCTGGCGCGGCATACGGCCGAAGACGCCTACGGCCTGCAGATTCCCGACGCCGTGATGAAGGCCGAGGACGGCGTCATCATGCGTAACGACCTGGCCTATACGCTGTTCCTCAATGCCAAGTCGGCCTATGACGGCGGCGCGGTCAGCCTGGAGGCCAATGACGGCACGCGCGACGTCCGGCTCGAGGCCGGCGACATGGTCATCCACCGCACCGGCCAGCTGCACCAGATCGCGCCGGTGACGCGCGGCGAGCGCATCGTCTGCGTCGGCTGGATCCAGAGCCTGACCCCCCGCGCCGACGAACGCGACATCCTGTTCGACCTGAACCGCATGGCGATGAACAGCCGCGAGCGCGACCAGCAGCTGATGCTGCAGAAGACGATCAACGACCTGGTGCGGATGTGGGGGAAGGTTTGAAGTGACCCCTCCGCCGGCTTCGCCGGCACCAACCCTCTCTGCGCTTAAGCGGGGAGTTGGTGCGAAGCGCAGGAGGGGCTTCTTACTTTCTGAGCGGCAACCGCCGGTCGTAGGTCAAACACCGCCATACCCATTCCAGCGGCCCGCAGCGGAACCGGCTCAGCCACAGGGTGCTGAAGGCAAGCTGGGCGATCCAGATCGTGATGACGATCGGCCACAGGGCGGCGTGGTTCATCTCACCGTACCATGGCAGGTTTAAGAGATGGGGCAGCCCGAAGACGTGCGGCAGGCGGCCGCCATAGAACAGGCCGGTCATGATCAATGATTGACAGATATAGTTGGTGAAGGCCATCCGGCCGGCGCAGACCAGCGGATGGAGCAGCCGCTGGCCGAGGCTCGAACGCCCGATAAGGATCAGCGCCGATGCATAGCCGAGCGCCACCGGCAGGCAGAGAACCGTGTTGGCGATGGCATAGGCGCCGTACATGCGCGGGACGGGAAAGCCCTGGGCCAGGGTGACCCAGGATTGCCAGCCGATGAGGACGAGGCTGACCGCGCCGGCGACCAGCATGAAGAGGTAGACGCGCGTGCGTCCCTCGCCCGACAGCACGTCCGTCTTGAACAGGCCCAGCCCCAGCATCATCAGGCCGAGCGTCGTCGGCAGATAGCCGATCAGGTCGCCGATAACGCCCCTGGCCCACAGGGTGGCATTGCCGGCCAGCGAGCTGAAATCGCCGCGCATGACGACGATCCGCTCCGTCACGTCGAGCGGCCTGGGCAGGTCGACCGGCCCGGGCAGGAACCACTGGAACAGCAGGATCACCGCGCCGCCCAGGAACAGCAGGCCGCCGATGGTGAGCAATCGCCGGGCCGTCTCGCCGCGCCAGCGCCAGAAGACGAAGCCGATCAGGGCGTATTGCAGCAGGATATCGCCGTACCAGATCAGCGCGCCGTGGATCAGGCCGAACAGGCTGAGCCAGGCCAGGCGGCGGAACAGCGGCCGGCGGACGAGTCGCTGCCCGGGGTCGTCGTCACGACCGACCAGATAGAGGCTGATACCGAACAGCAGGTTGAACAGGGTGATGAACTTGCCGTGGAAAAAGGTCTCTGTCAGCCACCACGACACGATGTCGGCGTGGGTGAGCGGCAGGACCGATTGCGCCGGGTCGGCATAGACTTCGGGAGGCTGGGCGAAGCCAATGGCGTTGACGGCCAGGATGCCGAGAATGCTGAGGCCGCGGATATGGTCGAGCGCGGCGATGCGGCCGGTGTCAGCTGCTTTCATAGGTCGGGCCCGAAGGCGCGGGCTTGCGCGTCAGGGCCAGGGCCTGCAGCACCACCGCCGACGGAATGGCCAGGGCCAGTTGCCCCAGGATCATCAGCCCGCCGAACATGGCGAAGGACGACAGCAGGTTGTCGCTGACCATGCCGCGGGCGAAATAGGTGGCGAGCGCGCCGGCGCTGCCAAGGCAGGTCACGAACAGGGCGCACAGCATGACGACCAAGATGGCGTGCAGGCGCGACGGCGGCGGCGACAGGCGCCACAGGGCCAGGGCGCCGACCATCCAGGCCAGCGCGATGCCCATCTGGCGCTGGGTTTCGGCCAAGGCCTGCGGGTCGCTGCCGAGCCAGCGCGTGACGAACCAGCAGACGCCATGAAGGCACAGGGCCACCAGGGCCGAGATGATCATCCAGCGCGCTTCCGGTTGGCGAAGGGTCAAGGATGCGGCCATGGTTCTAGCGCGTGGGGACCGGCTTTTCGCCGCGATAGTCGTAGAAGCCGCGCCCGGTCTTGCGGCCCAGCCAGCCAGCCTCGACATACTTCACCAGCAGCGGGCACGGGCGGTACTTGCTGTCGGACAGGCCGTCGTAAAGCACGTTCATGACGGCAAGCACGGTATCGAGGCCGATGAAGTCGGCCAGCTCCAGCGGCCCCATCGGATGATTGGCGCCGAGCTTCATGCCGGTGTCGATGGCGTCGACCGTGCCGACGCCCTCATACAAGGTATAGACCGCCTCGTTGATCATCGGGATCAGGATGCGGTTGACGATGAAGGCGGGGAAATCCTCCGAATTGGCCGTGGTCTTGCCGAGGCTCTGCGCGAACTTCAGCGCGACGGCGTAGGTTTCGGCGTCGGTGGCGATGCCGCGGATGATCTCGACCAGCTTCATGATCGGCACCGGGTTCATGAAGTGCAGGCCGATGAACTTGCCCGGCCGGTCGGTGGCGGCGGCCAGGCGGGTGATCGAGATCGACGAGGTGTTCGAGGCCAGCAGGGCATCGGGCTTGAGGTGTTCGCACACCGCCTTGAAGATGGCGTTCTTGACGGCTTCGTTTTCGGTGGCAGCCTCGATGACCAGGTCGCAATCCTTCAGCTCCGCGACGGAGGCCGCCGGCGTCAGGCGGGCGATGGCGGCTTCGGCGTCGGCGGCCGTAAGAGCGCCTTTTTCGACGAAACGGGCAATGCCCTTCTCGACGCGGGCGAAGGCGGCCTTGACCGCGTCGGCCGACTGGTCGAACAGGACAATGCCATAGCCTGACTGGACGCAGACCTGGGCGATGCCCGCCCCCATCTGGCCCGCGCCGATGATGCCGACCGTCTTGATGTCCATGGATTCGTTCCCTTAAGCTCGCCTTGACCGTCATATAGCCATTCGACGGCGGCCACGCACGCGGAACTTCATGGAAAAAGGTGATTTTTCAGCGCGCGGGAACAAGAAAACAAGACGCCCACCACCCTTTGCCGTGAAGAACGGCAAAAGGTCCCCCTCCCCAAACCCTACGCGTTCAGGGAGGTATAATTGGATTCAGCCCAGGGCCTTCATCAGGTCGGGGATGGCGGTCTTGTAGTCGGCCACCAGGCCATAGTCGGCGACGGAGAAGATCGGCGCCTCGGCGTCCTTGTTGATGGCGACGATGACCTTCGAGTCCTTCATGCCGGCCAGGTGCTGGATGGCGCCGGAAATACCGATGGCGATGTAGAGATCTGGCGCCACGACCTTGCCGGTTTGCCCGACCTGGTAGTCGTTGGGGGCATAGCCGGCATCGACGGCGGCACGCGATGCGCCGACGGCGGCACCGAGCCTGTCGGCCAGCGGATCGAGCACGGCCTTGAATTCCTCGGCCGAACCGAGCGCGCGGCCGCCCGACACGATGATCCTGGCCGCGCCCAGTTCCGGACGGTCGGAGGTGACCTTTTCCTCGGAGATGAAGCGCGTGCCGGGCGCCGTGGCCGGGGCGGCCACGGTTTCGACGGCAGCCGAACCGCCCTCGCCGGCCGCCTTGAAGGCGGTGGTGCGCACGGTCATGATGACCTTGGCGTCCGAGGTCTGGACGGTTTCGAGCGCGTTGCCGGCATAGATCGGCCGGACGAAGGTCTTGCCGTTGACGACCTCGACGACGTCCGACAGCAGGGCGACGTCGAGGCGGGCGGCGATGCGCGGGGCGTAGTTCTTGCCCGAGGCCGACGACGGGATGGCGACGGCGTCATAGTTGCCGGCCAGGCCGGCGGCCAGGGTGCCGATATCCTCGGCGATGTCGTTTTTCAGGTCGTCGTCCTGGCTGAGCAGGACCTTGCGCACGCCGGCGATCTTCGCCGCCTGGGCGGCCACGGCATCGACGCCGCCTCCATAGACCAGGATATCGATGTCGGACGACAGGGCCAGGGCGGCGGTGACCGTCTTGTGCGTGGTGTCGCGGAGATGGGCGCCGTCGTGATCGGCGATAACGAGAACGGCCATGTTACAGCACTCCTGCGGTCTTGAGGTCGGCGACGAGTGTGGCGGCGTCGGGCACCTTGACGCCGGCGGAACGCTTCGGCGGTTCGGTCACCTTCAGCACCTTGAGGCGCGGGGCGATATCGACGCCGTAGCCATGGACCGGCTTGACGTCGAGCGGCTTCTTCTTGGCCTTCATGATGTTGGGCAGGCTGGCATAGCGCGGCTCGTTGAGGCGCAGGTCGGTGGTGATGACCGCCGGCAGTTTCACGCCAAGCGTCTGCAGGCCGCCGTCGACTTCGCGCGTCACCTGCGCTTCGCCGTTTTCGATGACCACTTTCGAGGCGAAGGTGGCCTGCGGCCAGCCAAGCAGGGTCGACAACATCTGGCCGGTAGCGTTGTTGTCGCCGTCGATGGCCTGCTTGCCCATGATGATCAGGTCGGGCTTTTCCTCTTCGACCACGGCCTTCAGCAGCTTGGCGACGGCCAGCGGTTCGAGATCGGCCGGGGTTTCGATGAGCAGGCCGCGGTCGGCGCCGATGGTGAGCGCGGTAATCAGCACGTCGCGGGCCACCGCCGCCCCGATGGTGACGGCGACGATCTCGGTGGCGACGCCCTTTTCCTTCAGCCGGGTGGCTTCCTCGACGGCGATTTCGTCGAACGGATTCAGCGACATCTTGACGTTGGCAAGGTCGACGCCCGACTGGTCGGCCTTGACGCGGGCCTTGACGTTGGCATCGAGCACCCGCTTGACGGGGACGAGAATTTTCATGGCGTTTCACCTCTGGATCAGGCTCTGTGCCGCCCCCTGCGCCGGTCGGTCAAAGTTGACGCGCGCGGAAGAGTTGGCCGTTTGGCGATAAGTACGATGCCGGCCTGTAAAGTCAATCTCTGATTGGCAGGCGGAGGCGGTTTTCGTTTGCCCCAGGGACGGGTTTGGCGCATAAGGACGGCGTTTTTTTCCGGATTTCGCGCATGCCCAGCCAGATCGGCCGCCTCAAGTGGATTTTCGTCGCCGTCTTTTTCACGCTCAGCATGGCGATCACGGCGTGGCAGTGGATCTACGTCATCCCACAGCAGAAATGCGATAAAAAGGGCTGGTGGTGGTCGGAGCGCGACATGAAATGCTACCAGCCGATGCGCATCGTCGACATGCCGGGCTACAGGCCGAGCCCGGTTTCGGCCTCGGCTTCGATCTCCGCCAGCAAGTGATCAGTCTTTTCCCGGCACCCACAGCACATCCGCGCGGCCGTGGTCATTGGCGTGGCGCGCCAACACGAACAGCAGGTCCGACAGGCGGTTGAGATATTTCAGCGCCTGCGGATTGACGGCCTCGGCGGCGTTCAGCGTCACCGTATCGCGTTCGGCCCGGCGGGCGATGGTGCGGGCCAGGTGCAGGTGCGCGCTCAGGGCGTTGCCGGCCGGCAGGATGAACGAGGTCAGCGGCGTGAGATCGGCGTTGTAGCGGTCGAGCGCCTGCTCCAGCGCCGTGACCTGGGCCGCCCTGATGCGCACCGGCGTCCACGCCACCTCGCCCGGCGTGGCGAGATCGGCGCCGAGGTCGAAGAGGTCGTTCTGGAGTCTTGCCAGCAGGTCATCCAGGTCACCGCGGCTGTGCAGGCGGACCAGCCCGAGGGCGGCATTGGCCTCGTCGACGCTGCCGATGGCGACGAGGCGCGGATCGTCCTTGCGTCGGCGGTGGCCCGACGCCAGGCCGGTCGTGCCGTCGTCGCCGGTGCGGGTATAGATCCTGTTCAGCTTGACCATCAGTGCCCGTTGCGCCAGGCCCAGGCCAGCACCAGGATCAGCACGATGGCAATGGCTTGCAGCATGACGCGCCAGCGCATCAGCTTGTTCGACCAGCGTGCGCGGAAATCCTCGCCCCGGGTCAGGCTGAAGATACCCATCCCCAGCACCGCGACGACGGCCAGCATGGTGATCAGGGTCAGGATAAACAGAAAGACGCTCATGCGGCCGTTTTCGGCCTTTTGCCGGCAAAAGTCGAGGGGCTTGTCGGGCTTATATCTTTTTACCTGTCAAAATCCCGGCGTACGGTAACGGAGGGCAAGTTCGCCATCGCAACGCACAAAAATAACGCCGTTGCTGATTGAAAAGGGGGTTTTGTCATACTAAGTAAGCTCTGACCGGGGATTCAGCTTTCCTAAGCGTAAACTTTCAGTGTGTGTAGCGTCATGTATGATCAGAGTAAAAACGACCGTATCCCCAGCCACGAGGACAAGCCCTTGCCGACCGGAAACCGCGCGCGTTCGAAAGAACGCAACCGCCTGAAGATCCTCGAATCGGCAACCCAGCTTTTTCGTGAACGTGGCTTCGAGGCGGCTACCCTGCGCGATATCGCCCGCGCCGCCGGCCTTTCGACCGGCGCCCTGTTCGCCAATTTCGCCGACAAGACCGAAATCTTCCTGACCGTCATCGAGGAAGAAAACGCCCGCGTCATCCGCGTGATGCGCGAGGCCCACGACCCGGCCCTGCCCCTGCCCCAGCGCCTGCACCAGCAGATGATGCGCGGCTACGAAACGGCTCAGGTCAATGCCCGCCTGATCCTGTCGGCCTTCGTCATGAAGTGGAGCCACGATCCGTCGAGCCCCAACGAAATCGGCAAGATGAGCGACATGGTGCGCTATGCCCTGCGCGACACGCTGAAAAGCGCGGTCGAGCACAAGGAATTGCCGGCGGCGATCGATGTCGATTCGTCGGCCGAAATCCTCGAAGACCTGTTGTTCGCCAACCTGCGCCGCGCCTTCCAGGGCTCGGACGACCAGGGCACGTTCGACATGGCCATGTTGTCGCAGCGCGTGACGGCGCAGGTCGCCGTGGTGGTGGCGGGACTGAAGGCGTAACCCTTTCACGCAAAAGTCCCTCGCTGCACTCGGTGTACTTTTGCGTGGCCCAATCGAAAAGCAGCTTTTTGGGGCGGCCCGGCTAAGCTGCTTTACATATTTTCCTCAGACAGGCCTGCGGCTTGTCTGAGGTTGAGGTCCGGCTTTCGCCGGCCCAGGATCAACTCGTCCATTTCAATGTGGCCGGCTTCACCGGATTGACGAACGCCCGGCCCTCGGCGCGCGCGGCCAGCCATTCCTTCTTGAGCTGCTGGTACCACTTGGCCTGGGTGTCGGCGTCGTCGATCCACAGCAGGGCCGGGTCGTATTTCAGGCCTTCGTTCTGCAGGTTGACCATGTCGCCGTCCTGCTTGAGGAAGGCCCTGGCGCCGAGGCGGAAGACCGGCGCGATCAGGCGGAACAGGCCATGGTCCGACCAGAAGATCTGAGTGATGCGCGTCGACTTTTCGTCGATCGGCGTCAGGCAGGTCAGCCCCAGCACCTGCTGGCTGCCGATCTCGATGTGTTCATAGCGAATGCCCGGCAGGCGGAAGGTGATCTCGGTCGCCGGCGCGCCGCCGAGGATCTTGTAGGCGCGGCTGTTCTTCGACGGCGCGTGGCGGACCATGGCGAAGCCCAGTTCGCGCGGCTCGAAATCCTTGATCTTGGAAAGCTGCGACTTGGCCGAACGCCACCACCATTGCTGATGCACGTAAGGCCCGTGCGCCGGGTCCATCAGGCCGACCACCGCGTGATCGATATGAGCGTCGAAATCCATGGTCTCGACGATGATGGGCGCACCGCCCACGATGCCCGGCAAGGTGGGCGGCTCGTGATCGGGTACGGTCGGTCGGCGGGCGTCGGCGGTGACATAGATCCAGACGATGCCCTGAAGCTCGCGCACCGCGTAGCTGCGGACCCTGATCTTCTCGACGTCCATGGCCTGGTCGGCGGTGAGCGACGGGATCGATGTGCAGGTGCCGGCGGTATCAAAGGTCCAGCCATGATAGCAGCATTGCACGACGCATGAGCCGTTTTCACGCAGCATCTGGCCGGCGGACAGGGGTGCGGCGCGATGCGGGCAGATGTCGCGGATGGCGTAGACCTTGCCGTCGAGATCGCGGCCGAGCAGGACCGGTTCGCCAAGGAAAACATAGCGCTGCAGGGCGCCGGGCTTGAGATCGCCGGACAGGGCGGCAAACCACCAGCAATCCTTCAGGAAGCCCTGGCCGAAGGCGACGCGGGCGGGAGCATTGGAAGTGGCGGTCTGGTCGGGCATGCGTGGCGTTTCGCGTTATCGGTCAGCAATGACGTACAATACCGGAAAGCGCCGGCAAATGCGACCGTTCAGCGCGTCTTCGCGAAGCGCCCCAGCGCGTCGAGGAAGGCGCGGTTCTCGTCATCCTTGCCGACCGTCACCCGCAAGGCCTGCGGCAGGCCGTAATTGGCGACGTGGCGCACGATCAGGCCCTGGCTCATCAGATAGCCATTGGCGGCTTCGGCCTCGGCGCGGTCCCTGAAATGGATGAGCACGAAATTGCCGGCCGACGGGCGGACAGCAAAGCCGAGGCCGCGAATCTCCTGGATCAGGCGCGGCCGCCAGCCGGCGACCTGGGCCTTGGAGGCATCGATATGGGCCTGGTCGGACAGCGCTGCCACGGCGGCGTATTGCGCCGGCAAATTGACGTTGAACGGCAGGCGGATGCGGTCGATGGCGGCGATGACCAGTTCCGGGCAGTAGCCGAAGCCGACGCGCAGGCCGGCCAGGCCGTGAATTTTCGAGAAGGTCCGCGTCACCACCATGTTGTCGAGCCCGCGCGCCATTTCAAACGCCGACTCCCAGGTGGGTTCGTCGACGAATTCGGCATAGGCCTCGTCGATGACGAGAAGAATGTGCGGCGCCAGTTGCGCCCGAAGGCTGCGGATTTCCTCGGGCGTGTTCCAGGTGCCGGTCGGATTGGCCGGGTTGGAGATGTAGACCAGCTTAGTCCGGTCATCGACCAGGGCCAGCAGACGCTCGATCTCGATGCGCTCGTCGGGCTCGGGCGCCAGCCTGACCTCCGCCTGGCAGGCCAGCGCCGAGATACGGTAGGCAAGAAAGCCGTGCTCGCCCGTGACGATGTTGTCGCCGGCTTCGAGATAGACCTGGTTGAGCAGGGCGAAGACCTCGTCCGAGCCGTTGCCGAAGACGAGGCGCCCGGCTTCGAGACCGTGATAGGCGGACACCGCCTCGCGCAGGATATTGGCGTGGCCTTCCGGGTAGCGGAACAGTTTGGCTTGGGCGTCGCTGAAGGCTTGCGCGGCTTTCGGCGAACAGCCGAGCGCATTTTCGTTGGACGACAGCTTGATCGGTTCGGCCACGCCGTCGATCTTCGACTTGCCGCCGATATAGGGCGCTATGTCGAGAATGCCGGCTTTGGGGGAGGGCGTATTGGTCATGGGCCGGGTTCTAATCCGTGGGAGGTATTTTTTGAACCACGAAAAGCACGAAAAGGACACGAAAAACACGAAGATCGCGGTCTTCTGTCAAGGATGCGCGTATCAACGGGTTTTAAGACGGACATAGCGCGTCATCTCAAACCAAAAAAAGACAACCAATCCAAAGCATTGATTACAGTTTTCGTGTTTTTCGTGTTGCCGCCACAGGCGGCTTTCGTGCTTTTCGTGGTTAAGCCTTAGATCCGTGGCGCGGCGCCGATGATGCCGGAGAGTGAGCCGAGCGGGGCATCACCGAGGCGCGGATCGTTTTCCTGGACGTAGCCCGACAGGCTGAACAGCTTCAGGCCTTGCGCCGTGCACAGCCATTCGGCGGCGAAACCGCGCTTGCCCAGTGTCTCGATCATGCGGTTCTCATTGGCGGCCGCGTCGGACACCCAGAAGGTCATGTCGTCGCCGGTCGGTTCCGGCGCGATCGCCGCGATGGCCACCGCGTGCGGCCGGCCATTCGACATTTCCGGCAGGGCGGCGATGATGCGCACGGCCGGTTCGGCCAGCAGCCGGGCCCACCACGCGCCGCCGCGCGGATCGAGGCTGAGCACGCCGAGATGGCGGGTATCGCGCGCCGCGGCGATCACGGCGGTGGCGTCGTCGAGATAACCGTAGGACGGCGCGAAACCGAAGCGTTCGCGCGCCCAGACCAGAACTTCCTGCGACTGGTCTTTGGCGCTGAGATCGAGGTGCAGGCCGCCGGTCACCTGGCCTTGAATGCGCAGGTTTTCCGAAATCAGCTCGCGCCAGATGCGCACCACCACTTCGGCCGAAGCGATTGTGCGCGGCATGGCGATCAGCTTGCGGATCAGCATGGCCTCGCGGTCGGGGCGCAACAGGGAAACGGCGCTGTTGGCCGCTTCGTCGCGCGCTTTCGCTTCGCCGATAGCCTGGCCAAGCGCCGCCCGCTGGTCGACCAGCCGCAACAGCTCGGCATCGAGGGCATCGATTTCACTTCGGAGGTCGGTCAGGGTACGCACAAAACTATCCCGCAATTAGACGTATAATCTATGCGCGGGCGCGGCCTAGCACAAGTAAAAATGAGTATATGTCAGGCTCACGGCAATATAGGTGCATCTGAAACTTTCAACGGACCGATAAAGGCGCCGCCGTCCTTGAAATCGAGCGGGAATTTCTGCGTGCCCTGGGTCGCCAGCGTCATGTCGATCAGCGGCTTGGCCAGGGTCATGTTCTCCGGCGAAATCAGGTGCAGGGCCGCCAGCACGCTGAGCGGCTGGAAGCTGCCCGACATCTCGATGTTCATGCGGCCGCTGAGGCGATGATTGTCGTCGAAGGTCAAGGCGTCGGATTTGGCGAAAAGGTTGAGATCGCCCGCCGTCATCTGCGCCTTGAAGCCGGAGACCTGGCCGCCGGCGTTGCGCCACTGCGTCACCGCCTGGCCCTGCGCCGCGCCGCCAAAGGATGAAAAGTGCGACAACGATCCTTCGACATCGAGACCGAGCGGCTTTTGCGGCGCCAGGTCGCCGACCAGGCTTTGCGGCTGGCCGTGGGCGCCGGTGACGCGCAGCAGGAAGTCGGCGCTGTCCGTGATGTTGGCGGTCGGGCGCAGGTAGGCCTCGACCGAGTCCGCCGTCTGGAAGACGAAGGGATGGGCGGTGTCGGATGGCGTGAGGGTCAGGCCATGGCCGGCGATGGCGACATTGTAGATCGGTTGGGTCAGACCTGAAAAGCTGGCCTTGAGGCTGGAGCCGGCCACCGTTATCGTGCCGAGGTCCAGGCCTTCCGTATGGCCGCGATAAAGCGTCAGGCCCTGCGGCGCCGCCAGCACCCATTTGTCGAGCGCATAGGCATTGGCTTCGGCCTCAAGACGCGGCGTCGCCAGCCCGCGTCCGGACGGGGCGATGATGGTGACGTGGTTGAGCTGGACGAACATGCGGAAGGGATAGCCGCCGACGTGCCATGGATCGAAGCTGACCTTATAGCCTTGTTGGACCAGGGCGTCCTGGTGCGACTGGACGCGGCCTTCGATCTGGTGGGCGACGTAGAACCAGTAGCCGCTCCACGCCGCAAACGCGATAACGACGAGCAGGAACGGCCCGAAGATGCCGAGGCGGTGGGTTCTGCGGCGGGGCTGGGCGTCGGACATGGCGGGCTCCTCGATGACCGCTCACTCAGATATCAGCCGACGTAAAAAAGCAAGGTCTCACAGCGCCTTGTAAAAGAAGGTGCAGGCGCCACGGCCGGAATTGTCGGCGTACATGGCGTAGCCCGGGATTTCGCCGAAAAGGGTCCAGCCGAGACGCAGATAGAGGCGTTCGCCGTCGCTGTCTTTTTCGGTGTCGAGCGTGAGAAGCGTGCGGCCGATGCGGCGGGCCTCGTCCTCGGCGGCCATCAACAACGCGGCGCCCAGGCCCTGGCGACGGGCGCGGCTGTGGACCAGCATCTTGGCGATATCGGCGCGGTGGGCCTGGTTCTCCATCGGCGCGGGCACCAAGTGGACCATGCCGTCGATCGCACCGTCATGTTCGGCGATGACGATCAGCCGTTCGCCGCGCGCATGGCTGTTAAGCGCACCGTCCCACCACCCTTCGGCCTTGGCGCGTGTCATCGGCCAGACGAAATTGACCGAGGCGCCGCTTTCGACCGAATCGATCAGCAGGTCGATCAGCGCGTCACGCCGGATGGCGGCTTCGGCGGGCGGGATCAGGCGGAGGGTGTGGTTCATGGCAAGCCCTTTGTCAGCACCACGGCGTAGCGCGCCGGTCGGCCTGAAACATTGCGGAAGGCATTGCCGGCATCAAGGCGCATATGCAGGCAATCGCCGGCCTTGAGATCATAGGTCTTGTTGGCGAGCGTGATCTCCATCTCGCCGTGCAGAACCCAGACGTGCTGGTCGATGCGTTCGTGGCGGGCTTCGAAATCGACGACGGCGCCGGCCGGGAAATCGACCTCGACAATCCGGACCGGGGAGCCAGTGCCGGCGGGGGCGATTTCGCGGCGTTCATAGCCGCTTTGCGGATCGCGCCAGACGGGCTGGTCGGCGCGGCGCAGGAGGGGCGACGCGACCTCGCGGGCGAACAGGGCCGATAGGGTGAGATCGAGGCCGGCGCATAGCTTGTCGAGCACCACCGCCGAAGCGTGGACCTCGCCGCGTTCGATGCGCGAAACCATGGCGCGGCTGACATCCGTGCGGGCCGCGACGTCGTCGAGCGTCAGGCGCAGGTCGGCGCGGCGCCTGGCGATGCGCTGGCCGATGAGGGTAAGAAGATAGGTTTCAGATTCCATGATAAGAGAATATAATCTCTGATCATGGAGTCAAGCCCGCCCGCAAGCGAAGGAAGGCATCCACAGATGCACACAGATAAACACAGATGTTTTATCACCATGGCCCGTCGGCGTTGCGTTTCATGTCTCCGGGAATCGATCGCGAAGCGATCATTAATGTCGCCGACTCCAGCCGTTCAGCGCCCGTCTCATCTGTGTTTATCTGTGTGCATCTGTGGATAAATCTTCCTTCCCATGCAAGAACGCCTCGATCGACTGGATCGCCTCCTTCAAGGTGCAGCGTTGCAGCACCACGCCTTCGGGCAGGCTGGAGAACAGCCGCGTCGGGGCGGCGCTGTCGAGCATCACAAACACGCCGCGGTCGTCAGCCTTGCGGATCAGCCGCCCGAACGCCTGGGCCAGGCGGGCACGCGTCAGGGCGTCGTCGTAGAGCTTGTTGCCGAAATGGACGCGCCGTGCCCGGTGCAGCGTGTCCGGGCGCGGCCACGGCATGCGGTCGAAGGCGATCAGGCGCAGCGCACTCCCCGGCACGTCGATGCCATCGCGTACCGCATCCGTGCCCAGCAGGCACGAATGGTGCTCGCTGCGGAAGACGCTGATCAGGTCGGAGACATCGAGCGGATCGACGTGCTGGGCGTAGAGCGACAGGCCGGCCTCGGCCAATGGGGTGGCAATGATGTCGTGGACCAGCTTCAGCCGGCGGATGGCGGTGAACAGGCCAAGGCTGCCACCCCGTGCCGCCTGGAACAGCATCTGCATGGCGGCGGCCACGCTGCGCACGTCGTCGCGGCCGACATCGGTGACGACGAACAGGCGCGCCTGGTTGGCATAGTCGAACGGCGAGGCGATGCGCGCCGTCTTGGCGCCCATGACCAGGTGGTTGGCGCCGGTGCGCTGCCGCGCCAGGGTGAAGACGTCGTCTTCGCTGGCCTCGCGCGCGCCGTCGCTGAGCGTGGCCGAGGCGACCAGCACGCCGTGTGCCGGCTTGAGCACGAATTCGGCCAGCGGCAGGGACGGGTCGACATAGTGGCGGTTGAGGGCGACATCGACGACGCGGCCGCGATGCATCTCGGTCGAGAACCAGTCGATGGTGGCGGTCAGGCCCTGGTCGTCGGTGACATCGGCGTCTTCCAGCGCCAGTTGCTGCAGCAGCGACCGCCATGCCGGCAGCAGCATGCGCGCCCGCCGTTCGAGGCCGCGCAATATGCCTTCGAGGCGGACGCGGTCGGGTGCCTCCATCTCCTTGGTTGTATCATTGAGCTGGTCCTCGATGGCGCGGACCAGGGCCAGCAACGGCGCTTCGACGGTGCCAAGCGCGCGGGCCGCCACCTTGGCGGCGGCGCCGACGCCTTCCAGGCAGGGATGGGCCTCGCATTCGCCGCCCTGGTCACCGTCGCCGCTAAATTTCGAACGGAGGCGCGCCTCGCCTTGGCGGACTTCGATCTGGTTGAGCGCCTCGACCAGCAGGGCTTCGATCGGCCCGGCCGGATCCAGGCCGCCGCCCGACTGGGTGCGCACGGTGATACGCTGGGAAAAGCCTTCGCTGGGCAGGACGTGCGCCGCGCGGATCAGCTCCTTCATCGCCGTCTTGGCGGGTTCGTTGCCGGCCAGCAGGTCGCCGAGGCGCGCTTCCAGCCCCCGGCCCCGCCGCGACCGGCCTTCGTTGCCGCGAATCCAGCGCCTGAGTTCGAAGGCTTCCAGCCCCGACAGCCGGGTGGCGAAGGCGCCGTCGGCGGCTTCGAAGACGTGGTGGCCTTCGTCGAAGATGAGGCGCGACAAGGCGGCCTGGGGCGGTTCGACATCGCCCTGGACGTCTTCGCCGTTGATTTCGGCAGCAAGCTGGGCGCGGGCGGTATCACGCAGGTCGTAGGTGGCCTGGGCCATGACCAGGGCGTGGTTGGCGATGACCAGCGACGCCGAGCGCGCCTTCCTGACCGACTTTTCGATGAAGCAGACGCGATAGTGCGGACAGGCGGCGTAGGTGCATTCGCCGCGCCGGTCGACCAGCGCACCGGGGGTCAGGGTCTGGAAAACCTGGGCCGGCGAGGACGGCGGCAAAAGCGACGGCAGCCAGGTCGGGAAATCGCCGCTCATGATATCGCCGTCGCGGCTATAAAGCACCCAGCGCGCCAGCAGCACGGCCATGATGACCTCGGGCGCGCCTTGTGCCCCGGCCAGGCGTTCCTGGAAATTGAGCAGGCAGAGATAGTTTTCGCGCCCCTTGCGCACCACCACGGCCTGGCTGCGCTCCTCGGCCGTGTCGAACAGGGCGCGCGTGTCGTTATAGATCTGCTTCTGCAGCGCCTTGGTATAGGTCGAGACCCAGACCTGGCCCTGGGCCTTTTTCGCCCACGCCATCGCCGGCGCCAGGTAGCCCAGGGTCTTGCCGACGCCGGTGCCGGCTTCGGCCAGCAGCATGTTGGGCTGGTCCTTCATCCATTTCGGCGCGAAAATATCCTTGGCCCGCAGCGCGAAGGCCAGTTGTTCCGGCCGGCGCTCATCGAGGCCGGCGCGAGCGAGATCGGCGCCCAGGCGTTCGCCGACCTCGGCGTCGGTGAGGGCGACGGCGCGGGCCTGGCCTTCAGGCGCCTGGTCTTCCCATTCCTCCAGCAGCGACCAGACCTCCAGCGCCGGCGGGGCGACATAATCGGCGGGGATCTGCGTGTCGTCGAGCACCGCCTGGACCAGCGGCGCCCACGCCCAGCCCTGGCGCGCCATCAGCCGGACGCCCGATTGCGCCACCAGGCGAAAACCGAGCGGCGACGCCTTCAGGGTTTCGCACAGGTCGGCGATGACGGCGAACAGGATGCGCGCCTGCATCTCAGGCGTTTCGGGCTCGTCATGGCCGCAAGCCAGGGCCAGCCCGGCCGCCGACGGAGCGCAGAACTGCGCCGGGCGGACGAAGGCGAACAGTTCGAGGACGTCGAAATGATCGGCTTCGCGATGCTGGCGATTGGAGAACAGGCGGTTGCGGACCAGCGACGCATTGGCGACGATCAGGGGTTCGCGTCCCCACAGTTCGCGCAGTTCCGGCGTCGCCACCTCGCGCCCGGCCGAACCGTCGCTCATGCTGGCATGGACGGGCGAGAAACCGAGCGCCTGGGCCGGCATATGCGCGCGCCACGGCAGGGGCGCGGGCGGCGTCGGGCGGCTGAGGGTTTCGTTTTCGTTCACGGTCGGACCTTAACCCGCGCCGCGGGCCAAGGCCAGACATATCAGCGCGAAATTCAGCCGGCGGACGTCGAACCGGCGTCGGCCATCGGCGGGCTGCCGTCGCTGATCGGCGTGAAGGCGGCGACCTGGTCGTCGACCTTCTGGGCCTGCGAATCGGACAGTTGCGCCTTGACGCTGTAGGCGGACTTGGCGGCCTCGGAATCGCCCGACTTGGCGGCCAGGGACAGCCACTTGTAGGCTTCGCTCAGGTTGACGGCCACGCCGTCGCCATGCTGGTAGAGGACGCCGAGATTGTACTGGCTGTCCTCGATGCCGCGCTCGGCCGCCTTGCGGAACCACATGGCCGCCATGACGCGGTCCTGGGCGCCGCCGTCGCCGTTATAGTACATCAGCGCCACGTTGTTCATGGCGCCGGCGATGCCGCCTTCGGCCGCGCGCTGGGTCCACAAACGCGCCTGGGCCTTGTCGGGCGTCACGATATTGCCTTCGCCGGAATAGACGCCGCCGAGACGGAACTCGGCCGGGGCATAGCCCTGGTTGGCGACGGCCTTCAGCTTGTCGATGGCGCCGGGGGCGCGGGCGTCGAGCGCCTTGCTGGCCATGTCGAACTGCGCCTTCAGGTTGCTCTGCAGGCTGGCATTGCCGGCGTCCTCGTCGGGCGAGGTAACGTTGATGGCGGCGGCGGCGATGGGCGTGGGCCTGGCGGACTTGCCGGCATTGGCTTCGATGGTCTTATAGGCGACAAGGCCGCCGCCGACCAGCACGCCGGTCGCCACCACGGCGATGCCGGAGGCCTTGGCGATGGCGCCGACCATGGTGTTGCCGCCCTGCGGCTTGACGGTTTTCTTCGGCTGCGGGTCGCGGCTGCGCGACGGCGCGGACTTCAGACTGCCGAGCGTGGCGTCGTCGCCTTCCAGGCTGGCGGCGCGCACGGCGGCGCGGGCGGCGGCCAGAGCGTCGCGCGTGGTCAGCGACACCGGCGCCGGCGCCTCGTCCTCGAACGTCAGGCCTTCATTGGAGCCCGATGTCTCGTCGAAGCGCGGGCTTTGCATCACCGGCGGACGCGGCGGCCGGGCGGCGAAGGAGGCGGCCGGGCGCGGCTCGCGCTGCGGCGGCGCCGTCTTGCGCGAGGTATCGAGGTCGGCGAACGGATCGATGTCGTCATCGTCCTCGTCGATCGGCGTCGAATGACCGCCGGCGCGGCCGCGCGCCGCCGGCGACGCCAGGGGCGCCTCCTCGGTCAGGGCGTCGAAATCGTCCTCGTCCTCGAACGGATCGAAGGCGGGCGTGAAATCGGTGACGGGGGCCAGCAACTGGCCGGTCAGGTCGCGTTCGTCCGCGGCAACCGATTCGGGCTCGGGCTCCACGACGGGCGCGGCCGGAGCCGGGGAAGGCGCGCGGGCGGCCGGCGCGGCAGCAAAGGGATTGGGCAGCTCGTCGGGTTCGCGGGCGACCGGCGCGCGTGCGACCGTTTCCGACAGCAGGCTTTGCGTCTGGACGTGGGCCAGTTTCTGGTCAAGGCGGGCGCGGGCCTCATCCAGCAATTTGGCCGTGCGCTCCTCGCTCTGGCGGATGCGCGCCGACAGGTCCTCGCGGAGATGGTCGCGCTGCTGTTCGATCTGTTCACCGACGCCGCCCAGGGTCTGGGCGGTGCGGCGCTCGGATTCGGCCAGCTTGACGCTGAGCCGTTCGGAAATGCGGGCGATTTCGCCGCCGAGGCGTTCCAGCGCCTGGGCGTGGCTGGCCTCACCGCGGCCGAAGCGCGTCTCGACCGCCTCGCTGACGCGGCGGATGGTGTCCTGGCCGGTTGCCTCGACCGAGGCGATACGTTCCAGCGCGGCCTGGCCCGAGGCCTCGACCGAAGCGACGCGACGCTGCATGTCCTGGCCCGAGGCTTCGGCCGCCACGACGCGGCGGTTGAGACCTTCGGCGACGCGCACCATGTCCTGGCCCATGCGCTCGATGGCGGCGGCCGAACGCTTCTCGGCGGCTTCGATGCGGGCATTGACGGCGCTGAGCGCCTGTTCCGACGATGCCGTCAGGCCGTCCTGCAGCGCCGTTTTCAGTTCGGCGCGCGAATCCTCAACGCGGCGCGACAGGTCGGCGGCCAGTTGACGGAACGAGCGCGCCGCTTCCGGATCGCTGATGTCGCCATGGCTTTCAGCGGCGGTCAGGCGCTTGTCCATGGTGGCGAAGGCCTGCTCCAGCGCGCGGATGGCGCCGGTGGTCTGGGCTTCGGCGGCTTCCAGCCGCTGCGACAGGCGGGCCACCACCTTGTCCATGACGCCCTGCGCCACGCGCTCGGGGTCGCGCAGTTCGATCTGGGTCAGCCGGTGCGACAGGCCCAGCATGTCTTCGCGGATATCCTTGACGGTCTCGCGGCTGCGGACATCGCCTTCGTAAAGCTGGTTGGCCAGTTTGCCGAGGGCGCCTTCGACGGCGCGCACGGTCTCGATGGTCTGCGGCGATTTCAGCTGTTCCTGGAACTTCGCCACGCGTTCGCGGTCTTCGCGGACATGGCCGGACAGGCCTTCGAGGCGCTCGGCCTGGGCGTCGATCAGGCGCTCGGCCTGGACGAGGCGCTGGGCCAGGGCTTCGCGATCCTCTTCGGCGCGGCCAAGACGTTCGACCGATTCCAGCACTTCGCGGTTCTGTTCGTCGAGGCGGCTTTGCGTTTCGGCGGTGGCGGATTCGGAGCGCTCCAGCCGGTCTAGCAGCGATTCGACGGCGTGCGACACCCCGCGCACGGCATTGGCCGACCGGCCTTCGGAGCTTTCGATGCGCGTGCCCAGGGCCTCGAGCGCACGGGCGACGCGGCCGAGGTCGCCGGACGCCGAGGCATAGGCCTCGTCCTCGCGTTCCTCGAAGCGTGGGCGGCCCTCGAAGATGGAGCGGCGCGGTTCGCGGGCCAACGGCTGGGCGGCGGAAGAAAACGGCGCGGCGCGGCGCGGCGCCTCGCGATAGATCGGTTCGTGACGGAGAGCTTCGGTCCGGAAGGCTTCGGGACGCGGGCGGGCGGCGCGATAATCGTCGTCCGCCTCATCGTCATAGGCCGGCTGGACGTCGCGGTAAGGCGGGCGGACGGTCGCGGTCGGACGCTGAGGCTTGTCGCGTTCGCGGGCGATCAGCACACTGACGTCCTCACCTTCGAGAATCATCTGGTTCAGCCACTCGCCGAGCGTCATGCCGGACCGGCGCGCCAGGTCCTTGGCGACTTCTCTCGCCTTGGCATCAATGCCTTTAACGCTCCAAGGTGCGCTCGCGCTCATGCGATTCCCCTACAAAATATCCGGGCGAGCCTAGACCGCATCATCTTGGGTGTAAACCCTTCGTTAACCGCTATATCTAGCGGTGCATCATTCTTCTGTGGAAAGAGTCGGCGCAAGAATCGCCTGACTCGCGATATGGCGCAAGCGAAGACAAGACATGCGGAATGTGTTGCTTATCCTGTCGCCTTGCGGTTAGAGACGGACCATGGATATCGGCCTCGTTCCCACTGTCGTCATCTTGGTTGCCGCCGTGCTTTTCGCCATCTTTTGCGGCTGGCGCGGGGCCCGGCTGTGGGACATCCGCAAGGGGCCGCGCATGATGCCGTGGCGCTTCCTGATGCTGCTGAGCGTGACCCTGGCCATCCTGATGCTGGTGCACCTGCTCAACCTGGTCGGCATGCCGACCGGGCAGAACCAGCCACGGTATGATTTGCCCCATTAAACGATCTGTTCTTTCGCGATTTTGGCCGTAAGCCTTGAGTCGAGCAGCAGGCGGCAAGCAACGGCTGTATGCTTATACAGCCTAGCGAAGCCAACGCACTGATCGGCCAAAAATTACGCGCCAAAACACCAGGCGAGAATGGCTTTCTGTGCATGGATGCGGTTCTCGGCCTCGTCCCAGATGACCGACTGCGGGCCGTCGATGACGTCTTCGGTCACTTCCTCGCCGCGGTGGGCCGGAAGGCAGTGCAGGAACAGGGCGTCGGACTTGGCCAGCTTCATTAGCTCGGCATTGACCTGGTACGGCTGGAAGGCGGCCATGCGCGCGTCGTAGTCGAGGTCGCCCATCGACACCCAGGTATCGGCGATGACCGCGTCGGCACCGCGCACGGCTTCGGCCGGGTCTTGGGTCACCTTAACACTGGCGCCCGATTCCGAAGCGAACACCATGGCCGTCATCGCCGGCTTGTAACCCGCCGGGCAAGCGATGTTGAGCGTGAAGCCGAAGCGCGCCGCCGCGTGGATGAAGCTGTTGCAGACATTGTTGCCGTCGCTGACCCAGGCCAGGGTCTTGCCCTCGATCCGGCCGCGATGTTCCTCGATCGTCTGGATATCGGCCAGGATCTGGCACGGATGGCTCATATTGGTCAGCCCGTTGATCACCGGAACGGTGGCGACCTTCGCCAGGCGTTCGGCCACGTCCTCGTGGCGGTTGGCGCGGATCATGATGGCGTCGACCATGCGCGACAGGACGCGGGCGGTATCCTCGATCGGCTCGCCGCGGCCAAGCTGCATGTCGTTGGCGGTCGAGATGATGACGCTGCCGCCCAGCTGGCGCATGGCGGCGTCGAACGAGAAGCGCGTGCGCGTCGAGTTCTTCTCGAAGATCATGGCCAGGACGCGATCCTTTGCAGGCGCATCGGCATCGACGCGGCCTTGCGGCCAGCCTTTGCGGGCGGCCTTGCGGGCGTGGGCGTCGTCGACGATGGCGCGCAAATCGGCCGACGAGAGGTCGCAGATATCGAGGAAGTGACGGGTCATAGGTGGCCCCTTAAAATGGGGCCGGTCATGGACCCCGTTTGAAATTCAGGCGGTTTCTTTGGCTTTGGCGGCGGCGCGCAGGCCGGCGAAGGTCTTTTCGAGCAGCGCAATCGCCTCGCGCGCCTCGTCCTGGGTCAGGTTGAGCGGCGGCAGCAGGCGGCAGCAATTGTCGGAACCGCCGGCGATCAGCAGGCCGTTGTCGCGCGCCGCCGCCATGACCTCGCGGTTGTTGGGCTTCAGCTTGATACCGACCAGCAGGCCCTTGCCGCGCACCTCGTCGATCATGTCGGGCCAGGCCTGCTTGAGGCCTTCGAGCTGCTGCTTGAGGTAGCCGGCCTGGGCCTGGACGTTGTCGAGCAGCTCCGGCGTATTGATGGCGCCGAACGCCGCCAGGCCGACCGCCATGGCCAGCGGATTGCCGCCGAAGGTCGAGCCGTGCGAGCCGACCGTCATGCCGGCGGCCGCGTCCTTCGTGGCCAGGCAGGCGCCGATCGGGAAACCGCCGCCCAGCGCCTTGGCGATGCACATGACGTCAGGCGCCACGCCGGCATGTTCGTAGGCCCACAGCTTGCCGGTCCGGCCCATGCCGCACTGGATTTCATCGAAGATCAGCAGCAGGCCGTTGGCATCACAGAGATCGCGCAACATGGCCAGTTCGGCGTCGGTCAGGGCGCGCGCCCCGCCCTCGCCCTGCACCGGCTCGACGATGATCGCCGCAGCGGTCGGGGCCTCGGCAGCGGAGCGGATGGCGTCGTGGTCGTCGAGCGACACGCTGACAAAGCCCGGCAGGCGCGGGCCGAAGCCCTTGAGATAGGGCTCGTAGCCGCCGGCCGTCACCGCCGCATAGGAACGGCCGTGGAAGGCGCCGGCGAAGCTGATGATGTCGATGCGTTCGTCATGGCCGCGCGAGGCATGGTATTTGCGCGTCAGCTTGAGCGCGCATTCGATGGCCTCGGTGCCGGAGTTGGTGAAGAACACCTGGTCGGCGAAGGACGCGGCGCTTAAGCGTTCGGCCAGTTCGGCCTGGCCGGGAATGGTGAAGATGTTGGAGACGTGCCACAGCTTCTTCGCCTGCTCGGTCATGGCGTCGATCAGCACGGGGGCGGCGTGGCCCAAACCGTTGACGGCGATACCCTGGACAAAGTCGAGGTAGGATCGGCCCTGGCGGTCATAAAGACGGACGCCTTCGCCGCGCTCGACCTCGATGGGGGCGCGGGCGTAAACACCGAACAGATGATCGTCAGACTGGCTCATGGCACGCTCCAAAAGGCAAAAATCCCCTGCGACGTGTCGCAAGGGAAACCAACGCCTAAGCTCTGGGGGCTTAGGCGCGCCTTGTGTCGAAAAAGCGACGGAATGTCAAGGATGGGGCCGCGGAACACTAGCCCATCTTAACGTGTGGGCAAATATCAGCTATACGATTAATAGCACCGATGGGAGGGCGAGCCATGGCAAATATTGAGCATGTGGCAAAGCTCAAGGAAGGCGTTGAAGCGTGGAATAGTTGGAGGCAGCAAAACCCCAAGATCAGACCGGACCTTTATCGCCTCGATCTCACAACAGCAGAATGGAAGGACACAACGCTGTGGGACGAAAAACGTCAGGCGCTATGCCTATTCGTACCCCATGCACGATCCGTGGATGAATATAATTCCGTTGACCAGTATATAAAATTTACAGCCGAACATACTAAGCATATTGAAGCTATAAACTTCGCTAATGCAAACCTAGAGTCCTCAAATTTCACGAATTGTCGCCTTTGGAAAGTAAATTTTCGAGGCGCGTCCATGATGTGGTCTAATCTTGTAAGAGCAAGATGCTCACGAGCTGATTTTACCGATGCGGACCTCGGAAACGCTGATCTGTCCACGGCTGATTTTTGGGCCGTTAATTTAACCGGCGCAAGACTTTCAGGCGCAAATTTCACAGGAACGGGGCTAAAAGCGGTTATTTACAACCGTAAAAAGATGATTGATCGCTGCCTTGGCGTTCGATCACCAGAGCAATGTTGGGGTAATAGTCTTTTTCGTCGGGATTTACAGGATCAAGATATTATCGACACCCTTAGGAAGGGTTGGCGGACGCCTTGGTGAACCCCTTGCGACTTATACTCCTCTGGCCTTGGGCTTTGCTAGACTATGGACGCAGCTGGTTTCGAGTTTCTCTTTTAGCGTTAACTTTTATAACGTTATTTGGCTATGGCTATGCTCTCAGCAACGGTAACCACATTGAATACACACACGTCGGCCCTACCGTCAAAGATGTCTTCTATCCATGGTTTATTGCCAGCATGGGATTCGCGACACTGGGCATATCCGATATGGTCGAGCCCCTCGACACTCTGGGCCAAATCCTCATGATTGGAAATGTCCTGTCAGGCTTTGTGACACTCGGCCTACTTCTATCCGTTCTTGGTAACAGCTTTGCCAGACGCGCCTAAGCGCCTGGTATCTTTATCGCCTTACCCACCGGCGCCAGCCTGTAATGCCCGATGCCCCATTCGCGGCCGTGGTCGTGGCCCCACAGGCCGGCGGTGGCCATGAAGAACAGCCGCCAGCGCTTGCGCCACAGTTCGGCGTCCTTGCCATAGACCGAGCGCAGGATGGGCATGATGCGGGCATGCTGGTCGTCGAAATTATCCAGCCAGTCGAGCGCCGTGCGCTTGTAGTTCTCGCCCGACCAGCGCCATTCGTCCTCGACCGCGAACAGGTCGGGGAAGCGATGCGCCAGACGTTGAGCCGGCATGATGCCGCCGGTGAAGAAATACTTGCCGATCCAGTCGTCGCCATCGTTGGCAAAGCGGTACGAGCGCGACTTGTGCGTAAAGACGTGCAGGAACAGGCGGCCGTCGGGCTTCAGCCAGCCGCGCACGCGGGCCAGCAGTTCGCGCCAGTTCGACATGTGCTCGAACATCTCAACTGAAACAACGCGGTCGAAGCGCTCCATGGTGATGAAGTCGTTCATGTCGGCGGTGATGACCATCAGGTTGGTCAGCCCACGCCGCGCCGCCTGCGCCTCGATATGGGCGCGCTGGGATTGCGAGTTCGACACCGAAACGATGCGGGCATTGGGATAGGTCTTGGCCATGTAGAGCGACAGCGAGCCCCAGCCGCAGCCGAGTTCGAGGATGGTCTGGCCGTCCTTGAGGTCGGCGTGCCCGCAAGTGGTTTCCAGCGCGCAAATTTCGGCCTCTTCAAGGGTGGTGTTGTCGGTGGGGTAGAGGCAGCACGAATATTTGCGGTTGGGCCCCAGGATCAGGGCGAAGAATTCCGGCGGAATTTCGTAGTGCTGGGCGTTGGCGGCATCGGTGTGGGCAGCGATGGGATAGTTGACCATGTCGGCGGCAAAGGCGGCTTCGTCGCTTTCCGAACCCTGGAGATGGCGCTTCGTTCGACCGCACAGGAAGTCGATGGCGGCCAGGGTCAGGCCGTCGGGCAGCGGCGCGCGTTCGGCCAAGGTTGTGGCGAGGTTCATGGCTTATCCTTTTGGCGGCAAGGGAAAAAAGGCGGAAGTTTTGGCCTGGTAGGCGCGGAAGCGGTCGCCGCGCGTGGCCAGCATGTGTTGTTCCAGCGGTGGGATGCCCGAAGCGAAGACCAGCAGGTAGAACATGAAGGCCGGGGCACCGAGAGCCAGGAAACTCCACGGCTCAGCTGGATTTACGGCGATCACCGCCCAGGCGACCCAGCCGAGCCATTCGAAGAAATAGTTGGGATGGCGCGACCATTTCCACAGGCCGACATCGCAGACCGCGCCCTTGTGTTCGCGGCCGAACCTGGCCAGTTGCGCATCGGCCAGGGCCTCGCCACCGATCGACAGGACGAGCAGGACGATGCCGGCGATATCCTGTCCTTGAGGAAAGGAGGCCTGATGGGTGGCGGCCAGCCGCACGGCCAGCACCAGGACGAAGGCGGCAAAGGCCTGGATCTGTAAGAAGATGAACATGAAGACGGCGGCGAATCTGCCCCAGTCCTTCGTCAGCTTGGCATAGCGCGGATCGTCGTCGATCCGGGCATTTCGGCGGGCGATGTGCGCGCCCAGGCGGATGGCCCAGAGGGCGACCAGGATGCCGACAGCGATGCGGCGGGCGCCCTCGCCCGGCCCCGGAAGGATCGCCGCCGCGATGCCGCCCAGGCCCACGCCCACGGTCCACAGCGTATCGACCAGCCCGCTCGACTTCGTCATCTGCTGGATGGCCCACGCCAGCAACAGGACCAGGCTGAGGCCGGCGGCGATCCAGATGAGGGCGGTATCCATGGCGATGTCCGGTGACGGGTGACTGCCCTTATCTACGGGCGGCGCGCCTTTCCGGTTCACCGGCAAGATGAAAATGATCCAGGCGGCGGGATGGGGCGTACTGATTTCCGGGCCGGGTCATCAATGTCGGGAGTTGTTCATGCTGAAAATGGTCGCCGTCACCCTGGCACTGGCCGCCCTGCCTTTCGCCGTCCATGCCGACGGATTGTCGCCGCAGGGCCTGTGGGCGCGCGGCGACGGCAAGGCCAGGGTCGAGATCGCGCCGTGCGGAGCCGACCTGTGCGCCGTCAACACCTGGATCAGGCCCGGCGTGAAGGATGAAAAGGTCGGCGACAAGCTGGTCATGACGGTCAGCCAGGGCTCGTCTTCGACATGGACCGGCAAGGCCTTCGATCCGCAGCGCAACCTGCACTACAAGCTGACCATCACGGTATCGTCGGCCGCGGCCATGACGACGTCGGGCTGCGTCTTCGGCGGCCTGCTGTGCAAGAACATGGGCTGGACGCGGATCGCGTCTTAGAGTGGGATGCGTTTTGATGGAATCAAAACCCCGCTCTCAGTTTTTGTTTTGTCGCGCAATTTATCCGAAAAGTGGTGCCCACCTTATCGGATTGCGCTTTAGGGATCGAGCCGTTCGACCGTATGGCCGGCGCGGCGCAACTTAGCGACGAGGCCTTGCTGTCCGATCAGGCGCGTCACGTCGACCGTGACGAAGGTGGTCTGGCCACCCTGCAGCGCCTGTTCATAGGCGGAGGTGTCGCCACCGGGCGTCACGGTGCCGAGGAAGGTGGCGCGGGCCAGCAGGGCGCGTTCGTCGCCGTTGCGCCACAGGCTGGTCATGACGACATCCTGCGTCGCCGGCGCGGGCGCACCCAGCACCGTCACCGGCTTGTTGAGACGGGCGGCACGCTGCGACAGCAGCAGGGCGGCGCCGCGTTCGGCCTTCAGGTTGCCTTCGGCGGCCGGCGGCGGCACCGTGTCGAACCAGACGCTGTCGGCGTGGTCGAAGGCCTGGAACAGGCGCGCATCCGTCCAGCCAAGATCGCGGTGAGGCGTGCTGACCGTGCCGAAGAGATAGAGGGTTGCAGCACCCTGGCGAACGCGCCACAACAGCGGCGCGCCGGTCGGGCCGGCCTGCGCCTCGGCCGCGTCGGGATGGCCGGCGCCGGCGAACACCACCGGCGTCGCGGTCTGCTGGCCACGGTGGACCCACAGCCCGGCGGGAATGACGGTGACGAAGATGCAGGCGGTGGCGCTGGCGACGATGGCCAGGTCCACCGCCCAGCTCAGCTGGCCGCCTTCGGGCGGCGCAAACGGATTTTCGCGGAAATTGGCGACGTGCATGATGGGGACCCCGTGCAAAGTGAGACGGTTAAGCAGGCGTGCAAGTCGCGGGCCGGTTTTAACCTTTGGTTAAGGATCATTTTGGCACAGGGCCAGAATGATCCTCTCACATGAACAGGAACGAGATCAGCAGACCGACGAAGGCGCCGGTGGCGGCGCAGAACGGCAGCGAGTCCAGGGCGCGCGCCAGAAAAGGCGGGCGCGATGGCTCGGGCGCGTGGGGCTTTCGGGTGGAAAACGGCATGACGATCCCGCGAAGTGACGGCGGGACGCTGCAAGTCGCGGGCCAGACCTTAACCTTTCGTTAAGGATTTTGCGAGTCGGGCATGAAGATGTCCTCGATGCGCAATTCGAACAACTGCGCGATGCGGAAGGCCAGCGGCAGGGACGGATCGTACTTTTCCGTCTCGATGGCGTTGATAGTCTGGCGCGAAACGGCCAGCCGGTCGGCCAGGTCGGCCTGTGACCAGTTGCGTTCGGCGCGCAGGACCTTCATGCGGTTCTTCATGGGCGGCAACGGCAGACCGTGAGGCCGGTGAAGATCAGCAGCGCGATGGCGACGACGAGCAGGCTGGCGCCGCCGATGTCGAACAGGCGGTGCCATAAGGGCTGGACCGATGGATGGTCGAGGTGACGGCCAAGACCGATGGCGGCCGAGGACGAACCGGCCATGATGGCGACGAAAACCGCGCGGCGGCGTTGGGTGGTTAGCGGGCTCATCGATATTTCATCCAGGCAGCGATCTGGCCGACGATCATGCCGACGGCGAAAGGCAGCATGCCGAAGGTCTGGCCCAGGTTGAAGCCTTCGTAGCCGTCCATGGGCGCGAGGACGGCGTGATAACTATGCGGGAGCAGGTGCGGCAGCAGGCTCATGACCATGAACATCATGAAGCCGGTCATCAGGCCGACCTGGGTCGCCAGGCGCTTCTTGGCGACGGCAAATTCGTCGCAGGTTTCCGCCATCCTGCGCCTGAACTGCTGGATGCTGAACAGCAGGACCACCGCCAAGCAGGCGTCGAAGATATAGCCGTAGAGCGGAAATTCGGGCTGGCGCGACCAGTAGACGGCGGTGCCGCCCAGCAATCCGCCGAGACAGGCCAGCGTGAGCACACTGGCGCCGAACATCCATCGCGATTGTGTCATTTCAAAACCCTTCGAAATACGCCGGAAACCGGCATGACAAGCTTCCTTTACATTATGATGACTCATAATGTCAAGCACCCTTGTCATAAAGACGCGCACACTTGACCATCACAGGCATGGACAAGGCTTGTTAACCGTCTCTTTTCAGAGGGTTTTTACCTTATGCCGCTAGGGTTTGCGTGGCCCGGGGATTGCACAGCCCGGGTCTCCGGGGCGACGATGTATCAAAAAGGCTACCATGATCACCTGCGACCTGATTGACGCCGGCACACTCGATGACCGCCATATCGGCCGCTGGCACGAGATGATGGCGGCGACACCGCTGTTCCGTTCGCCGGTCCTGTCGCCGGAATTTGTGAAAGCGGTGGCCGAGGTGCGCGACGACGTCCGCATCGCCGTGATTTCGCGCGGGCCCGAAGTGATCGCCTACCTGCCGCACCACCGCCGGCCCAACCATTTCGCCCGCCCGGCCGGCGCGCCCTTTTCCGACTACAGCGCCCTGATCACCTTCCCCGATCCCGGTGTGGCCATCGGCGAGGTCCTCGAAGCCGCCGGCATCCAGCGCTACCACGCCTCGGGCCTGGTCGATCCCCATGGCGTCTTCGGCGACGTCCAGGGCGAGGAGGACGAGGCCTTCGGCATGGATCTGACCGCCGACGAGACGGTCAACAATGTCAACAAGAAGCAGACCAAGAACATCAATCGCCTGCGCCGCCATCTGGTCGAGGCGCACGGCGAACTCGACTTCATCATCGGCGACCGCGACCGCGACCATTTCGAGCGCATGTTGCGCCTGAAGCGCGAGCAGGTGCGCCAGAACGGCCTGCACGATTTCCTCGGCGCCGCCTGGGTCAAGCGTTTCCTCGACAACCTGTTCGCGGCGCCGAGAAACGGCCTGCACGGCCAGCTGGTCACCTTCACGGCCGGCGGCAAGCCGACCCTGTTCCATTTCGGCGTCCGCCTGGGCGACCGCGCCCATCCATGGATTTCGACTTACGACCCGGCCTATTACAGCTTCTCGCCGGGCCAGATCTTCCTGACCGATATCCAGGCGCCGCTGAAGGCATCGGGCCTGGTCTATTACGACCTGTCGACCGGCCAGCAGCATTACAAGAGTTCATTCTGCAACACCAGTTTCCCGGTCCGGCACGCGCGCTTCTATTCCGATGCGCCGGCCGCCCGCATGAACGAGAAGCTGGCCGGACTGGCCGGCCAGGCGCAGAAGGCCCTGGGACCCACGGCCGACATGGCGTTCACCCGCCTGGGCCGCCGCGTCGACCAGATCGCCACGCTGGAACTCGATTTCCTCGGCCGCGCCCGTGGCGTCGCCTACGCGCTGTCGAACGCCGGCAAGCGCTGGAAAGCGACCGAACATGCCTGACATGAGCGCAGACATCGCGCCGGCGCGCGGCATCAAGGCGGCCGCGAAGCCCGTGACCCTCAGCGTCATCATTCCGACCTTCCGCCGTGCCGAGGGCCTGAAGCGGGCGGCGAACTCGATCCTGGCGCAGACCGGCACGGACGGGCTGGCGATCCGCCTGATCGTCTGCGACAATTCTCCGCAAGGCTGCGCCCGCGCCACCTTCGACAACCTGCCCGTTCGTCCCGGCATGCCGGCCGTCTATATCCACGAGCCGCGCGCCGGCGTCGCCAATGCGCGCAACGCCGCCGTCGCGGCCTCGGACGCCGATTTCATCGCCTTTCTCGACGACGACGAGGCAGCGCCCGCCAACTGGCTGAGCCGCATGGTGGCGGCACAGGCGCGCTTCGGCGCCGATGTCGTCTTCGGGCCCGTCCAGGCGCGCCTCGGCGACGACGTCGTCCGCTACCGCGACTATTTCACCGGTTTCTTTTCGCGCTTCGGCCCGGCGGAATCGGGCCTGCTGCCCCACTATTACGGCTGCGGCAATTCGCTGCTGAAGGCATCGTGGCTAAACGGCCCCTCGCCGTTCAGCGCCACCCAGAATGAAATGGGCGGCGAGGACGACGTCCTCTTCCATGCCCTGAAACAGCGCGGCGCGGTCATGGCCTGGGCGGCCGATGCACCGGTGTGGGAAGACGTGCCGCCGCAACGCGCCACGCTCGACTATACGATCCGGCGCGGTTTTGCCTACGGCCAGGGGCCCAGCCATTCGACCGGGATGAACGGCCGCTGGCTCGCCTGCGCCGGCTGGATGGCGCAAGGCGTCGTCCAGGCCCTGGTTTTCGGCGCGCTCAGCCTCGTCGCTCTGGTCACGCGCAGCCCCTCATTTGCTTTTCGTCTCGACAAAGCCGCCCGCGGCATGGGAAAATTGTTATGGTTTCCGCCTTTCAAAATGAAGTTCTACGGCCAGGCCCTGCTCAAGAAGGCTCTCCTGAAAAAGGACAAGACGTGACCGCGAACCTGCTCAACTGGAATCCCGAGAACAGGGCCGCCTTCACCCGGCAGAACCTGCTGTTCCGCCATAACCTGGCGCAGAGCGAACTGTTTTCCGAAGACGCCCTGATCGAGCTGATCGACCGTTATCCGCGCTCGGCGCTTGAAGTCTTCACCATGGGCTACGATCCGACCGTCTTCGGCGAATGGTACCTGGGCCGCAGCGACAACATGGACGGCAAGGCGCTGATGCAGGCGGTGCGCCACGGCCGGCTGTGGCTGAACCTGCGCCGCGTCAACCATGCGGACAAGGCGATCGGCGAACTGTGCGACCGCATCTTCGCCGAGGTGGCGCAGATGACCGGCACGACCAATCTCAAGACCGACCTGGGCCTGCTGATCTCGTCGCCCAACGCCCACGTCGTCTATCACCTCGATATCCCGATGGTGATGCTGTGGCAGATCCGCGGCGTCAAGAAGGTTTATCTCTATCCGGTCGACGCCGGCTTCTTCTCCGACGCCCAGATCGAGGGCATCGCCCTGCGCGAATCCGACGAGAACCTGCCCTACGCGACAGCCTTCGACGACAAGGCCTTCGTCCACGATCTCAAGCCGGGCGAGATGCTGACCTGGCCGCAGAACGCGCCGCACCGCATCGTCAACGGCGACATGGTCAATGTGTCGCTGTCGATCGAGTTCCAGACGCCGAAGGCTCTGTGGCATGCCAACCTGCTGTACGCCAACGGCCTGCTGCGCCGGTTCCACGGCATGAATCCGGGCGTGCGCTCGTCGGCGAAGGCGCTGGAGCCGCTGAAGATCGCCTATGCGCGCATGAACAAGATGATGGGCGGTTTCCAGGGCCATAAGACGCCGCTGGTGCCGCGCTTTTCGCTGGACCCGCAGCGTCCCGGCAAGATCATCTATGACGAAGGCGTGCGTCCGTTCGTCAAGCCGGAGAGCGAAGCAGCCTGACGATGCGCCGGCCGCCGGTTTTTTCCGGCGGCGCGCTTGCCTGTGCGCCCGTACCGGAGCATAGGAGATGCGAGGGGCGAACGACAAGGCCAGAACCGTTTTGCCCACGACTCCTCCCGCCACGCCCGACGCCGTCAAGGCCCTGCTGCCGTGGCTGGTCGCGGTCGCCTTCTTCATGGAGGCGCTCGACACCACCATCCTCAACACCGGCGTGCCGGTCATCGCCCGCGCGCTCGATGTCACCGCCCTCAGCATGAAGGCCGTGCTGGCCAGCTATACGCTGAGCCTGGCCGTCTTCATTCCGGTCAGCGGCTGGATGGCCGACCGTTTCGGCACGCGCCGCGTCTTCGCCGGCGCCATCGCCATGTTCACCCTCGGCTCACTGCTGTGCGGCCTGTGCAACGACATCCACTGGCTGGTCGCGTGCCGCATCCTGCAAGGCTGCGGCGGCGCCATGATGACGCCGGTCGGGCGGCTGGTGCTGGTGCGCACCTTCGGCAAGACCGAACTGGTCCGCGCCATGAGCTTCGTCGCCATTCCGACCCTGGTCGCGCCGATGCTGGGGCCGCTGGTCGGCGGCCTGATCGTCGCCTACCTGCACTGGCGGCTGATCTTCTTCGTCAATGTGCCGATCGGCATCGCCGGCATGCTGTTCGTGTGGTTCCGCATGCCCGATTACCGTGAAGCCAATGCCCGGCCGCTCGACGTGCTGGGCATGATCCTGTTCAGCTCGGGCATCGCGTTGCTGTCCTATGTCCTCGAAGTCTTCGGCGAGCACCGTCTCGGCCCCGTCACTATCCTCGGCCTGCTGGCCATCTCGCTGCTCCTGCTGTTCGGCTATGGCCTGCACGCCGCGCGCACCGCCTTTCCCCTGCTGCACCTGACGCTGTTCCGCATCCGCACCTTCTTCACCGCCGTCAGCGGCAGCTTCATCACCCGCCTGGGCATCGGCGGCGCGCCCTTCCTGCTGCCGCTGCTGTACCAGGTCGGGCTGGGCCTGACGCCGGTGCAGTCGGGCCTGCTGATCATGCCCCAGGCCCTGGCGTCGATGAGCACCAAGTTCCTGCTGCCGCGCATTCTGGCGCGCTTCGGCTACCGTGGCGTGCTGGTGTGCAACACCCTGGCCCTGGGCGTGCTGCTGATGCTGTTCGGCACCATCGGGCCGGCGACGCCGATCTGGCTGATCGTCCTCCAGGCGCTCTGCTACGGCATGCTGACGTCACTGCAGTTCACCAGCATGAACACCCTCGTCTATGCCGACGTGCCGCGCGACCAGACCAGCGGCGCCAGCACCATCGCCAGCACGCTGCAACAATTGTCGGTCAGTTTCGGCGTGGCGGCGGCGGGCCTGACGACGGTGTTTTTCCTGCCGGCGGCAACGACGGCCAATCCGCGCCTGATGATCGACGGCCTGCACAAGGCGTTCTGGCTGCTGGGCGGCTTTACCCTGGTCTCGACGCTGGTCTTCAGCCGGCTGAAACGCGGCGACGGCGATGCCGCCGGCGACAGCGACCTGCATATCGACGAAGCCAAGGGCTGACTACCAGGCCGTCCAGCCTTTTTTGGCCAGCCATTCGGCGGTCAGGTCGGTCTCGCCTTCGTTGTCGGTGCCGGGCACCAGCATCTTCCAGGTGCCGTTGGGACGGTAGACGTAATGCGGGTCGTACGAGCCGCCCGAGCCGCCCGTGCGGTACATGTGCGGCTGGACCAGCAGGTAGCCGCGATAGGGGCCGGTGCGGATGACGCGCAGGTCGTTGCTGTCGGTGATATATTTTTCCGCACCGGTCCTGATATTGACCTGGTGGATGGCGTCCGAGGTCGCCCAGGCGCTGGCCATGACATAAACAAAACCACCGTCGAGCGAAAAGGTCGGGTTGTTGACCGAGGCCAGGTTATGCTCAGGCGTGTCGCTGGGGGCCGGCGCCAACAGGCGGTGCGTCTCGCCGGTGGCGCAATCGCCGATCCACAGTTCGGACGGATCGGCGGTGTAGGCGTCGCCCGCCTTGCCAGTGGTGCGCACGAAAGCGACGGTATGGCCGTCGGGCGACAAGACCGGCTGGCTGTCCCGGCCACCCGAGGTAATCGCCTTGCCGTCACAGGCGATGGCGCCACCGTCGGCGGTGACGGTCGGCTGTGCGGCAAACGCCAGGGCGGGCATGGCCATGAAGAATAACAAAGGGAGGATTGAAAGTTTCACGTTATCTAGCCCCGGCATCATGAAATTGCATCGTCGAGATCATCGCAACAGAATAGGCATACCCCGGCTGGCGACTATTTTCGCCCATGATTTCATACCCCTTGCCCGCATCCGCGACAAAGAAAACTTCGCCCTCGCTGGCATCGGCATAACGGTAAAGCACCTTCAAAGCCGGCTTTCCTGCTACCGAAGCCGGAGTTTCGGCGACAATCCGATTTTGGTTGGCATTGACCTTGACATCGCTGAACCACGCGTTGAGGTTCCCGGCATGAGGGCCGGCGATGGGTTCAATCATCACGGCATCGTCGGTGCGGGGATCGTCGAAGGTTACAAACAAGCCCGCATCGGACGGATTCGTGCAGGTGTGGCAACTGGAAATTTTCCAATCCGGCGGATAGCGGATAGACCAGCCGCCGCGACTTTCAAACGTCTTCCAGGCTGAAACATTCACCGCCGAAGGCAAATTAGCAGTTATGGATACGGGGTGATAGAAATGCTGCGTGGCGAGCGTATAGGCGCCGGCCAGTGCCACAATCACCAGCATGACACCGATCAGCCACTTCATCTCGTCCCCTCTTTGGCTCTACCCTACCATTCCCTGAAATGCTTGGACAGCTTCAATCCCTGCCTTTGGTAGGTCGAACCCGTTTCGCCGTAGATCTTTTCCGGCCGCTGGGTCAGGGGCTCATAAACCAGGCGCGCCACCGTCTGGCCGTCTTCGAGCAGGAACGGCGTCTCGTGGCAGCGCACCTCAAGCACGCCTTTCGAACCGAGCGCGTCGGCCTCCTTCGTGCCGAAGCCGGGATCGAAGAAGCCGGCATAGTGGACGCGGAACTCGCCGACGCTGGGGTCGATCGGCAGCATCTCGGCGGCTTCCAGCACGGGAATCTCGACGTTCGACTTCGAAGCCAGGATGTAGAATTCGCCGGGATCGAGCAGCAACTGGCCGCCGTTCTGGTACAGCGGCTCCCAGTACTTCTTCGGGTCGTGGCCGTTGATATTGTCGAGATCGATGATACCGGCGTGGCGGCGCGCGCGAAAACCGACCAGGTCGCCGGTCAGGTCGACGCCGCAATCGGCGGTATAGAGCTTGGGCGAGGTCCCGCGCTTGAGACGCAACTGGTTGAGACGCGTGCCGGTGCGCGCCAGCACGCTGAAGGTCTGCGGCGCGATTTCGAGATAGATCGGCCCGTCGTAGCCCGGCGCCACGTCGTCGAAATAATCGCCGTAGTCCGACAGCAGGCGGACGAAGACATCGACGCGGCCGGTCGAGGATTTCGGGTTGGCGCGGGCCGAAATGCCGGCGGGCAGGTGCAGGGCTTCCTGCAGTTCGGCGATATAGACGCAGCCGGATTCGAACACCGCCCCCCTGGACAGGTCCATTTTGTGCATCATGACGTCGGCCAGGCGATCGGCCACCTTGCGCCCGCGCGGCAGGTAGGACGCCCGCACCCGCCACGCCCGCGCGCCCAGGCGCAGGTCTATGCTGGCCGGCTGGATCTGGTCGCGGTCGAAAGTCGCAGCGCTGCTGACCACGCCTTCGTCCACCATTTGCGCCAGTTCCTGCATCGGCAGGATGCCCTGTTGGCCGGCGTGAACGGCGGGAAACGGCTTTACGGACATGTGAACGATTGCTTCTTTCAAGGAACGGGGCCACCATTTAAGAGAGGTTCGCGGTCTCAGCAAGAGGTGACATGGACTACCACCACACCAGCAACGCCATCACGGTGCGCGTCGAGGTCGAATATGTGCCGCAGGACGAGCACCCCGGCGATGACCGCCACGTCTGGGCCTATCACATCACCATGAGCAATGGCGGCGCCTTTACCGTCCAGCTTAAAACCCGCCACTGGACGATTACCGACGCCATGGGCCGGGTGCAGGAAGTCGAAGGCCCAGGCGTGGTCGGCGAAACACCGGTGCTGAAGCCCGGCGACAGCTACACCTACTCGTCGGGCTGCCCGCTCACCACGTCCTCCGGCGCCATGAGCGGCTATTATATGTTCGAACGCGCCGACGGCGTGCCGCTGCGGGTGATCATCCCGGCCTTTTCGCTCGACCTGCCGGGGGCGAAGCGCGTCCTGAACTGAAAACGGCGTTCTTCCGGTAAACATTGACAGCCTCCACCGCGTTTGCCAGCTTTTGCCCTGACTTTGTCAGGCCGCGCAATCCATCCGAAGGTGATTCCACCGCATCGGGTTACGGTCTCGGAACGGGCACACCATGACGACGGATACGATCCCATCGCCGGCCAGGCCGGTCGCCACGGCCTGGTACATTCTCCTGTGGCTGCTTGCGGCCATTGTGGCCGTCCACGACGCCGATTTTTTCCGGGCCGATTTTCTCAATCCTTCAGGCGTCGGAACGATCGGGGTGCAGTTTTCCGGCACCGATTGCGGCCGTGACGGATTTTGCCGCCCCGAGGCCTTCAATCCCACTGGCCCACTGGCTACCCTCGGCGTGCAGGCCACGGACGAAATGCGGTTCGACCATCCCACCGACATGATGCGCAAATTTCACGCCGGCGACCACGTCGGCTTCAGTGTGCGGCGCGGCGGAGCGGTGGCCCATTATCAGGTTGTCGCCGCGGAGCGCCGGCATATTCCGTTCTCGTTCGACAGCTTCATGACCTGGGCCGCCTACACGACGCCCCTGCTTGTCGGAGTGGGTGTCCTGATCCGGTCCCGCCGGCAGCTGTCGACCGTTCTTCTGGCGGGCGCCTTCATCGCCATGGGCCTGACCGGCACGTTCGTCACCTATGTGGAAAGCCTGCCGGGCATCTTTCCGTGGAGTTTGCCAGTCCTTTTGCTGGTCGGCATGGCGCCGACAGCCTTTTTCCTGGGATTTGCCCTGAGCTTGCGGCGCGAAAGCGGATATCCGGCCTCTTCCGGCTGGCGTATCGCCGCCGCAGCCTGCATTTTCGGGCGCTTCCTGACCTTTCTGGCGGCCAGCTATGAAGCGTTCACAGGAAGCAACCTGGCCGGGAACACGGTTTTTGTCGTCGACATTGTTCTGCTGGATGTCGGCTCTGTCGTGACGGCGGCTATCCTTGCGGGCGGCTGGCTGAAGAGCGCCGGCGGCGACAGGACGCGCTACGCCTTCATGCTGGTGGCCATCGGCCTGACCATCATGCTCCAGGCGCTCGGCACCGCGGTCAACCTGACCGGCAATGACTGGGCGCTGACCAATCCGCTGGTCGCCGGCCTCGTTCTGTGCGGCCTGGCGGGGCCGCTGATCTTCGCCTACGCCGTGCTGCGCCACCGGGTGATCGACCTTGGCTTCGCGTTCAACCAGACCCTGATCTACGGCGTGGTGTCGTTCGTGATCCTGCTGCTGTTCGGCCTGGCGGAATGGGGACTCGAAAAAATCATGCCGGAAGCCTGGCATGAGCATATCGAGGCCAATGCCTTCATTTCCGCCGGCATCGCCCTGTGCATCTTCCTGGTGTTCCATCGCATCCGCGACGGAGTCGAGCACATCATCGAAGGCCTGTTCTTTCACAAGTGGCGGCAGAACGAAGCGGCGCTCAACCGCTTCGTCAAGCAGGCGGCCCATATCCTGAAGCCCGACGCCCTGAGGGCCGCCGCCGTCGCCGAATTCGCACGCTTCTCCGGCGGCGCGGGCGTGGCGCTATACCGGGCGGATGGGTCGCTGTTCGTGCGCGAGGCCGGAGCCATTGACGGGCTGGACGCGCAGGTGGACGCCGACCTGGCGCCGCTTGTCGAGATGCGGGCGGAAGGCAAGCCTTTGTTTGATACTTCCGCCGCGACGCTGCACGCCGCCCTTGTGCTGCCGATGATCCAGCGCAACGACCTGACCGGCTTCGTGGCCCTAGGTCTGAAGCCGGGCGAGGAGGCCTACCGTCCCGACGAACGCACCGTTCTGGCCGAAGCGGCGCAGAAAGTCGGCCTCGACCTGCACGCCCTGCGCATCGAGGAACTGGAAACCGAGGCGGCAAACCAGCGGCAGCGCGCCGATATCCTCGAAGCCCAGGTCCAACAAGGCCTGCGTGGCGCGATCGCATAGCAAAAGGCCCCGCCGGATGACGGGGCCTTTTCATGTAACTTCCGTAAACTCAGAGATAACGGCGCAGGCTGCGCGACAAATCGGCACCCCCGTCGCGCTTCTTGGTCTTCTGCGACGGCTGGTAGGCGACGCGGGCGTGTTCGACGCAGTACGGCGTGCCGTCCGAAGCGACGCGTCCGCAAAACGAGAAGGCGTCCGACGACGGATCGCCGATCGGCCATTTGCACATCTTGGCGCCGAGCGTCAGCACGGTGGCCGTGCCGGGTTCCTCGACATAGGGCACCAGCGGTTGGCTGATCACCGGGCGGGCGATGACCGGCTCGCGGCGCGGCAGCGGCGCCGAATGGGCCGATGAACTGTGCGTCTGCGGTGAAACGGCCGGACGTGTGGTGCGGGCGGGCTTGTACAGCGGACGGGTCGGCTGCGACGGCGCCGCGCGGCCCGACAGGCCGAGGCGATGCACCTTGCCGATCACGGCGTTGCGCGTCACGCCGCCAAGCTGCTTGGCGATCTGGCTGGCGGAGTGACCTTCCTGCCAGAGCTTCTTCAGGGTCTCGACACGCTCGTCCGTCCAGCTCATTTTTACTCTCCCGACTTTCTATAACTTGCATTAAGCAAGCCAACGGAACACAAGATATAGGTTTTGCCCGAGGGGATTTAGCCCCAGCCATCAACAGATGGTAAATGAAACGTAAAAAATCGCAATATCTAGTAGGAGGCGAATTAAGGACTGTCCACATCTATCTATATATTGTGTCAGGTGTTCACAGATGTGGACAGGCGCGCATTACCCCTTCAGGCATGCGAAACGATTGTCCGTAAACGGAAAATCCGATTTTTATGGGAAAGTGGCTTTGACGCCGCGAAAATGGCGGCCCAGCGCCGATATGCGACTTAACCGCGTTTTCGCGGGGCCATGGCGCCGGCGGTCAGCAGCAGAATCCGCGCCTGGCGCGGCGTCAGGCGCTCCAGCAGGTTCAAAAGCCGCATCTGCATGAGCCGAAAGGCCTGGGAAGGCGCCTTGCCCCCGGATGGCGCAGCGATTTCGGGCAGCAGGACGCCGGGAGATACGTTCAGCGCACGCGCGATTTCGACCAGGCGCGAGCAACTGACGCGATTGGCGGCATGTTCATACTTCTGCAATTGCTGAAAAGTGATGCCGACCGCGGCAGCCAACGCTTCCTGCGACAGCCTCCGTTCGCGCCGCAGGCGACGAATGGTCATGCCGACGCTGCGGTCGACCGGATGCGGCGCTTTCGGTGTGTGGGTCGGCGGCTTGATCATAGGTTGAATTTATCACGTTAAAAAGTGATTTTGTCAACCATCAATCACCACGCAACGCGATCCGGTGCAGGCCTACGATATCGGCTTGCGCATAGGTTTCGCTGATGTCCGGATTGAACCGGCGCACCGTGACCTGCCCTTCGCCGCCGCGTTCGAACAGCCGGATCGTACGCGCGCCGCCCCGCCATTCGACGACGCACCCTTCCAGCCGCTTGGGATGGCGGCCGCGTTCGAAGAAGACTTTTTCACCGGGCTCGCACCACGGCGACATCGATTCATCCGACGCGACAAAGGCTTCGAGCTGCACAGGAAAACCGGACCACCACGGGACGTATCGTGCCGGCCCCTCTTCCGAGACCATGTTGATCTCGCGCTCCAGGTCGTCGGCGGTGAAATCGATGGCCTTGAGATAAAGCTTCAGCTTGTCGTCCGGCACGCTGGCGGTGGCGTTTTCCCAGCGGCTCAGCGACTGCTGCGACACGCCGACGCCCGGCGCCACCTCGGCCAGCGATTTGCCCGAGCGCAGGCGCAACATTCTGAGCGCCGACGACAGGTGCGGATCCTGGGCGCGGCGGCGACTCATGGGCGTGACGGGCGGATTGACATCGCGCGATGTTCCAACGCATCGCGCGCTTTGTCAAAGCCGTTGACGCCGAAGCCGCCGATATGGCATCACGGCGCGGCCAGGTTTCGCGGGTGTAGCTCAATGGTAGAGCAGCAGCTTCCCAAGCTGAATACGAGGGTTCGATTCCCTTCACCCGCTCCAAAACTTGTCGGCCGACGCGTACATCAGGCCCTTCTGTCTTAGCGTGAGCCGAAACCGCCCTGGTCGTCGAAGCCATTTTGAGACAGGCGCATATCATATGCCCAGGCCGGCCGTTCCTGGATAACGAATATGCCGACCGTGACCGCGAGGCCGAGCATGGCGATCGCCACGCTGACAATGACCCAGCGCAAATTGGCTCTCTGGCAGGCATATTCGACAAACGACCGGGCCTTGACCAGGTCGTCGCCATCGAATCTGCCACGCATAATCTGGTCCTGCACCCACTTGACGCCCATCTTGCGAAACATCTTGATCGGGTCGTCCGAATGATAAGATCTAGGCTCTGTGTAAGACATGGCTTTTCCTCATGCGCTAGGAGAGCCATTCCTGCCCGTATGGGCTGAGAATGCCCCTCGCGGGTTTGATGCCATAAAAAAAACACCGTGAATAACGGCGGCGGTACTCTGTTACGCGCCGCGCCAAGCGCCCGGCGTTTGGCAGCCTATCCCCCTGAATTCAGTTTGTTTTCGACCGTTTGTGGCGAAGACCGCCGGCCAGCGCATGGCTATGTACGACCTTACTCGCGTGCGACAAAGGCTCATCGCGGCGACCAGCCGCCACTTGTCTTGGATCGCGTCTTATGTTAACCACAAATATTCAGTCGACCGTGGTCAGCACCACTAAAGTTCTTGTGGGGAGAGAATGGCGGATGTGTCAGGTCGACAATGGGCGGATGTCTTCGTCGAAGACGAAGACTGTCGGCATTTCCTTGAAGGAAAAGCCCTTTTCTATATTCCCGCAGCGAACAGCGTCGCTCAATTAAACAATCAAAACATCGCCTTGCTGACGGCTCGGTCGACAACCGCGAAGGCCGACGGCAATCCCAACCTGCCCGGCAGGCAGGTCATCGCCAAGGTGATCAAGTGCGAGGAGCCTGTCTCCTACGAGAGCGCTCTCAATTTTCTGACCCTGATCAACCTGACGGTCACCAACGGCCCGAAACTCACCACAGCCGATATGGTTGCCTGTGTTTTCCGGCTCCGCGATGCGCATCTCCTGAAGGCGTTGCCCCTGGACGCAGAGAGCATTGCCCGGGGCTGCGGCTTGAGACCTGTTCTGGTCAAGGAAGCGATCGACGAAAAGGATCGAACCCGCATCACCTACCACGACGCCGAACGAATCTGGTCGTTCCTTTGCGATTACATCAAGAAAAACAAGCCAAAAGCCGCTGATGATGCGTCGTGGCCGCCGGAAATCCTCCATCTGCTGAACGGTGACCCGCTAAACTTCATCATTGCGGATATGTCCAAACGCTATCCGGTCGAAGTGGCGAAGATCGGCCGCATTTCACCGGACGATCCCGAACAGACCTACATCTATTCCCGCAGCCTCCTGATCAAGGCGCCACGGGACAGGCATCCTTGGGCGATCGGGCCGGAAACAGACCCGCGGCCAGCCAGTACCGGCCCCCGCGGGCAGTGACCGACAAGGCGGAATTCCGAAAGGCCAAATCCGGCATCGGCTTTGTTACACGCGTGGCCTTGCGGAAAGTACAGCAGGGCCGGCCAATGCGGCCGGCCCGCCGTCGCCCTGGCTAGAACCAAGCCTTGATATCGAGCTTGACATCCTGTTTGGGCGCCATGACCCAGATCACGATGGCAGCCACGACGGTGGCGGCGATTGACACGATGCTGCCTTCGGGTCCGGTGGTGCCACCGCTCAGCCAGGTCGGCCCCACGGCATGGGTCGTCATGAGGGCGCCTTTCGCCACCAGGCCGGAATCGGCCACGCCGTAGAAATAGGACTGCGCCCAGTCCCAGGCGGCGTGGAAACCGATGGCCCACCACACCGTGCCGGTGCGCCAGATGGAAACCGACAGCAGCACGCCGGCGGCGAAGACTTCGCCGAGGCCGATCGGGGTTTCGCCTGGATTGCGCGTGTGCGCCCAGAAGAACAGCCCACCCATGACGATGGCGGCGATGATGTAGTTGGTGCCGCGCGCCAGGGTCTGCTGCAGGTAGGTGCGGAACATCAGTTCTTCGGCGACGCCGACCAGCAGGAAGCCGAGGAACCATTCCGCGCCGTAGACCCAGATATCCTGGCCGTGCAGGGCGATGCCGTCGAAGACGAAGGCGTGGCACAGATAGAGGACGCCGATGGTGGCCGACATGGCGATGAAGCCGAGCACCACGCCTTGCACGAAGCGCGGCACGGCGTTGGTCAGGCCGAAGCCGATCTGCGCCAGCGGTCGCCGCTCGATCAGGGCCGTGACGATGGTGGCTACGATCAGCAGGGCCGATATCATGCCTTCGCCCGAGATCACCGAGAAGGGCGTCATGCCGCCCGCATCGGGCTTCATGTTCATGGCCTTGAACGTGAAGACGGCGATGGCCGACAGGACGCCGAAGACGACGATGAACAGCAATATGCCCCAGCCGGCGCGCAAGCCCTTGCTGCCGATAAAGATGTTTGTAGGCTTCTTTTCGCCCTGCGTCACGATTTCGTCTGTCACGATGTGCCCCTGATATCCTGAAGCTGCTCTCACGGCGGCCTCTCCTGTTTGCAGGAGATACTATTTTTGCCCGGCACTCAACCGGACTCGCCACGGGACGGGAAAATATCGCAACGCGTGGCGAACGGCGCACATTGCTTTTTTCGCCGTTCGGGTGAACAGAAGTCCGATGCTCAAGGCCAAGCTTAAAGATCGTGTCGCCAAATTTGCCGGCTATTTCCAGCCGTTCGACTGGCACCACACCGCCTGTTCGGTGCCGGGCATCGCCGCCTGTCTGCTGTGGGGACTGGTCACGCACGATACGGTGACGGCGGCCATGGCGGCCGGCAGCGCCTTTTCGGTCGGCTTCGGCCTCAGGCGTGTGCGCCAGACGCGCTCGATGCTGGGCGCGGTCCTGCTGATGACGGCGGCCGCCCTGCTGGGTTCGCTGACCGGCGGCCATTTCGCCGTTTTCCTGGCTGTCTCGGCGGCCGCCGCGGCCGGTTGCGCCTGCCTGGCCCTGATCGACGACGACATCTGGTGGGTGGTGCTGCAGGCCACCATCGCCCTGCTGCTGTCAAGCCATTATGCCGGCGGCTGGGATATCGCGCTGCACCGCGCCGGCGTAGTGGCGGCGGCCGGCGCGTTCCAGGCGATCTGCGTCCTCGGCCTCGACCGGGTCATACCGAAAAGCCACCCGAAGCCGGTCTTGAACGTGCCGATCCCGGCGACGAAGACGGCGCTGGCCACCTATGGCTCAGTGGCGGCGCTCAGCGTGACGGCGGCATCGCTGGCGGCCTATGGCCTCCATCTCGACAAGGCTTACTGGGCGCCGATGACGGCGCTGATCGTGCTCAAGCCCAAGTTCCAGCTGACGCGCCAAAGGGGACTGGAACGGCTGGCCGGCAACCTGGCCGGCTGTGGCGCGGCCACCCTGATCGCCGTCGTGCTGCCGCCGCTGACCTGGCTAGACAGCCTGCTGTGCGTGCTGGGTTCGGGCGCCGCCTATGCGCTTTTGAAGGCGCGCTACGCCGCCTTTTCGCTGGCCGTCAGCTTCACGGCGGTGATGATGCTGTTCACCGCCCACGCCTCGGCGGTGCAGGGGGCCGAACAGCGGCTCTACGCCACCGCACTTGGCGGCGCCATCTCGATCGCCGTCATGTGGCTGGCCAGCCTGACGGTGGCGCGCGACTATCGTATTTAAAACAGGAGAACGTTCATGACCCATCCCGCGCTCAAAGCCGGCAATCGCGCCCTGGTCACCGGCGGCGCTTCCGGCATCGGCCTGGCGGCGGCAAAAGCCCTGGCCGCGCTCGGTCTCGACGTGACCGTGATCGACGTCACGGCGCCTGACCTGATCGATGGCATCGGCTTCGTCGCCGCCGACGTCTCCAGCCGCCAGGCCATGCAGGAACTGGCCAGCGACATCGGCGAGATCGACTTGCTGATGAACAATGCGGGCATCGCGTTGGACAGTTCGGTGCTCGATGCCGCCAACTGGCAGCACACCCTGGATGTCAATCTGGGCGGCATCGTCAACGGTACCCAGGCCTTTGGCCCGAAGATGGTCGCTTCGGGCAAGCCCGGCCTGATCGTCAATACCGGCTCGAAGCAGGGCATCACCACGCCGCCCGGTAACCCGGCCTATAATGTCAGCAAGGCCGGTGTGAAGGCCTTCACCGAGGCCCTGCAGCACGAACTGCGCAACGGCGCCAATCCGTCCGTCACCGCGCACCTGCTGATCCCTGGCTTTGTCTGGACCGGCATGACCAAGGGTGATCGGACAGAAAAGCCAACCGGCGCCTGGACGGCGGAACAGACTGTCGATTTCATGATCGACAGCGTGAACAAGGGCGACTTCTACATCCTGTGCCCCGACAACGACGTGCCGCGCGCGCTCGACGAAAAGCGCATGGCGTGGGCGGCGGGCGATATCATCGAAAACCGCCCGCCGCTGTCACGCTGGCACCCGGATTATGCCGAAGCCTTCAAGGCCTGGCTGGGCCGCTGATCACCATTTGACGTCAAGCGTCTCGTCCGGCTTGCGCAGGGTCAGCATAATGACGCCCGCCACCAGGGCCAGGATGATGAGGTCGAGCGCGCTGCCTTCGGGGCCGGTCGCGCCGCCGCTCAGCCACGTCGGGCCGGTGGGCGTGGCGGTCATAAGTGAGCCGACCGAGGGATGGCCGCTGTCGGCGACGCCGAAGACGAAGGACTGCGTCCAGTCCCAGGCGGCGTGGAAGCCGATCGCCCACCACACCGTGCCGGTGCGCCAGACGCTGAGCGTGAACACCAGCCCGGCCAGGAAGACGCTGAGCAGGCCGATCGGCGTTTCGCCGGCATTCAGGGTGTGGGCCGCGAAGAACAACCCGCCCATGATCAATGCCGCCCAACGGAAATTGAGGCCGCGCGCCAGGGTTTGCTGCAGATAGGTGTGGAAGGCCAGTTCCTCGGCAACGCCGACCAGCAGGAAGGCCAGCGCCCATTGGCCGCCGAAAATCCAGATATCCTTGCCGTACAGGACAATGGTGCCGAGGCTGATGCCATGGCACGCCCACAGCAGGCCGATTTCGGCGCACATGGCGGCGATGCCGACAACGAGACCCTGGACAAAGCGCGGCAGGGCGTTTTTGAGGCCGAGGCCGAGTTGCGAAAGCTTGCGCCGTTCGATCAGGGCCGTGAGCAAGGTGGCGATGAGCAGGATGGCGGCGACCAGGCCCTCCTGAAACAGGGTGCTGGTCGCGTCCATAATACTGTCGTCGCTTTTCGGACCGTGGAAATGGATGGCATGCAGGGCCACGACAAATCCGAATCGGCAGGCGACCACGATCGCGATGAACAGCGCGATGCCCCAGCCGGCGCGCAGGCCGTTGGGTCCCATGAAGGCCCATTTCAGGCCGCGTTTCGGCCGTTCGGCTGTTTGAGTGATGTCCGTCATAAGGCGCCCCTGTTATGTGGCCGCACCGGTGGGCGGGCCTTGTGGGGCACATGAATAACGACGGTCGTTACAGGCTCAACTTAATTTGCCGTAATGCAGGTTAAGTTTATGTAATGGAAAAGATTGCATAATTCCAAGTCACCGGCGTGCTGAGTCGTCCGGGTGAGGCGAAAATCGTTAGCTGGCGAGACACGGAGCGGAGCGTACTTAGGTACGTGAGCACCGTATCGCTGCCAGATGACGGTTTGCAGACCGCCTGGGCGACTCAGCGGCCCTTGGCCAGGTCGTCGAACGCGCGGAGTGTCCCGATGAGATCCTTCATCTCCTCGATGCGGATCATGTTGGGGCCGTCCGAAGGCGCGTGATCCGGGTCCTGGTGCGTCTCGATGAACACCGCCGACACGCCGACCGCGCAGGCCGCCCGCGCCAGCACCGGCGCGAATTCGCGCTGGCCGCCTGAGGTCGAGCCCATGCCGCCCGGTTGCTGCACCGAGTGCGTCGCGTCGAACATCACCGGATAGCCGGTCTGGGCCATGATCGGCAGGCCGCGGAAATCGGAAACCAGCGTGTTATAGCCGAACGAGGTGCCGCGATCGCACAGGATGATGCGTTCATTGCCCGTCGAGGCGATCTTCTTGGCGACATTGGCCATGTCCCACGGCGCCAGGAACTGGCCCTTCTTGACGTTGATGGCGCGGCCGGTTTGGCCTGCGGCCAGCAGCAGGTCGGTCTGGCGGCACAGGAAGGCCGGGATCTGGATGACATCGACCACGTCCTTCACTTCATCGACGTGGGTCGTTTCATGTACGTCGGTCAGGACCGGGCAGCCGAACTGGTCCTTGACGGCTTGCAGGATGCGCAGGCCCTCTTCCATGCCGATACCGCGCGAGGTGCCGATGGATGAGCGGTTGGCCTTGTCGTAGCTCGATTTGTAGATAAAGCGCGTGCCGGTGGGCGCGCACGCCTCGGCGATCTTTTCGGCCATCATCAGGGCGTGATCCATGCCCTCGATCTGGCACGGCCCGGCGATCAGCACATAGGGTTCGTCGCCGCCGATGGTGATGTCGCCGATCTCGAAGGTGCGGGTCTTGACGTGCTGGGCCTTGATCATAAGTGCTTTCCAAAAAGTGGGACGCACTTTTTGGATTAAAAAGCACGTCAAAGCAAAAAATCTTTAGATCGTACGGCGTTACGATCTAAAGTACGCTCTCAATTCTTTCCACATCGACCGGGTTGTTCAGTTCCCAGAACACCCGGCCGCGGCCGTCGACCTCGACACAGCGCACAGGCACGCCGTTTTCGAGGAAACGCAGTTGCTCCAGACCTTCGTAGCGCTCCAGCGGCCCGGCCGACCATGTGGCATAGGCCCGAAGCGCCGCTTCGCGATAGGCATAGACGCCGACGTGGTGGAAGACCGGGATCAGGTCGCCCTCGCTGAAAGTCTTGCCGGTATATGGGATGACTTCCTTGGAAAAATAGAGGCCGTTCATCGACGAATCGAACACGGCCGTCGTGCCGCCGACGCGGCCGTTCTGACGGTCCTCGACGAAGTGGCGGTGGGTGGTGGCGTCGCAACGCAAAACCGGTGTCGCCATCTGGGCCTCCGGGTGCGCCTTCATGGCGTCGATCAGGTTTTCGACGAACCAGTGGGGGGTAAGCGGTGCGTCGCCCTGGAAGTTGATGTAGAGATCGGCGTGTTCACGTAAAGCGGACAGCGCGTCGGCGCAACGTTCCGTGCCGTTGGCGCACAGCTCCGAAGTCATCACAACGTCGGCGCCGAAGGCTTCGGCGGCATCCTTGATGCGGTCGTCGTCGGTGGCGACATAGACGGCGTCGACGCCATGCACAGCCCTGGCGGCCTCCCATGAGCGCTGGATCAGCGACTTGCCCTTCAGCATGACCAGAGGCTTGCCGGGATAGCGGCTGGAGGCATAGCGGGCGGGAATGATGATGGTGGTTTTCATTTCGATTCCTAGGCGACCCCGGCCCTCAGACAATCGTGGATATGGATCAAGCCGACCGGCATGGAATCGGCGTCGGTGACGAACAGGCAGGTGATCTTCTTGTCGTTCATCTGGCCCAATGCCTCGGCGGCTAAGGCTTCCGGACGGATGGTGCGCGGGTGCGCGTGCATGACTTCGCCGGCGGTCTTGGCCAGGAGACCCGCCATATGGCGGCGCAGGTCGCCGTCGGTGATGATGCCGACCAGCTGGCCGATATCGTTGACGATGCCGACCACGCCGAAGCTCTTGGCGGTCATGACCAGAAGGGTGTCGGCCATGTCCGTATCGACGCCGGTCAGCGGCAGGGCGCTGCCTGAGTGCATCAGCTGCTCGACCTTGAGGAGTTGCGCCCCCAGCTTGCCGCCGGGGTGGAAGGTCTTGAAATCGCCGGGCTGGAAGCCGCGCTTCTCCATGATGGCGACGGCCAGGGCATCGCCCAGCGCCAGGGTCATGGTCGTCGAGGTCGTCGGCGCCATGCCGATGGCGCAGGCTTCGGGCGCATCGGGCAGAACCAGCGCCACGTCGGCGGCGCGCAGCAGGGTCGAGTCGGGGCGCGACGCCACCCCGATCAACGGAATGGCGAAGCGGCGCGTATGGGCGATGATGTCGGAAAGCTCGGGCGTCTCACCGGAATTCGACAGCACCACGCAGACATCGTCGGTGGTGATCATGCCGAGGTCGCCGTGCGAGGCTTCGGCGGGATGGACGAACTGCGACGGCGTGCCCGTGCTGGCAAGAGTCGCGGCGATCTTGCGCGCCACATGGCCGGACTTGCCCATGCCCGACATGATGACCCGGCCGCGCGCCGACAGCATGGTCTCGACCGCGCGAACGAAGTCGTCATTGAGCAGGTCGGCGAATTTCAGCAGGGCGTCGCCTTCGGTGCGCAGCACGCGCGCGCCGGTGGCAAGGATGGTTTCAGCGTTGGTGGCGGTGGTCGTCATGCCGGCGTCTTTAACAAGATTGTCCCGAAGGTACAATGGCATGGATCGTCAGATGACCGGGCAGGACTGCACACGATACCAGCGCCAGCGAAGTCGCCCCGCATGCACGTTGACACAGACGCGGCTACCCACCCGAAGGTGATTATACATGTCGTGCGAGACACGCTCGGGACCGCCGCCAGGCTTGAGCGGCCAGCCCGCCAGGTCCAGGTAATAGCCTGCTGATTTGCCGCTGGTGACATACATGTTGTCGACGCTGACGATGTAATTGTTGATGATCGCTGTGTCGCCCTGGGTATCGGCGAAAATGGCCACGCCGAAACCGTAGTCGACGCCGAAGGCCAGCAACACGACCAGCATGAGCCAGCTCCAGCGCGTCTGGGGGGTGTTCGACAGGTTTTGGCCCAACCAGATAGCCAGGTTCCACAGCAGTGAAACGATGCACGCCGCGATCAGGGCGGGCTTCCAATCCAGCAGGGTGTAGTCCATCATGCCGCGCGCGCCGACGGCCAGGGCCGGCAGGAACGACAGGCCAAAGCTGTCCGGGCGGGTTTCGCCTTTCTGGCCGTTGAAGGCGATCCGCCCTCCTGAAAAGGCCGCCATGGCGATGCCGAGCCATGGCAGGATGATGCCTACAGCAATGGCCAAGTCGTAGGGCTGCGGCCATATCATGATCCATAAGGCCGCGGCGAACGATGCCGCCCATATTGCCACGCTCAGCCAGCTCCTGGGCTTTGTCATCTTCCCCTCCACCGTGTTACGTCTGTTTAGCACAGGAATGTGGGGATCGGTAAATGGGCGAAGGGACGAACGAAAATTCCAGCCTGACCGGCGTCTGGCATGGACTCTATACCTACCCCGATCGCGCCGGATTGCCGGAGACACCGTTTACGGCGGTGGTGCTCGATTCCGGCGGCTATCTCTCCGGCACCATCCACGAAATCCTGCAAGGCTGGCGCGGCGCGCGCGAGACCAACGCCGTCCTGACCGGCAGCGCTGCCGACAATGCCGTCAGCTTCACCAAGGCCTATGACGGGACCAACGGCGTCAAACACGCCGTTCATTACGACGGCCATCTTAACGGCGAACGCGACGAGATCGAAGGGCAATGGAACATCAAGGACGACTGGTCCGGCCGTTTCCTGATGATTCGCAAGCGCGGCCAGGGCGTGGCCGCCAAGGTTGAAGCCTTCGAGCAAACCTAGGGCCGCACCGGATTGGCGGCCAGATCGCCCGCCACTGTCAGCCATTCGCGCACCTGCCATGATCGCACAAGGCCATTGGTGACATAAGGGTCCGAGGCGGCGAAGCTTTCGGCGACTTCGGGCGTTTCGCCACGAAACAGCAACATGGCGGTATCGACCGGCCCGGTCAGTGCTCCGCCCATGACCAACTCGCCTTTTTCCGACGATGCCCACGCCTTGGCCAGGTGTGCTCCGCGAAACTCGGGACGGCGCGCAAGATAATCGTCCGCCAGGTCGTAGATGAGGAGGAAGTGTTTCATGGCGGCATTCTAGCGCTAATTGCGGCCATTTTTCCATGGCCAAATTATGCGCTTATGCTACCGGTGAGAGGTCCATGACCGAGCCTGCCCCGCACCCCTTGGCGCCGTTTCTCCAGCCCGCCCGGCGCGCCATTCACGGCGCGCTCGACCGCCTGCCGGAGCCAGTGGCTGAGTTTGTCCTGTTCGGCCTGAAGATGGCGTGGTCATGCCTGTTCGGCGCCGCCATGCTGGCCCTGATGATCGCCACGCATCTGTGGTGGCCGAAAGATGCGCCGATCTATCGCTACGATTTCCTCTTCGTCATGGCGGTGTTGATCCAGGGCATCATGCTGTGGGCGCGGCTGGAAACCTTCAAGGAAATGCAGGTCATTTTCCTGTACCACGTTACCGGCACGGTGATGGAAGTGTTCAAGACCTATATCGGCTCGTGGATTTATCCCGAGGCGGCCTGGTTCCATATCGCCGGCGTGCCGCTGTTCACCGGTTTCATGTACGGCGCGGTGGGCTCCTTCATCGCCCGTGCCATCCGCGTCTTCGACATGCGCTTCTCGCATTACCCTAGGCCGTGGGTGACATGGGTGCTGGCCATCGCCATCTACATCAACTTCTTCTCGCACCACTATATCTGGGACCTGAGGAACCTGATCTTCGTGGCCAGCTGGGCGATCTTCTTCCGCAGCTTCGTCTTCTTCCGCGTCGACAAGCGCGTCCATTCGATGCCGTTCATCCTGGCTGGCACCCTGACCTCGTTCTTCCTGTGGCTGGCCGAGAACATCGGCACCTTCACCCACACCTGGTCCTATCCGGGAAAGGGTTGGCACCTAGTCTCGATCCAGAAGATGGGCGCCTGGGGCCTGCTGCTGGTCATCAGCTTCGTCACCGTCTCGCTTGTCTTTCCGCCGAAGGCGCCGGAGGACGAGGCTATCAGCAGCTACCGGCTCTGGTTCCGGCAATTGTTTCAGCGCTTCTCGGCCCGCTTCGCCAAGGAACGCTGATTTATCGGCGTTCGACCAGCCGGGACAGCGCTTCGAGATAGTCGGCGAAGGCCTTGCGCCCGGAGACTGTCAGGGCCACGCGGGTCAGCGGCTTGCGGCCCTGGAAGCTCTTGACGATCTCGACATAGCCGGCTTCTTCCAGCTTCCTCAGGTGCACCGACAGGTTGCCCTGGGTGGCGTCGAGCACGGTCTTAAGTTCATTGAAATCGGCCGCCTCGGCGTCCGCCAGATAGGCCATGATCCCCAGCCGCAAGCGGCCGTGGATGGCGTCATCCAGCTTGTTGACGTCGAAGGCGGGCACTTAATCGGCTTTCTTAGCCTGCAGCATCATATAGGCCCCCGCTCCGCCCATCAGCCCGATCAGCGCGATGCCGAGGACCAGCAGGTAGGAGGCCGTATCGCGGATAAGCCATGCCAGCAGCAAGGTGGTGGTATACCAGCCGATCGACACGCCTATCAGCCACAGGTGGCGCCGCACCATGAAGGCGACGTACCACACCGACCCCTGGAACGCGCACATGGCCACCGGATAGAGCAGCCAGATCGTCATGCTTTTCTCCGTCGTCGCCACGTAGCCGAAGCTGAGGGCGACGAACAGGTTGGCGAGCCCTGCGGAGCCATAGGCGGCATTGACCGCGCGGGTGGCGACGCCGTGATTGCCCAGCTTGCGATCGCGCCACATGACGTAGAACATGGCGGCGAAGAACACGGCGGTCGGCAGGATGCTGAGGGCCAGCCAGGCCAGTTGCGACAGCACGAGGTTCAGCCGGATCTGTACCACATAGACCAGGCACACCGTGCCGTAGGCCAGGCCAGCGACAACGAACATCAGGCCGCTGGCGGCCTGCATGCGCGGCCCCTCGGACACCAGTGACCTGAAAAAGGCGAGATTGGCGGAAACATCGTCGTCGCTGTCGGCCTTCATGCTTCAGTCTCCCTTTTTCGCCTGTTGCATCATGTACGCGCCCGACCCGGCCATCAGGACCAGCATAGCCAGGCCCAGGACCAGGATGAAGGTCGGGGTGTCGCGGATGGTCACGCCCGTCGCCAGGGTGGTGACGAACCATCCGGCCGATACGAAGGCGAGCCACGGTTTCCTGCGGATCATGTAGGCGATGAACCACACCGCCCCTTGCACGGCGCACACCATGCACGGATAGAACAGCCAGATCATCAGGCTCTTTTCGACGATGCCGTTGTAGGCGAACACCGCCATGATGACGGCATTGGCCAGGCCGGCGCTGCCGAAGGCGGCATTGAGCGCGCGCGTCGCCACGCCGTGCTGGCCGTTTTTGCGGTTGCGCCAGATGATGACGGCCAGGGCGGCGCAGAAAATCACCGTCGGCGCGATGCCGATGAAGAGGCTGACCGGCGCGCCGCCGGGCAGCCAGCCGCGGATGTCCAGCCAGTTGAGCAGGCACTGGGCGCCGTAGCACAGGCCGCCCGCCAGGAAGATCACACCGCCGGACATCTGCGCCCGTCCCCCTTCGGAGACGAGCGCCTTGAAGAAGGCGAGATTGGCGGAAACGTCTTCGTCCGTGCCGGTGGTCAAGCTGTTACCTCGTCTGCTGCCGCGGCGCCGCGCTTCGCCTTGCGCTTGCTGCCGTTGAGAATCGTTCCGATGAAACTGTATCGCACGAAAAGCTGGTAGGTCACCAGAGCCAGGGCCAGCGTGCCCACAAGGACGATGGCGAACTTGGGTTCGGCAGGCCAGTCGAGCTTCATGACGGCGTACTGCAGGCCCATGACCAGCGGGATATGGACCAGGTAGATCCAGTAGGAGGCGTCGGCGATATAGCGGATCGCCGGGTTTTCACGCTTGAGGAAGGCGCGCGCCGCGCCGATCAGGGCGAAGGTCCACGACCAGCCGGCCAGGGCATAGAGTGCGGCATAGACCGGGTGGTCGTGACCGTTGACCGGCACGATCTTCGCCTCGACGCCGGCCATGTGGACGCACAGCCAGGTGCCGAGACCGGCGCTCAGGGCATAGACGAACCAGCGGCCAGCCAGGTGTTCGAGCAGGTCGGCGCGCCGGTTCAGCCACCAGCCGAAGGCGAAGGCGGTCGAAAAGGCGGCCACGGCCATCATGTTGGGCACGAAGCCGGCGTCAGGCGTCAGTATGCCCATCCACATCAGCCACTGCGGATTGGCGTAGAAGGCGAAGAACACGGGCAGCATCAGCACGCCGGTGATCAGGTCGGTCTTGGTCAGTATGCCCACTACCTTGTCGAGCGCGCGCCCGAGGAAGCCGCCGACGTGCAGCACGTCGGTGGCCAGCTTGATCACGACCGCGCCGGCATAGAGCAGCAGCAGGACGTACAGGAACCACAGGTGCGTCAGCGGAAAGGTGGCCAGGGTCGGCGGCGGTGGCGGCGGAGCGGACGCGGCGGCCGAGCCCGGCGCCGGCATGTTGGCCAGGATGGCGAAGGTGATGATGGCGGCAATGGCCACCGGCCAGAAGGCGACCAGCGGCAGGCCCACGCGCTTCAGCCGGTTGCCGACGAAACTGGCGACGCCCTTCTTCTGCATCATCATGCGGGCGAAGAAGCCGGCCAGTACGAAGAAGGTGGTCATGCGGAACATGTGGATGACGTAGAACAGGACGTCGAGGCCGACATCGGTGCTGCGGTCGGCGATGACCCAGATGCGCGGCGCCATGAAGGACATGACGCCGTGCAGGGCCACGCCCAACAGCAGGGCCAGGGCCCGGACGGCGTCGAGGTCGTGATACCGCGTCGCGGCGGGTGGGTGGGTGTCGGTCGTCATTTTCAGCCTCCCTGGGCGTGAACGGCGGGCGCGGTTTGCCCGGATGGTCAGCGTATATATCAACAAGTTTGTTTTGTAAACTAGTTTAACGGCACGTCGGCTTGCGGTGGCCCGGAAACCCTCCGATACTGCCTGGCGGCAAGGGGGAGCGGACGATGGCGGCGCGATCGGACTTCAATTTCGGGCGGATGGCGCTGGCCACCGTCATCGGTCTCGCGGTGGCGGCCGTTATCGCCTATGGCGGCGTCATCGCCTGGCTCTACACCCACCAGACCGCCATGGAATACCAGAACGTCGCCGCCGTCGAAGTACCCGCCATCCACGGCCTGGCGATCCAGGACGTCCGCATCCGGACACCGGACGGCGAGACCCTGCAGGCATGGTACGAACCGCCGCAGAAAGGCATGCCCGTCTTCCTGTTCCTGCACGGCCAGGGCGGCACGCAGCAAGACGGCAAATGGCGCTTCCTGCGCATGCACCAGGAAGGCGTCGGCTATCTGGCCCTCGCTTATCGCGGTTTTTCCGGTTCCACCGGCAAGCCATCGGAAAGGGCCTGTTCATCGACGGCCTCGCCGCCTACGACTGGCTGAAGGCGCAGGGCTTCAGGGACGGCGACATCGTCGTCCACGGCCACAGCCTGGGAACCGGCGTCGCCACCTATGTCGCCACGCAGCGGCCGGCGCGGGCCCTGATCCTGGAAGCCCCCTTCACCGGCGCCGTCGATGTGGCGAAAGAACGGTATCCCTACATGCCGGTCGATCTTCTGATGCGCGACAAGTTCCTTAATCGCGCCCGCATCAAGGACGTGCACATCCCGCTTCTGGTCGCCCACGGCACCGCCGACAGCGTGGTGCCCTATGCGGAAGGCCGGGCGCTGTACGACATGGCCAATGAACCCAAGACCTTCGTGCGCATGCAGGGCTCTGACCACAGCACCCTGACGCGCGACGGCGTTTATCCGTGCTACTGGCGCTTTCTCGGCCTGCCTTACGAAAAGGCGGACGTCGAGGTTTGCCTCGCGCCCGCCATGCCGTACCTGGAATAGCCGCTTATTGGGTCAGCGACATTGCCTTGTTGAGGTCGACGCTGTTGACCAGTCCCTTGATAGCGTTGATATCGACGCCGTTGCCGTCGCCCTCGACCGTGATACGGCCGTTCAGCACCACCGAATATTCGCCGCTCTTG
>FTDB01000671.1_pt1 | contig 75492 bp, 79 predicted proteins | sample 1639741 | NCBI WGS metagenome assembly FTDB01 (sample SAMEA3914869, study PRJEB12502) | metagenome | biome: forest; material: soil | place: USA | collected 2012-03-12 | depth 0.1 m | reverse complement strand
TCGACCTACAATCCCGAAGATCCGGATTACTGGAAGAATGCTCCGTCCGACGTCATCGACGCCGCCGCCGCCGCCAACCGCGCCGCCGGCAAGCCGGTCCCCATGCCCGAAGACCACGACGCCGCCTTCGCCAGGCTGACCGAGCTGCTCGACGACATGATCAGCGGAAAATCCGTCCCGACCTGAACCGAGGGGCGGCCATGCAAGACTATCGAATCTTTATGAAATTATTGCCAGAAGGTTAAGCGGGCAGGCGGGATTCCCATGAGCCGAAAAGGGAAACCTCATGTTGCGCGAACTGATCGCCTGGCGTACGCATAACCGTTTCTGGCAAAGCCTGGCCATGGTCGTCACGGCTGCCGCCCAGATCGTCACCGCCCGTCTGACCGTCTGGCTGCATATCGGCCAGGGCGTCGAGGTGCGTTCGGCCCTGGCCACGCACCCGCTGGTGCCATTGGGCCCGGCCTTCGCCATCTGGGGCGCCATCTATATCTACATGCTGCTGGCCGCCGTCTGGCAGGCCCTGCCCGACCAGAAATTCAACCGCGCCCTCGAAAACGCCGGCTGGAACCTGGCCGGCATCGGCCTCATCAACGCCGTCTGGCAGGTCTGGGTGCCGCTCAACGGCTTCGACTGGATCTCGAGCGTCCTGGTCGTGACGGCGCTCATCGTCGGCGTCAGCGGCCTGATGCGCCTGCGCGAGGAGGTCCTGCTGTCGCGCATGGACAATATCATGGTGTTCGCGCCCCTGGCCCTGGTGACCGGCTGGCTGACCGCCGCCGCCTTCGTCAACTTCACCTCCGAACTGGTGGCCGGCGGCTACGACTTCAATCCGCTCAATCCCGACATCTCCATGGGTTTCCTGATCGGCCTGATCGTCTTCGGCGGCCTCATGGCCTGGCTGACCGAAAGCCTGGCCTTTAGCCTGGCCCTGGCCTGGGGCCTGGGCTGGATCGCCGTCGCCAACATCGTCCGCGACCACGAACCGGCCATGACGGCCACGGCCGCCATCGGCGTCGCCGCCGTCGCCGGGATCTGCCTGTGGACCTTGACCCACCATCACCAAAGCGGCCCGATGCAGGCGCGCGGCCACTGAGCGCAATCCGATAAAGTGGGTACCACTTTTGGGATAAATTGCGCGACAAAACAAAATCCTAGAGCGGCGTTTTGATTCCATCAAAACGGAACCCGCTCTAGCGCGAAGACGCTTGAGCTTGTCCGCCCCGCCGCCTAAACAGAAGCGACGGAGGACGGCATGGACATCGCGGCGGCACGGGCGGAAGACAAGGCGGACTGGCTGCCGCTGTGGCAGGCTTACCTGGCTTTCTACCAGCACGACTTGCCCGACGAGCTGACCGACCTGACCTGGGCGCGCTTCCTCGATCCGGCCGAGCCGATGGGCCTGTTCATCGCCCGCGACCAGGGCCGCGCCATCGGCTTCGCCAGCCTCGTCGTCCATCGCTCGACCTGGACGGCCAGCAACTATGTCTATCTCGAAGACCTGTTCACCGCCGAAGACGCCCGCGGCAAGGGCGCCGGACGGGCGCTGATCAAGGCGGTGGTCGCGTTCGGCAAGGCGATCGGCACCGGGCGGGTCTACTGGGTGACGCACAGCCACAACGCCACAGCCCGCACGCTGTACGACAAGGTGGCCGACCTGCCGGGCATGGTCACCTACACGGCGCGGCTATAGCTGCCGGCAGGGGTATTGCGCAACAAAACAAAAACTTAGAGCGAGATGATTTTAGATTGAACCGCTATGTCTTTTCCTTCCCCGTTCACGGGGAAGGTGGCATTTGCGAAGCAAATGACGGAAGGGGGAAACCCTGCCGTCAACATCCTCCTTCCGTCGTCGCTAAAGTGCCGACACCTTCTAGTCGCGGCAGTAGCCTTCGTTGGCGTCGACGACCAGGCAATCCTTCTTGTCGGCCAGCCACTTCATGCTGGTGTCGGCGCCGCTGCCGCGATGCACGCTTAGCGACTTGCCGTCGCGCACGAAGGCGATGCCGTCGGCTTTGGTGGTGCCGTGGAAGGTGCGCGGGCCGTCGAGATTGGTGATGACCAGGTCGTAGTCGTTGCCGCTGGGGGTGATGACCAGCGACGTGCCTTCCGGCCCGGTCCACTTGCCGGCCATGCCGGTGGTGGCGTTGACCGCCGGCATGGGCATCGAGCCCATCATGGCCGAGGCCTCGGCCGCCGTCATCGAGGCGGCGGGCGATTCGCCGGCGGCGGAGCTGGCTTCGTTGCCGCCACCGGACCGGGGCGAACAGGCCGCCACGCCCAGCAGGGCGGCAACCGCGATAAAGCCTAATGTTTTCATCGTTCTAATCCTGAATATCGCTCGCTTTGAGCTTAAGACATGGCTGCCTTATAAAACCATGCCGCGCCCGCCGCCATTTAATTAAATTTAAGGTGGGCGTCACCCCGCGATCGCGGCGGAGGCGAATCCCTGTCACCCCCGGAAAGCCTCGACCGGCAGGTAATCGCCCGGCGCCAGCCCGCACGACGCGTGGGCATGGATCGTCACGCCGGCGGCCACGGCCTGCAGCAGGCGGCGCGGCGCGTTGGTCACCGCCGCCGGATGCAGGAGGACGCCGATATCGTCGAGCCAGCCGGGCGCAAACGTCCGGCGTTCGACGGCGACGTCGCCCCAGAAGCCCTCCCCTTCCAGGTCCGCGCCGAAGACGACCAGCGGTTCGGCCAGCCCCCTGGCCAGGTCGCGCACCTCGCGCGCCCCCTGGCGGGTGATGACGGGGCCAAGGAAAGCGACGCGACGGCCTGAACCGCGCGGCGTGGCCGCCGGCCTGTCCCAGTCAAGCCACACGGCGCGCTCCACGAAGCCCTCGGCGATATCGTGGTGCGGCGTGACGATCCGGCGCGCGGCGGCCAGCGCCTCGGCCTCGGCGGCGACCAGACGATCGGGCGCGCGGAAATCGTGGATGGTCAGGCTGTCGGGATGGCGGGCAAAGACGGCGTCGAGCCTGGCATGCAGCTCGGCCAGCGGATAGCGCACCATCAGCACGTCGAAGCTGCGCCCGCCCAGCACGCCGTCGCGCCACAAGAACGGCAGCAGGGCCTGGTGAACGACCAGATGGCGCGCCTTGTAATCGATGCGCCGCGCCAGGGCCCGCGCCACCCTCTCGTCGGCGCGCAGGTACGCCGCCTGGCGCACCGCGCCGCGCGCCCTGGCCACCCGGCGCAGGACGAGGTGGCGCAGGGCGGTCGCCCACACACCGGCGCGCTCGCCTCCGCCCCAGTCGTAGCGCCCGCCCGGTTTCATTCCCGGCAGGCCCGGCGCGATCACCTGGTCGCCGGGCTTGACCTGGCCCCTGACGAAGCGGCGATGCTCGGGCCAGGCGTCATCGAGCACGAAGGCCGCCATTTCGGCTATCGGCGTGATATCGCGGCTGACGAAGCTGAGGTGGCAATCGGTGCGCCGGCAGGTGGCGCAGCTTTCCGGGCTGTGGGCGTTCATGCCGGAACCTCCAGCCGCACGCTCAGGTCACCACGCCCGAGCGTCACGCCCAGCCGGAGATCGCTCGGCCCGCGAAACCTCAGGTCGACATAGTTCCAGAACACGGTGGCGTCCTCGCCCGGCGGAAACGGCGAACCGGGCACAGCGGCGCTGTGGCCGTGGCGCTCGACGATCTCGCAACCCGCCTGTGTCGCCGCCCGGTAGAGGCTGTTCGACATCTGGCACAGGCCGCCCGCCACCGTTGGGATCAGACAGCCCTGGCGCAGTTCGCGGCCCTCGACATAGCCGCGCGCCCGCGTCGGCCGGCCGACATGTGCCCAGAAGCTGAAGACCTCGCCGCGGCGAATAATGACGCCGTCGAGTGCGCGGGCGGCGACGCGCAGGTTCTGCACCTTGCCCAGTTGCAGGGCCATTTCGTTGGGATCGCTCTCGGTATAGAGCGGCGTCACCACCTCGGCGACGACGCCACCACCGGCCGGGCCGCGCGGCAAGCGACGGATGCGCGCATCGCACAGGTCGCGGGCCGCCCGCCGCACCTTCAGCAGCCCGGACTTGACGGCGAATACCGTCAGATCCGTACGACTGAGAACCTTATGGTCCCCTGTCACCGGCCCGCTCCCCCGCTTGCCATCCTTCGCGCCCATGGCTAGTAACACCACAAACCGGAACGAAAAGCCATGCCCCTCGCCGTCCGCTCCTTCGCCCACGCCACGCCGGACCACGACGCGGCGGTCGCCTTGCGCCGCCGTATCCTGCGCACGCCGCTGGGGCTGGATTTCACCGCCGGGCAGTTGGCCGCCGAGGCCGGCGACCTGCACCTGGCGGCCTTTGCCGACGGGAAGATGGTGGCCACCGTCGTGCTGACGCCCTACGATGCAACGACCTTCAAGCTGCGCCAGATGGCGGTCGACGAGGACCAGCGCGGCACCGGCGTCGGTTCACGCCTGCTGGCCGCCGCCGAGGACCTGGCGCGGCGCGAGGGCGGATCGCGCATCGTCCTGGCCGCCCGGGTGTCGGCGGAAGATTTCTACCGCCGCAACGGTTATGCCAGCGAGGGCGACGTCTATACGGAAGTGACGATCCCGCACATCCGCATGAGCAAAAGCCTCTAGGAACGCGAGGCTGTTTCGGCGGCCAGCCGCTTTTCGCGCCGCATCGCCCGCCAGCGCTGGTCGCGCTGCCTGAGCAGGCGGGCGACCTCGGCCTCCTCGCGGCTGGGGCCGGCGACGCCCAGGGCGCGGAAAGTCGTCAGGGGCTCGCCACCGGTCAGGCGGTCGGCCAGATGGGCGAAATCATCGCGCCGCGTCACGACGCGCGCCCGGATCGCCAGGATATCGTCGAGCGACGCCGCCAGCAGATCGGTCCGCCCCAGGTCTTCGAGCACGCCCTCGACCTTGAAGGTGTTGGAGCCCAGCGCCACGAAGGGAATGCCGGCCTTCAGCGCCATGTAGATGCCGTGGTGGCGGCCGGTGACCAGGATATCGGCGCCCTTCAGCCGCGCCGGCACCGTCCGCCAGCTATCCTGGGCGCGCTTGTCGTCGAACGGCAGCCAGGCTGCCCCGGTGGCGGCGCGGAAGCCGTCGAGGGCCGCGACGGCGTCCTTGCGCTGGCTGTGACCGTCGCTGACGACATCGCCGGTGAGGTCGGCCGGCGCCTCGTCGAACGTCGCCGCCAGCACGGAATCGGCCACCCGGCGGGCACGCAGGCCCAGGCTTTCGGCATAGGCCAGCGAGCGCCCGTCGCGCACCGTGAAATCGTCGAGGCGCTTCAGCGCCGGCAGGAAGCTGTCCGAATCCTGGAAGACGGCATTGACCAGGAAGGTCGGCTTCTTCAGGCTCTGCGCCAGCTCCAGCAGGCCAAGCAAGGGCCGGCCGCGGCCGTGATGGATGGTGCCCTCGCCATTGACGACGACGGCGTCGACGGCCTCGATCCGGGCCATCAGCGACTCGTCGCCGCGCAGGCTGGCGACCACGTCGTCGTCGCGGCCGGCCGCATGACGATCGAGCGACCGGAGAAAGACACGATGCAGAACTTCGTGGCCCGCCCGGCCCAGCATGCGGGCGTGGCCGTCGGAAACAGCCTGGCAGCCGATATGCCAGGACACCGCCGTATCGTTCGCCAGCAGGATTTTCATGCACTGTTAGGGATGGTGCCCCCGGTCGGACTCGAACCGACACACCTTTCGGTACTCGATTTTGAGTCGAGCGCGTCTACCAATTCCACCACAGGGGCCTGAGGGGCAAGGCGCAGGTTGATAAAGGCTTTCCCGAAACGGCGCAAGCGCAAAAACCGGCAAGCTCAGGCAGGATTCCACCGCGCGGCAAGCGCCATCAGGGTGGCCCACAGGGCGGCGATCCACAAACCGTTGAGGCCGAGCGCATGATAGAGGCAGGCGCCGGCGGCGCCTCCGGCCATCAGCCCCGACCACAGCAGCAGGTATGGCACGAACGCCAACGGCGGCCCGCCGGTGGCCGCCTGGGCCAGCTTCTGGCCGAGCTTGGCCAGGGTGCCGGTCATGTAGGTCAGGCCGACGACGATATCGCCGTCGCGCTGAAAGACGGCGTTTTCCGCCCCCATGGCCACGGCGATCAGGCCGATGGCCGGCGCCGTGAACCCGAAGGCGCAGGCGGCGGCCGCGGTCGCGAGCAGCCCGGCCACGACCGCCAGGACGGCAAAGGCCTGCAACGTCCGGGAAAAATGGGCCGTCAGCGTGCCCAGCCCCGCGCCGATGACGAACAGGACGATGATCGCCGTCAGTTCCAGCACGGCCCCGCCCCGGTCCGTCACCAGGCCGACCGCCAGTTGCGTCGAATTGCCGCTCATGAACGAGACGAAGTGGCCGCCGAGTTGCAGGAAGCCGATGGCGTCGACACATCCCGCCAGGGCGGCCAGGCACACGGCAAGAGCTATGGAGCCTCGGTCGAGCCGGTTCATGCGGCCTCTCTCAGGCCAGCATATTGCGCTTGTGGGCGGGCAGCTTCTTGCCGCGACCGGGGGGCGGCGCGGGGGGCGGCGGAGGCGGTGGCGACGGCTTGTCATCGTCACCGGACCTGGTCTTTTCCGGGGGGGCTTCCGGCGGCTTTTCCGGTATTGGGGCAACAGCGGCCGGCGGCACGACGATGGGCTCGGCCTTTTTCGTCTTCACCGGCGGCGGCGCCTGTTCCAGCCTGGCCAGTTCATAGGCGCCGTTGCGGCGCGGCGCCAGTTCGTGCTGCGCCGCCTCGATCAGGGCCAGGATATGTTCCTTGCGGTCCCAGTACTGGCGGAACTTCTGCAGGCTCTGCCACACGACCAGCCGATGTTCTTCCGACGCCATGGCAACCTTGATCTTGGCGGCGGTCGAGGCGTGGGTCTCAAGCTTGCCCTCGTCGGATTCGAGCGCCTTTTCCAGGCTTTCCAGCGTCTTGCCGGGCTTTGTGGTCAGCGCGATGACATAGCCGAAGCGCGCCTGGACCAGGTCGCGCAGTTCGCGCGCCTTGTCGAGCTGGTAGCCGCCGGGCGCGCGCAGGGCGCGGTCGAGCGCGGCGTTGATTTCGTCATACAGCGCTTCGGCGGCGCCGCGCTTGGCGTCGCGCACCTTGCGATGGGCGGCGCCCTCGCCGAAGGCGCGCGCCAGCACCCACACGACCAGGATCAGGAAGATCGCGATCAGGGCCGGCATGTAGATATGCGGATCGACGCCCAGAGTCAGGCTGTACGGCTCCGGTTCGTCCCCGAAGTCACCGTCGAACGTATTGTCCGACTGAAACAGCATGATCGCCTTCAAAATCACGAACAGGTCCTGCTACGGAAAGGGTTTGGGCGGCTCGACCGGGCGGACGCACAGTTGCGCCTGCGCCGAGGCCAACTGGCCGGCCATGACGTCGGGATTGTTCCACTCGTCGCGGAACTTGTTGTAGGCCAGCCAGATATTGGCGTCGCGGTCGATGACCAGCGGCGCCTGCAGCTGCGGCGACACCGCGGCTGCCGGCATGACGATGCCGCCATAAGGCACGCCAGCCGCATAGGGGCCGCCGATGACCTGGACCGGATCGTTGGCGCCCTGGCCGTTCGGTCCCTGGTTGACCGCGATATTGATGATGGCGCCGCCTGTCATCGGCCCGGCCAGGCCCGGCACCACGGCGGCGGCGTTCGGGTCCTTGATCTCCTTGAAGCCTTCCAGCGCCTCGCTCAGTCCCTTCAGTTCACCCGACACCTCCTTGCCGAGCTTGAGGCTGTTGCCGAGCAGGGCGCGGACATAGCCGGCCACCAGCCCGGCCCGGGCGTAGTCGATGTCGCGCACGTTCTTGCGCGCCTCTTCGCCGCGCCGGACGGGCCCGCCGAACAGGCCGGGAAAGAAGCCCGCCGGTCCCGTCTCCTCGCTGCCTTCGCCGCGCGTGCGGATGACCTCATTGCACTTGCGCTTGATGAACAGGGCGATCTGCCGGGGCCAGTCGGTATAGTTGGCGCGATACCTGTCGCGCATGCCGGTGATGAAGCCGAGCAGCGCGCCGGCCAGGATCGCCAGCAGCAGCAGGGTCGACAGGCCGCCGATGAGATAGACGCCGCCATAGGTGGGATCGCTGGGGAAATCGGTGGGGAGGCCGTGCCCTGCCTGGTAATCGCTGTCCATGACGACCCTTGTCCCCTCGCGCGGCGCGAAGCCTGACGCGCCAACCACAAAGGTTAACAGCCAAGCCTGAAAGTGCCAAGTCCCGATTGCGGATTCGCAGCGATTAAGGGGCCTTAGTTGCCATTTTGCGCCTTGAGCGCGGCATCCTCGGCGCGGCGCAGCAGGCTTTTCAGCTGGGCCACTTCCTCGGGCGTGAAATCGGCGAAGATGACCTTTTCATATTCCACCGCAGCCGGGGCGACGTCGGCGAACAGGCGCTCGCCCTCGCTGGTCAGGATCAGGTGGTGCGAGCGGCCGTCGTGTTCGTGCGGCGCGCGCGTGATCAGGCGGCGCTTGGCCAGGCCTTGCGCGGCGCGGGAGATCGTCACCTTGTCCATGCCGGCGCGCTTGACCAGGGCCTGCTGGGTCGACGGCCCGTCCTCGCGCAGCACCACGATCAGCCGCCATTCCGGTATCTTGAGACCGTAAAGGCTGTCATAGGCCGTGGAAATCAGCATGCTGACCGCGCTGGACGCCACCGCCAGCCTGTAGGGCAGATATTCGTCAAGCGTCAGGTTACTGTGGGTCATGTCCCTCGAATCCTTTTGTAAGGAGCTTAACTCATGGCAAATGCGCGGGCCACTGACAAATGAGTATTCGTTAAGTCGTTGACCATCCTGACTAATGCAAGCGCTTACAGGACGGCCGCGCTTTTTTCGGCCGTGCGGCGATGCGGCGCGCGACAAGTGGCGCGACACCTGATAGTGGGAAAGCCCGACCTTCATCGAAAGCCGCCCCTTCCGTGCCTTCCTTTCTCGCCCGCCTCGCCGCGAATCGTTTCGGCCTGACGCCGCTGTACACCTGGATGCTGAAGCTGGCCGGCGGCCCGTCGGCGCCGTGGGCGCTGGCCGTGGTGTCGTTCGCCGAAGCCTCATGCTTTCCCATCCCGCCCGACGTCATGCTGGCGCCGATGGTGCTGAAGCGGCCGGAAAACGCCTGGCGCTACGCCGCGATCTGCGCCGCCGCCTCGGTCGCGGGCGGCGCGCTCGGCTATTTCATCGGCTACGCGCTGGAACCGGTCGGCCTCGCCATCCTGAAATTCTTCGGCCACAGCGAGGGCATCGCGGCCTATCGCCAGTTCTACGGCCACTGGGGTTTCTTCATCATCCTCGGCCAGGGCGTGACGCCCATTCCGTACAAGCTGACCACCATCGCCACCGGCCTGGCGCACTTCCCGCTGTGGCAGTTCATGCTGGCCTCGTGCATCACCCGCACCACGCGCTTTTTCGTCGTCGCCTACCTGTGCAAGCGCTTCGGCCCGGCCATCACCGCCCTGATCGAAAAGCGCATGCTCCTGGTCGGCTCTATTGTTTTGGCGGTGGTCGTGCTAGGCTTCGCCATCCTCAAATTCTGGCCGCACCACTGATGCCTCCCAAAACATCGCCGCTCGGCAAAAAACTGGTCCTGGCCTTCACGCGCTGGTGGAGCATCACGGCGCTGGTGGCGGCGCTGGCCCTGCTGGCCACCGCCTGGTCGTTCCAGTTGATAGGCGGCCTCAACCCCTGCCACCTGTGCCTGAAGCAGCGCGACATCTACTGGATCGCGGTGGGCGTCGCCGCCGTGGCCAGCGTCTGGGCGCTGTTCACCGGCGCCAAGGGGCCGCCGCGCGTCTTTTCCTTCGTGCTGTTCGCCATCTTCGCCACCGGCTGCGCCATCGCCGTCTTCCATGCCGGCGTCGAATGGCACTGGTGGCGCGGCCCGCAAAGCTGCACCGCCAGCCACGACGAGATCAGCCTCGACCAGCTGATGGCCTTCGCCAGCGGCGCCACCACCACCAAGGGGCCGATGTGCGATGTGGCAGCATGGCGCATGTGGGGTTTGAGCATGGCGGGGTATAATGCCATCGCCGCGGGCATTCTGGCGATCCTGAGCTTCACCGCCTCCTTGCGTTTCCGCCCGCGGCGGAAAGCGATCAAGGCATGAACGACAAACCCTTGCCCCCCCGTCCCGGCCATGGCGCCTTGCGCGATCGCATGCATGAGATGCTGCGCGTCGACCACGCCGGCGAACTGGCTGCGGTGCACATCTATCGCGGCCAGGCGGCCGTCTTCGCCCGGACGCCGGAGAAAGACCTGGGCGACGATTTTCGCCGCATGGAAGGCGAGGAGCAGGCGCACCTCGACGCCTTCGAAACCCTCCTGCGCGAACGCCATGTCCGCCCCACGCTGATGGCGCCGGTATGGCGCCTAGCAGCGCTGGGGCTGGGCGTCTCGACGGCCCTGATGGGCAAAAAGGCCGCCCACGCCTGCACCGAGGCGGTCGAAAGCGTCATCGAGGAACACTACGCCGACCAGATCCGCGAAGTGCAGGCCGCCGATCCCGAACTGGCCGCCCGCCTGGCGCAATTCCGCGACGATGAACTCGGCCACCACGACCACGCCGTCGAACAGGGCGCGCGCGAAGCCCCGGCCTATCCGCTGCTGTCGGCCATCATCAGGACCGGCTGCCGCGTCGCCATCCGGCTGAGCGAGAAGATCTAGTCATCGGCCATCAGGGGAGCGCCATGCCGGATACCGTCACCGACCACAAACCACACGTTTCGCTCCGCCATTGCACGCCCCACCTGCTGCCGAGGAACCTGGGCGAGGTCGCCTCCGACAAGATCGCCGCCGCCGTCGGTTCGTGGCGCTTCATCATCATACAGTCGTGCATCCTGTTCGGCTGGCTGGTGCTGAATGTCACGGCGTGGGTGGCGCACTGGGATCCCTACCCGTTCATCCTGCTCAACCTCGTCCTGTCGTTCCAGGCGGCTTTTACCGCGCCGATCATCATGATGGCGCAGAACCGCCAGTCGGACATCGACCGCCACAAGGCGCAGCTCGACTACGATGTCAACTGCAAGGCGGAACTCGACATCGAGGCCCTGCACCAGAAGATCGACCTGCTACGCCAGGAAGACATCACCCGCCTGATCGGGCTGCTGGAGACGCTGACCGAGGAACGCCTGAAGGACAAGGCCAAAAAGGCGGCGAAGGATGGCCAGTAAGGACGCGAAACCCGGCCCGCTGGCCCGGCTGTGGAACCTGCTGGGGCCGGGCCTGGTCACCGGCGCCAGCGACGACGATCCGTCGGGCATAGCCACCTATTCCCAGGCCGGCGCGCAATACGGACTGCAAACCCTGTGGACGGCGCTCATCACCTTTCCGCTGATGGCGGCGGTGCAGGAAATGTGCGCCCGCATCGGCGTCGTCACCGGCAAGGGCCTGACCGGCATCCTCAAGCGCGACTATCCGCGCCCGGTCCTGTGGCTGATGGTGTTGTTCAGCTTTCCGGCCATCGTGCTCAACATCGGCGCCGACATTGCCGGCATGGGCGCGGTCACCAGCCTGATCTTTCCGGCCGTGCCCGCCGTGTGGTTTTCGGCCGGCTTTACCGCCCTGCTGCTGGCCGCCATCATCGCCCTGCCGTACGAGCGTTTCGCCGCCGTGCTGAAATGGCTGTGCGCCGTGCTGCTGGTCTATCTGGTGGTGCCGTTCCTGGTCAAGACCGACTGGATCGCGGTAGCGCGCAACACCTTCATCCCGCACGTCGCCTTCGACAAGGCCTTCATCGGCGCGCTGGTCGCCATCCTGGGCACCACCATTTCGCCCTACCTGTTCTTCTGGCAAACGACCATGGAGGTCGAGACCGTCCAGCACCGCAAGGTCGTGGTCGACAAGCGCTACATCAAGGATGTCGGCTTCGACGTCGACATGGGCATGCTGTTTTCCAACATCGTCATGTTCTTCATCATCTTGACGACGGGAACCGTACTGTTCAACGCCGGCATCCACCAGATCGACACGGTCGAGCAGGCGGCCAAGGCGCTGCAGCCGGTCGCCGGCCCGGCGGCCTATTACCTGTTCGCCATCGGCGTGGTCGGCACCGGCTTCCTGGCCATTCCGGTGCTGTCGGGCTCGCTGTCCTACATCATCTCGGAATCGTTCGGCTGGCAGCAGGGGCTCGACAAGAAGCTGCGCGAAGCGCCGGCCTTCTACGCCGTCATCGCCGTAGCCCTGGCGGTGGGGCTGGCCATCAACTATGTCGGCATCTCACCGATCCAGGCGCTGATCTGGTCGGCCATCCTCTACGGCCTGACCTCGCCGGTGATCATCGCCATCGTGCTGCACATCTCGAACAACAAGAAGGTGATGGATACCTACGTCAACGGCACGTGGTCGAACGTCCTGGGCGGGCTGGCTTTGCTGCTGATGACCGTATCGGCGGGCCTGCTGCTGTGGTTCCAGTTCAGGCCGTAGCCGGCGCTTCTTCCGGCTGGCCCGTGATCAGCCGGTTGCCTGCCGCCACCAGCCCGACCGCCACGGTCAGCAGCCCGAACAGCAGCATGGCCATCGGCGTGCGGTGCCATGACGTGATGTCGAGGATATAGCTGAAGATGCCGTAGACCAGCCACGCCACGAAGACCCACGACAGCACGAACCTGACAAGGCCGTTGCCGGTGCGGTAGGCCACAGCCATCAGCAAGGCGGCATAGGGCGCGATCAGGATCATGTCGTAGTCGAGGATGCGCGGCGTCATCAGCGGCACCAGGCCCATGACCAGCACAAGGCGTTCATCCTTGTCGAGCCGGCCCCACTGGGCGATCGCCATGCCGGCCAGCAGCATGACGACCATGAAGCCGCCCGCCAGTTCGTAGCTGAGCAGCGATTTCGGCGGGATGCGCCACACGAAGTCGGTCAGCTCGAACCAGCCCATGCCCGGCTGGCGCGTCAGGGCGACCGAATGCAGGGTCTTCTGCCACGCCTTGCCGAAGACGCCGTCGGTCTGGATCATCAGCCAGGTGAGCCCCAGTCCGGCGACACAACGCCAGGCGAACGAAAAGGCCCGCTTCCACAGGACCTCGTCCTCCAGCAGGAAGGCGACGAAATAGGCCAGGAAGGTCGGCTTGACGCAGGCGCACAGCAGCACGACGACGGTGAACGGCCAGCGCGTTCGGGGGAAAAGGAGCAGGCTGGCCAGCACCAGGGCATGCATGACCAGGCCGACATTGGCGCACAGGAAGGTCATCGGCGTCAGGGCGGCCAAGGCCAGCCAGCGCCAGCGGATATCGATGTCGGGGAACTTTTTGACCAGGGCAAACCACAGCACGAACAGGGTCGCCGGCCACAGCAGCACAAGCATGAACAGCAGCCGCGCGCCGGGAATGCCCAGCAGCTTGATGAACGGCGCGAACAGCATCGCCACCTGCGGCGCATAGACATAGGCCGCCGGCTTGACGCCGGCGCAGGTGGGCGGATGGATGGCATAGGGCGAATGGCCGCCCGCCAGAGTCTTGGCGCCGCACAGTACGGCGTCGATATCCATCCACATCCAGGCGTGGTGGGTTATCATGTGCACCATGCCTGCCACGATCGGCCAGGCGCAGAAAACCATGAACAGGCACAACAGCGGCTTCCAGGCCGTCAGGCGGCGCAGAACGGAAAGGGCGTCCATCAGCGGCCTTCGAAATCGAGGCTGTGGCGCAGGTATTCAAGCAGGGTCTCGCGCACCTCGTCGTCGATATGGCCGAGGTCGAGGAAACCGTCGCCGCTGTCGCTGAGGCGCAGGCGTACGCGTTCCCCCATGAAATCGAAGACCGCCATGCGCCGGCCGAAAATCCAGCCCTCGCGTTTCATACGGACGCGCGTGCCAAGGCAGGATTGCAGCACCTTGCGGACATGATCCACCTGCAAACGCGTCTTGCCCGCCGGCCGCGGGAAATGGACACGGCCAAAGGCACGCCTGTCGAGATGAAACCGCACCGCTGACGACATATTCTATGCCAGAACGCCCTGTTTTTTACACCGCTACGCTTCGAGCAGCGTATCCCAATACAGGTAGTCTATCCAACTTTCATGAAGATAGTTAGGGGGAAAGCGGCGGCCAAGCTCTTGCAACTGAAACATTGTCGGCCGGTGTGGATTTTTTGTCGGCATCATGCGCGCCTGCTGGGGAGTTTTTCCCCCCTTGCGCAAGTTGCACGGCGCACACGCCGTCAGGATGTTGGTCCAGGTCGACTTGCCACCCTGGGAAACCGGCACCACGTGATCGAAGGTCAGGTCGTGGAGCGAGCCGCAGTACTGGCAGCAGAAGCGGTCGCGCAGGAAGACATTGTAGCGCGTGAAGGCCGGCGGGCGGTTCTGGTCGATATAGGTCTTGAGGCTGACCACCGACGGCAGGCGCATCTTCATGGACGGCGAATGGATCTCGACATCGTAGGTCGACACCACGTCGACGCGTCCTTCGAACACCGCCTTGACCACGTCCTGCCACGGCCGGGTCGACAGCGGATAATAGCTGAGCGGACGGAAATCGGCATTGAGCACGAGCGCGCGCCAATCCGACGGCGGCGATTTCAGAACCTGCATGGCAATCTCCCGGGCAGGTCGTGAGCTGGGCAATGGCACTGTTTGAAGACGAGTCTCCTTAACACAAGCATTTATCCACAGCCCCATGTGAGCCCGATTCTGCCGTAAGGAAAGATCAAACTTCAATGAAATTTTTGTGGCAGCCCACTTTGCACTTCCCTCTCCCTTGCTTCTTCCACCCCTCCCCTTTCAAGGGGAGAGGACGAGAGCCGGACAAAGTGAAGGCGATCGGGTGAGGGGCGCGCCGTGTTGTCGTTTCACACCGACGACGCCACAGTCTATATTAACATTATGACCTTCCGCACCCGCTTCGCCCCCTCGCCCACCGGCTACCTGCACCTCGGCCATGCCTTCAGCGCCCTGACCGCTTTCGAAGCCGCACGCGAACGGGACGGCGACTTCATCCTGCGCATCGAGGATATCGACCATACGCGCTGCCGCCCTGAGTTCGAAATGGCGATCTACGAAGACCTGGCCTGGCTCGGCATCACCTGGCCGCAGCCTGTGCTACGCCAGGGCGAGCACCTGGCCGATTACCGGGCGGCGCTGGAAAAGCTCAAGACGCTCGGCGTCGTTTATGCCGACCGCAAGACGCGAAAAGATCAGGTCGAGGCGGCCCTGAGCGCGCCCCAGGATAACGATGCGCCCGCTCACGGCGCCTCGGCCGCACCGGCCTGGCGCTTGTCGCTTGAAGCCGCCCGCCAGCATCTCGGCCAACGCTACGACGACCTGCATTTCAACGACAACGGCGCCGACCATCCGGGCCGCCCCGGCATCAACGGCGACGTCATCCTCGGCCGCAAGGATATCGGCGTCGCTTACCACCTCGCCGTCGTCATCGACGACGCCCGCCAGGGAATTACCCACGTCATTCGCGGCCACGACCTCAGCGACGCCACCCACACCCAGGTGCTGTTGCAGGCCTTGCTCGGCCTGCCGACGCCACAGTACCGCCACCACGCCCTGCTGTTCGACGAACAAGGCCGCCGCCTGGCCAAGCGCAAGGGTTCGAAGGCCTTACGCGATTATCGTGAGGAGGGCCTGTCGCCTGAAGATCTTCAAGCGATGCTGGCTAACGCACCGAAGGCATGAAAAACGCAGGCACGGTCGCCCGCGCCTGCGTTCCTGAACTCACATCGTAAGACGACTCAGAGCAGCTTGATATCGACCGCGGCGGTCTTGCCGCGTTCGTTCTGCAGCTCGTAGGACACCTTCTGGCCATCGGCGAGGCCTTGCAGGCCGGCGCGCTGAACGGCGGAAATGTGAACGAAGACGTCGTTGCCGCCTTCTGAGGGCTGGATGAAACCAAAGCCCTTGGTGGTGTTAAACCATTTGACTGTACCTTCGGCCACGTGCGCTCTCCTTCAGTCTCGAGCCGTTATCGAGGCGCGGGGGACAGGCCCCCACACACAATCTTTTATCCTCGGTAGCAGCAGGTCGAGACTTGAGGGGCCTGGGCGTCACCGCCGAAAACCCTTAAATCCCTGTAGCTTGGGCAGCCAGAGTCACGGATTGTAACGATATTAAGCCGCAAGCTTGCTTTTTGGTCAAACAAAAACACATCCGATCTGGTGAATCCGTCCGAGATTTCGGCAGGGTTTTGACCAAAATGTCCCACTTTTCACCGTTTGGCTGGTAAATTTGCCGCCAGGCGGGTGATTTTAGCGCGCGAAAAGTGCTAAGCCTTGCTTCGGTCCAAGTGCCGCCCGCGCGGTTTTCGGCCCTATGCTACCGCTTCCGAGGTTCCATGCCTTCTCCCTTCGTGCGTTCGTGGCTGCTGAAAGAAATCCTGTCGCTGCCGGCGGCGGTTTTGCGTGCCCTGTCGGGCGGCGGCGTGGTCTATCGCGACGGCCGCACGCTGGACGCGGACATCCAGTTCCTGTGGCGCGCCTGGTTCGATGCCGCGCCCGGCCGGGTACCGCTCGGCCTCGCCGGCCGCGATCTTGACGAGGTGCGCGTGGAGTGGCGCGAGGCGGCGTCGCTCCTTGAACCTTCTGGCCTGCGTGTCCGTAACGAGCCGATCGGCGGCGACGCCGCCAGCGCCACCTTCGGGCTGGCGCCGATCAACGGCCTGCTGATCCGGCCGCAACGGATTTCGCATGACGCACCGCTGCTCGTCTTCTTCCACCAGGGCGGTGGCTCGCTGGGCGGCTCCGACCTGAGCAAGGCTTTCTGCGCCGTGTTCGCCGAAGCCGCCGGCTGTCCGGTCTTCCTACCCGATTACCGGCTGGCGCCGGACCATCGCTTTCCGGCCGCCTATGACGACGCCCGGCTGGCCTTCGACTGGGCGCAGGCCAACGCCACGCGCATGGGATCGCCGTCGGGCGCGGTGGCGGTGGGCGGGGCGCTGATCGGCGCCAACCTGGCGACGCGCCTGTGCATGGACCTGAAGCGCGATTTCAAGCCGCTGCCAGTCGCACAACTGCTGGTCACGCCGCTGGTCGACCTGGCCGATCCGCAGATCAAGGCGCGCTCAACCCTGGGCCTGTGGCCGCTGACCTCGGCCGATATCGAGCTGATGATCGCCAACTATGCCGGCGCCAGCGTCGAGCTGACCGACCCGCGCATCTCGCCGGCGCTGGAAAAACTGATCATCGGCCAGCCCCGGACCCTTGTCGCCTCGGCCGGGCTCGATCCACTGGCAACCCAGGGCGAGGCCTTCGCCAAACGCCTGATCGAGGCGCGCACACGCACAATCTATCGCCGCTACGATACCTTGCCGCTCGGCTTCGACCTGTTCGCCGGCGTGGTCGCCGCCGCCCGCGCCGCCACGCTCGATATCGCCGAAACCTGGGTCGAACTGCTGCGCAGCGGCGTTCCCGACGCCGCCGAAGACGAGGCGGCCTGAGCATGCTGGCCGGGCTTGCCGCCTATGCCGAACAGGCCGCTCCGGACACTCCGCTGCCTGTCGATGACTGGAACCCGCCGTTCTGCGGCGCCATCGCCATGCGCATTGCCCGCGACGGCACCTGGTTGCACGACGGCAGGCCGATCCCGAGACCGGCCCTGGTGCGCCTGTTCGCGCGATTGTTGCGCCGCGACGCCGACGGCTATGTTCTCGTCACGCCCGTCGAAAAAGTCGCCATCACGGTCGAGGACGTGCCCTTCATCGCCGTCGCCATGACGATCGGCCCGGCCCTGACCTTCCGCACCAGCGCCGGCGATGTGGTCACCGCCGACGCCGATCATCCCCTGCGCTTCGAAAGCGACGACCAGGGTTTCCGCCCGTATGTCCGGGTGCGCGGCCGCCTCGACGCCCGCCTGACGCCGGCCCTGGCGCGCGATCTGGCCAGCCTGGTCCAGATGATCGATGGCCGCGCCGGCATCTCCTCGGGCAACGGCTTTTTTACCATACCGGGGGCAGATCAGCTTTTCGATTCCGCTTCATGACGCCTATGTTCAGCGCAGGTTCATGAGGCAAGGCTTAAGCTTCATGACAAGGGGGCGATTTGAGATGAAGGAAAATCGCCATGAAGCATCTCTCCATGAAGACCCTGGCCGGCGCCGTGGCGCTGTGCCTCACTGCCGGCGCGCTTGCGACCGGTACCCCGGCCGCCGCCCAGTCGCATTATCGCGACCATCAAAGCAACGGCTGGCATAACCGCGGTAATGACAATCGCGGCCACGACAACCGTAATTGGGATCGCGGCGGCTATCATAACGGCTACGGCAATGGTGGCTACCGCAACGATTACAGCAACGGCGGCTGGCGCGAACGCTCCAGCTGGTATCGCGGCGGCTACGTCTCGCGCTACGACTATAATCGCGGCGCCTATGTCGACTATCGCTATCACCACGGCCTCTATCGCCCGCCCTATGGCTACGAATGGCGCCGGGTCGATAACAATTACGTCCTTGTCGCCATCGCTTCCGGCCTGATCGCCACGATTATCGCCGACGGCGGCTACGGTTACTAGGATGCCTGACGCGGCGCTCCTTTACGGGGCGCCGCTTTCCTTCGCGCCCGCGCCGAATTGTTCCCTTACGGCCGTGATGGCACAAAACCTTTACCGGGGTAACTTCGCATAAGGAAAGGGTTTTTCCATGAAATCCCTGCTTCTGGCGTCGGCGGCCTGCGTGCTGGCCGGCGCGCTCGTCACCGGTTCGGCCCAGGCCCAGCCGCGACACTTTTACGCTCACCATCGCGTTCCAGCCCGTCATGTCGTGGTCTGGCACGACCGTTCCGACTGGCGGCGCGGCGGCTACGTCTCGCGCACCGACTGGAATCGTGGCGCCGTGGTCGATTACCGCGTTCACCGCCTCAGCCGCCCGCCTTCCGGCTATGAATGGCGGCGCGTCGACAACAACTATGTCCTTGTCGCCGTCGCCACCGGCCTGATCGCCTCGATCATCGCCAGCCATAACTGACAGACAAACGGCGCTCCGGACGGGGCGCCGTTTTTTTTTTACGAGCCAGGCCTCTCAAGGCGTGTGTTGCGGCATATCCTCACCGCGTGCCTTTTCAGAAGCGCGTGTTTACAGCGCCTCTCCCAACAGCATAGTGTCCGGGACAATCATCCTCTATGATTGCAACGGGGGCTAAGGTGCCAGTCTGGATTTCGACTTTCGCGTCGGCTGTCAGCAATTGGATCGAACACCATCAGGGTCTGGCGTCCTGGATACAAGGTATCGGCACGATCGCCGCGATCATCCTGACGATCTACCTGACTCGCCATGACGAAAAAACGAAAAACAAAAAAGAATTCGATCACTCGATGGCGCGAATTAACTTCGCCTATATGAGCGTGGACGATCTGCTTGAGGAAGCGTTGAAGTCGCGGCGATCGCTTTTTCTGGAAAGCGGCCGCGCGCTGCTCGATTCCCTTAAGGCCTTTGCCGATGAGCTGGTCAACTCCGAAAACACCAATTTCACCTTCACCCAGATCAAGCTGGCTTACGGTATCCGCAAGCGGATCAAGAAAATGTGCTCCGGGCTCGAAAAGGCGCTCGAAGGCACCAAGCTGGTGGATGCGAAGACACCCGCCGGCCCTCCCACGGGCATAATCATCAATATTGCCGTCAATAGCTCCGCGAACGGCATGGAAAGCGAACCGCCGCCGAGTGAGCCCACTCTCGACGGTTCGAAAATCGTTGTCTCCATGACTGTCGAGGAACACTTGTACGCTGTCTGGAACAGCATTCAGTCCATTCGCGAAGGTTTGCAGCAAAGTCGCAGCGAACTGGACACGATGGGCCCTCGGATATAGCGCACGTTGTTCTTACGAGCACCGCCCGCTGCCGAATTCCTAAAGCTTCAGCATTCGCGCGGCAAAGGCCGCATCCTCCAGTCCGAATGCTTTCAGCGCGGCGATAAAGATGCCGGTGGCGTCGATCCCGGCCTCGGCATATTGCGCCGCCATCGAATCCTGGTCCTGGAAGCGGTCCGGCAGGGTCAGGGTGCGGATTTTCAGGCCACTGTCCAGCGCGCCCTCGCCGGCCAGGAAATGCAGCACGAAGGCGCCAAAGCCACCGACCGCGCCCTCTTCCACCGTGATCAGGCATTCGTGGTGGCGGGCCAGTTGCAGCACCAGGTCACGGTCGAGCGGCTTGGCGAAGCGGGCATCGGCGACCGTGGTCGACAGCCCCCGCGCCTGCAGCATGTCGGCAGCCTTCATGGCATCGCCCAGGCGCGCGCCCAGCGACAGGATGGCGACCTTGGAACCTTCGCGCAGGATCCGGCCCTTGCCCACGGTCAGCGGCGCGGCCATGTCGGGGATATCGACGCCCGTGCCTTCGCCGCGCGGATAGCGGAAGGCGCACGGCCCCTGGTCGTAATCGGTCGCCGTGGCGATCATCGCCGCCAGTTCGGCCTCGTCGGCCGCCGCCATGATCATCATCTGCGGCAGGGCGCCGAGATAGCCGATATCGAAGGCGCCGGCGTGGGTGGCACCATCATTGCCGACCAGTCCGGCGCGATCGATGGCGAAGCGCACCGGCAAGTTCTGCAAGGCGACATCGTGCGCCACCTGGTCGTAGCCGCGTTGCAGGAAGGTCGAATAGAGGGCGCAGAACGGCTTCATGCCCTCGGCCGCCAGCCCGGCGGCGAAAGTTACCGCGTGCTGCTCGGCGATACCGACATCGTAGCAGCGGTCGGGAAAAACCTCGGCGAAGCGGTCGAGCCCGGTCCCCGACGGCATGGCGGCGGTGATGGCCACCACCTTCGGGTCGGCCTGGGCGCGCTTGATCAGCTCGGACGCAAAGACATCGGTATAGCTGGGCGCATTGGGCTTGGGCCTGGCCTGCTCGCCCGAAATGACGTCGAATTTGGCGACGCCGTGGTACTTGTCCGGCGCGTTCTCGGCCGGGGCATAGCCCTTGCCTTTCTGCGTCACCACATGGACCAGCACCGGCCGGTCGTTGATATCCTTGACCCGCTTGAGCACGGCCAGCAGGTGTTCCATGTTGTGGCCGTCAATCGGGCCGACATAGTAGAAACCCAGCTCCTCGAAGAAGGTGCCGCCGGTCACCCAGGTGCGCGACAGTTCTTCGGACTTGCGCACCATCTCGAACAGGCCGCGCGGCAACCGTTCGGCCACGCTCTTGCCCCAGCGCCGGATCGATTGATACGCCCCGCCCGAGACGAGGTTGGCCAGGTAGGCGCTCATCCCGCCTACCGGCGGCGCGATCGACATGTCGTTGTCGTTGAGGATGACGGTCAGGTTGCGCGTCGTTTCGGCGGCGTTGTTCATCGCCTCATAGGCCATGCCGGCCGACATCGAACCGTCGCCGATGACGGCGATCACCTTGTTGGCCTCGCCCTTGAGATCGCGCGCGGCGCAGAAGCCGAGTGCCGCCGAGATCGAGGTGGCGGCATGGGCGGCGCCGAAGGGGTCATAGGGGCTTTCCGAGCGTTTGGTGAAACCCGACAGGCCTCCGCCCTGTCTTAAGGTGCGGATGCGGTCGCGCCGCCCGGTCAGGATCTTGTGCGGATAGCACTGGTGGCCGACGTCCCAGATCAGTATGTCTTCCGGCGTGTTGAAAACATGGTGCAGGGCCACGGTCAGTTCGACCACGCCCAGGGCCGAGCCGAGGTGGCCGCCGGTCTTAGACACCACGTCGATGGTCTCAAGGCGCACCTCGTCGGCCAGGGCACGCACCTGGGTCGGCGACAGGTTCCGGATGGTTTCGGGCGTATGCAGGCTGTCGAGGACAGGCGTTTCAGGAGGCATCAAATGCAGCCGGTTTCTGGCGTAACAACACTTTTTTCTTTACCGCCTTTTCAAGCTGAAAAGGCTTTGGCCCTGTCAGTTGCGCCGATTAAGAACGAAGTCAACACTCTCACGCAAGTATCGCGCTTTTCCGCCAAAAATATCAAGTCTCGATTTGGCTTGGTCGCTGAGGAAGCGGACGCGCGCCTTGGCCTCATCGAGGCCCAGAAGCGTGACGAAATTGGTCTTTCCCCGGGCCGCGTCCTTGCCGCCGGTCGCCTTGCCCATCGCTTCGGGATCGCCCTCGGCATCCAGCACATCGTCCGCGATCTGATAAGCCAGGCCCAGGTCCTGGGCGAAATGCAGCAGGGCCATGCCATCGCGTTCGGGGGTTTCGGCGATGACCAGCGGTATCTGGAAGGCATAGACGATCAGAGCGCCGGTTTTCAGCCTTTGCATGCGCGCCACGCCGCCGAGATCGTCGTGCACGCCGACCAGGTCGATCATCTGGCCGCCGGCCATGCCGAGCGGACCCGCCGCCTGCGCCAGCAGCCGCACCAGTTCGCAGCGGACATTGGGGTCTTCGTGCGTTGCCTCGTCGGCCAGGATTTCGAAGGCCACGCTTTGCAGGGCGTCGCCGGCCAGCACGGCGGTGGCTTCGTCATAGGCGCGGTGAACGGTCAGTTGCCCGCGCCTGAGGTCGTCATCGTCCATGCACGGCAGGTCGTCGTGGATCAGGCTGTAGGCGTGGATGCATTCCAGCGCGCAGGCCGCCCGCAGCACCGAATTCTCGTCGGCGTCGAACATGCGTGCCGCTTCCAATGCAAAAAACGGCCGCAGGCGCTTGCCGGGGCCTAGCGCCGCATAACGCATGGCCTCGGTCAGGCGCATTTCGGCGCCTTCGCCGCGCGGCAGCAACTGGTCCAGCGCCATGGTGACCAGGTCGGCGGTCTCGGCCATGCGGGCTTTCAGCGGCGGCAGGTCGGTATTGGCGGCGACCGGGGTCAAGGGGAAATCCTATTCGAATGTAGCTGGGTTGACACCTTCGACGGCGCCGGACTTGCCAAGCGAAATCTTTTCGACCTGCAAACGGGCGGCCTCCAGCCGCGCCTCGCACAGCGCCTTCAATTCAGCGCCTTTCTGATAAAGTTCCAATGACTTTTCCAGCGGGGCGGCGCCCGATTCGAGTTCGGCGACGATCTTTTCCAGTTGCTTGAGCGCGTCCTCGAAGGACAGATCGGGGGTCTCGGGCATGTCGTCTATCTCCGGATTCGCAACTCGTAACGGCGGCATCCCCAATATTTGAAGCCCTGTTCCACCGTCTTTATAAAGCCCATTTTCTTCAGTTCAAGGCTGATCATCAGGTTGAAATAGCCGTGCGCCAGCACCAGCACATCGCCGCCTTCGCGTGCTTTCTCGACCAGGAAATCGGCCGCCTGGACCGCCCGCGCCACCGCCTGTTTGCGCGTCTCGCTGGCATCGTGATCGTCGAAATACCACCACCACAGGCGCGACACCGTGCCCCAGCCCCACGACTTGGGGCTCAGGCGTATCCACGACGGCAGGTGCGGCGGCGGCAGGGGCGCCTCGACCAGCATGGGCAACTGTTCGAACGGCTTGTCGCCGCAGACGGCCTGGGCGGTCTCGATCGAGCGGCGGATGGTGGAGGAATAGATATAGCGCGCCTCGCGGGCGTAGCCTTCCAGGATATGCGGCGGCGTCTGGCCTTCCAGCAACCCGGCCTCCTCGTACTTCGCCCACCAGTCGCGATAACCGCGCCAGTCGAGCAGCATGCGCCGCGACAGGTCGGGCTCGCCGTGACGCACAAGGGTGATGGCCCCCATGCGGGGTGTCGCGACGGACGTTCCGTTCAAGCTCTGGTTTTCGTCTCGCACCCGGCCCCCAAAAGGCGAATCCGGCGTTCGGGATTCGTCGTTGGCGTTAACAACAGGCGATGTTGGTAACGTTCCGTGAGCGGGGGGGCAAGTGTTTTATGGATCGTCTACGAAGGGCGCCCTTGCGAAAGCAAGTCGCCCCACCACCATCCGCCTTCGCTTCACTCCGTTACACTCGCCGGACGGTCCCCCTCCCCGCGCAAGCGCAGGGAGATATAGAAAACGGCAGCCACGCCCTTCCTTCCCTTATACCTCCCTGCCGTGAAGCGGTGGGGAGGGGGACCGCACGAGCGAGTACTTGCGACAGCAAATGCGAGTGAGATGTGGTGGTGGGCGACTTACCATCTTAGGGGTAAAGTCGTTCGCCTTGATCATCCTCCGAAATAAGGACCTGACCAAGCGCTTCACCTCGCGTCGGGATTGCTGGAGCGACCGTTGGATTGGACGGGTATTTGCTGCCATCGAAGCGAAGCTTCACATCGGCATAAGGAACATCGGCGCTTTCTTTTATTGAAACCAATAGATCAGGGCGCCCGTGCGTCCAGGTGCGCAACAAGGCTATTGGCCTTTCCACAACTGTCGCTTCATCCAGAATTTTGTACAATCTCCCAGCTTGCGCGAGGATCAGCAAGCGGCATCCGCTGCTGCCACATTCGCCGGGACCAATAATATAGACAAGGGTCTCGTTTGCCGCATGCGCGCCTGTATTGGCGGTAACGACCTTGATCTCGTTCTTGTCACGTCCGTCAGCCGTAAACAGGTCGGGGATAAGCCCTTGCACAAACTGCCGGAGTTGCGGCGTTAGTTTGGCATGATAATCGCCGGCCTGCGCACCACAGGCAAGGCCAACGGCTGTCAGGCAATAAAGCCAAGCCCAATCGCCGCCTTCACCCTCAATCCGCCCGCACCAGTTCCAGATGCACGACATTGGTGCGCGAGGTGCGGAAGCCGGCCTCGCAATAGGCCAGGTAGAACAGCCACAACTTGCGGAACGAGGCATCAAACCCCTTGATCCGGCCTTCCTTCCACGCATCCTCGAAGCGGGTCCCCCACTGTTTCAGCGTTTCGGCGTAGTCCTGGCCGAACTTGAAGTCCGAGACCAGCTTCAAACCCGCCGCCTTCGTCTGCTCGACCAGTTTTTGCGCCGACGGCAACATGCCGCCCGGGAAGACGTATTTCTGGATGAAATCGGCGCGCTTGCGGTAATCCTCGAACATCTCATCGGCGATGGTGATGATCTGCAAACCGGCCTTGCCGCCCTTTTTCAGCACGTCGTGCAGCTTGGTGAAATAGGTGCCCCAGTAGGTTTCGCCAACCGCCTCGAACATCTCGATCGACACCACCGCATCGAACTGGCCCTCGATGTCGCGGTAATCCATGATCTTGATATCGACCTTGTCGCTGAGACCCAGGCGTTGCATGCGTTCGACGGCGTAATCGTGCTGGGCTTGCGAAATGGTCACGCCGGTGACTTGGGCGCCGATGACCTCGGCGGCATATTGCGCGAAACCGCCCCAGCCGCAGCCGATTTCCAGCACGTGCTGGCCGGGCTTGAGATCGACCATCTGCGCCAGCTTGGCGTACTTGGCGTTCTGCGCCGCGCCTAGGTCCTTGTGCTCGCGGAAACGTTCACCGGAAAACAGGGCCGACGAATAGGTCATGCTCTGGTCGAGCCACTGGTCGTAGAAATTGTTGCCGAGATCGTAGTGGGCGAAGATGTTGCGCTTCGAGCCTTCCTTGGTGTTCTTATTCAGCCCATGCAGCCATTTGTTGACCGTCCGCACCACCACATTGCCGGTGAACAGCTGGCCCAGTTTCTGCGAATTGAGGGTCAGCACTTCCAGCAGGGTGGCCAGGTCCGGCGTATCCCATTCGCCTTCGCGGAAACCGTCGCAGAAGCCGATGTCGCCGGCCTTCATCACCCGCGACATGAAGTTGAAGTCCTTGACCTGGAGCGTGCCGGTCGGTCCGGCCTCCTTGCCTTGCAGCGGCATGTGGGCGCCCGACGGCAGGACGACATCGAGCACGCCGACCTGCCAAGCCTTGCGCAACATATCGACGCCCTTGCGGATATGGAATGGCAGGGTCTTGAGTTCGGCTTCGGCGGAAACAGGTAAATCGGACATGAGCGACCTTGGTGACAGGGTTAAAACTCATACGCCGGCCGCGGTCATTCAGACCCCGGCCCTGATTAAATATGGCCGGGTTTTATCAAAAAACAAGCTGAATGGCAAAAGGGCGCGGCCGGCCAGGCCGCCGATCACGCCCTTGTTATCCTTACCGGCTTACCGTCACCGCGTGGCCGTCATAGGCGACGGCCTTGTCGAAATCGTCGAAGTCGGCCGATGACGACGTGCCCGGCGTGATGAAGCGCACGCGGAAGGTGCGGCTGGCCACCATGCCGGCATAGCCGCCGGTGCGATCGCCGATCGTCAGGACGCCTGTTCTGTCATTCCAGGTGAAGGGGATGCGTGTCGAAGCGCCGTGCGTATATTGCATCGACACGCCGTCGTCCTCGTAGAGGCTGAACGCACCGTCGGCGCCGGTATAGACGTTGATGGTCAGCGGTGCGTCGGGCTTTTCATCGACATATTGCGTCACCGGCCCGACCGGCAGCAGCGAGCCTGCCCGCACGAACAGCGGGATGCGCGTCACCGGCGCGCCGGCCGTGATCGACTGCCCGCCCCTCGCCCTGGCGCCGGTATAGAAGTCGTACCAGTCAACACCGGCGGGCAGGTACACGCTGCGCGACCGCGCCAGGTAGTCATGCACCGGCGCCACCAGCAGGGCGTGGCCGAACATGTATTCGTCCTTGATATCCTTGACCTTGTCGTCGTTCTCGAAGTCCATCACCAGGCCGCGCATGATGGTGCCCGATGAATAGTAGGTATCCGACGCGGTGGTATAGATATAGGGCATCAGGCGATAGCGCAGCTTGTCGTACCAGACCATGGCGTCGCGCATGTCGGAGTTATCCGGCGAGATATTGTAGATCTCGCGCTTGACGACCTCGCCATGGCTGCGGAACAGCGGCGAGAACGCGCCGAATTCGAACCAGCGCAGGTTCAGCTCCTGCCATTCGCGCAGGTCCTCCGGCTTGATCGGGCCGTTCCAGTTGACGCGGTTTTCCTGGGCCAGGCCGACATCACCGCCCTGGTAGCGGTTTTCCTGGGCGTAGCCGCCGATATCGTGCGTCCAGTTCGGGATGCCCGACATCGAGAATTCGACGCCGGCCGAGATCTGGTCGTAGAGATTGTTCCACCGTCCTGCCGTATCGCCCGACCACGCCGCCGCCGAATTGCGCTGCAGGCCGGCAAAGCCCGAACGCGTCAGGATGAACTGGCGCTTGTCCGGCTGGTCGCGCTTGAGGCCATCCATCATCGCCGTCGTGTTTTCAAGCGCATAAGGATTGTGCACCAAAGCGCCCGGTCCCATCTGGGTCGGCGTGATCAGCTTGGCGAAATCCTCCGGCCGTTCATTGGAATTGACGTCCGGCTCGGTATTGTCCATCCACCAGGCGTCGAAGCCCTTGACCACCAGCGTGTCGTGCAACTGGCGGTAATAGATGTCGCGCGCCTCCTGATTATAGGGCGAATAGTGGCTGTTGAGGTAGCCAGGGCCGACCCAGTCCTTCGTGCCGTTCTTGACGTTCTGCTCGAACATGTAGCCCTTGGCGTCCAGTTCCTTGTAATTGTCGGTGTTGGCGTAGAACTTGCCCCAGATCGAGATCATGATGTGGGCGTGCTGGGCGTGCACTTGATCGACCATGCCCTGCGGATCGGGGAAGCGCTTGGGATCGAAGGTGTGCGAGCCCCACTGGTCCTCGGGCCAGTAGAACCAGTCCTGCACCATGTTGTCGATCGGCCAGCCGCGGTCGCGATATTCTTTCAGAGCGCCCAGAAGCTGGTCCTGGGTTTCGTAGCGCTGGCGCGACTGCCAGAAGCCGTAGGCCCATTTCGGCATCAGGGGCGCCTGGCCCGTCAGGGTGCGGTAGCCGGCGATGGCGCCGTCGATGCTGTCGGCCGCGATGAAATAGTAGTTCAGGCCGGTGCCAACCTCGGAGCTTAACGACAGCGAATGGCGGTCGGCCGCCGGCATCGGGTTGTTGTGCTTCATGGCGATCATGCCGCCCGACGGCTTCCATTCCAGGTGCAGGTGCACCGGCTTGCCAGGCACGAACGTCTGCTCGAAGTTTTCGTACCAGGGGTTCCAGCCCTGGCGCCAGATGTCCTTGATCACCTTGCCGTCGATGGTAAGCGTCGCGTAATCCGAGGCGTAAAGCTGCATCTTGTGCACGCCGGGCTGGGTCGAGGTCATGGTCGCGTCCCACACCACCTTGACCGTCTTGCCCTTGGTCACGTCGGGTGAAAGCTCCGCCGGCCAGTTCTCCGCGACGTCCTTCTTGTACTGATAGCTGATATCTTTCTCGACGCGCGTCAGCACCAGCTTGTCGTCGACATAGTATTTGGCGGTCAGGCCGGGCGAGCCGTCTTCGGCGGTCAGTTTCAGGTCGCGGCTGAGGTCGCCATAGGGCGTGGGGTCGCCCCAGCGCGTGATCGAATCGTTATCCCACAGCAGGCCGTAATTCCTGTCCGACACCACTAACGGTACGGCGATATCCATGTTGTGCTGCGACAGCAGGATATCCTCGCCGTTGAGGTTCATCTGGGCGTTCTGGTGCTGGCCCATGCCGTAGAAGGCTTCGCGCGTCCCGGGATTGAACTCGGCGGCGGAAGCGACGAAGGACTGGCCTTCGACAGTGACGGGAGTGACCGAGGCGCGGCTTTCGGTCAGGACCGGCTGGCCCTTGGCGTTGAAGAAGGTGACCAGGCCGGTGTGCAGATTAACCTGGGCCGAGGCCTGGCCGGCATCAAGCACCACGATGGCCTGCGCCGTCTTGCCCTTGCCGACAGTGACCGCCTTGACGGTGAATTGGCCTGGCTGCGGCGCGGCCACCGTCATCAGCGACGGCACCTGCGCGCGGTTGGGATCGTCGACCGCCAGCACGTGGATGATCGACGGCGTCATGACCTCCAGCCGCACGTCCCTGGCTGTTCCGCTATCCGTATGGACCACGATGCCGGTCGCCGTCTTGTCGAACGTGCCAGCCTCAGCCGCTCCGGCCATCAGCGCCAAGGCCGAGGCAGCCATGAAAATTGCCCGCTTCATCCCAACACTCCCTGATTTTTGTTATCGAAAAGCAAGAAACCCCTCCACCATCCGCCTTCGTTTCGCTTCGCTACACTCGCCGGACGGTCCCCCTCCCCACCAGAGGTGGGGAGACACAGAAAAGATAAGCCTGCTCTTTCTTGAACCTCCCCAGCTTTGCTGGGGAGGGGGACCATGAGCCCGGCGCGGACAGACTATGCATCCGGAAAGGGCGAAATGGTGGTGGGGCTTCTTGCTTACTCCCCACCCAAATCCTACTTCTGATACGTCCCCAGCTTGACGTGCAGCACCACAGGCTTGTCGGTGAAGTTCAGGCCGTAGTCGGTTTCGTCGCCGTTCCATACGCGCTCGAACACCCAGTTGCCCTTGTCGTCGTAATGGCCTTCCTCGACGCGATCGAGAATGAAGCCCTTGCCCTGCTGGTCGGGTCCGACGTCGAAGGAAATACGCGCATGAAGGCCGGTGACCAGGAACTCGTCATCCGACAGTTTCGCCACCGCCACGCCGCCCCCCGGCACGTCCGAACCTTCCGGATAACCGTTCTTGTGCTCGGGGTCCCATTCGGGCATGCCGAACTGCCATAGCCGGTACTGCACCTTGGCTTTCCATTTCGGCCCGAGATCAAGCGCCTGTTCCGAATGGTCGTCGGGCTCCGAAACACCCCACACCTGGCCTTCGTAGCTCAGCCTAGCCCATATCCGGCTCATCGGTTCGAACACGCCGTAAAGCGTCGCAAACGGCGTGACAAAATCCTGGCCGGTTTTCACATTGCCGAGCGGGTAGTTGGAATAGCCGGTATAGTCGAAGCCGAACGGATCGAAGCCTATGCCCTGCCGCCCCAGGGTGGTGAACAGGTAGCGGGCATAGACCGGCTTGTTGCCGCTTTCGGCCACGAACAGGGCGTTGTCCGGGCGGCGATACAGCTCCAGCGTCTTTTCATAGCCCTGCGACGACGGCGTATAGAGGTCGGGCGCCAGGATATCGATGTGGGGCGCCGCCACCTTGTAAAGATCGAGCGCATCATAGGTGGGGCCGCCGGTGGCGAACGATCCGGCCGGCGGCGGATTGATCGGGTCGCGCAGGGCGTCGTTCATGTAGGTCGGCAAAGCATAGACCGCCTTGCCCGCCGCGGCGATATCGTCGACATAGCGCGCGATCGACCAGGCGTGGAACATCTCGTCGGCGTCATTGCCGAAGACCTCGTGCCAGTTGCCGGGTTGCTTGCCCAAAGCCGTCACGAGGTCCTGCGGCACGGGCTGGTTCATCAGTGCGTCCGCCTTCGGCGAATGGTCGCGCGTGGCGCCATAGACCCCGGCCTCGTTCTCGATCTGCAGCAGGATCACCGTGTGCTGCTGCCCGTCGATCGCCTTGATGTGCTTGACCAGTTCGACATAGGCCTTCTTGTCGGCCTCGCGCGTGCTGTCATACAGCGGCGACAGCGAATAGGACGTCGTGCCGTCATTGCCGGTCAGGCGCGGGAAGCGCTGGTTGTCGAGCTTGACCCAGGCCGGCGTATATTGCGGCCCGGTATTCTTCCACGTGCCGAACCACAGGATATCGAGCCGCACATGGTGCTCGCGCGCCTGTTGGATCAGCGTATCGACGAAGCTGAAATCGAACTGGCCTTCGGTGGGCTCGATCTGTTCCCAAGCCACCGGCATGACCAGGGTATTGGCCTTCATGTCGGCAATGGCGGGCCACACCTGGGGCAAAGCCGCCGGATAATTGCTCGAATTGTTGGCTTGGCCCGCCAGCATCAGGAACGGCGCGCCATCCACCATCAGGGCGAACTTGCCGTCTTTTTGCACGAGTTGGGGAACGCCGGTTGCCGGCGCGGCCGCCACCGAGGCCGCCCGCACCACCGGCCGTTTCGCCGCGGCACCGGCCGTGCCCGCCGCCATGAGACACACAAGCGCCATCAGCGCGGATTTGGCGATACTACCGGACATGATCGTCCTCCCTGAAAAATCCCTCAACCCCGCGCCGCTTGGGTTACAGCGCTTATTGTTTATTAAATTTGTCATACAATAGCAGGCGGGCAGCGGGCAAGCCCTCAAATCAAATCCCTTTTGGAAAAGCGCGTTTTTGTTGTAAGCCTTGGCCGTGCGGGCGGACGATTCCCAACAGAATCCACGTCTTGCCAACGATCAAGAAGGCACCTTCATGCGCTCCGAACACGGCGTCAGCCTGGCCTACGGCCTCCTCAAGACGCTCGGCCAATCCATCGTCACCGGCGAGTTCGAGGGCACGGGCTTTCCCACCGAAGCCGAGCTGTGCACGCGCTACGGCGCCAGCCGCACGGTCATGCGCGAAGCCGTCAAGATGCTGTCGGCCAAAGGGCTGCTGTCGTCGCGACAGCGCCAGGGCACGCGCGTCGAGCCGGTCGACAACTGGAACCTGCTCGATCCGGATGTGTTGCGCTGGCTGATGGAGCGGCCGTTCTCGACCAAGATCTTCCGCGAATTCGCCCAGATGCGCCTGGCCATCGAACCGGCCGCCGCCGCCCTGGCTGCAGAAATCCAGGACAAGCTGGCCATCGCGGCGATTCGCGAAGGCCTGGAAGGCATGGCGATCCATGGTGCCGCCGGCAATGGCGACGCCGAGGCTGCACTGCAGGCCGATATCGATTTCCACGTCGCCATCCTCAAGGCGTCGGGCAATCCGTTCTTCTGGCGGCTGAAGCCCTTGATCAACAACGCGTTGCAGCTGTCGATCCAGCTGACCAACCGCGTCTCCGGCCACACCGCCGATATCGCCGCCCACGCAGCCGTGCTGACCGCCATCGAAAAGGGCGACGCCACCGAGGCTCGACGCGCTTCGGAAGCCATCCTGCGCGACTCGCTCAAGCTGATCGAAACCGCGCAGGTGTAAACATCTATACCTCCCTGAACGCGTCGTGTTTGGGGAAGAAGACCACACGAACGCGGGTCTTCAGCGCGTGAGATGTGGTGGTGGAGCGACTTGCTTTTCAACATCGCCCGCCGCACACTTCCTTTCGTTAATCCGAAAGAGCTAAATATGCGCCTTGTCCCTCTGCTTCTCGCCCTCGCCTCCCCGGCTTTTGCCGCCGGTCCGCCGCCCGAACAAATCCTGCCGCAGATGGCGCAGGCGCTGGTCGATGCCGTCGCGATTGGCGACAAGGCCGTCTGGGACAAGACGCTTTCCGACGACATCCTCTATACAGACGAGAACGGCGACACTTCCACCAAGGCGCAAATTCTCGACAGCCTGGCGCCTTTGCCACCCGGCACCTCCGGCAACATCAAGGTCGAGAATGCCATCGTTCATGCCCATGGCGACACAGCCGTCATGGCCTATGACGCCATGGAAACCGAAATCTATTTCGGCCAGACCCTGCGCACCCATTATCACATGACCGACGCGTGGCAGATGCGCGACGGCCGCTGGCAACTGATAGCCGAACAGACCCAGGTCCTGCCGTCCGAACCGCAGCCGCTCAACGCCTCGACCGTCAATCTTAACGGCATCGCCGGCACCTATACCCTTACCGAAGACAATACAGCCACCGTAACTGTCACGGGCGGACAGGTGATGTACCAGCGCTCGGGCAAGCCGGCGATCGCCCTTGTTCCCCTCGGCGGCGACGCCTTCTTCCAACCCGGCGCGCCACGCGGCTACAAGATTTTCGTTCGCGATGCCTCGGGCAAGGTGACCGCCATCGCCGACCGCCGCGACAATGTCGACGTCATGTGGACGCGCCTCGACTAAGACCTATTGCCCTGCGGCCGCGGCCAGGTGCGCCGAGCCGATATGCCAGCGCAGTTGTTCGGGGGAAGCGCCGTCGACGTCGTTGACGCGCCGCACGACATATTCGCCGGTAAAGCGCTGCGACTTGCCGTTGTCCAGCGTCGAATCGACCACGACCGGAACCGTCTGATAGATCGAACCGGCCGCGCCTTCGGCGGGTTCAAGCCTGCCGATCGTGACATGCGTGGAACGGGTGTGCGCAAAGCCTGCCTGGAATTTGGCCTGCGTTTGGTTGGGCGGGCCATTGTCGCCCCATTGCCGCCAGGCGGTGTCGTAATCACGGGCGTTCAGAGCGGAATAGTAGCGCGTCACCACGGCCACGGCGGCTTGCTGGCTCTTGGGCGAGGTCTCGCAACCGGCCATCGGCGCGCCCTGCCCGTCGAACAGGGCGCAACTGCGTGCGATCTCGTCATCGATCATGGCGCAGGTATTGGCCACATTGCACGGCGGATGGGTGGCCGGTGAAACGCTGAGGCAGACCTGAACCCGCTTTTCGGCTGCCGTGGCGCCGATTTCGTCGGAGCAGGAGACCGGCCCCATGGCTTGGCCTTGCGTCATCGCCACAGACTGCGGCGCCACCGACGCGGCGAAATCCGACGTGGACACGGGCGGCGCTTCCAGCATCACCGACGTCGCGGTTTCGCTGGACGTGCTGGTCGATGTCGCCGGCGCATGGCAGGCGGCAAGTCCGCACAGGGACAGGACCAGACATACCGGAAAGACGGATGAAGAGCGAAAAACCATAATGCCTCCGGATGATGGTGCGTCCGGTTTCGCGGACGTATCCTTTAACCGCATGATGGCATAAGGATGCAATAGGGCCAAGCTGTGGCCGGTCATGCCTTCGGCGTCACCCGCACCATGACGACCGCGTGTCCGGGCACCTGCGCCGAATAGCTACCCTTGACGGCCTTGGCGACCGCCTTGGACCACAGGTCCTTGACGTCGGCCTTTTCGCCGGCCGCCATGCCGAGCGTCGACCAGTCGACATGGATGGCATGTGCATCGGTCGAGCGGTTGAGCAGGATCACCGCCCGGTCGCCATTGGCCAGCGGCCGCACCCAGACTTCATCATCGCCGTCCTTGACCGCGCGATGACCTTCCACGCCCAGGGTATCCTGGTCGATGGCGATGACGTCGGGATTGGTCAGGATATCGGCCGTATCCTTGGTCATGGTCGACAGGTCGTTGCCCGAGATCAGCGGCGCCGCCAGCATGGCCCACAGCGAAAAGTGCGCCTTGTATTCGTCGCTGGTCATGCCGCCGTTGCCGACCTCCAGCATGTCCGGATCATTCCAGTGGTTCGGTCCGGCGAAGCTTTCCAGCCCGACCTGCTGGTCGAGGATATCGAGCATGCCGTTTTCCCACGGCTTCGACTTTTCGTTCTTGATCCAGGCATCGCTGATATCGCCGGTGGTGCGCCACATGTGGCCGACGCCCGACGCCCACAGCCACGGCTTGGCGGTGCCCCATTCGCACATCGAGAACAGGATATCGTGGTGGTAGGTCAGGCCCGCCTCGCGCAAAGCCCGCGCCATCAGCGCATAGGCGGCCTGGGCATCGGCCGTGCCGGTGTTGCACCAGTCGTATTTCAGATAATCGACGCCCCATTGCGCATAGGTCGCCGCATCCTGGAATTCATGCCCCATGCTGGCTGGCCGGCCGCCGCAGGTCTTCAGGCCGGCGTCGGAATAGATGCCGAACTTCAGCCCCTTCGCATGGATATAGTCGGCCAGCGCCTTGATCCCCGAAGGGAATTTTTCCGGATCGGCGACGATGATGCCATTGGCGTCGCGGCTGACCTGCCAGCAGTCGTCGATGACGATATACTGGTAGCCCGCCGCCTTCATGCCGGACGACACCATGGCGTCGGCCTGGGCGCGGATCTTGCCTTCGTCGATGCCGCAGTTGAAGTGGTTCCACGAATTCCATCCCATCGGTGGCGTGGCGGCCAGGACCGGCTTGGGCGTATCTATGGCGTTCTTATCTTCCGCCGCCGCCGGCGTGGCCAGCACGGCGATGCCGCAAACGACGGCCATGGCGGCCAGGCACAGGTGCAACGCTTTACGAAGGACGCTCATGGGGACTCTCCCTGTCTTATGGCGCGGGCGGCGCGGTTGGCGATAAATAATAATACAAATTTCGCCTTGGCAAGTCCCAAGCGCGTGTCGCGAAATCTTTGTGAAATTGCAGGATTTTTTGTGCCGCCTGTTGCCGTTTTCGCACCTGCACTCTAGAACCTGCGTCTCTCAGCGGTTTTTCCGGAGGTTCCCCGTGTCGCAAAAGCGTGTCCGCAAGGCCGTCGTTCCCGTCGCCGGTCTCGGCACCCGCGTCCTGCCCGGCACCAAGGTCGTGCCCAAGGAACTGCTCAACGTCGTCGACCGGCCGATCCTCAGCTATATCGTGGCCGAGGCGCGCGCCGCCGGCATCGAGCACTTTGTCTTCGTCACCGGCCGCTCCAAGAACGCCATCGAGGACTATTTCGATCACCATGTCGAACTGGAGGCCCAACTCCAGGCCAAGGGCAAGACCCATCTCCTGCAGGAACTGCTCGATGAACTGCCCAAGGCCGGCGAAATGAGCTTCGTGCGCCAGATGCAACCGCACGGTCTCGGCCACGCCGTCTGGTGCGCCCGCGATATCATCGGCGACGAACCCTTCGCCGTCATCCTGCCCGACATGGTGATGGACGCCGAAGTGCCGGCGCTGAAGCAGGCGATCGACGCCTATGACGCCATGGGCGGCAATATCATCGTCGTCGAAGCCGTGCCGCACGACCAGACGCACCAGTACGGCGTCGTGGCGCTGCATGCGCAGGATGGCAGGCTGAACAGGATGCGTGGCATGGTCGAAAAGCCGGCCCAGGGCACGGCGCCGTCGAACCTGATCGTTTCCGGCCGCTATATCCTGCAGCCTGAAATCTTCACCCTGCTGGAGACCCAGGAACGTGGCGCCGGCGGTGAAATCCAACTGACCGATTCGATGTTCCGGCTGATGGAAACCCAGGATTTCCATGCCTTGGAATACGATGGCGTCACCTACGATTGCGGCGACAAGATCGGCCTGCTGCGCGCCAATGTGGCGCTGACGCTGAAGCGCGCCGATCTCGGCGACGCCGCCCGCGCGGCGCTGGCGCCCTATTTCTCCTGACCGGCTTTAAAGGTCAGGACATAAAATCGAGGTAGTGAAAGGCAGGCGGCGAAAACAGGATGTCGTGGTCCAGCCATGTCTGGGCCACGCCGGTGCCGAAATCCATCATGGCGACACTGCCGTGCCAATAGCCAGGATTATGATCGGGCAGATGCATGATCGACGAGGTGTGCATCTCGGTCGTGCTGTCGATCGCAGGTGTGTGCGAAGCGAAGGTTTCGAGGCTGGCGATCTCTTTCGCCGGCGGCAGGACCGTTATCAAATCTCCGCCGTGATAGCCGGCGAACCCATCCAGATCAAACCGTTGTTGTTGCATGGCAGGGCCTCCCTCTCGCGTGGTAAATTACTACGAAAACGCGAAAAGACAAGTCCTCGGCGATCGCTGTTATTGCCGGCAAACGTGATGCAGCACGATGCCGCTGGTCGTGGCCACGTTCAGGCTGTCGAAACCGCCATGCATGTCGATCCTCACCGTCGTGCAGGCACGCAGGATATCGGGCGACAGGCCGGGACCTTCGGCGCCGAACAGGAAAGCCGAACGGCTGGCCGGCTTGAGGGCATCGAGACGAATGTCGCCGGCCGGACTGAGCGCATAAGGCGCCAGGTCATGGGCGCGCAGCGTGCCGATCAGGTCATCGGTGCGGAAATGCGGCACCTGGAAAACGCCGCCGACGCTGACGCGAATAGCCTTGCGGTAGAGCGGATCGCAACAGGCGGCATCCAGGATTACGGCGTCGATGCCGAAGGCGGCGGCATTGCGCATCAATCCGCCCATGTTGTCGACATTGGCAATGGCTGAAAGCGCCAGGATGCGAATGGGCCTGGAGTAAGTTATAACGCTAGTTAAACTTAAGGGCGGCGCATAGCGGCCAAGCGCCAGATAACCGCGGTGAATGGGAAAGCCAGCCACCTTGTCCATGACCACCTGGGGCACGACATAAACGGGAAGTGCCGAAAAAGCTTCCGAAAAATCCAGCCTCGTCAAGCGCTCAGGCGTCGTCATTACGCTTGTGCAAACGACCAGGTTCGAGCGAAACAGCCGCTCCACCACCACCTGCCCTTCCGCCATGAACAGGCCTTCACGACCCGTCAGGTCGCGGTCCTTGACGTCACGATACAGCCGCAGGCGACCGTCGTCGGCATCGTTTATCGCAATGATTTCGGGCATGGCTTGTGCTTGTTCGTTGCCTGTGGCATATTGTGATCACAATTGTTCACGACTCCCTGCCGGTTTTCAGCCGGTGACTCTCGTCGCATTTCGCCGAAATGCTCAGGTTGTGTCATGATCTCCATAAGCCGAATCCGCCAGGCCGATTCTCTCGCAAAGACGGTTACCCAAAGATACCACCATGTCACACGACAGCTATATGAAATCCAAGGCCAAGCGCCACAAGAAAAGCTTTTCCAAGCGCGGCGTCGAAAACGTCGATGACGCCAGGGAATGGCTGTCAAGCCAGGGCATCGAGGAGATCGAATGCCTGATCCCCGATCTGGCGGGTGTGGCGCGCGGCAAGATCATGCCGGCCAAGAAGTTCCTCAACGCGCCCTACATGAACCTGCCGCTGGCGGTGTTTTACCAGACCATCACCGGCGATTACCCTGACCTGGAAGGCGTGGTCGGCACGGTGCAATCCGATACCGATATCTTCCTGCGCCCGGATTTCCGTACCCTGGCGGCCGTGCCGTGGGCGCATGACCCGACCGCCCAGGTCATCCATGACGCCTTCCACCCCGATGGCCGCCCGGTCGAGGAAAGCCCGCGCCAGGTGCTGCGCCGTGTCCTCGGTTTTTATGCCGCCAAGGGCTGGAAGCCGGTCATCGCGCCGGAGCTGGAATTCTATCTCGTCGAAAAGAACGTCGACCCCGACTATCCGCTGAAACCGCCCATCGGCCGTTCGGGCCGGCCGGAAACCGGCCGCCAGGGCTATTCGATCTCGGCGGTCAACGAATTCGACGCCCTGTTCGAGGACATGTACGAATACTGCGAAAGCCAGGGCCTGGAAATCGACACCCTGATCCACGAATCCGGCGTGGCCCAGATGGAAATCAACCTGCGCCATGGCGATCCGCTCGAACTGGCCGACCAGGTGCTGATGTTCAAGCGCACCATCAAGGAAACGGCGCTGGAACACGAGATCTACGCCACCTTCATGGCCAAGCCGATGGCCAATGAGCCGGGCTCGGCCATGCACATCCACCAGTCGATCGTCGACGCCAAGACCGGCCGCAACCTGTTCTCCGACCCGAAGACGGGCGAGCCGACCCCGGCCTTCTTCGCCTTCATCGCCGGCCAGCAGAAATACATGCCGGCGATCACCGGCCTGCTGGCGCCCTATGTCAATTCCTATCGCCGCCTGGCCAAGGGATCGGGTGCGCCGGTCAACACCCAGTGGGGCTATGACAACCGCACGGCCGGCCTGCGCGTTCCCCCCGCCGATCCGGACAACCGCCGGCTGGAAAATCGCATCCCGTCGTCGGACGCCAACCCGTACCTCGCCATCGCCGCCGTGCTGGCGTCAGGCTATCTCGGCATGATCGACAACCTCAAGCCCTCCGATCCGGTCGAAAACGACGCCTCGACCCTGCCCCAGGGCGACCTGCCCTATTCTTTGGTCCAGGCCATCATCAAGATGGAGCGCGCCCAGCCGATCGTCGACCTGCTGGGGCCGCAGTTCTGCACCGCCTATACGCGCGTCAAGCTGTTCGAATACGAGACCTTCATGCAGACGATCAGCCCGTGGGAGCGCGAGTTCCTGCTGTTGAACGTGTGATGCTGAATACTGGCCACCCGGCGGAATCGTGGTACGCGGCCACGGCGACCTCGCTCGATTTCCCCAGCCTGCATGGCCATGACCGATGCGAAGTGGCGATTATCGGCGCCGGCTATACCGGCCTGGGCGCTGCCGTCGAATTGTCACGCCATGGCCACGACGTCGTTGTTCTCGAAGGCGGCCAAGCGGGTTCCGGCGCCTCGGGACGCAACGGCGGCCAGATCCATGTCGGCCAGCGCCTCGATCCACAAACCCTGGAAGAACGCCTTGGCGCCGATGCGGCGCGGCAGCTCTGGGACATGGCGATGGATGCGCGCGCGTCCCTGCTCGACCTCATTGCTGAGCACAATATCGATTGCCAGCTCAAGTCCGGCCTGATCCACGCCTGGCACAAGCCGGGTTTCGAGGCCGACGACCGCGCCTATGCCGAGTTCATCAGTCGGCGCTATGGCTATGATCAGTTGGCCTTCCTCGATCGTGGCCAGATCACCACCGAACTCGGCACCGATGTTTATCACGGCGGGCTGTTCGATGGCGGCGGCGGGCACCTGCATCCACTGAAACTGGCGCTCGGGATGGCAGGCATTGCGGCGGCACAGGGTGCACGACTTTACGAACACAGCCGCGTCACCGGATACCAAACCTCGGCCGACGGCCTCGTCGTTTCGACCGGTTCCGGCACGCTGACCTGCCAGAAGTTGCTGATCTGCGGCAATGGCTACATGGAAGGCCTGAGCGAGACCATCGACAGCCACGTCATGCCGATCAACAATTTCATCCTGACGACCGAGCCGCTGGATGATCCGGCCATCCTGCCCCACGATTATGCGGCCGCGGATTCGCGTTTCGTCGTCAATTACTGGCGCAAGACGCCGGACAACCGGTTGCTGTTCGGCGGCGGTGAGAACTATACCCCGTGGTTCCCCAAGGATATCAAGGCCTTCGTCCGCCGCAACATGTTGAAAATCTATCCGCAGTTGGCCGGCGTCAAGATCAGCCACGCCTGGGGTGGCACGCTTGCCATCACGCTCAGCCGCGCGCCATTCGTGCGGCAACTGGAGCCAGGCGTCTTTGTCAGCGCCGGCTACAGCGGCCAGGGCGTGGTCCTGGCGCCCTATTTCGGCAAGCTGCTGGCGCGGGCAGCCATGGGCAGTTCCCGGGATATCGACCTGCTGGCGCAATTGCCGACACCGGCCTTTTTTGGCGGTCGGCTGTTGCGCTGGCCGGCTCTGGTGGCCGGCCTCAGCTATTACGCGCTGCGCGACCGCTTATAACGCTCGTAAAACAGGTTCGGCTTCGGTCAGGGACTTTTCGATGGTGTCGACCAGGCGGTCGATTTCGGCTTCGCTGATAATCAGCGGTGGACACATGACGATGGTGTCGCGAATGCCGCGCACCATCAGGCCGTTCTTGATGCAAAGGTCGCGCACGACAGGCCCGGCCGCGCCTTCCTTTCCGGTAAAACGTTTGTTTGTGCCTTTTTCAGCAACGATTTCGACGGCACCGATCAAGCCGAGGCTGCGGGCCTCGCCGACCAGGGCATGGCCATCCAGACGCTTAAGCGCCTTGGCCAGATAAGGTCCGGTAACATCGCGGGTGCGTTCTATCAGATGTTCGTTATCCATGATCTCGATATTGGCCAACGATACGGCGGCGCAGGTGGGATGGCCGGAATAGGTGTAGCCATGGACAAAATCACCGCCCTTTTCGAGCAATACATCGACGATCTTCTTCGATACACCAACCGCCGAAATCGGCAGATAGCCCGACGACATGCCCTTGGCCATGGCGATCAGGTCGGGCCTGATACCGTAATACTGATGTCCAAACCATTCGCCCAGCCGGCCGAAACCGCAGATGACTTCGTCGCAGATCAGCAGGATGCCGTACTTGCGGCATATGGCTTCGACCTTGGGCCAGTAGGATTTCGGCGGGATGATCACCCCGCCCGCCCCTTGCACAGGCTCACCGATAAAGGCGGCGATCCTGTCGGCGCCGACGCCAAGGATACGTTCCTCGATGGCGGCCGCCATGCGCGTTGAAAAGGCTTCCTCATCCTCGCCGTACGCTTCGCCGAACAGGTAAGGCTGGGCCACGTGTTCGATGCCGGGGATAGGCAAGTCGCCCTGTTCATGCATGAAGGTCATGCCGCCAAGGCTGGCGCCGGCAACGGTCGAGCCGTGATAAGCGTTCTTGCGCGAAATGAAGACCTTGCGTTGGGGCTGGCCCATCAGGTCCCAGTAATAGCGCACCAGGCGGAAGACGGTATCGTTGGCTTCGGAGCCCGAGGCATTGAAAAAGACGTGGGTCAGGTCCGGATTGCCGATCTGCATCTTCTCCGCCACCTTGGCGGCCAGGCGCACGGTCGGCGGTGTCGTCGTCTTGAAGAAGCTGTTGTAGTAAGGCAATTCCAGCATCTGCTCATAGGCGACGCGGGCCAGTTCCTCGCGGCCATAGCCGACATTGACGCACCACAGGCCGGCCATGCCGTCGAGCAGCGACTTGCCTTCGGCATCGGTGATGGTGCAGCCGTCGGCGCGGGTGATGATGCGCGAGCCGCCCAGTTCGTGCTGCAACCGGTAGTCGCTTTGCGGCGGCAGATGATGCGCCATGTCGAGCCGCTTCAATTCGGCGTTGTCGTAATTGCGAAGGGGCTTTTGCGTAGGCGTGGTCATGGCTTCACTTGATTTGTTTCCAGCGGAACAATCTGGCGAAATCCACGTCAAAAGTCAAATATTGTGATCACAATTTCGCGTGTTCCGGCAAGGCCGCACTCAAGAGCTGGCCGCGCAGGGCCTGCCCCATCAGACGAAAGAAGGCCTGGCTTTCCGGGTATTTCGGGGTATGCCATTCGGGGTGCCATTGCACGCCCAGAACCTGGGCACCGCTGACATTGGCGCTGAAGGCTTCGATCAGGCCGTCGGGCGCCGTGGCTTCGATCGTCAAGCCCTCGCCCAGCCGGTCGACGCCCTGGTAATGGACGGAATTGACACGCAAGTGATCACGACCATAGACGCCGTGCAGCAAGCCGCCCTTGGCTAGGTCGATGGTGTGGTAGTGCTCGAACAGGTCGTTGAAGGCGGTGTCGTCGGGGGCGTGGTGATCCAGTCTGTTACCGTCCCGGCTGCCGAAGCCGACATCGCGGCGCAGGGAACCGCCAAGCACGACATTGATCTCCTGAAAGCCGCGGCAGATGCCAAAGACCGGCTTGCCCGAGGTGATCATGCATTCGATCATGGCCATCGAAACGGCGTCGCGGCCTTCATCGAAGGGCCCCTCGCCTCCCGTGGCTTCGCCATAAAGCCCCGGCTGGACATTGGACGGTGAGCCCGTCAGCATCAGGCCGTCGAGATGGCGCGTCAGGGCCGGCGCGGAGAACCCCTCTTCCAGCGACGGGATCAAAAGCGCGCTGCAATCGCCATAGGTGACGGCGGCGCGCGTATAGCGTTCCATCACGGCGTGGGCGTTTTCGACGCCAACGATGCGGTTGCAGGCCATGATGCCGACCACGGGTTTGATGAGACTTCCTCCTATTTCCTCCTCCCCATTTAGGAAATGGGGAGGAGAAATTTAACTCAGCAGCACCGCCGGCGAACAGGCGTGGAAGGACAGCCACACCTTTTCGCCGTGTTCGAAATCCTCCTGGTCCCACCGCGTCAGGTTGGGGCGGACGACCTCGATCAGCTTGCCCCCCTCCTTGCCAGCAACCTCGATTTCGACATCATAGTTGGTCTCGCTGCCGAGATAGACCATATGCTTGATGACACCGGCGACGACATTGTAGCCGGCCGGCGCGTCGTCGACCTTGGGTGCGGTATCGGAAAACTTGTGCATCTCGATCTTTTCCGGGCGGACGGCGGCCCAGACGGTAGCGCCGGTGGCGCCGGTGACGCCGTGGTCGAGATAGATCGGCCCGGCCTCGGTCGACTTGATGATGGCATGGTCGGGTTCATCGACATCGAGCGTGCCCTCGAACATGTTGACGCGGCCAATGAAGTCGGCGACGAAGCGCGAATTGGGAAATTCGTAAAGGTCGGATGGCGTCGCCACCTGCTGCAACAAGCCCTTGTTCATGACGGCGCAGCGCGTCGCCATGGCCAGGGCTTCGTCCTGGTCGTGGGTGACCATGATGAAGGTGATGCCGACCTTTTCCTGCAGCATGGTCAGTTCGGTGCGCATCTGGTCGCGCAGCTTGGCGTCAAGCGCCGACAGAGGTTCGTCGAGCAGCAGGACGCGCGGCTTCTTGACCAGGGCGCGGGCCAGCGCGACCCGTTGCCTTTGCCCGCCCGACAACTGGTCGGGCTTGCGCACGCCGTAGCCGGCCAGTTGCACCAGGTTAAGCGCTTCCTCGGCGCGGCGGCGGCGCTCGTCGGTGGGGACGCCGTCCATCTTCAGGCCATAGGCGACGTTGTCGAGCACCGTCATGTGGGGAAAGACGGCGTAGGATTGGAACACCATATTGACCGGTCGCTTGTTGGGCGGGGTCAACGACACGTCCTGCCCGTCGATCAGGATGCGGCCTTCGGTCGGCATCTCGAAACCGGCCAGCATCCTGAGCAAGGTGGTCTTGCCACAACCGGAAGGCCCGAGCAGCGAGAAGAACTCACCTTCGTTGATGGTCAGCGAAACATTATCGACAGCGGCGACCTTGCCGAAGCGCTTGGTGATGTTCTCGAACTGGATGATCGGCTTTGGGTCTGCCATGGCGTTCACTTCAGGTGTGGTCGGGTGTGCCGCCGTGGCCGGCGGTCAGGGCGGAAGACCCCTGGAACTTGAGGGCGAGGAAGGTGGTCAGGACGGTGACGATGATCAGGATGGTCGAGGCGGCGTTGACCTCGGGCGTCACCGAGAAGCGCACCATGGAATAAACCTTGACCGGGAAGGTGACGGTGTCGGGGCCGGCGGTGAAGAAGGTGATGACGAAGTCGTCGAGGCTAAGGCTGAACGCCAGCAGCGCGCCGGCAATCAGGGACGGTTGGATATGCGGCACCACCACGTCCATCAGGGCGCGGAATTCGGTGGCGCCCAGGTCCTTGGCCGCCTCCTCCAGCTCGCGGTTGAACGAGCCCAGCCGGGCGCGGACCACCACCGCCACGAACGGAAAGGAGAACGAGACGTGGCTGATGATGATGGCGCCCATGTCGAACGGCCACGGCAAGCCTTGCGGCCACGGCAGGACCTTGGCGAAGAAGACCAGCATGGCGATGCCCATGCAGATTTCGGGCACCACGATGGGGATGGCCAGGGCGGCGTCGAAGGCGGTCTTGCCCGGGAAACGGAAACGCCACAGGACGATGGCGGCCATGGCGCCGAGCACGATGCTGATCGCCGTCGAACAGGCGGCGATGGTCAGCGAGTTGATGAAGGCCTGGCTGAGGCTCGAGTCGTGGAAGGCCTTGACGTAGTATTTGAACGAGAAGCCATGCCAGGCGATGTTCGACTTGGAGTCGTTGAAGCTGAACACCATCAGGCTGATCAGCGGCACGTAAAGGAACAGGGTGACGGCGACCAGCCAGGCCTGGATCGGCCAGCGGCGCAGATATTCAAGCGGCGCCGGCGGCAGCTTCTTGGTGCGGAGGCGAGCGGGTGCGGCGGTTGTCATGCCCGGCTCCCTTCGCGTTTACGTGCATTGCTTTCGACGATGCCCTGGATGGCGACGCCGATGAAGGTCATGTAGACGAGGATGAAGCCGAGCGCCGCGCCGAACGGCCAGTTGTTGGCGCCCTTGAACTGGCTCTCGATGATGTTGGCAATCATCTGCGAATCCGGACCGCCCAGCATGTCGGGCGTCAGGTAGGAACCGAGCGCCGGGATGAAGGTGATCAGGATGCCCGAACCGATGCCGGGCGCCGACAGCGGCACGACGACATTGAACAGGGTCTTCATATGGCCGGCCCCGAGATCGAGCGAGGCTTCGAGCAGCGAGCGGTCCATGCGGTCGAGCGTCGAATAGAGCGGCAGGACCATGAACGGCAGGTTGACGAAGACGAGGCCGACGACGACGGCGAAATTGTTATAGAGCAGGTCGAGTGGCTGGAAATCGCCCAAGGGATGGCCGAACATCGCCGTAACGTGGCTGAGCCCGCCCCAGCCCCAGCCGAGCAGGGTATTGATATAGCCTTCGTGGCGCAGCACGGCGATCAGGGCGTAGGTGCGGATCAGCAGGTTGGTCCAGAACGGCAGCATAATCAGCAAAAGCAGCCACGGCTTGACCTTTTCGGGCGCAAAGGTGATGGCCAGCGCCACCGGAAAGGCGATGACCAGGCACAGGACCGTGGTCAGGACCGATATCCAGATCGATTTCCAGAAGATGCCGAGATAGAGCGGCGTGAAAGCATGAGCGTAATTGGACCACGTGCCGGTGAAGGCGACATCGATGATGCCGCGGTTTTCGCCGAAGCTGTAAAGCCAGATCACGCCCATCGGCACGATGAAAAACACCACCAGCCAGAACAGCGGCGCGCTCAGCATCGTGGCGAATATGCTCCTGGCCTGTCGCCAGCTCTGTTCCATCGTCTTGTGCTCCCGGTTGCCGCCGTCGAAAGGAGAACGGCGTCCGTGCCTACGCCCGGACGCCGCTGGGAAGACTTAACCGCCGGAAGCCGCCGCCTTGATACGCGTGGCGATTTCCTCGAACTTCTGCGCCCGTTCGACGCCCGGGAACTGGCCGTACTCGCACTTGGCCAGGGCCGACTGCGGCGGGAAGATGATCGGGTTGTTCTTGTAGCCGTCGTCCATCAGGGCGCGGGCGGCGTCGTTGGGCGTGGGGTAGGAAATCGTCTTGGAGATTTCCGCCCCGGCCGCGCCATCGAGGATGAAGTTGATGAACTTGTGCGCATTATCCGGACGCGGGGCACCGGTGGGGATGCACAGGGTATCGGACGACAATTCGCTGCCTTCCCTGGGCACGACGAAATCGAGATCGTCGTCCTTGACCTTCTGCTGGGCGATGTCGCCGTTATATTCCATGACGATGTCGGCTTCCTTGTCGGCCAGCATCTGGTCACCCTCGTCGCCGGTGAACTTCAGGATATTGCCGGCCTTGACCTGCTTGGTCAGCATGGCCTCGATCTTGGCCAGGCCGTCATCCGGGATATCGTTGAGCGGATAACCAAGATACTTGCCGGCGAGACGGACCAGGTCGGCGGAATCACCGAGCACGGTCAGGCGCTTCTTGTAAAGGCCCGATTCGAACAGCCATTTCCACGAATCCGGCACCAGCGAACCGTTGTCCATCGGCTTCATCTTCGACTTGCGATAGCCGATGCCGAGGCACAGCCAGGTATAGGGCAGTGAAAATTTGCGGCCCGGATCATAGGGCGGATCGAGGAAGGCGGCGTTAACGTTCTTGATGTTCGGGATCTTGCTATGGTCAAGCGGCATCAGCAGGTTCGCGGCCGTCAGGCGCGGGATATAGTCGTTGGTCGGCACGATGACGTCGAAGCCGGGATTGCCGGCCTTCAGCTTGGCGAACAGTTCGTCGTTCGATGCGAACAGGCTCATATTGACGTCGATGCCGGTGGCTGTCTTGAAGTCATCGAGCGTGGTGTCGCCGATATATTCGTCCCAGTTATAGAAGTTGAGCTTGGGTTCTTCAGCCGCTCCGGAGGCGGACGAGCCGCCGGGAGCTGCACCCGGCTTGGAACAGCCTTCCAGGCCAAAGCTGATGCCGATGGCACCGACGCCCAGCGCCGCCAACAGCGAACGCCGCGAAGTGGTCTTGCGGTAACTCATAAGCCTGTCTCCTGTTCGGTTTGAGGTGAACGCGCCCCGGAGTCCGAGGATGAATACGGCTTTGGCCAACTGTCAACGGAAATGTGATCACATGACGTTTTTCGCACCACCGATCACCGTCCTAAGCGTTCCTGAGATACCAGTCGTAATCGAGTTCTGTCACTTCCTCGAAGAAGCGCGCCTGCTCGGTGCGCTTGACCTTGACGTACATGTCGACGAAGCGGTCGCCGAGATAGTCGCGGAGCGTCGCCGACTTATCGAGATAATCGACGGCGGCGTACCAGTTGGTTGGGAGGGTGGCGCCGGATTCGGCCGCCGCGGCATAGCCATTGCCGACCACAGCCGGGCCAGGATCGGTCTTGTGCGCGATGCCGTGGTGGGCGCAGGCCAGGATCGCCGCCAGCACCAGGTACGGGTTGCCGTCGGCGCCGGCGACGCGGTGTTCGACGTGGCGGGTATGGGCCGGGCCGGCGGTGACGCGAAGCGAAACCGTGCGGTTGTTGACGCCCCAGGTCAGGCCGACCGGCGCATAGGAATTGGCCTTGAAACGCTTGTAGGAATTGGCGCCGGGCGCGAGAATGCCCATGCAGTCGGCCAGGTGGTCCTTCATGCCGCCGATCATGTTGTGTAGCAAAAGCGAGCCTTCGGGGCTGTCGTGGGCGCACAGGTTGTTGCCATCCTTGTCGGCGACCGAGATATGGACGTGGAAGCCGGAGCCGGCGCGATCGGCCCACGGCTTGGCCATGAAGGTGGCTTCGATGCCCAAGGATAGCGCCACACCCTTGGCGACGCGCTTGTACATGACCGCGTCGTCGGCGGCGCGCAAGGCATCGGGCTTGTGCTTGAGCGTCAGTTCGACCTGGCCTGGGGCAAATTCGGAAATGGCGCCTTCGAGCGGGATGGCTTGCGCATCGGCGGTTTCCCACAGCTGGCGGAAAAAGGCACCGTGGGCCTCGATTTCGGGCAGGCCGTAGACCTGGATGCCACGCGGGTTTTCGCCGGTGGTGAAGGCTGTGGCCGGCAGCAACTGGCCGTCGTGGCCGCGCTCGATATCGACGAGGTAATATTCCAGTTCGCACGCCACCACCGGGGTCAGGCCGTCAGCCGCATAGCGATCGAGGACCCGTTGCAGGACATGGCGCGGATCGAGGTCGTTGGGCGTGCCGTCGAGTTCATAAAGCGACAGCATGACCTGGGCCACGTCATCGCCCAGCCACGGCGCAGGCACCAGCGTACCCGGCACCGGGCGGGCAATGCGGTCGGCATCGCCGTCTTCCCAGACCAGGCCGGTGTCTTCGCAATCGGCGCCCAGCGTATCGACAACCAGGATCGAGCCCGGCAGGAAGCGGCCGTAATCATAGATCGGCAGCAGTTCATGTCGGCGCAGCCGTTTGCCGCGCGGTACGCCGGCCATCGAGGTGAACAGGACCTCGACATACTGGATGTGCGGGTTGGCGTCGAGGAAGGCCTCGGCTTCGTCGCGGGTGGCAACGCGCGGCGACGGTGCGAATTGGCTTTGGGTGGTCATATCAGCCCCTGGGTGATGTCGGCAAAGCTGTCTACCGCTTCGATCAGTCGGTCAATGGCGGCGTCTTCGGTCTGCGGCGAGACCAGCATCATATTGTGAAACGGCGCGATCAGCACGCCTTGATTGATCAGGTAGATGTGCAGCGCCTCAAGGCGATCATGATCCTGGGCGCGGCGCATGGTTTCGGCATTTTTGGGTGGCTCGGCCGCGAAGACCAGTTCGGCGCGCGCGCCGACATTGACGACGCACCACGGTAACTGGTGGCGCGCGATGACCTCGCGCAGGCCAGCAACGAGACGATCCGCGCCCTTCAGCATGTGGTCGTAAGCCCCGGGCGTGGCGATCCCGGTGAGGACGGTATGAATGGCGCGCACGACCAGGGCGTTGCCGGAGAGCGTGGTGCCGATGCCGGACTGGCCGGGGCCAATGGCCGCCTGGGCAGCATCCATGCGGGCGGCGACATAGGCGGTGACACCCCAGACGGCGGCGGGGATACCGCCGGCAATGGCCTTCCCCACGACGAACATGTCAGGGTCGAGACCATGCGCGCCGCAATAGCCGCCGGGGCCGCTGGAAAGCGTGTGGGTTTCGTCCATGATGAGCAGCGCGCCGTGACAGCGGGTCAGGTCGCGCAAGGCGTCATGGAAGCCGTCGATGGGTGCGATCATACCACAGTTGGTCATGACCGGTTCGGCGAGGACGGCGGCGATATCGCCTTGGCCGAGCGCCTGTTCGAGGGCGGCGATGTCGTTGAAGGGGATGACGTTCGTAGTTTCCGTCTGGTCATGAACCTGGCCAATCAGGCCCTTCTTGTTGGCCGGCTGGCCATCGTAGAGCGCGACGAAACAGTCGTCGACCATGCCGTGATAACAACCGTCGAAAACGAGGATTTTCTTGCGGTTGGTGATCGCGCGCGCCCAGCGAATGACGGCACGATTGGCGTCGGAGGCGGTCGTCGCCACCTGCCACTGCGCCATGCCGAACCGTGCCTGCAACAGCGCGCCAACCTCGTTGGCCAGCGGCGACGGCAGCATGAAACCGACGCCCTCGCCGGCTTGTTGGGCGATGGCAGCCTGCAGTTCGGAACGGGCGTGGCCGAACATCGACGGCGTGTCGCCGAGACAGAAATCGTCGTAGGTGTGGCCATCGACATCGGTCAATTTCGCCTGCTGGGCGAATTTCACGTAAATCGGAAATGGTGTCGCCCAGTCGTTCATCCAGTGCATGGGCACGCCGCCGCGCCACGCTGAGGCCTTTTGCGACAAGACTTTGGATTGCGGATGTGCGGCGGCGAAAATTTCCCGCTGTTCGGAAATGAAGACAGTCAGCGTGGTCAAGAAAGGCCCCCACCACCACGCGCCTGAAGAAGGCGCGCGGTCCCCCTCCCCGCAAGCGGGGAGGTATAATTTCTCTTATACTCCCCCACTTGTGGGGGAGATGTCAGCGAAGCTGACAGAGGGGGGCCTTTTAACCGCGCGCTAAAATATCCCCCAGCCCGCCGTAGGAGATGTACTTGACGCTGAGATATTCTTCGAGGCCTTCCATGGCGCCTTCGCGGCCGATGCCGCTCTCCTTGATGCCGCCAAACGGCGTGACCTCGGTCGAGATCAGGCCGTCGTTCATCCCGATCATGCCGTATTGCAGATGCGCGGCAACGCGCATGGCACGGCCGATATCGCGGGTATAGGCATAGGCCGCCAGGCCGAACGGCGTATCGTTGGCCAGCCGGATGGCTTCGGCCTCATCCTTGAAGCGGAACAGCGGCGCGACCGGACCGAAGATTTCGGTATCGAAGATTTCCATGTCTTCGTTGACACCGGTCAACACCGTGCCTTGATAGAACAACGGTCCCTGTCCATCGACATGGCCGCCGATCTCGACCTTGGCGCCGTGCTTGACCGCATCGTCGACCAGTTGCGTCACCTTATCGACGGCCTTCTGGTTGATCAGGGGACCGAGGCCGGCGTCTTCGAGCCAGCCGGGTTCCAGCTTCATCGCCTTGACCTTGGCGATCAGCGCCGCGGCGAAGCGATCATAGATGCCGTCCTGGATTAGCAGTCGGTTGGCGCAGACGCAGGTCTGGCCGGAATTGCGGTACTTCGACGCCATGGCGCCTTCGACGGCCGCATCCAGGTCGGCATCGTCAAAAACGATGAAGGGCGCATTGCCGCCCAGTTCCATCGAAACCTTCTTCATGGTGGGCGCGCAGGCGGCGTAAAGCAGCTTGCCGACCGGGGTCGAGCCGGTGAAGCTGAGCTTCTTGACGCGGGGGTCCGATGTCATCGCCTCACCCACTTCCTTGGCTTTCACGCTGGTAATCAGGGTCAGGACGCCGTCAGGCAGGCCGGCTTGCCGCGCCAGTTGGTAGAGCGCTATCGCCGACAGCGGGGTTTCTTCCGACGGCTTGATGACGACGGTGCAGCCGGCGGCCAGGGCGGGCGCCACCTTGCGGGTAATCATCGAGATCGGGAAGTTCCAAGGCGTGATGGCAACGCAGACGCCGACTGGCTGCTTGATGACCTGAAGATGCTTGCCCGGCGCGGTGGCCGGGATGGTGCGGCCATAGGCGCGCTTGCCCTCCTCCGAAAACCATTCCAGGAACGACGCGCCGTAGGTGACCTCGCCGCGCGTTTCCTTGATCGGACGACCTTGTTCGAGCGTGACCAGCATGGCCATGTCTTCGAGATGGGCGAGAACAAGGTCGTTCCATTTGCGCAAAATCTGGCAGCGCGCCTTGGCGGTCATGCCGGACCATTTCGCGAAAGCCGCATCGGCGGCGGCAATGGCGGCGGTGGTCTCTTGCGCCCCTTGCGCGCTTACATAGCACAGCGGCTGGCCTGTCGCCGGATTGAGGACGGCGAAGCGGTCGGGCGCTGGCACGGACGTGATGAAATCGCCCAGGAGGATGCGCTGGGTATCGGTAAGTTGCATGGCTCATGCCTTATAGCTGATGCTGACCGCCTTGAGGTCGGCGTACTTGTGGAGCGCATGCAACGAGCGGTCGCGGCCGAAGCCGGACTGCTTGACCCCGCCGAACGGCGAGGTGATATCGCAAGCGTCCCAGCCATTGACCCAGACGAGCCCGGCCTTCAGCGCCGCGATACCGCGCATGGCCCGCGATATATTGGCGGTCCACAGCCCCGCCGCCAGCCCATAGACCGTATCGTTGGCGATTTTCCACGCCTCGTCCTCGCTTTTGAAGGTGAGGACCGACAGGACCGGCCCGAACACTTCTTCCTGGGCCAGGACGTTCTCGGCCGAGATGTTATCCAGCAACGACGGCTCGACATAATAGCCGCCGGATTCAGAACGCACGCGGCTGCCGCCGGCGACCAGACGGCCGCCTTCGGCCTGGCCCTTTTCGATATAGTCGAGCGCGGTGTTCATCTGGCGTTGGGAAATCATGGCGCCGAAGCGGGTTTCGGGATCGAAGGGATCGCCGGGCTGAATGGTCTTGGCGACTTTGGCGACGCGGGCGACGAAATCGTCCTTGATCGAGGCTTCGACGAGCAAGCGCGAGGCGGCGGTGCAGACCTGGCCCTGGTTATAGAAGACGCCCCAGGCGGCGTTCTCGGCGGCGCCATCGAGGTCGTCGCAATCGGCGAAGACGATCTGCGGCGACTTGCCGCCCAGTTCCAGCGACACGCGCTTGAGGTTGCTGTCAGCCGAAGCGCGCAATAACTGCCGCCCTACCGGACCCGAGCCAGTGAAGGCGATCATGTCGACGTCCATATGGCGGGAAAGCGCGTCGCCGGCTTCGGTGCCAAGGCCGGTGATGACGTTCCACACACCTTCGGGTAGGCCGGCTTCCAGCGCCAGAAGTGCTGTATAGAGCGCGGTCATCGACGACAGTTCGGCGGGCTTCAGCACGACGGAATTGCCCATGGCCAAGGCTGGCGCCACCTTCCACATCGCCATGTGCAGCGGGAAATTCCACGGCACGATGGCGCCGATAACGCCGAGCGGCTCATGCAGGACGTAGGACAGGCGGGTATCGGGCGTCGGCGCGACCTCGCCATAGACCTTGTCGAGCGCCTCGGCGTAATAGCGCGTGGTGTTGATGGCCGCCGGGATATCGAAGGCGCGGGCGTCGCGGATCGGCTTGCCGGTATCGAGGCTTTCCAGCAGGGCCAGGTTTTCGGCGTGTTGCTCCATCAAATCGGCGAGGTGGAAGAGGATTTTCTTGCGCGCTTTCGGCGCCATGCCGCGCCAGCGCTTGTCCTCGAAGGCAGCGCGGGCCGAGCAGACGGCGGCGTCGACATCGGCGGCATCGCAGGCCGCGATCCTGTTGATCAACTGGCCATCGCGCGAGCTGTAATTATCGAAGGTACGGCCCGATTCCGACGCCGTTTCGCGCCCGTCGATGACGGCCAGCGACGGTTTGGCCAGCGCCTTCATGCTGGCGAGGACGCCATCGAGATGCGAGGCGGGGATTTGTGGCGGGGATAAGGGCATGAGAATGTCTCGGATTGTGATCACAATTAGACACCGCCGAGAGCGCGGAAGTCAAGGCCGGTGCGTTTCAAAAGCAAAACGCCCCACCACCACATCTCACTCGCCGCCTTGCGGCGGTTCGCTCATGCGGTCCCCCTCCCCGCGCAAGCGCAGGGAGGTATAAGAAAGAAGCCCTTCCCTTATACCTCCCCATCCTTGATGGGGAGGGGGACCGCACGAACCGCGAAAGGCCCTCAGCCTGAGCGGTGAGATGTGGTGGTGGGGCGACTTTCTTGACTGAGCCCTACTTAGCCCGTTTGCGCTTCGGCGGCTGGTCGATGTCGTGGGCGCGGATAGCCTGCAGCATCAGGTCCATGCCTTCGCCGATATCGGCCGACATGCAGGCGCGGGCCGCATCCGCGTCGCCGTCCTCGAAGGCCTTGATCATGTCCTGGTGGTGGTCCTTGGGCAGGTGAACCGTACCCAGCCGGCCGAAAACGACGCGCATGAACGGCCCAACCTGAAGCCACAGGGTCCGCGCCATGTCATAGAACAGGTCGGCGTCGGCCAGCTTATAGATGCTGTAGTGAAAATCCTGGTTGGCCTGCATGTAGCCGGAGACATCACCCTTTTGCAGGGCCTGCATCAGCTTGGCGTCGTCATCTCTCAACCGCTTGATAACATCGCGCGTCATCTTCGGCGCCGCCAGGCAGGCCAGTTCGGGCTCAACCCACTGGCGCGCCTTCACCAGTTGCTGGACGCGGTGTTCGGTCAGTTCGGGCACGCGCAGCCGCTTGTTCGACGGCTGCAACTCAAGCGCCTTCTCGGCGATCAGGCGGCGGACGGCCTCGCGCACCGGCATGGGTGAAACGTTCAGGCCCTGCGCCAAGGTGCGCAGGGAGATCGCTTTCAAGGGCGGAATCTGGCCCTGGATCAGGGCCTCGGCCAGGCGCTCATAGACCTGGTCGTGGACCTTGCCGTCGCCGCCCAAGGATGTTTCCAGACTGATGACCACCATCGTTTCCTAATCCCCCCCGCCTCGCCCTTCGACCGGGTTGCGACCCTTTTGGCCTTGCCTCGCCCCGCGTCGTGTGATCACACTCGCGCCAAGCGGAGCTTTAGCCGCACCCTGACATGAAATTCCGATTCGCGAGCCGCAAATGAACGTGCCTGTCCTCGATAACTTCTGGATGCCATTTACCAGCAATCGCGCCTTCAAGGCAAAGCCCAAACTGCTGACGGCGGCGAAGGACATGCACTATACCGATGCCGACGGCCGGCAAATCCTCGACGCCACCTCGGGGCTATGGTGCGTCAATGCCGGTCACGGGCGGCAGAAGATTGTCGAGGCGATCCAGAAACAGGCGGCGGAGATGGATTTCGCCCCCACCTTCAACATGGCACATCCCCTCGCCTTTGAATTCGCCCACCGGCTCAGCCAGATTCTGCCTTACGACCTGAAGAAGGTGTTCTATACCAATTCCGGCTCGGAATCGGCGGATACGGCGCTGAAGATCGCCCTCGCCTACCAGCGCAACCGCGGCCAGGGAACGAAAACGCGACTGATCGGGCGTGAGCGCGCCTATCACGGCGTCGGCTTCGGCGGGATCAGCGTCGGCGGCATGGTGCGCAACCGCATGTATTTCGGCAGCCTGCCCAATGTCGACCATCTGCCGCATACCCATGGCGTACCGGGAAACCTGTTCAGCAAGGGCCAGCCGGAGAACGGCGCCGACCTGGCCGACAACCTGGAACGGCTTGTGGCGCTGCACGATGCCTCGACGATCGCCGCCGTCATCGTCGAGCCGGTGGCGGGATCAACCGGCGTGCTGGTGCCGCCGAAGGGTTATCTGGAGCGGTTGCGCACGCTGTGCGACAAACACGATATCCTGCTGATTTTTGATGAAGTCATTACGGGGTTCGGCCGGCTGGGGACGGCGTTCGGCGCCGACTATTTCGGGGTGCGGCCCGACATCATGTGCCTGGCCAAGGGCATCACCAACGCCGCCGTGCCGATGGGCGCGGTCGCCGTGTCCAACCGCATCTACGACAGCATGATGCAGACCTCGGAAACCCCGATCGAGCTGTTCCACGGCTATACCTATACCGGCCATCCCCTCGCCTGCGCCGCCGGCCTGGCGACGCTGGAGGTCTATCAGGAAGAAGGCCTGTTCCAGCGCGCCGCCGACATGGCGCCCTACTGGCAGGAAGCTGTGCACTCCTTACGCGATGCCAGGCACGTCATCGATATCCGCAATATCGGCCTGATCGGCGGCATCGAACTGGAACCCCGGCCGGGCGCGGCCACGGCGCGCGCGCAGGAGGTGTTCGACCGCTGCTGGGACAAGGGCCTGATGATCCGCGTCACCGGCGACATCGTCGCCATGTCGCCGCCGCTGATCGTCGAAAAGACGCACATCGACCGGATCGTCGAGACCCTGCGCATCGCGCTCAACGAGACGGCTTAGGTGTGCGCCGGCGCGGTGCGCAGATACATGACAATGAAGACAGCCATATAGACAACGAAGGCAGCGACGTAACCCACGCCCGGCGATTTCACCCGTCGCGCCAGCACGCCGCGCAAAGGGAAAAGACCGGCGACCATCAACAGCAGGGCCAAGGCCGGGCGCCAGTCGCGGCCCAGGAGAATTAAGGCGGCCCAGACGAAATAGACGGTCAGCAGCCAGTAGCCGGCGATCGCCATCACCTTTGCTCCGTGCCAAAGCCCTTTGAGAAAAATCATCACCGCCTCCACGCGTCGCCCTACAACCTGGCTTTAATCATATTGTGCCTTTATTTGCTTGCATTGTCTTATGCGCAAAAAGGCAGACCGGGACCCGTCATGTTCAATCTCAATCACCGCATCGATTCCATCCGCGCCTCGCTGATCGGCATCGTGCTGATTCTCGCTTGCACCATCCTCGGTTTCATCTGGGTCAGCGTCGGGCTTTATGCCTTCCTGACCCAGCAACTGGGGCCGATCTGGGGACCCGTGGCGCTGGGTGGCCTGCTGTTCCTGCCGATCGTGATCTGGTCGCTGATCCAGGCCGTCGCGCCCAAGGACAAGCGCAGCAAGCAGCAGCGGGCCTACGACGCCGCCTTCGCCAATTCCAGCGTCGGCAGCATTTCGCGCATGATCGAGGCGATGGCCGGCCACTCGCCCTTCCTGGCGGCGGCGGCGGCGGTTGTCGGCGGTTTCCTGGCGACGCGCTTTCCACAATTCCTGTCGATGTTCGCCGAACTGGTGACGGCCTATGGCGACGAACTGGTGCGGCACAAGGCGCGCAAGGCGGAAGCGCGGGCGGAGATGGCGGCCGAATATGAGCGCCGCGGCGCGCCGCAGCCACCACCCGACGTGGAACCGCGCCGGCGCGGCAAAAAGCCGGCGGATATTTATTAGGTTTGTTGAAGGCCTAGAGCTGCCGCAGCCCCTATGGCGGAAATCCATTTGCGGTTAACGAGTCATGCCGTCACGACCTCGCTTTTCTTGCCCTTGCTGCAAGTTCCCTACACTTCGGGAGCGAGCCTGCTATAATATCTGTCTCGTTTGCTGGTGGGAAGACGACGGACAGGATGACGCAAGAGGCGCGGAAGTGTGGGGCGGCCCCAACAGCCGTTATTCGCTTTTCGACGCACAGAGAAATTTTGAAGACCACGGCCACATGTATGACCTTGGCCAAGGTATTCCCGCCGTCGAAATGCCGACGCAGTCCCGCCTGGATCTGATGAAATACGTCGACGAAATAAGAACGGGCGCGCGCAAACCTGATCAGCGTGCGTTCCAGGCTTTGATCAAGGCAGATCACGACGAACGCGACCGCGCATAGCCGAGCTTACAGGTCTTCCTTGAGGATGGCCATTTCGAACATGTACGAGCCTTCCTCGTCTTCGTCGACATAGACGACGCCGACGAATTCATCATCGACGAAGACTTCGGCCGAGTCCTTCTGCTTGCGCGCCTTGATCTCAAGCCCCTTGGTCTTGAAGGTCTTGACGAGATAGTCCTGCACCTTGGCGATTTCGGACGGGGTCATGGCTTGGCCTCTTGGATTGCGCTTGGGGTCTATCCATGCGGCCCCTTTATGGCGGCCATGTAAGCACACCTGAGGCACGCCGGGGATAAACTTTATGTGTGGGCTTCCTTACAGGCCAAGGCTTGGCGGCGCAAATGGTTAAGTGCGCTTGTCCACAAGGCTTGCCAGCTTTGCAGCCCACAAACGTGGCGAGTCGGGATGACGAGGCGAAAACCGGTAACTATCGAGGACCGGAGCGTACTTAAGGACGTGAGGACCGTATCGCAGAGAGGTGCCGGTTTGCAGCCCGTCAGCGCGACTCGCCCTAGATGGAATAGTCGAGGTCTATGTCCGGCATCGTATGATCCATCTGCCGCGCCGGATCCTCGCAGGTCTTGCAGTTGACCAGGCGCGCCGGCACGCCGGCCGCCGTGCAATGGGCCGGCACCGGCTTCAGCACGACGCTGCCCGAGGCGATCTTGGCATAGTCGCCGATGACGATATTGCCGAGCACATTGGCGCCGGCCCCCAGCAGCACGCCCCTGCCGATCTTGGGGTGTCGGTCGCCGCGTTCCGAACCTGTACCGCCCAGGGTCACGCCTTGCAGGATCGAGCAGTCATCGCCCACCACCGCCGTTTCACCGATGACGATGCCGGTGCCGTGGTCGAGGAAGACGCCCTTGCCGATGCGGGCGGCCGGGTTGATATCGATCTGGAACAACTCCGATACGCGGCTTTGCAGGAAGTGGGCGAGCGTATGACGGCCATCCTGCCACAGGCGGTGCGCCACGCGGTAAATCTGCAGGGACAGGAAGCCCTTGAAGAACATGAAGGCCTGGAGATAGCCCTTGGCGGCGGGGTCGCGCTCATAGACGGCCTGAAGGTCGGCTTGGGCAGCGGTGACCAGTGCCGGATCGGCGTTATAGGCCTTCTGGCAGAATTCGCGGATGGTCATGCCGCGCAGGGTATCATCAGCCAGCTTGCGCGCGATGTGATACGACAGGGCCGAAGCCAGGTCGTCGTGCGACAGGATGGTGGAATGCAGCAGCGAAGCCAGGCCAGGCTCGGCGGCCAGGGTATCCTGGGCTTCCTGGCGCAGGTTGAGCCAGATCGGCTTGTCGTCCGGACTGATGACTTCGAAAACCTGAGCCATGGCCTATACCTTCATCACCGCTTCGCACAAAGGCGGCGGAAGCTCGCCGCTGGTCGCCATATGGTGCAGTCTTAATACGCTCGCAACGGTTAAGCTATCGCGAACCTGGCCGATGATAACAGCTTTTAGCAGGTGCGAAAAGGGAACGCGGGCATATTCGAAGGCCTCGGTGTCGTCGGGAGCGGTTTCGGCCTGGGTCAGGGCGGTGGCGAGGTAGAGGATGCACACTTCGTCGGTGACCGAATTGCTGAGGTCGAGGCGCAGGATTTCGCGCCAGTCCGCTGCAACCAGGCCGGTTTCCTCTCGTAGTTCGCGCCTGGCCCCGTCGAGCGGTTCTTCGCTGAAGGGCGCCCCGCCTTCGGGAATTTCCCAGCTGTAGCGGCCGAGCGGAAAGCGATGCTGGCCGACCAGTGACACGGTCCCGTCGTCGTGCAATGGCAGGACGCCGATGGCGCGGTTGTGGAAATGGACCAGGCCGTAATGGGCCGGGCGACCGGTGGGCGCGATCGTGTCGTGGCTCTCGACGCGGACCCACGGGTTTTCAAACGCCGTATGCTGGCGCATGGAACGCCAGGTGGCGCGGAGGGCGGCCTTTTCGGGTGTGTCCCAGGGCGGCAGGTCGGGCTGATCGGTCATGCTTCCGGATGACCACGGATATGCACGGATTTCAAGAGTGTTGGGCTGGCCCCTGCGGCGGAACCGCCTATATTGCCGATGAACCCAAGGATCCAAGATGACCGATTTTATGCCCCACGAGTTTGGCCAGCCCATCCCGCAAAAACCCTCCGTCGAGGTGCTGGAATTCCTGTGGAATAGGCGCAGCGCTTCCGCGCCCTTGCTGACCGCGCCTGGGCCTTCAGAAGGCGAGATGAAACTGTTGATCAATATCGGCTTTCGCGTGCCGGATCATGGCAAGCTGGGACCGTGGCGGATGGTGCGGTTTACGCCCGCGAACAAGGCGAAGCTGGTGGAAAAATTGACGGCGCTGGCCGACAGCCGCGACGACCGCAAGGCCGCCGGCGCCTTGCAAAAACTGTCGATCCCGCCGGAAGCGCTGCTGGTCGTTTCCAGTCCGGTCGCGCCGTACAAGAAACCTCTGTGGGAACAGCAGCTTTCAGCAGCGGCAATATGTCAGAACCTGCTGATCGCGGCCGGGGCGATGGGCTATGGCGCCAACTGGATCACCGACTGGTATTCCTACGATGACGAGGCCAGGGCGATCCTGGGTTTGACAGAGGGCGAAAATGTCGCCGGCTGGGTTTTCTTCGGCACGCTGGCCGAGCCGCCGCTGGAGCGCGAACGGCCGGATTACGACAGCAGGGTTAGCTGGTGGCAACACTGATCACGGCGGCGCCGACATACCGCGCGGGTCACCCCCGGCCGCGATAGGTCGCCACGCCAAAGTCGGGGACAAGCACACCCTTAGGCGGTTCGGCGGTCTGCCAGAAGACATCGATCGGGATGCCGCCGCGTGGATACCAGAAGCCGCCTATCCTTAGCCAGCGCGGTTCCAGCAGATCGCGCAGCCGTTTGGCGATATAGATCGTGCAATCCTCGTGGAAAGCGCCATGGTTGCGGAAGGCGGTCAGGAACAGCTTCAGCGACTTCGATTCGACCAGCCACTCGCCGGGCACATAGTCGATGACGATATGGGCGAAGTCCGGCTGGCCGGTCACCGGGCACAGCGAGGTGAATTCCGGCGCGGTGAAGCGGGCGACATAATCCACATCCGCATGCGGATTGGGCACGCGTTCCAGCACGGCCTCTTCCGGCGTCTGCGGTTGCTGCGCTTGGCCGCCAAGCTGGGTCAAATTATCGGTGTAGTGAGTCATGGCTCCTATTTAGCCGCCATGCCGGTTTGCGCAAGTGCGGGCGCGATTTTACCTTTACGTGAACGTCAATTTCTGCCTATCTGCGGCAAACAGGAAGCGCTCGCATGATACCGCCGTCCCTCGCCCGCAATCTGAAATTTCCCGCCGTCGCCGCGCCGATGTTCCTGGTGTCCGGGCCGGAGCTGGTGGTCGCCACCTGCAAGGCCGGCATGATCGGTACTTTTCCAGCGCTGAACCAGCGGACCTCGGAAGGCTATGCGGAATGGCTCGACACGATCAAGGCGGCCCTGGGGCCGGAAGACGCCGCCTATGGCGTCAACCTGATCGTTCACCCGACCAATACGCGGCTGATGGCCGATATCCAGATCACAGTCCAACAGCAGGTCCCGCTGGTCATCACCAGCCTGGGCGCGGTCAAGGACGTGGTCGACGCCGTCCATGGCTATGGCGGCATCGTGTTTCACGACATCATCAATTCGCGCCATGCCCGAAAGGCGATGGAAGCCGGCGTCGACGGCCTGATCCTGGTGTCGGCAGGCGCCGGCGGCCATGCCGGCAACCAGCACCCGTTTGCCCTGATCAACGAAATCCGCGAGTTTTTCAGCGGCACGATCCTGCTGTCCGGGGCCATCTCGACCGGCCGCGACGTAGCCGCGGCGCTGATGGCCGGCGCCGACCTGGCCTATATGGGCACGCGCTTCATCGCCACCACCGAGGCCGAGGCGGGCGAGGATTACAAGGCGATGCTGCTCGACACCACCGCCAAGGACATCACCTATACCGACGCCATTTCGGGCATCAATGCCAACTTCCTGACGCCGTCGCTCATCGCCAACGGCCTCGACCCGGCCGCCGCCAAGGACCCGAAGCACAAGATCGACATGGCGCATGAACTCAGCCCCGAAGCCAAGGCATGGAAGACCATCTGGTCGGCGGGCCAGGGCGTGGGGTCGATCCACGAGGTTCTGCCGGTGGCCGACCTGGTGGCGCGGTTGAAAGCGGAATTCAGCGCCGCCCGTTCGGCTTTCGGTGGAAAGGCCAACGCATTCGGGTTATAGCCTGCGCAAGTCCTTTTGGGGGTTGCATGCGTTTCGCCGCCGTTGTCCTGGGTGTGCTGCTTTTGCCGGGCATGGCCCGCGCCGCCGACAAGACCGGTTTCAACTGGTCAGCGTCGCTGAGCGCCTCGACCTCGACGACGCTCAACAGCGAAATTATCCAGAAGCCGCAGTACGGTTTCAGCCTGTCGGGCCACAAAGGCACGATCGCCCTGGGCGCCGACATACGCACCGCGCGATCCAGCATCGGCACGGACAGCGAAGACAAGTTTTATGCCCGCGCCGAACAGAAGCTGAAGCCCTTCGACCTGCATTATGAAGTCACCTACAGGGTCTATCCCGGCACGCTACCCGGCTATCACGACAGCGGCCTGACCTACAGCGTCAGCGCCTCGCGGTCATTCCTCGGCGTCAGTTGTTCGCTGGGCGCGGACTATACTGGCGAGGATTATTCGACCACACGCAAGGCTGTTGGTTACAGCGTGTCGCTGGGGCGCGGGCTGGCGCCGAAGCTGTCGGGCTGGATCAGCGTGGCGCACAAGCGCCAGTGGGGCAGCGTCGATTATACCAACACCAATATCGGCGTCTATTACCAGGCAACGTCCAAGATCGGCGTCTCGACCAGCGTCAACACCTGGCACGCTTTCGCGCCATGGGGCCGCGATCACCCCAGCTTGTCGGTGTCGCTGAGCCGCCGTCTTTAGGCGAAGACGGCAAGCGCCTGTTCGAGGTCCTCGATCAGGTCGTCGGCGTCCTCGAGCCCGACATAGAAGCGGATCGCCGAGCCGGAAAGATAGGGATCGGGTTCGGAGGTCAAGCGTGTGCGCGCCTTGATCTGCGGTTCGCAATAGACGGCGAGACTCTCATAACCGCCCCATGAAAAGCCCTTGCCGAACAGCTTGAGCTTGTTGAGGAAGGCCTGCGACTTCTCTTCATTGCCGCCCTTGAAGATGGTCATGAACAGGCCGTTCGAGGCGGTGAAGTCCTTCGCGAACTGCGCATGGCCAGGATGAGAAGCCAGGCCCGGATGGACCATGATCGCCGTTTCCGGCCGGTTTTCCAGCCAGCGCGCCACCTTCAGGCCATTGGCGTTCGATTGCGCCAGCCGCAGGTGCAGGGTGCGCATTCCCCGCGCCGTCAGGTAGCTTTCGTCGGCCGAGGTGAAAAAGCCCCAGGCCTTGATGGCGGCATAGATTTTCGCCGCCAGTTTCGCATCTGAGACACTTAACGACCCCATCAGGATATCGCTGTGGCCGCCGACATATTTGCTGAGGGCCTGCATGGAAAAGTCGATGCCGTGGGCGAGCGGCTTGAACAGGACGCCGGCGCCGTAGGTGTTGTCGCACAGGGTCAGGAGGCCCCTGGCCTTGGCGGCGCGTGCGATGCCCGGCAGGTCCTGGATGTCGAAGGTCAGCGAGCCGGGACTTTCCATGTAGATCATCTTCGTCGCCGGCGTGGCCAGGGCGACGACCTCGTCGGGCGACAGCTTCGGGTCATAATAGGTTGCGACGACGCCGTAGCGCTTCATCTGGGTCTCAACGAAACGGCGCACCGGCTTGTAGGCTGAATTGACGACCAGGATCTCGTCTCCGGCCTGCAGGAAGGCGAAGATCGGCAAGGTCAGGGCCGCCAGGCCGGTCGGCAGCAGGAAGCTTTCATGCGCGCCTTCCAGTTCCCGGATCAGGCGGATCAGCTCGTTCTGGGTCGACAGGCCGTCGGTGCCGTAGGTCGGCTTGATGTCGTCGTCGTAGAGGACTTTGGCGCTCTCCATCAGTACGGTCGAACCCCGTTCGACGCCGACATTGACGGCGCGACGGCTGTCGGCGCGGCCCAGCGTGGCGGAGGTCAGGCGAGTGGTCTCTTTCATGGCGGGCTTTCTCGTAGGGCTCCTCGTCCCGCTCTTCGCGCGAATGGCGCATCCGATCAAGCCATAAGACCTAATGAAAGCGGTCAGGCGGGCTTATCCTTGCGTGCAAACCACAGCGCCGCCAGCAGCAGCATGACGATCATGCCGATCAGCGACGGCATGACCTGGCTCCACGGCTGATAGCCGCGCAACAGGTTGCCGGCGCCCGCCGAAGCCATGGCGAAATAGAAGCCGGTCATCTTCAGGCCGTGATCGAGCGGGCGGATCGTCAGCCAGGTCTTCCTCCACAGAGGACGTGACAGGTCATAGAGGCAGAGGAACGCCGTATAGCCAATGGTCGAATAACCGATCGCCGGGGTCCAGGCTTTGGTGCCCGGCCCCATCACGACATAGAGCCAACCACACGCCGCCAGACCTGCTGCCGCCAGCAGGAAGTCGACAGCACCCGAACCCTGGCGCGCCATCAGGGCTCGCAGCGACGACAGGTATTGGTAGCTGGCCGCCACGAACGCCGCCACCAGAGCCGGCGGCGGATTGAAAAAGGCGACGCCGACGAAGGCCGCCGCCAGGTTGACGCCACCGAGCCCAACCATGATCGTGCCGAAACGGCGATGCAGCGGTCCGCCCTTGACGGTCAGCAGCGGTATCAAACCGACCATGAGCGCCAGGGCGCCGGCCGCGATATGGACGAGCTTGTTGATATCGTGCGGCGTCATGCGCTTCCCCTGGGCCAGGCGAATGTCGCACGACCGATGGGAAGGCGCCAGTGGTTAGCTGTTGAGCATCTTCTGGCTCTGCTGGGCACAGTAGGTCTTGTAGAAGCCGACCACGTCGTCGCCGGAGTCATAAAGCCCCTGCATGTCGCCGGTCAGCTGGTTGTCGATATAATCGTCATAGGTCTTGCCGTTGGCTTCGAGCGCCAGCTTGATCCAGGCCTTGCCGAGCGTCAGGGCGCCCTGCTGCTCGTCACCTGTGGCGGTATAGGCCTGGGCCATGTAGGTGGCGGCGCACACCTCGGCCCACTGGGCGCTGCCCTCTTCCGGCGTCGCCTTGGCCTTGACCTGGTCGAGATCCATGGCCGAGGCCGACGACGACAGTGTCAACGCGAAAGCCACGCCGGCGAGCGCGAAAAATCCCTTGGTGATCATGGTAACCCTTTCCCTGGTCTATGTTTTTGACCAGGGAAAGGATAAATCGGAACAGGGTTATACACACCCCGCGAACAGGGGGCTGCGGCAATATTGCCGTCAGTCGGTTATTACGCCGCTTTTTTGTCGGTTCTACCGAAGCGGCCGTAGAAGGTCTCGCCCTTGGCGGCCATGTCACGCAGCAACTGCGGCGGAGCGAAACGTTCGCCGTAGAGCGCCGTCATGCGGTCCAGTTCCTCGACGAACCTGGCCGCGCCGATGGCGTCGACCAGGCTGACGATGCCGCCCGACCATGGCGCGAAACCCCAGCCGAGAATCGAGCCGACATCGGCTTCGCGCGGGTCGGTGATGACGCCTTCCTCGAAGCAGCGAGCGGCGGTGACCGCCTGGACGTAGAGCAGGCGCTTCTTCAGTTCCTCGACCTCGGCCGGGCTGGCTTCGGCAACCTTCAGCGGGAACATGTCCTTGGTGCCCTGCCACAGCGACTTGCTGCCGCCGGCCGGGTAATCGTAAAAGCCCAGGCCATTCTTGCGGCCGAGGCGGCCGTCGGCGACCATCTGCGCCACTTCCTTCTCGCCGGGAATAGGTTTGTAGGCATCGCCTTCGGCCTTGGCGGTTTCGGCGGTGATCTTGGTCAGCAGGTCGAGCGCAACGTCGTCCATCATCTCCAGCGGCCCGCGCGGCATGCCGGTCATGCGGCCGGCATTGTCGATCAGGGCAGGAGCGATGCCTTCGGACCACATGATCAGGCCCTCGGCGGTGAACGGAATGAAGCAGCGATTGGCGAAGAAGTAGCGGCTGTCGTTGACCACGATCGGCGTCTTCCTGATCTTCAGCACGTAATCAATGGCCTTGGCCAGCGTCTCGTCCGAGGTCTTTTCGGCCATGATGATCTCGACCAGCATCATCTTGTCGACCGGCGAGAAGAAGTGGATGCCGATGAAGTTGGCCGGCCGTTCCGAAGCGGTGGCCAGCAAAGTGATCGGGATCGTCGAGGTGTTGGAGCCGAAGACCGCCGTTTCGGCCAGTTGCGCCTCGGCCTGCTTCGTCACCTTTTCCTTCAGGTCGGTGTTCTCGAAGACGGCTTCGACGACGAGGTCCGAACCCTTGATCAGGCCGTAATCCGGCGTGGCGGTGATGAGGGCCAGCGTGGCTTCGCCCTTTTCGGGGGTCATCTTGCCGCGCGACACCTGCTTCTTGACCAGGTCGGCGCAGTGCGCCTTGCCCTTGTCGGCCGACTCCTGGTCGCGATCGACCAGCACCACCTTGATGCCGGCCATGGCGGTGACATAGGCAATGCCGGCGCCCATCATGCCGGCGCCCAGCACGGCGACCTGGGTGAACTCGGTCTTCGGGAAGCCCGCCGGACGTCCCGAACCCTTGCCCAGCGCCTGCATCGAGAAGAAGAAGGTGCGCAGCATGGCCTTGGCCTGCGGCGTTTCCAAAGTCTTCGAGAAGAAGCGCGTCTCAATGCGAATGGCGGTGTCGAAGGGCACCTGCAGGCCTTCGTAGACGGCGTGCATCAGGTTGATGACCGCCGGGTAGTTGCCATAGGACTGCTTGCGCAGCAGGGCATTGCCCATGATGAAAACCTGGCTGCCGGCCGGATGGTAAGGACCGCCGCCGGGGATCTTGAAATCCTTCTTGTCCCACGGCGCGACGGGATCCCCCTTGGTCCTGATCCACGCCTTGGCGGCTTCGACTTCCGAACCTGCCGGCACGACTTCGTTGACGATGCCCTGGGCCAGGGCTTCCTTCGCCGAAAAGCTCTTGCCCTCGCTCATGGCCAGGAGTGCGTTCTGCACGCCGATCAGGCGCGGCAGGCGCTGCGAACCGCCACCGCCGGGAAACAGGCCGATCTTGATTTCCGGCAGGCCGACCTGCGTCTTCGGGCCGTCGCCCATGACGCGGTAGTGGCAGGCCAGCGACACTTCCAGGCCGCCGCCGAGCGCGATGCCGTTGATCGCCACCGCCACCGGCTTGCCGCAGGTTTCCAGCAGGCGATAGACGCGGTTCATCTCGAAGGCCGCGTCGAAAGTGGCTTTCAGCTTGGCCTCGCCCTCGCCGGCCGCTTCCCACTTGCCGCCGAACAGTTCTTCCAGGTCGGCGCCGGCGCAGAAGCCGGTCGTCTTGCCCGAAGTGATGACCACGCCCTTGACGCCGGCTTCGCTCTTGGCGCGGTTGGCGATGGCCTCGACATCGGCCAGGGCCCCTTTGGTGAAGGTGTTCATCGTCTTGCCCGGCACGTCGAAGGTGCACAGCAGGATGCCGTCGGCGTCGAGGTCGGTCTTGAAGTTTTCCATGGCGTTATTCCCTCTTAAACGCGTTCGATGACGGTGGCGGTGGCCATGCCGCCGCCGACGCACAGCACGGCCAGGCCGGTCGACTTGCCCGACCGTTCCAGTTCGTCGGCCAGGATGCCGAGGATCATGGCGCCGGTCGCCCCCAGCGGATGGCCCATGGCGATGGCGCCGCCGCAGACATTGAGCTTGTCGTGCGGGATATCGAGCACCTGCATGTAGCGCAGCACCACCGAGGCGAAGGCTTCGTTGAGTTCGTAAAGGTCGATGTCCGACACCTGCATGCCGAGCTTTTTCAGCAGTTTTTCGGTGACGTAAGACGGGCCCGTCAGCATGATCGATGGCTCAGAGCCGATCGAGGCGGTGCCCAGGATACGCGCCCTGGCCTTGAGGCCGGTGATGACGCCGGCTTCCTTCGAGCCGACCAGCACCGCCGCGGCGCCGTCGACGATCGACGACGAATTGCCGGGCGTATGGACGTGGTTGACCTTCTCGACTTCCGGATAGCGCTGGTTGATGACGGCGTCGAACGCCATCTCGCCCAGGCCCTGGAACGACGGGTTGAGGCTGCCCAGAATCTGCATGTCGGTATTGGGGCGGACCGTCTCGTCGTGGTCGAGTGCGGTCATGCCCATCTGGTCCTTGATGGGAAGGACCGAATTCTTGAAGCGGCCCTCGGCCCACGATTTCGCGGCGCGCTTATGGCTTTCGACGGCAAAAGCGTCGACATCGGCGCGCGAAAAGCCCCACTTGGTGGCGATCATGTCGGCCGAAACGCCCTGCGGCACGAAATACTGCGGGAAAGCGCCGCGGACATCGATGGCCCAGGCGCCGCCGTCCGAGCCCATCGGGATGCGGCTCATGCACTCGACGCCGCCGCCGATGGCCATGCTTGCTTCGCCCGACACCACCTTGGCAGCGGCAATATTGACGGCCTCGAGGCCCGAGGCGCAGAAGCGATTAACCTGGGCGCCAGCGGTATATTGATCGTAACCGGCTGCCAGGACCGCGGCGCGGGCGATGTCGCCGCCCTGCTCGCCCACCGGCGTGACACAGCCCCACGACACATCGTCGACCAGCGTCGTGTCGAGGTTGTTGCGGTCACGGACAGCGCTCAGGACTTGCGCCGACAGGTCGAGCGCCGTAATCTGATGCAGGCTGCCGTCCTTCTTGCCCTTGCCGCGCGGTGAACGCACATGGTCGTAGATGTAGGCGGAATTTTCGGGACTCGGCATACGGGATTCCTCGCGCATCTTGCCAGCCTTGCCGGCTGCATTTTTGGGTGGTGACTGTCTGCGCTTACTTTACGCGCGCGTCAAGATAGTCCAGGAAATAATCCTCAAGATCATATTATCATACAATACGCTTGACCCCTTGCGCCGTAAGGATTAAGCGGAGGCTATGGATACGACCCAGCCCCTCGCCGCCACCGGCCTGCGCCAGCGCGCCATTCGCAAGATCGAGACCTTCGCCGTGCCGCCGCGCTGGCTGTTCGTGCGCATCGAATGCGACGACGGCCTTATTGGCTGGGGCGAGGCCTCGCTGGAGGGGCATACCGAAGCGACCCAGGCCGCCTTCGCCGAAATCCGCGAACGTTTCCTCGGCGCCGATTCGGCCGCCATCGAGGACATGTGGCAGACCTTCCATCGCCTCGGCTTCTATCGCGGCGGCCCGGTGCTGATGTCGGCCCTGTCGGGTTTCGACCAGGCGCTGTGGGACCTCAAGGGCAAGCGGCTGGGCGTGCCGGTCTGGCAACTTCTCGGCGGCAAGGTGCGCGACCGCGTGCAGGTCTATGCCTGGATCGGCGGCGACCGTCCTTCCGATGTCGCCGACGCCGGCAAGGCCCGGCTCGCGCAAGGCTTCAAGGCCGTCAAGATGAACGCCAGCGAGGACATGGGCTGGCTCGATTCACCGAAAGCGATCGACGGGGTGTGCGAACGTCTGTCGTCGGTCCAGGACCTCGGCCTCGATGTCGGCATCGATTTCCACGGCCGCATCCACAAGCCGATGGCCAAGTCGGTGGCGAAGGCCGTCGAGCCGCTGCGGCCTTTGTTCATCGAGGAGCCGCTGCTGAGCGAGCACGTCGAGGCCATCGAACAACTGTCCAAGCTGACAACGACGCCGATCGCCCTGGGCGAACGCCTCTACAGCCGCTGGGATTTCAAGCCATTCTTCGAAAAGGCGTGCGTCGACATCATCCAGCCGGACCTCAGCCACGCCGGCGGCATTTCCGAAGTGCGCCGCATCGCCGCCATGGCCGAGGCCTACGACGTGGCGCTGGCGCCGCATTGCCCGCTCGGGCCGCTGGCGCTGGCCGCCTGCCTGCAGATCGCGATAGCGACGCCCAACCACGTCATCCAGGAAATGTCGCTCGGCATCCATTACAACACCGGTGGTCATGACCTGCTGAGCTACATGGCCCAGCCTGACCTGTTCGCCGTGCGCGATGGCTATGTCGAGGCGCTGACCGGGCCGGGCCTTGGCGTCGAACTTGACGAAGCCAAGGTGCGCGAAATGGCCAGGGATTGCCCGCCGTGGCGCAATCCGGCATGGCGCGGGCCGGATGGCGCCGTCCGCGAATGGTGAGAAAAACAATCTGAGGGCCTGCAAACCCTCATCTTCCTGCAATACGTTCCTCGCGTACCCAAGTACGCTCCGGTACGTTTCTCGTAAACCAAGGGTTTTCGCCACCTCATCTTGCTTTTCTCCCGTGCCAATTACGAGGACATGATGTCAGAGATTATCCGCCGTTCCCCGCCGGGCGCGTTACTGGGCGAAGGGCCTCTGTGGTCGCGGCGCGACGCTTGCATCTACTGGGTTGATATTCTCAACAACACCCTGCATGCCTATGGCCTCGACGACGTGAGCCGTAGCTGGCATCTGCCCGAGCATATCGGCTGGGTAATCGAGCGCGAAACGGGTGGCTTCATCGCCGGCCTGATGAGCGGGTTCGCCGGACTGACGCTTGAACCACTGACCATCAAGCACATCGCCAACCCCTATCCGCACGAACCTGACAACCGCCTCAACGACGCCAAGGCCGACGCCGAAGGCCGCATCTGGGCCGGCTCGATGCACAAGCCCGAGACGAAGGTCTCCGGCGCGCTCTACCGTCTCGACACCGACATGAGCGTGCGCGAAATGGACGGTCCCTACAAGGTGGCCAACGGCCCGGCCTTCACCGCCGATCACGCCCAGGTCTTCCACACCGATTCCGGCGCTGGCGAAGTGTATCTGTTCGACGTGCGCGACGGCGAGCTCAGCAACAAGCGCCTGTTCCTGAGGTTCGGCGACGACATGGGCAGCCCCGACGGCATGACGGTCGATGCGCAAGGCGGTCTGTGGATAGCGCATTGGGGCGGCGGCCGCGTCACCCGTTTCCACATGGACGGCAGAGAGGATTTCCACGTCGACCTGCCCGCCCGCCAGATCACCTCGATCACCTTCGCCGGCGACAGGCTCGACCGCGCCTTCGTCACTTCGGCCGCCGTCGGCCAGCCCGACGACCGTGAAGCCGGGACACTGTTCGAAATCCCAAGTGAAGCCTTGCGCGGCCATACCGGCCTTGAACCCATGCGGTTTCAGGGTTAGGTGAGGGTGAAAGCTTCCGAAAGTCGCACCATGTCCTCCGAACCCCCTGCCCTGCTGGCCGCCGACTGGGGCACCAGCAATTTCCGCCTGTTCCTCTACAGTGCCGATGGCGAAGTCATCGCCCGCCATGCCGCCAATATCGGCCTGAGAAATCTGGGCGTGCTCAGTTTCGAGCAGGCCCTGACCTCGGTGATGAAAGACGACTTCGCCCGCCCGGACCTGCCGATCCTGCTGTCGGGCATGGTCGGGTCACGCCAGGGCTGGGTCGAGGCGCCGTATGTCGCCTGTCCCGCCGGCCTGAAACAGGTGGTGGCCGGCCTGGTGGCGGCGCCGTCGGACAAGCTGAAGGTCAGGATCGCGCCGGGCGTGACCGCCCCGGCCGACCATCCCGGCCTGATCAACGTCATGCGCGGCGAGGAAACCCAGCTCTTCGGCGTTGCCGGCGCGACGGGTGACGGCGTTTATGTCCTGCCCGGCACCCACAGCAAGTGGGCCCGCGTCGAGGACGGTGTCATCACCGGCTTTTCCAGCTACATGACCGGCGAAATGTTCCAGGTGCTGAAATCGCACTCGATCCTGGGCACCTTGATGGCCGATGACATCGACGACGAAGCCGCCTTCACGCTCGGCATCGATCGCGCCATGGACGACAAGTCGTTCCTGTCCCTGGTCTTTTCCGTCCGCACCGAGGCCCTGTTCGGCCATATCCAGCCGCAAAGCCTGTCATCCTACCTCTCCGGCCTGCTGATCGGCTCGGAAGTGCGCACCGAAATCACCCGCCACGGCAAGCGGCCGGTCGGGCTGATCGGCGACGGCACGCTCAGCAATCTCTACAAGCGCGCCCTGCTGCACGTCGGCTTCACGGATGTCAGCCAGCACAATGGCGACGACGCTTCGTCCGCCGGACTGTGGGCGATCGCCCGCCAGGGAGGCCTGATATGACGCTTCTGCAGCGTTGGCACGACGCCCTGGCAACCCTGCCGCTGGTGGCGATCCTGCGCGGCCTCCGCCCGGATGAGGCCCTGCCGGTCGGCGAAAAACTGATCGAAGCCGGCTTCAAGATTCTCGAAGTGCCGCTCAATTCGCCCGATCCGTTCGACAGCATCAAGCTGCTGGCCGAACGCTTCAGCGACCGCGCCATTGTCGGCGCCGGCACGGTGCTCAGCGTCGCCGATGTCGAAATCCTGAAAGCGGTCGGCGGCCAGATCTGCATCTCGCCCAATGCCAACCCTGACGTCATCCGCCGCGCCAAGGCCCTGGGCCTGATCTCGTTCCCGGCCTTTTTCACCGCCACCGAGGCCTTCAGCGCCATCGATGCCGGTGCCGACGCGCTCAAGCTGTTCCCGGCCGAACTGGCCGGTGTCAAGGGGTTGAAAGCGCTGAAGGCCGTCCTGCCCAAGGCCATGCCGGTGTTTCCGGTCGGCGGGGTCGATCCCGATGGCATGAAGGATTACCTGGATGCCGGCGCCGCCGGTTTCGGCATCGGCTCGGCGGTCTATAAACCCGGCGATACGCCCGACATCGTATACGGCAAGGCAAAAGCCTTTGTCGACGCCTGGGCGAAGATCCGGGGCTAAACTTCGGCGGCCTGCGCCGTCAAGAACGCCGCCCGCGCCGCCTTGATGGCGGCGTGGTGCCTGTCCGCCCACGCCATCAGTTCCATCAACGGCCCCAGCAGGCTGCCGCCCATGGCGGTCAGGCGATATTCGACGCTGGGCGGCACGGTGGCGAAGACGTGCCGGCTGATCAGGCCGTCGGCTTGTAAATCGCGCAGGGTCTGGGTCAGCATGCGTTGCGAAATATCCGGTACGGCGCGCTTCAATTCACCGAAGCGATGCGGCCGCGCCCCCAGCGCCATCAGCAGCAGGCTCGACCACTTGTCACCGATACGGTCCATGACATCGCGCACCGGGCAACTGCCGGCGTCAAGTTCGCCGCACGTCACCTGGGCCAGGACGTCGCGCAACTGTTCGCGCATGACGGGCGACACGCCGTCCGCTGCCGGGATTGTGATCTCCGCCATAGGTTCCCTCATGGTAACCATCTCCCGCAAAACTGCCGCCTTTACAGTTTGGAATTCGTCTTTATCTTAGCCATAGTCTAATTTTGAGACTATAGAACGAAAGCGCACATCATGTCCACACCCACCCTCCTCGTCACCGGCGCCAACGGTAAGCTGGGTCGCCATGTCACAGAACTGCTGCTAGAAGCCGGCGGCGCGCATGTCATCGCCGCCTCGCGCGATACCGCCAAGCTGGCCGACCTAGCGGCCAAGGGCGCCGAGCTGCGCCGCGCCGATTTCGACGATGCCGCCAGCCTGGCCGAAGCGTTCAAGGGCGTCGACCGCGTGCTGATCGTCTCGACCGACTCGCTGGGATCGGGCCAGCGCCTGAAGCAGCACCTGGCCGCAGTTGAGGCCGCGAAGGCCGCCGGGGTCGGAGGCATCGTCTATACCTCGATGCCCAAGCCCGAAGGTTCGGCGGTCATCTTCGCCAATGATCACCTTGGCACCGAGAACGCCATCAAGGCTTCGGGCGTTTCCTTCACCATCCTGCGCAATGCGTGGTACCAGGAAAACCTGCTGATGAGCCTGCCCGGCGCTTTGGCGGGCGGCACGCTCTATACCTCGGCCGGCGACGGCCGGATCAGCCACGTGGCCCATGCCGATTGCGCCCGCGCCGCGGCGGCGGCCCTCCTGCGCGACCCGGCCAATGAGACCTTCACCCTGACCGGGCCCGAGCTTCTGACGACGAAGGCAATCGCCGGCCTGGCCAGCGAAGTCTCCGGCAAGCCGTTGGCGGTTGTGGATTTGAACGACGAGCAACTGGCCGGCGGCATGAAGGCAGCGGGCGTGCCCGACATGCTGATACCCATGCTGGTGTCGTTCGACACCAATACCCGCCAGGACGGCTTCGATGTGCTGACCGGCGATGTCGAGACGCTGACCGGGCAGAAGCCGCAATCCTTGCGCACCTTCCTGGAAGCGAGCAAGACGGCGCTTTAGGCTGCTGTCGCGCCCTGCTTGAGCAGGTGGTAGGTGATGGCGTCGAACAGGGCCTGGTACGAGGCGTCGATGACGTTGTGGCTGACGCCGAGCGTATTCCAGCTATGGCCGGCGTCATCACGGCTCTCGATCAGGACGCGCGTCAGGGCCGCCGTGGCATCGGTCGGCGTCAGGATGCGCACCTTGTAATCGGCCAGATGCATGCCCCCGAGTTGCGGATAGTGCGGCAGCAACGCCTTGCGCAAGGCGGCGTCAAGTGCATTGACCGGGCCATTGCCTTCGGCCACCGTCATCACCTCGTCGCCACGGATGGCCAGCTTGACCGTAGCCTCGGCAATGGTGTTGCGCTTGCCTTTGGCGTCCAGCCGGTATTCGTTGAGGGCGCGGAAGCTGCGTAATTCGTAGAAACCTGGAAGTGTTCCGAGGAATTGCCGCGCCATCAGTTCGAAGCTGGCGCTGGCGTCCTCATAGGCATAGCCCACGGCCTCGCGCTCCTTGACCTGCCGCACCAGTTCGGCGATGCGGTCGTCGTTTTCCGCGACGTCGATGCCCATCTGGTGCAGGCGATTGACCACGTTGGCGCGGCCGGCCTTGTCCGACACCAGGATCAGGCGCGAATTGCCGACCAGGGCCGGGTCGATATGCTCGTAAGACCGGCTGTCCTTGTTCATGGCGCTGACGTGCAGCCCGCCCTTGTGGGCGAAAGCCGAAGCGCCGACATAGGCGGCGTGGCGGTCGGGCGTGCGGTTGAGGCGGTCGTCGACCAGGCGCGACAGCTCGCCGATATGTGTCAACTGTTCGGCCGACAGGCCCGTCTCGAAGCCCATCTTCAGCATCAGGGTCGGGATGATGGCGATCAGGTTGGCATTGCCGCAGCGTTCGCCGATGCCGTTGATGCACCCCTGGATCTGGCGCACGCCGGCTTCGACCGCCGCCAGCGAATTGGCCACCGCCTGCTCGGTGTCGTTATGGCAATGGATGCCGAGGCGGGCGTCGGGAATAGTCTCGCGAACAGCCGCCACGATGCGCTTGACCTCGGACGGCAGCGAACCGCCGTTGGTGTCGCACAGCACCAGCCACGCAGCGCCGGCGTCATGGGCCGCTTTCAGCGCTTCCAAAGCGTAGGCCGGATTGGCCTTGTAGCCATCGAAGAAATGCTCGGCGTCGAAGACCGCTTCGCGGCCGCGTTCGCGCATGTGCTGAAGCGAGTCGCCGATCATGCGCAGGTTTTCGGCCTTGGAGACCTTAAGGGCCGTTTCGACCTGCCAGTCCCAGGTCTTGCCGACCAGGCACACCGCCGGCGTATCGACCGCCAGCAGGTCCTGCAGTCCCGGATCGTTGGAGGCCGAACGGCCGGCGCGGCGGGTCATGCCGAAGGCCGAAACGCGCGCCGTCTTCGTGGCCGGCAGGGCGGCGAAAAAGGCGTCGTCAGTCGGGTTGGCGCCCGGCCAGCCGCCTTCGATATAATCGATGCCAAAGCTGTCGAGCGCCGCCGCGATCGCCTGCTTGTCGGCGACCGTGAAATCGATGCCTTGTGCCTGCGCACCGTCGCGCAGAGTAGAGTCGTAAAGATAAATCCGTTCAGCCATGTCCCATCTATAGATGAAGACAGGATCAGGCAACCGCTACCACTTGATTTACCGGTTAAATCCTAGTCGTCGCCATAGATCAACGACCACGGATCGGCGACTTTGTTACCAACGAAATCATCATAGGGCGTGTTGTTCCAGCCGACGCCCATGGTCTTCGAGTCGCGCCAGGCGTCGAGGATGGTGTCGCGCAGGTCCTGGGCGCCCTGCCCCACCTGCTGCGTCACGAAGGCGACGCCGCGCGGGTCGTTGTTGGTGAAGCCGCCATCCTTCTGCAACTGGTACATCGGCGTCACCAGGGCAAAGGTCTTCTTCAGGCGCGTGGTGAAACAGGTCATGACCGGGTCGGTGCACGGCACATAGGCGCCGATTTTCGCGCGCACGGCTTCGGCTGTGACGTTGGTGAGCACGAACGGGCCTTCGACGTCATGATGGATCTTGTCCATCGTGAAGCCCTGCGGATTGGGGTAGTTGCCCCAACCGTTATAGTGGATCGAGATGTGCAGCGGCTGGGTGGCGTCGCCGACATAGTGCCCCAGGATGCCGATATCGCGAAGGGTCAGGTCTTCGCGGCGCAGGCGGTCGGCGTGGTACCACGCCTTCTTCGTCTTGTCGGTCTCGCGCGTTTCCAGCAGGCTTTCGACACGCCAGTAGGCCATGTCCTTGACCAGTTGTTGATAGGCGTCGACCTCGGAATAGGGCAGATAACCCCACGAACGCGGATCGACATTCTTGGCAACCAGCAAGGCGTCATAGGCGTCGCGCGTCGGCGGCAGGTTGTCGAGCGACACGCCGGCCAGGGTATTGCCGTCGTCGTCGAGGTCTATCTGGTGGGCGTTGTCGCGCTCGCTGTCGTGGACGTCGCCGGCCTTGCGCCAGCGGTCGGGTTCGCGCGCATATTCGCCGACCGCCGCGATGGCGTCGTCGGTCTTCATGAAGTCCGGCACATAGTCCGGCAGGGCGCGCATCGCCTCCTGGCCGATCAACCGGTGGCCCGTCGCACCCCATGCCCATGCGGCGCCGGCCACCGCCGAACCCGCCAGGACCACCATCAGCAAAGTCTTCAACCGCATACCGTCACCCTTAATGTTATGTCCGGTCTTAAACGCGTCTTCACTCGCTTTCCGGCGCAAGCGTGACTTCAAGCCCGTCGAGATCGTCGCGCATCAGGATCTGGCACGACAGCCGCGAATGGCGCTTCACCAGGAAGGCCTCGTCGAGCTTCTCGTCTTCCTCGTCCGATTTCGGAACCAGCCTATCCCACCATGCGTCTGCGACATAAACATGACAGGTGGCGCATTCGAGCGCGCCGCCGCACTCGGCCTTGATGGCCAAGCCGTTGTCGCGGATGATCTCCATGACGCGCCAGCCGGCCAAGGCCGGAATCGTGTGCGCCACGCCGTCGCGGTCGGTGCAGATGATATGGAGTTCGTCGTCGGACATGGTCATCCCGGCCAGATGGTATCGTCCGCCTGGCTTTAAAGGCGCAGCCCTTGAAGGGCAACGGCAAAATGCGCGTCAGGTAAAGATGAAATCGCCGGCGTGCGGCGTGGCGGCGTTGTCGAAGACGATGATCGCGGTGACGCCCCCGGCCGCGATGCCATTGGCATCCCACGACAGGGTGTGCGTCGTCGTGTTGTAGACGAACTGGGCGACGCCGGCCGCCGAAGTGGCTGCACCCGTCAGGCTCAGTTCGGTGCTCGTAAGATGATGCCCGGCTGCAATGCCGTAGTCGCTGCCCTTGAAGCTGAGATGGTCGGCGCCGGTGACAAAGTCGGCCAGGTGATCGAGGCCGTTGGCCACACCGAACTTGCCGAAGACGAAGGTGTCGTTGCCGGCGCCGCCGGTCAGGATGTTGTTGCCAGCATTG
>FTDB01002809.1_pt1 | contig 79047 bp, 60 predicted proteins | sample 1639741 | NCBI WGS metagenome assembly FTDB01 (sample SAMEA3914869, study PRJEB12502) | metagenome | biome: forest; material: soil | place: USA | collected 2012-03-12 | depth 0.1 m | reverse complement strand
CTGATCCTGATCGACAGCAATGCCGACTTCAAGATTACCCAGGTCTTCCCCAACGCGCTGGCCAGCAATTCCAGCGCCACCAACGGCTTCATCACAGCCAATGTGCCGGCGCTCTTTCCCGACGCCAGCCTGGGTTTCGAGATCGAGGCGCAGGTGCCCTACGGCGCGTCGCGGCTGATGGCGGTGCTGGCGCCGCCGGGCGCCAATCTCGAGGATTTCGTGGCTTCGGACGGCGTCAAGTCGAAGGGCGTCAACGTCACCTACGAGCCCGGCTGGGACAGCCAGACCGGCGCCGACTTCTACGCCGCCAACCTGGCCAACCAGGTCAATGCCGAGGTCGATCCGGCCACCGCCAAGGACGCCGCCCTGCCCGGCTGGGGCCTGGCCGTGCTCAATTACGAGATCATCCAATGAGGCGCTGGCTGGTTTCCCTGATGGCCGCCGCTGCCATGGCGGTGGCCCTGCCCGCCCTGGCCGACGGCGCGCCACGCCTGGCCCTGATTATCAACCAGGTCGACTACCAGACCCTGACGCCCCTGCCCGATACCGACCAGGAAGCCTCCGAGATCAAGGATTCGCTCACCCAGCTCGGCTTCGACGTTACCTCGGCGCGCGACCTGTCGGTGCAGGCGACGCCCGGCCATCCCGGTTTCCGCCAGGTGCTCGACGATTTCCGCCGCAAGGTGTCGGCCTCGCCCGGCGCCATCGTCTTCGTCTACTATACCGGCCACGGCATGGCCGACCCGACCGACGCCGGCGGCGGCGAAAACTATCTCCTGGGGGTCGACGCCAATATCCGCGTCGCCGCCGACCTGCCGCCTTCGGGCATCATGCTGAGCGACCTGAAGACGCAGTTTTCGCGCGCCGGCACCAAGGCGCTGATTATCGTGCTCGATGCCTGCCGCGATACGCCGACCCTGGGCAAGGGCGTGGCCAAGGGGCTGGCGCCGGTGACGCCAGACGACAACACGCTGATCGCCTATTCGACCGATTTGGGCCATATTGCCGAGACCGGCGTCTACGCGCCCGTCCTGGCCAAGGAACTGCTGAAGCCCGGCGAGAAGATCACCGACGTCTTCACCAACGTGCAGATCGGCGTGTCGCAGGAAACCAACCAGCAGCAGCATCCGTGGGTCAACAACCGCATCTACGACGTCATCTGCCTGGCCAGTTGCGAGGTCAAGGTGGCGGCGCCTTCTGGCAATGGCCTGAGCGAGGCCGCCCAGATGGAGCAGACCTTCTGGACGTCAATCCAGGGCTGCGAAGACTACAAGGCTTATCTCAGCACCTATCCCCACGGCACGTTCGTCAGCCTGGCCAACAGCCGCCTGGCCGCGCCGGCGTGCCAGACCGCGCCCGAGGTGGCCGTGGTGACGCCGCCGCCGGCTCCGCAGCAGGCGCCGGTCAGCATGGACGCCGCCTACCGGTGCGACACCGAGGCTGGCGAGGAATTCGACGACGACCGGCCGGCGGGCAACCCCTTCGTGGCGCCGGGCAAGATGGTGCCGGACCGGGCGCTGGCCGCCTGCCAGGCGGCGCTCGACGCCGATCCGAGCAACCGCCACCTGATGTACAACCTGGCCGAGGCGCATCGCTGGGCGGCGACCGCCGACGATTCGCAGAAGGCGCAGGCCCTGCTCTACCAGGCGGCGCAGAAGGGCAGCGCTGCCGCCATGTACGCCTTCGGCATCATCTACAGCCGCGGCGAAGGCGTCACCGCAGACGACAACCTGGCGCGGCAGTGGTTCCAGGCCGGCGCCAATGCCGGCAATGCGGAGGCCATGTCGTGGATCGGCATGTTCGACAGCACTGGCCGCGCCGGGCCGGTTGACATGGCCTCAGGCCTGGCGTGGAACCAGCGCGCCGCCGACAAGGGCGTGCCCTACGCCATGGGCTATATTGCTTCGATGTACTATTACGGCAACGGCGTGGCGCAGGACTACGCCACCGCCCGGCAATGGTACCAGAAGGCGGCCGACAAGGGCTTCGTCACCGGCATGACGACCATCGCCAGCATGTACCAGCAGGGACTGGGCGTGCCCCAGGATTACGGCCTGGCTTTGCAATGGTACCAGAAGGCGGCCGCCCAGGGCGATGCAGACGCCATGGCCCAGCTCGGCAACATGTATTACAACGGCCAGGGCGTGACCCAGGACGCCGGCGTTGCGTTGCAGTGGTACGAACGCGCCGGCGGACTGGGCAATGTCGCCTCGATGTCGCTGAGCGGGCTGATGTACCAGCAGGGGCTGGGCGCCGCCAAGGATCCGGTCAAGGCGAAATACTGGTACCAGTTGGCCGCCGCCAAGGGTGACGCCTGGTCGGCCAGCCAGTTGCCCCTTATGTCCAACTAGGCAGGCCCGGCCAGACAGGCCAGTCTAGGCAGGCATGCGCGAATAAGGCATAAGTGACGTCCCGGATTCGATCCCTTACCCAGGCCGCCCATGTTCGCTTCAAAGAAGTTCCAGACCTTCGCCGACACGCTGTGGAACGCCGACGACAAGACCCTGCGCTGGGTGCTGGGGGCGTTGATCGTCATCCTGGCCTGCTTCAACTTCCTGCGCGACCTCGACAATCCGCCGCACGCCTTCTGGGACGAAAGCTACTACCTGACCGCCGCCGAGCGTTACCAGGAGCACCGTGCCCAGTACGCCTCGCACCCGCCGCTGGCCTTCATGTTCATGAACCTGGGCATCGACGCGACCGGCAGCAACAAGCATCTCGACACCCACGCGCTGGGCGAGGTCAAGAAGCTCGACGCCGCCCATAATCCGCCCGATGCCTACGATTTCACCGGCATCCGGCTGCCGTCGGCGCTGTTCGCCGTCTTCGGCGCCCTGCTGTTCTACCTGATCATGCTGCGCCTGTCGGGCGAGGCGTTCGAGGCGTTCGTGTTCTCGCTGCTGTTTGTGTTCGAGAACGCCTACATCGTCCATTTCCGCGCCGCCCACCTCGATTCCTACCAGCTGACCTTCGTGCTGGGGGCGGTGCTGGTCTGGCTGAGCACCTACGGCCGGGAGCCGAAATGGCCGCTACTGACCTACGGCCTGTTCGGCCTGCTGGTGGGCCTGAGCTTCATGTGCAAGGTCAATTCGCTGGTCGTGCTGGCCTTGGGGGGCTTGAGCCTGCTGCGCTCGATCTGGATCGAACGGACGCGCGCCAACGCGCTGCGCGTGCTGGCGCGCGGTGCGGCCATCGGCGCGGCCTTCACCGCCGTGGTCGTGGCGGTGTTCACCCTGCATGTCGTGCTCAATCCGGTGGCCCCCGATCCCAACACCGATGCCGGCCGCAAGGACCTGCACTATATGAGCCAGCGCTACCAGGACTGGCTCCACCACAAGGCGCCGCTGACGCCCGGCGTCGTCTGGGACGCCACCGCCGGCTACTATGACTACATGAAGCACGATTTCGTCGGCGAGATCAAAACCGAGGCCAACGGCTCCCAGCCGATCCTGTGGCCGTTCATGGTCAAGGCGATCAACTACCGCTGGGATTTCGACAGCAAAAAGACGGCCTACACCCAGATGATCGGCAACCCGGTCAACTGGGGGCTGGCGATCGTGGCCCTGCTGGGATCGGTCTATATCGTCATCCAGCGCCGCCAGTTCGACAGGGGCGAGGCGGAAAGCGTCGATCTCGACCGGCTGGAGGCGCTGTTCGCCATGTACATGTTCTTCTGGGTGTTCCACATCTACCTGGGCACCCAGCGCGTCATGTACATCTATCACTACTTCATCGGGCTGGCGCTCAGCTTCATGCTGGTGCCGCTGGTGTTCAAGCTGGTGGCGCGGCGGGTGCCCTTCATCGACAAGCACCGCTTCATTATCCTGTGTTCGGTGAGCTTGCTGATCGCCGCATCCTACCTGTGGTACGCGCCGCTGACCTATCACCAGTATATCTCGCGCGGCGAATGCGACGCCCGCAACTGGCCGGTGCAGCGCGTCATCTGCCAGCCGAACCACAAGAAGAAGGCTCCGGCGCCGGTGACGCCGCTTTAGGGTCCGTACTCAATTAGGATTTTGCCGCGATACGAAGGCAAATGGCGCAGTGCCAGGAGCAAAACCGCAGGAAGAGTGATCTCTTTCAAGGTTTTGCGACGCCGCACTGCGCCATTTTGCGTCGTACCCCGCAGGGGCGCCGTGGATTTTGTCCCTGAGGGCGTTGAAGTGTCCTTGGAGTGTTGACACTCCGGCGGCCCCTTCGCCTGCTCAGGGACAAAATCCACTGGCGTCGCGACGGAAACCTAATTGAGTACGGACCCTAATTGCGCACCTGGAGGATCGTGCGACCCTCACCTCGCAGGCGTACCGCCGTCAGCACGCCGGAGAAATAGATGCCGGTGTCGATGCCGATGCGCCAGGCCAGGTTTTCAGGTTCGGGCGAAGGCGTATGGCCGTGGACGACGACATAGTCGCAGGCTTTCTCCGCGCGCAGGAAACGGCCGCGAATGTACATGAAGGTCTCAGGCCCCTGCCCGGCCAAGGGCTCGTCCGGATTGACGCCGGCATGGACGAACAGGTAGCCGCCGGCGGAAAACGACGCCGGCCGGGCGCGCAGCATGGCCAGGTGCGCCGGATCGATGGCGCGGGCCAGGGCGTCGCTTGTGTCCTCCCAGATATCGGCCGAGTTGGCCAGGTAAGGCATGGTGACGCCATAAGAGGCGCATGTCGCGCCGCCGCCCCATTCGCGCCAGGTCTCGCCAAAGTCCGGCTCGGCCAGGAAACGCAGCAGCGCCTCTTCGTGATTGCCCATCAGCGCCACGCAATCGCACCACGGTGCCGTGAGAAGGCGCCCGACGCGTTCCAGCACCTGGCGCGAGGCCGGCCCGCGATCAATATAGTCACCGAGCAGGACGATGCGCGGCGTCTCGTTCAGGCTTTCGGCGTCGCTGCGGATGCGCGCGATCATGCGCTCGAACAGGTCGTCATAGCCATGGATGTCGCCGATGGCATAGGTCAGGCGGTCGATGGAGGGCATGGTATGGGTTATAGGAAGCCTGCGGCCCGATGCCAAGGTGCCGGCCAGCGTTTATCTCAGTCGGCGCGGTTTAGTCAGATATGGGCAGGTCTATGTCGCTGACCACGCGTTCGCCGCCGGTCCGTGACAACTGCACCACCACGTCGATCAGCGATTTGGCGTAGGACAGGGTTTCCAGCCGCGTCAGCTGCGTGCCCGATTGCATGACCATAAGGGCGATCTGTTCCAGCGCACCCTTGGGGGTGTTGGCGTGGACGGTGGTGAAGGAGCCCGGATGGCCGGTATTGATGGCGCGCAGGAAGGTGGTCGCCTCCTCGCCGCGGATTTCGCCGACTATGATGCGGTCTGGGCGCAGGCGCAAACTGGCCTGCAACAAGTCGTTGATCGTCACCCGCGCCTCGCCCATTTCGCCTTTCACCGCCAGCAGGCCCAGGCTGTTGGCGTGGGCGCAGACGATTTCCGGCGTATCCTCGACGATGATGATGCGTTCGTGCGCCGGGATGGTTTTCAGCAGGGCGTTGAGAAAGGTCGTCTTGCCCGACGAGGTGCCGCCGGAGATCAGGATGGTCTTGCGCTGACGCACCGCCTCTTTCAGAAAGGCGATCGGCTCGGCGCGGGCGCGCTTCAGGTCCTTGCCGGCATCGCTGGACGCGATGCCCTTGATGGCGCCGCGATCGTAGTCTTCGAGGCTGAGATCGACCATGCGGTGGCGGCGGATGGCCAGGGCCCAGTGCGCCGTCGCCGGCGGACCGACCAGCTGGACGCGCTCGCCCGACGGCAGGGATGCCGCCAGCAGCGGATTTTCGCGGTTGATGCCCTGGTGGGCGACGCGGGCGATCTGGGCCGCCAGGCGGCTGAGCAGGACGTCATCGACCTCGGCCATGTCGAGGCGGCGCATGAAGGGCTCGCCCGAAATTTCGACCCAGACCTCGCCGGGCCTGTTGACCAGGATTTCGGTGACGTCGTCGCGCTCCAGCCACGGCAGGAACGGTTTCAGGTAGGTGCGCAGGTAAACGCCGTCGAGCGCGACCAGGTTATCGTCGGGGTTAGTGGCTGGCATCGTAAGGCCCCCACCACCGCGCCCACGAAGAATGGGCGCGGCCCCCCTCCCCGCTAGCGGGGAGGTATGAAATATTATACTCCCCCACTTGTGGGGGAGGTGGCCCGAAGCGCCGGAGGGGGGCCTTTGTAAGGTATGGCTCCATCCTCAGTTCCCCAGGGCGAAGTCGAGGTCGCGGGCGGCGAAGACCTCGATGGCCGCGCCCTGCGGCACCTTGATGGTGGGGGGTATCTTGGCGTCGTTGCTGAGCGCGTCGCCGATCACGCCCGAGGCCTGGCTCGACGAACCGATGACGATGGTGCTGGAGCCGTTGCCGAGCGAGGACGACAGGCCGTTGATGATCGACAACAGGATGGCCGAGCCGAAGCGCTTGACGAAATGGCTGTCGACCTTGCCGCTCATGCCGGCCTGGCCCAGTTCATCGGTGCCGGGCGAGGCCAGTTGCACCGAAACGCCGTCCGGCCGGATCAGACGGTTCCAGATGATGAAGGCGCGCGTTTCGCCGGAGGTCAGGCCGCTCTTGTACTGGCCGACCAGGCGCGAACCGCGCGGGATCAGCACGGTCGAGCCGTCGAAGCTACGGATGTCCTGCGAGACGATGGCGCGGGTATAGCCCGGCAGGTCGGAATTGATGGCGGTTTCGAGCACCGCCGGGATGACCGCGCCCTGCGGCACCACCTTGGACGGTTCACCGATCTTCTGCGCCTTCTGGTAGATGTCGCCGTCGACACGGGCGGCGAACTGGTCGTTGGCGTTGAGCATGACCTGCGCGGCGCCGGAGGCGGCGGCGCCGGAAGCCGGCGGCGGAGGCGTGGCCGGCGGGGCCACGCTGTTGTCGATGACGAGCGCCGGGGCGCGGGCGGCGTTCGGATCGGCCGGCGTGGCGGCGGGCGCCGGCGGCTGCTGGATCGCGGCGGGCGGCGCGACCAGCAACGACTGCGGCGGCGTCTGGTCCATGGGCGGATTGGCGTCGGGATTGACCGGGCCGAGCACGGAGGGCGGCGGCGCCACGGCCTGCTGCGCCGGCGGTTGCGGCTTGGGCCGGGGCGTATGGCCAAGACCGAAGAAAGCGGCTGCCCCCAGGCCAAGGACAATGACCGTGCCGGCAACGGCGGTCAGGACCTCACCCGTGCCGCCGCGACGGGCCACCTGCGGCATGGCGGCCAGCGAGGCGGCTTCGAGGTCGTCGGGCGCCATGCGCAGGCGCGGATCGTTGCCGGGCGGCAGGGCCTGTGCCTGGCTTTTCGACGGAGCCATCAGTTCCCTCCCGATTTTCCGCGTGGCCTGGGCGACAGCGCGTCCAGACCTTCGACGCGGAAGGCGTCGTTATAGACGGTGACCTTCTGGTCGCCGCGACGCATCACGAAGGCGCGCGCCACCTGTTCGACGACAAAGTAATCGCCGCGCGCCGCATAGTTGACCAGGGCTTCGGTGCCGTCGGAATTGAGCGCGTAGACGGCCGGCGTCGGGACGCCGTTGCCCCAGCGCATATAGGTGGAGGTGCCGTCGTCGAAAATGCGCATCGGCACCAGTTCGACGGCGCCGGAATAGGTGTAGGCGGTGTTGCGTTTTTCCGGCAACGGCAGGAAGGCATTGGGATCGGCCGGACTGGCCGGCCCGGCGGACGGCGCCTGCTCGACGGGCGGATAACGGAAGCGCAGGTCATAGACGACATGGCCGTGATCGCAGTCCGCCTGGGTGGCGGTGCGCAGCTCGAAATTGTAGCTGTGCTTGTCGCTGACCACGGTCATGTTGGAAAATCCCTTGGCCGACAGGGGTTTGACGAACAGCAGGTTGCCGCGTTTGTTGGGCGTGACCTGCCAGGCGCTGGAATCGCCGAGCCCGACATTCTCGACGTGCTCGTTATCGCCGAAGGTAATCATGGTCTGGAAATTCAGGCAGCCGGAAAGCTGCACCACGGCGCTTTCGTCATAGTCGATGGTGCGCAGGCGCGAATCCGCATCCGTTTGCGCCTGGACGCCACCGGCAACGAACAGAGCGAGAAGAGGCAGGACAAGGCGACTCATGGGGACGGTACCGTGGGCGTGGGCGCGGGTGTTGGCAAAGGACCGGGCGCCGGGCGGAAGCGCTGGCCCAGGCCCTGGACGCGGGAGAAGCGGTCGCCGGAGGTCTGGCGGGCCTGCGGATCGTAAAGGCCGAGCGGTTCGTTGCGCGACCCGCCACCGGCTCCTGACGTGGCGTTGCGCGTAACCGCCGTAACCAGCGGTTCGGTGCGCTCGTAACTGTCGGAAGGACCGCGGCCGCCGTTGAGCGTCAGCATCGGCAAGGCGGGCTGGGCCGGCATGGGGTAGACCGGGGTGATGGTGTTGCCGCTTCCGGAGCCGCTGCCTGACGCCGGTTTTTCGCGCCATGTCGCCTGCCAGTCCTTGACCAGGTTGGCGGCCACCCACATCAGGGTGAACAGGAAGGCGCAATAGATCAGCGAGCCCATGAACAGGATGACCATGGGCTGGACGGCGTTGACCGCGCCTTGCGGGTCGTCGCCGATGGCCTGGATCAGCGGCACGAACAGCATCAGGGCCGCCGTGCCGCCGAGCACGGTCAACAAGGGCGCCAGGGCGAAGACCAGCGATGTACGCAGCCAGCCGTTGAACAGGCCGCGCGTCTGCGGGAACAGGGCGAAGATGATGAAGACCGGCCCGAGGATCAGCAGCAGGTAGAGCGTCAGCCGCGTCAGGATAAGCACGCCGAGCGTCGAGACCAGCAGAAACAGGCCCGAAAGCCAGAACAGGGTCACCGGCATGGAATGGGAGGTGACGACGCCGATGCCGGCGTTTTGCGACGTATTGCCGGCGTCGAGCGCGCGGGCGATGTCGGCGAACTTGACGAACAGAACGTCCAGCCCTTGCGCGAAATTCATCACCGCGCTGCCGTGCTGGCCCAGGAGCGCGGCCGCCACCTCGTCGGGGCCACCCATCAGCAAGCCGTAGAAAATAGCGTGGTAGGCCGGCCAGAACGACACGAAGGTCAGGACCAGCACCATGGTCATGATGCGTGGGCTCATCATGGCGACGGTCAGCCGCGTCCGGCCTGTCAGGAAGCCGAAGGCGATCAGGCCGACATAGATGATCAGCATGGCGGTCAGCGCGTAGCCGAAGGCCCCGCCTGGTCCGAACAGCCGGTTGTAGCCGGTTTCGACCGCCTGGTTGATATGGCAGTCCATGGCCTGGAGCGAGCCGGAAACCGAGGTTTCACCGACCAGGGTGATGGTGGGGCAGTAGGACGACTGGATCACTTCGTCCTCCGCTTCGGCGCCGTTTCGGGATAGGGCTGGCCTGTCAGGTGCGGCCACCAGGCCTGCGGGTCGTCACCATAGTGCAGGCGCAGTTCGTCAAGCTGGCGGACGCTGGCTTCACGGCCGGACAGGACGGCGAGGATATCGGGCATGCTGGACAGGTCGAGCCGGGCCACCACCGAATGGTTGCCGTGCTTGACGAGGAAGGCGCGCGCGTGCGGCGGCAGGGCGCGGATGAGGTCGAGTTCGTGCAGGGTCAGGCCGAAGCCGTCGCAATAATCCTCGGCCTGGGCGCGCGGATTGGGCATGAAGATCTGCGTCGCCGCTTGCTCGATGATGGCGCTGGAAATGCGGCTGTCGAGCGCGTCGCGCGCCGACTGCGTGCCGAAGCCCAGGATGGCGTTGCGCTTGCGCAGGGTCTTCATCCAGTTGCGGATGGCGGCGGCGAAGATTTCGTCGTCGAGCGCCTTCCAGCCTTCATCGATGATGATGATGGTGGGCTGGCCGTCGAGCCGCTCCTCGACGCGCTGGAACAGGTACATCATGCACGGCGTGCGCAGAACCGGCTCGTTGAGCAGCAGGGTCATGTCGAAGCCGAGGGTACGCTGCTCCATGTCGAGTTCATCGGCGGCGTTGTCGAAGAGCCAGGCGTGCTCGCCGTCGCCGCACCAGGGTGACAGACGCGCCGCCAGGTCGCCGTGCGTCGGCCGGCGGACGCCGCCCAGCAGCTCGCGGAAATAGCGCAGGCGGCGGTAAGGCAGCTCCTGCTCGAAATTGGCGTCGACCGCCTCAGTGATGATCGCCTCTTCCTCGGAATTGAGCGGCAGGTCCGGGCGCGACAGCAGTTGCGCGATCAAGGCCCTTAAAAAAGCGCGATTGCCGGGATGGTCGGCCAGTTGCAGCGGATTGAAGCCGGTGGGTTCGCCGGGACGCAGGGTGGCGTAGTGGCCGCCGATGGCGCGGATGAAGATTTCGGCGCCGCGATCCTTGTCGAACAGCACGGTGCGCGGCTTGAACTTCTGCGCCTGGGCGGCCAGGAAGTTGAGCACCACCGTCTTGCCCGAACCCGACGGCCCGATGACGGTGAAATTGCCGAGGTCGGCCTTGTGGAAATTGAAATAATAAGGCGTACCCGACGAGGTTTCGAAGACGCTGACGGCCTGGCCCCAGTGGTTGCCCTCCGGCTGGCCGATCGGGAAGCCGTGCAGGCTGGCGAACGAGGCGTAGGCGCCGGTCGAGATCAGGGCGCGTCGGGCGATATAGGCTTCGTTGCCGGGAAACTGCGCCCAGAAGGCGGGTTCGAGGTTGACGTCCTCGCGCACGGCCACGGCGCCGAGATCGGCCAGGGCCGCCAGGCATTGCGCCATGGCCGGGTCGAGCTGCTCCAGCGACTTGGCCCGCACAGCCAGGCTGAGGTGGTGCTCGCCGAGGCCGATGCCGCCGGTGCTGAGGTCGTCCTTGGCCGCCATCAGGCCGGCGCGCAGGGACATGGCCTCCTCGTCGGCGGCGCGCATGCGGCGCAGCGCCAGGTTGATGCGTTCCAGGCCGATCTGGCGGTCGACGAAGCCGAAGCTTTCGGTCAGGGTCATCTCGCACGGCAGGCGCAGGATGGCGTCGCACATGCCGGGCGTGGCGTGCGGCGGATAGTCCTTGAGCGATAGGATGGCGGCAAAATCCTTGCCGGCGCCGAGGCTTGACTGCTCCAGCGCCTCGAGGCCGAAACTGACGCGGCGGTAGGGAATGTACTGGCCGATATCGGTCTGCGGCTGCAGGACCGGGCGCATTTCGCCGTTATAGATGGCCGACAGCAGTTCCAGCAGTTCGTTGCAGCGGCCGCTCTGGCTGTCATAGGCGCCGAGCAGGCGCGGTCCGTAGGCCTGCAGCGCCGCCATCAGCGCCTCGGAGGCCGCCATCAGCTCCTTGTGGTCACGCGACTGTTCGGCGGCGCGGGCATTCCCGCCGACACCATTGCCGAGCAGCGAGGCCAGCCGTTCGGCGACACCGACCTTGCCCTTGGGGTTGCGGCGCACGACAGTGATGAATAGGTCGTTGACGAACAGCTGTTTCGACGCCAGCTTGTCCTGCCATTTTTGCTGGATCAGGCCGCAGACCGGATCGTCGAAAGTGGCGCTCAGGCCGACACTGACGCGGCGGCGGATGATGTGGTGATACAGGACGAAGCGTGACGAGCCGATGGCGCGCAGCGCGGCGGCGCGGACGATCTGGCGGTGGTTGACCTCGTCGGTATCGGCGGTTTCGAACGCGAAGCCTTCGAGATAGATCGACTGCATCAGGCTGCCATCCCGCAACAGGATGGTGCGGTCGTCGATCAGGCTGTCGTACGGCAGCCGGTCGCCGACGCGCTGTTCCTTGCCGAACAGGCCTCCGAAACCGCCCAGGGGTTTCGGGGCGGCCGGTTTCCAGGTCAGGGGTTTCTGCTCATCCGCCACTTATACGCGCCTCACGGATGGTAGGAGTTGCAGCGCCAGAACCGCCAGTTCTTTACGCGCGGGCAACGCGACACCTTGGTCAGCCACAGGTCGAAGACGCGCGGTTCGCGCAGACAGGCGAGATAGCCTATGGCATGAACCAGGGCCGCCACGCCGAAGGCCCAGAACGAGCGCGAGATCAGGAAGGCTTCGGTCGTCACCACCGCATTGATGATGAAATAGCTGTAGGTCACCCCGGCGAACATCTGCGGCTGGGTCAGCGCCTTGAAAACAGGGGTCTTGATCAGGTCGGCCATCTACGTCCTCTAGTGCGCGACCGACTGGATGCCGCCGACGATGGTGGCCGCGCCGAACAGGATGAAGCAGCCGATGATGACCGTGGCGCCGAACTTCCAGTTCATGCGTCCGGTCAGCATCATGAAGCCGACGGCGGCGACGGCGATGACGGCGACCGTGGTGGCGACACGGCCCATCAGGGTGCCCTGGATCCAGTCGAGCGCATTGTTGATCGGCGACGAACCGGCGGGTTCGTAGCCGCTCTGCGCCGAAGCGCCGGTAGCGAAGGCGGTCAACGACGCGGCCATGGCCAGCAAGATATGCGAAACCGGATTTTTCATGACTTCTCCACCCTCTTCATGGACCGATTCTTCGGCGCCCACATGGTTTTACGGAATCAACCGCTGAATGGACGCACTGTTGCGCAAACAGGCCCGCTTATCAACGTCCCTGGTCCGCTAACGTCTATCAGATTGCGGCGCAAGCGTGACAACGGGGCTGAATCCCCGTGCCATCACGCAAAGTTCAAGTTGGAGTGCTCAATCGCCGGCGAATTCGACGATGACGCCGCGCTTTTTAAAATAGGACTGCATGATCTTGCGGCCCTGGCGGTTGTTCTGCGCCAGGCGCGACGGCGCGACGGTCAGGACCTTGACGCCTTCCGCCACCATGGCCGCCTTGGCGTCGCGGATGCGGGCGTCGATCTCGGCATTGTCGTTCTGAAGCGACACGTAAATCTGTTCGAGGGCTTCGGCGACGGTCACGGGCAGGCTCCTTGGGCAAAGTCGCGCCGATGTAACGGGCTTTGGCGCGGAAAGCAAGAATCGCGCGCCAGCCCTATAAAAAACAGCGTTCGGCGCCGTGCATTAAGGTTTTCGAATCATGAATCGGCTATAGGTTCATCCCATCCCGCACGTCTATCCGGAGCTGCGCGCGCATGCGTCTCATCGCCAATATCAAACGCGACTTCGTGTTCATGAAGCGCCTGATACGCATCCTGCGCCGCATCCACAGCGTCAGCCCGGATTCGTCAAACCTGCTGTGCGACGACTTCGAGAAGGCGGCCGCGCAGTACCCCGACCGCGTCGCTGTCCTGTTCGAGGGCAAGACCCTCACCTACCAGCAGCTCGACACCCTGGCCAACCGCTACGCCCACTGGGGCCGGGCGCGCGGCCTCAAGCCCGGCGACACGGTGGCGCTGTTCCTGCCCAACCGGATTGACTACATCTCGGCGTGGCTGGGGCTGAACAAGATCGGCGTCATCTCGGCCTTGATCAACAACTCTCTGACCGGCACCGGCCTGGCCCACTGCATCAATATCTCGATGTCGAGCCTGACCATCGTCGACCGCTCGACCCTGGCTGCCTTCCAGGAGATCGCCGACAGTTGCGAGCGCCACCAGGCGCTGTGGTGCCTGGATCTCGACCGGGCCGAGGAAACCGACACCTGCCGCAGCCTCGATCCGGCCTTGCGCGGCGTTTCCAGCGTCCGGCCCGACGACGCCATCCGGCTGGGCATCAAGGCCAATGCGGTGGCGCTCTACATCTACACGTCGGGCACCACCGGCCTGCCCAAGGCGGCCAAGATTTCCAACGCCCGCGCCCAGATGTACATGAAGGCCTTCGCCGGCCTAACCAACATGAAACCCGACGACCGGCTCTATTGCGTGCTGCCGCTTTATCACGCCACGGCCGGCCTGTGCGCGGTGGGCGCCGCCATGATGAACGGCGCCACCCTGGTGCTGAAGCGCCGGTTTTCGGCGTCGCAGTTCTGGAGCGATGTCGCCCAGCAGGGCATCACCTACATCGTCTATATCGGCGAGCTTTGCCGCTATCTCGTCAACTCGCCGCCGGCGGCCGATCCGGCCAACGAGACGCATCACAAGGTGCGGATGGCCTTCGGCAACGGCATGCGGCCCGAGGTCTGGAATCACTTCAAGACGCGCTTCAACATTCCCAATATCGTCGAATTCTACGGCTCGACCGAAGGCAATGTCTCGTTGTTCAACCTGGACGGCCAGCCGGGCGCCATCGGCCGCGTGCCGAAGCTGATCCGCGACCGCTTCAATGTCCGGCTGGTGCGCTTCGATGTCGAAAGCGAGATGCCCGATCGCCGGCCGGAAGGCGGCCCGATGGGCGGGCTGTGCTACGAATGCAAGCCCGGCGAGATCGGCGAGGCCATCGGCCAGATCGCCCACGACGCCCGCCACGCCTATTCGGGCTATGCCGACAAGGCCGCCTCGCAGAAGAAGATCCTCAACGACGTCTTCAAAAAGGGCGACGCCTGGTTCCGCACCGGCGACCTGATGAAGCAGGACAAGGCCGGCTATCTCTATTTCGTCGACCGCATCGGCGATACCTTCCGCTGGAAGGGCGAGAACGTCTCGACGTCGGAAGTGGCGCAATACGCCGCCTCGGCGCCGGGCGTGGAAGAAGCCATCATCTACGGCGTGCCGGTGCCGAACCACGACGGCAAGGCCGGCGAAGCGGCGCTGATCACACGCGAGGGCTTCGATATCGCCGCCTTCCGCGACCATATCGACAGCCACCTGCCCGCCTATGCGCGGCCGCGCTTCATCCGCCTGCTGCACGACGCCGAAACGACGGGCACGTTCAAGTACAAGAAAATGGACCTGATCCGGCAGGGATTCGATCCCGGCCTGACCCAGGACCCGCTCTTTGTGCTGGTCGTCAACGACTATGTACCGTTGACGGCCGCCCTGCTCAAGGAATTGCAGGACGGCCAGCTCAGGCTTTAGAGCATTAGGCTCTAGGTGAAGAGGAAATCGCCTGCATGCAGGCTCGCCTGGCCTTCGAGGATGGCCAGGACGACAGCGTGGCCGGAGCCGGAGCCATCGGCATCCCACCACAGGGTATGGGTCGAGGCGTCGAAGACGAACTGCGCCAAGGCGCCGGCCGCCACGCTGCCGAGCGTCAGTTCGGCGGACGCCAGCACATGGCCGGCGGCGAAGCCGTAGTCGGCACCGGTAAAGGCCAGGTGATCGACGCCGGACTGGAAGTCGGTGATGCGGTCGAGGTCGCCGCTGCCGGCGGCTTCGAAGACGAAGGTGTCGGCTCCTGCCCCGCCCGTCAGCACATCGTTGCCGCCCATGCCGCGGATGACATTGTCGCCGCTGTTGCCGTCGATGGCGTTGCCGAGGCCGTTGCCGGTGGCGTCGAGATTGGCGCTGCCCAGCAGGGTCAGGTGTTCGAGATTGGCGCCTAGCGTGTAGCTGATGAAGGATTCGACCCGATCGCCGCCGCCGCCCGAAAGTTCGGTGACGACGTCGCCAGTGTTGTCGACGATATAGGTGTCGTCGCCCAGGCCGCCGGCCATATGGTCGGCGCCCGAGCCGCCATTGAGCAGGTCGTTGCCCCACTGGCCTTCCAGCCAGTCATCGCCGCCGCCGCCGCTGAGCTGGTTGTCCCGGGCGTCACCGACGATCTTGTCGGCGTCGGCGCTGCCGGAACCGCTGACGGCATTGCCTTGCAGGATCAAGGTTTCGGCATGGGTGCCGGCCAGGGAATAGCTGACCGACGCATAGATGGTGTCGTTGCCGGCGCCGGCGGCCTCGACCACCTTGTCGTTGGTGCTGTCGACATAGAAGCGGTCGTCGCCCGAACCACCCATCATGACGTCGGCGCCCGAACCGCCGATCAGGATGTCGTTACCGCCGCCGCCGGACAGGGTATCGTCGCCCGAGCCGCCGCTCAGTATATCGGCGCGCGCGCCACCGCCGAGGTGGTCGTCGCCGGAGCCGGCGTAGATATGGAAGATCTCGGCGTTCTTCACGCTGGTGCCGTCGGCGAGCATGGCGCCGGCGGCACCCATGGCGGCGACACCAGAGAAGGTCAGGTCGCCGGTCATGTCACGGCGGTACAGTTCGACGGTGTCGATGCCCGCGCCGCCGTCGATCTGGTCAGCGCCCCAGCGGCTGATGATGAAATCGTCGCCGCCATTGCCGTTGAAGGTGTCATCACCCTGCGTATCGGAGAAAAGGTCATTGCCCGAACCGCCGCTGACCGATACCTGCTCGATATGGCGGGCCTGGCCGGCGATGTCGTGGCCGGCGGTAACCGATACGCTGGTGCCGCCGTTGCCGCCGAGAATGGTGATGGCCCTGGCCTGGGATAAATAGTCGAGGGACAGGGTGTCGCGGCCATCACCGGCATCCCAGTAGAACAGGTTGGCGGCGCTCGACACCTTCAGGCGGTCGTCGCCCGAGCCGGTGGCGAGAATGATGTTCTCGACGTTGCGGAGGGTGGTGCCGTCGGCAAGGGTCGTGCCCGAGGCGCCGGCGGCGAGGCTGGTATCGAGGTCCAGGTCCTGGTGCGAATCCGAGCGGTCGAGGACGAGGGTGTCGTCGCCGCCGGCACCATCGATCAGGGTGATGTCATCATCGGCGTGGAGCCAGTCGGCGTGCGACGTGCCGATAAGCGTATGATTGTCGTGGTGATTGGTGTTGGGCATGTCGTGTCTCATATCCAGATGCGGCCCCGTACCAGCGGACGCGGACGCTAAGGATGACGGGGCATGACGGCAATGCGGCAGGCCATCGGAAACCATGCCCGCATTGCAAGGGCTGCATAAAGGAGGCGTAACCTCCTGGATTCAAAAGAAAAGGAGCCTTGCGGTTACCGCAAGGCTCCTGACTTTAAATGTGTTGTTCACCGTGAGGCGCCCCGGCGCCTCACAACAAAACGGCCTCAATAATGGACGCGCAGGGTGATGCCGTAGGTCTTAGGCTGGCCCAGGAAGGCGTCGTAGGTGTTGGTATCGGCCGCGGCGTTGTAATAGGTGCCGGGGTTCGAGCCGCCCGATTGCACGCTTGACTGGAAGCCGGTGCCTTGCAGCGGAGCGTTGAGCACGACCTGCTTGTAGTTCTCGTTGGTCAGGTTCTGCGCCCACAGTTCCACCGTCCAGCGGCGATCGACCGGACCGATGCCGATGCGGCCGTTGACCAGGGTATAGGCCTCCTGCTCCTTGAACGGGATCAGGTCCGAACCGGTGTTGTATTCCGAGGAATATTTGGCGGTCAGGTTGGCCGAGGCGCGCAGGTTGCCGAAGTTATGGCCCCAGGTGACGGCGGCCGACGACGTCCACTTCGGCGCAAACGACACCTGCGCCCCCGGCAGCAGGCTGAGGCCCGGGAAGTGCGACGGGTTGATCAGGTCGGCGGCGGTAAAGCTGCCGTATTTGGTGTCGGCATAGGAGATACCGCCCTGGAAGCTGACGCCCGGGATCGGCGTGCGCCAGTAGATGTCGGCGTCGACGCCCCTGGAGGTCAGTTCGGGAATCGATTCGACGACGAAGGCGGTGCCGAGGAAGGTATTAAGCTGGAAGTTCTTGTACTTCTGGTCGAAGGCCGTGATGTTGAACATCATCGCCTTGTCGAACAGCGCCGTCTTCAGGCCCAGTTCGTAGCTGTCGGCGGTTTCGGCTGGGAACCACAGCGACGCGTCGGGCGTGATGCCGGTCTGGGCGCGATCGAGGTTGAAGCCGCCAGCCTTGTAGCCACGAGCGTATGAACCGTAGATCATGGCGTCGTCATTGACATGGTAGGCCAGCTTGACGGTGCCCGAGAAATCGCTGTCGTCCTTCGAGTCGGCGACCTTGCGGTCACCGCCGACGGCGGCGCTGGAGAACTGGAAGTTGGCCCAGAACGGACACAGGGCGCCAACCAGGGTGGGGGCGACGCCGGCCTGGATCGCGCCGACCCAATACGGGTTGGCGCCATTGCCGATCGCGGCCGTCTTGGCCGCCGTGGCGTTGCCGGCATTGGCCTGTAGGGCGGCGGCATAGAGCGCGCCGGCCGTCTGGTAGCGCGTGACGCCGGCCAGGCAGGCCGCGCCGCCGTCGCTGTTGTGATAGAGGCCGGTCATGCCCTTGGTTTCGTGCGTCCAGCGCAGGCCGAGCGTGCCTTCCAGCTTGTCGGTGAACTTCCACGAATCGTTGGTGAAGAGCGCGTAGCTCTCGTCCTTCTGGGTGTAGTGGTCGAGCGCCTGCTGGCCGGGGACGTAGTGGGCGGCGCCGTCGGCATCGAGGCCTGAACCATGGGCGCTGGTCAGCTTGGCGACGAAGGACGGGTCCTGCATGCCGAGCTGGCTCGAAATCAGCAGACCGAGGAAGGGCTCATAGGACGAACCGTAGACATAGGAATCGTGGCGGTCGAGGTCTTCCTTGGCGTAGAAGCCGCCGACCAGCCAGTTGAGCCTGTCGGTGGCGCCGGCCAGGCGGAATTCCTGGCTGAAGGTCTTGAAGCGGGCGTCAAAGTCACCGTTGTCGTTGCGATAGAGGATATCGGCGCCGGAATAGTCGAGATCCTGGCCGTTGGTCGACTTCCAGTCGCGGAAAGCGGTGACCGAGGTCAGGGTCGTACCGTTGTCGAACTTGAAATTACCCTCCGCCGAGATGCCGCTGTCCTTGACCAGCTGGCGCGTGCCGCGGTTGGAGTAGGCGATGCGGGCGTCCGGATCGGCCGTCGACATGACGCCGTGGCCGCCGGCCAGCAGGTTGAGCGCCGCGCCGGTGGGGCCGGTGCGCGTCTGGACGGCGACGCAGCAGTTTTCATCGCGCTTGGTGTAGTCAGCGATGACGCGGATGTCGGTCTTGTCGTTCGGCACGAACAGAAGCTGGCCGCGGACGGTGTCGAAGTTCTGGTCCTGGTCGGCATCCAGCGTACGCGGGCCGACGCCGGTGTCGACATTGGTGAAGCCGTCGCGTTCGCGATGGGCGACGTACAGGCGGCCGGCGACTTTGCTCGACAGCGGGCCGGTGACCGAGGCGGCATATCCCTTCTGGCCGTAGTCGCCGAAGGTGGCCTCGCCGTCGGCGCCAAAGGTGAACTGCGGCTTCTTGGTGATGATGTTGATGACGCCGGCCGAGGTGTTCTTGCCGAACAGCGTGCCCTGCGGGCCCTTCAGGACTTCGATACGGTCCATTTCGCCGAGGTCTTCGAAGCCGACGCCGTTGCGCGGGCGATAGACGCCGTCGATGACGACGCCGACCGAGGATTCGAGGCCGGGGTTATCGCCCACGGTGCCGACGCCGCGGATGCGGGCGGTGGTCAGGGTCTCGTTCTGCGTCGAGGTGACGGTCAGGCCCGGGGTGAGGATCTGCATGTCCTTGATGTCGTGGACGCCGGCGTCCTGCAGCAGCTTGGCCGACAGGGTGGTGACGACGATCGGCACGTCCTGCAGGCGCTGCTCGCGCTTCTGCGCCGTGACGATGACGGTGGTGTTGTTGTCGTCCGCCTTGGCTGTGGCTGTATCCTGGGCGCTCGCCGCCATCGGCAGCGCGGCCATGAGTGCGGTCGAGGCCACGCCGGCCATCAGAAGACCCAGGCGGGCTTTAAGTAATTGTCTGGCGTTTTGCATAAGTTTCCCTTAGGTAAATTTCGTCTCTGCTTGAAGTTTTTGTTGTTTCTTGCGGTGTCAGATTCGCCTGAAACTCAGGCGCTGATTGCCTTTTCCTGTAACACATGACGTGCACGGAAACAAACGCTGTTTAAAGTTATACCGCGCCGCACACATGACGTAAGGGAAGAAAACCGCGATTATACTTGGCGAAGACAGGTTAAACGGGCACCCTTTCAGCAACCCGTAGGATTTCCTCAATTCTTGGCGGCGTGAATAACAGGCATGGCCTGCGCTGGATTTGCTGCATCCGCACAGGCCGGGAACAGGTCATGCGCCGCGACGTCCGATTTCCAGCCGTTCTGGGCTGATTCCGCCCTTTGCGGGAAGGCGCGGCGCCCCACGGGAGACCGTATTGTCAGGGCCGTGGCGCATAAAAGCCACACCCGCCCTTGTGCCGCATGGGCAAAAGCGGCTAAATCGGCGCATGACAAAGGACAGGCTCATGGTTTTCAGGCGTTCGACATTGCTGGCGGTCTTTTCGCTGAGCCTGGCCCTGGCGGGCTGTGAAAGCGTGCCGGATTACCTGGTCGAGGGACGACTGCCGCATTTCGGCAAGCAGCCGGACGAAGTGGCGCGGAACGAGGCGCCGCCCGCGCCCGAAGCCGCGCCCGCTCCGGCATCCGCAGCCAAGCCGGACGAAGTGGCGCCGAAGTCCAAATGGCATCTCTGGCCGCAGAAGCATGACAGCGAGGCGGCTCCGGACGTGGCCGAAGCTCCGTCTCCGCCGCCTGCCGCCGCACCGGCTGCGCCTGTGACCGTGGAGGCCGCGCCGCCGGCCGAGGCGGCGCCAGACGCAGCACCGGCCGGCAAAAAATCGCTATGGCCGGTTTTTGGCGGCAACAAGGCACCGCCGCTGGCTGGCGGTTTCAGCAAGGCCAGCGGCGCCGATGTCGACGCCGCCGTCGCCTACGCCATGCACGAGTCGCCGCTCTACGAACTGAAGGGCGTCAAGTCGGCGGCGATGCAGGTGGTGGCCGGCCGCAACTACGCCCTGTGCCTGAAGGTCCGCCAGATCGACCACGAGGCCAATCCGTTCCACATCCGTCTGGTGCTGGCACAGGTCTTCGAGGGGCTGGACGGTCATTACGAACTGACGTCGTGGCAAGAGGTCAATAGCTGCGGATAAGATGGAATACACGCCCGCGCCCCGCCTGCTGGAGAGTGGCCTTGCCCTCCATGACGTTGTCACCGCCGCCGACTTCCCCGAGACGATCCTGCGTTACCGCAACGACCGCGCCGCCCGTTCGGTGGGACTGGATGGCCTGAACGACAGCGACTGGATCGCGCATTTCGGCCGGTTTACCCCCCTGCCGGGCAACCAGCCGGCGCCGCTGGCCCTGCGTTATCACGGCCATCAGTTCCGCCAGTATAATCCCGATCTTGGCGACGGCCGCGGCTTCCTGTTCGCGCAGATGCTGGATGATCAGGGCCGCCTGCTCGACCTAGGCACCAAGGGTTCGGGCAGGACGCCCTGGTCGCGCGGCGGCGACGGGCGGCTGACGCTCAAGGGCGGCGTGCGCGAGGTGCTGGCCACGGCCATGCTGGAAGCGCTGGGCGTAACGACTTCAAAATCCTTTTCGCTGATCGAGACCGGCGAGGCGCTTCAGCGCGGCGACGAGCCTTCGCCGACACGGTCGTCGGTGCTGGTCCGGCTGTCGCACAGCCATATCCGCTTCGGCACGTTCGAGCGCCTGGCCTGGCTTGACGACAGAGAAACCCTAGCGGCGCTGGCCGCTTTCGTCATCACCAACTATTATCCGGCGGCGCAGGATGCGGCCGGGATGTTCGACGCGGTCGTCACAGCGTCGGCGGAGACGGCGGCGCGTTGGATGGCGTCGGGATTCGTCCATGGCGTGCTCAATACCGACAACATGAACATCACCGGCGAGAGCTTCGACTACGGGCCCTACCGTTTCCTGCCCCATTACGATCCCGCTTTCACCGCTGCCTATTTTGACCATTCCGGCCTTTATGCCTATGGCCGCCAGCCCGATACCGTGCTGTGGAACCTGAACGTCCTGGCGCGCTGTCTGAGCCTGATCGCCGACCAGGCCGCCCTGATCGCCAGCCTGCAGGCCTATGCCGAACGCTACCGCCGGGCGTTGGGCCTGGCGATGTGCGCCCGCCTGCATGTCGTGCCGCAGGACGATAATGGCGGCCTGGTCAGGACCGTGTTCGAAACCCAGGCGCAACGCAGCGATCCCGGCAGTTTCGAGGCCGTCATCCACGACTTGTGGGGCGAAGTCCCCGGCTACGAGACCGACGGAACGCCGCGCCCGGACGCCACGGTGACCTTGCTGATCGATGAGATCGAGGCGATCTGGGCACATATCGCTGGAGACGACGACTGGTCGGCCTTTCATGCCAGGCTCGACCAGATCGAAGCCTATCGCCAGGCGCTGAACCTGGCTTAAGCCGCCATTTCAGAACGGATGAAGCTGACCAACGCCTTTTCCAGCGGATCGTATTTGCCGTCGGCGCGGATGTGCGCGATCGTCCACTGGGTTTCGGCCGGCGTCACGGCATGGTCCGCGGCGGCGGCGGCATCGTCGTTCATCTGGTCGGCAATGGCCAGAGCCGACGCCGGCAGGGCTGCTCCCGTCATGCCAAGCATGCGGCCGAAGAAACGGCCTACACTGACATGGGTATCGGCTTCGTAACGCTCCAGGCGCAACTGGTCTTCGGCGCTGAGCGTCTCGTAATTGCGGTGCGCCATCAGGTGGCTGGCGACCGCCTTGACGAACAGGTCGGGCCAGGTTTCGGCGTTGCGCGCGGAAATCGTGGCGTCCTTAAGGCGGAACAGCATGTCCGCCTCGGCCGTCGACACGACATAGGCGCCGTCGCCACTCTGGGCGAAGATGAGCCGGCGCAGCAGGTCGACTTCCGTGGCGTTGATGCTTTTGGGGTCGAGCGCACCGTCGCCATCGTTGAAGCCGTTGCGCGTGGCGCCTTCGCCGGTGAGGACGGCGGTCTCGATCTGCTTCAAAGCATAATCGCACAGGGCGGGCGGCGCCGATTCGGCCCCTTCCAGCATCTTGACCAGCAATTCCAGTTCGGTCAGCGAATTGACCTTGCCGTCCTTGTCGATCCACGACATCAGCCAGGCCGCCTTGGCGTCGTCGACATAGCCTTGCGGCTGCTGCTGGCGAACCAGGTAATCGACCATGACCTCAACAAAGTAGTCGACCCATTCGGTAGCCCGCAGGCGGCAGGCGGTGTTCAGCGCCATCAGAGCGTCGGCTTCCTCGCGACTGACCGAGGCATCGCCCCAGACGAGGCGGCGCAGGGCAATAACATCTTCGGCCGCAATGGAAGACCGTTGCGTGAGATCGGCGGTGAGTTCGGCGAACGAAGCGGACATGAGGCCTCCCTGGCAATTCCGTCGGGAGGCTAGCATGCGGCTGTTAATTGCCGGTCAAGACGTAACGTGAATCTCTTGTAACCAGTGTCCGCTTCATCTTGTCCTAACGCCGGCGGCCGAGGTAATCGTCCCAAGGCTGGCGATACTGGCCCGTGTCGCGATAGGCGTCGGTCTGTTTCTCGTGGCGGCGATGGTAATTGTCCCACGGCTGGGCCTGGCGGGCCTTGCCGTCTTCGACCGGTTGTTCATAGGTCGGCGTCAGGTCGCGGCGGTTCCAGACGTCGCCGTCATCGCGCCGGCCGTGCCGGTGCTCGCCGCTTGCGGCATAGTCGTTGCGGCCATAGGCCTTGTCGTCGAAATCGTCCCGGTAGGGTCCGCGATTTTGCAGCACGCTGACATCGTCATCGTCGCGGTCGTAGGGCGAAACCTGCGGTTCGTAGACCGGCCCCGACATGCTGACGCCGGTGGTTTGATTATCCTGGGTGTATCTGGCCATGGGGAAAGTCCTCCTTTCCGGCAATGTAGGCGGGAGGCGATAAGTTTGGCATGGCGATGCCGTGACTACAGATAAAGCTTTGCTAAAGCACCGAGCAGTTGGTCAGTTGCGAGAAGTGCTCGAGCGCGTAACCACCGACGACGCTGGTGCCGTAGCGATCGAGTTCCGGCGACCATACGGCCACCGCCGCCTGTCCCGGCACGATGGCGACGATACCGCCGCCGACGCCGCTTTTCGCCGGCAGGCCGACGCGATAGGCGAACGAGCCGACGCTGTCATAGATGCCGCAGGTCAGAAGCAGGGCATTCAACCGCCGGGTCAGGCGCTCGGCGAACACGGTCTCCTCGATCAGCGGTGAAAAACCGCCGGCCGCCAGAGGCAGGGCGGCGCGCGCCAGTTGCCGGCAGGTGACGGTGACGGCGCATTGCCGGCAATAGGCGGCGATGACGCTTTCGACCTCGTGGGTGATGGTGCCGAAACTGCGCATCAGGTTGGCGATGGCGCGGTTCTTGTGCGCGGTCGCCAGTTCGGAGGCCGCCACGGCTTCGTCGATCTCCAGCCGCGCCTGGGCCAGGAAACCCATGAAGTCGCGCACCAGCCGGTCGGGCTCGGGCACGACATCAAGCAGGATATCGGTCACGGCCAGTGCGCCCGGATTGATGAAGGGGTTGCGCGGAATGCCCTCTTCCTGCTCGAGTTGGGACAGGTAGTTGAACGGCGTGCCCGACGGCTCCTTGCCGACGCGCGTCCAGACCTCGTCGCCGATGCGATTGAGCGCCAGTCCCAGGGCGAACAGCTTGGTGACGCTCTGGGCGGAGAACGGCTCGTCGGCGTCGCCGATGGCGGCTTCCTCACCCGATATCATGGTCACCGCCATACCGAATTTCCTCGGATCGACGCCGGCCAGTTCGGGGATGTACTGCGCCGTCCGTCCCTTGCCGAAATGCGGCTTCACCAGCACGGCGATTTCCGCCAGGACATCGGCGATGGAAAGGGACGGTTTCATGCGTTTACCCACACGACTCAGCGGCTGTTCCTGATAGCAACATTCGCACGTCGCGGCGCGGACAAATCCGTTGCCTGTTCCCTAGATTTGCCCGGCGGGCGACTCATGATTTATGGCGAACCGGGTTGGGGCCAGTGAACGCGTGAGAACATTTCGAGTTTTTCAGGACGGCAACCGTGTGGAACTGCACGGAACGCCGGAACCGGTATTTTACGAGCTGGCAGGCCTGGACCTGCCGCCGGTCACCGACGCCGCCTTCGCGGTCTGGCACGTCCTGCCGTGGGCTATGAAGGCGGGTTTCGATTTTCATATCGCCGCGCCGGTCGATCCGGCTGTACTGGCCAGTGCCGAGAAACTGACCCGCGTCTGGGAAATGTGGCTGCCGCATCGCTTTCGCGAGTTGCGCATCACGGCCGAGGGCGTCCCCTCCCTGCCGGGGCCGCGCCGCGACGAACTGACCTTCTATTCCGGCGGCATTGACTCCACCCACATGCTGCTGCGGCTCGGCCGCCGGGACAAGCCGGCCCTGGCGCTGACGGTTCACGGCATGGACTACGAGGTCGACAACCAGGCGGGGTTCGACGGGCTGCTGGCCCGGACCGGGCCTTTCCTGGCCAGCCTCAACTATCGCCGCCTCACCCTGAGAAGCAATGCCAGCCTGATCGCCCGCGGCGACCACGGCTGGGGCATGGCCCTGGCCGGCCACGCCTTCCTGTTGTCGGGCCTGTTCGAACGCGCCGTCTTCGCCGCCGATTTCAGCCAGGAGCAGGACCTCGGCGGCCTGGAACCGTGGGGGCAGAACCACGTCACCAACCGCTATTTCCGCGGCCGCCATTTCCGCTTCGAGTCCTTGTGCGAAGACGTGACGCGCGCCGAAAAAATGCTCGACGTCGCCCATCATGCCGGCGCCCTGGCTTCGGCGTCCTTTTGCAAGGACAAGTCGGTGCGCCCGCTGAACTGCGGCAACTGCGGACGATGCGCGCGCGCCAAGGCGATGTTCGTGGCCATGACCGGCCGCATGCCGCCCGTCTTCGTCGACAATGCTTACGGCGAGCACACGATCCGCAGGCTGAAACTGCACGACAAGCACGAGCAGCTGTTCCTGATCGACATGTACCAGCACGCCCGGAAACGCGGGTTTTTGCCGTTGCTTCCCGGCCTGGAAGCGCGCATCGAGCACGTCCGGCGTCATCCCGCGCGCCTGGCCGTGGATGAGGTTTCCGAAGCGCTGCGCCGGGACGCGGCAGCCTGAGGGCCGTCAGCTGATGCTGGCGGCCGGGCTTTCCGAGGTTTCCTCCTCGCTTTCGCTGTCAAGGCTTTCGGCGAAGTCGAGGGTGTCGAACACCAGCTTGGTGGTGTCGGCGATGACTTTGTCGCGGCCGGCGGCGTCGAGATTGCCGCCCGAGGTATAGATGGCCAGGAACAGAGGACCGTCGATCTTCGAACCGGCCGGGGGCCAGATCACCGCCACGTCGTTAACCGCGCCATTTTCGCCGGTGCCGGTCTTGTCGCCGACGGTATAGCCCGCCGGCACGCCGGCCCGGATACGGGCATTGCCGGTGGTGCAGGCAATCATCCAGCCTTTCAGCTTGTCAAGGCTTTCCGGTTTCAGCGTGGCGCCGGTAAAGACGGTCTGCAGCAGGCCCGCCATGGCCGACGGCGTGGTGGTGTCGCGTTCGTCGCCGTCGACATTGCTGTTGAGCGACGGCTCGTTGCGATCGAAGCGGGTGACGCTGTCGCCCAAGCCGCGTACGAAGGCGGTCAGGCCGGCCGGGCCGCCGACCAGCGGCAGCAGCAGGTTGGCCGCCGTGTTGTCGCTCTGCTCGACCGCCGCCGCGCACAGGTCGGCAAGGCTCATCTGGCCCTTGGCGAGGTTGGCCTTGGTGACCGGAGCATAGTCGAGCATATCGGCCTTGCCGTACCTGACCGCCTGGCTGAGCTTGAGCTTGCCGGCATCAACCTGGCTGAGGATGGCCGTCGCCAGCACCCATTTGAAGGTCGAGCAGTGGGCGAAGCGCTGGTCGGACTCGATGTTGAGGCCGCTGTGGTTGGAAGCGGTGCCCGAGGTGCAACTGACACCTACCTTGCCGCCGTGGCGCTTGGTGATCTCGATCATGCGGCTGGCGAAGTCGCTGACCTTGCTGATCGTCTTCATCACCTTGGCGTCGCAGCCGGTGAGCACGAGCGCGCCTCCGGCCAGCAAAATCCCCCTGCGCGACCACATCTTACTGCCCTCCGCTTTGCGACTTGTCGCCGATGTGCGTGTCGAGCCAGTCGAAGACCGTCTTGTGCCACATCATCGAATTCTGCGGCTTCAACACCCAGTGGTTCTCATCCGGAAAGTGCAGGAATTCGGAATCGACGCCATTGGCCTGGAGCGCCGTGAAGGCGGCTATGCCCTGTTCGACCGGGATGCGGTAGTCCTTGTCGGAGTGGACGATCAGCATCGGCACCGACCAGTCCTTGGCGTGCAGCGCCGGATTGAACTTGTCGTAGGCGGCGGGGTCCTGCAGCACGTCGGCGCCCTGCTCCCACTTTTCGAACCACAGCTCTTCGGTCGAATAGCCCATCATGCGGGCATCGAAGACGCCATCGTGCGACACGATGCACTTCCACGGGTCCTTCCAGTTGCCGGCGATCCAGTCGGCCATGAAGCCGCCGTAGGAGGCGCCGAGCGCGCAGGCGCGATTGCCATCGAGGAACTTGTAGTTGGCCAGCGCCGCCGCCCAGCCTTTTTGCAGGTCTTCGAGCGGGCGGTCGCCCCAGTGCTGCGAGATCGCGTCCTCGAAAGCCTGGCCGTAACCGGTCGAGCCGTGGAAATCGATCATGACGACGGCATAGCCGGCGCCGGCATAGGTTTCCGGGTTCCAGCGGAACGACCAGTCGTCGCCGAAGCTGCCTTGCGGGCCGCCGTGGATCAGGAAGGCGACCGGATATTGCTTGCCTTCGACATAGTTGGCCGGCTTGACGACGATGCCGTGGACGTCGTCGCCGTTCCAGCCCTTGAAGGTGAACTGTTCGTAGTCGCCCCAGGCGAAGTCTTTCAGATTGGCGTCGATATTGGTGATGGGATTGGCCGTCACGTCGATCATGCCGGTCTTCATCGTTGATGCGTAGAGCAGCGCCGGCTGGGTCAGCGAGTCCTTGGTGAAGACGAAGCCCTTCGGCGTTTCGAAGACCGCGTCCATGTGGCCGGACTTGCTGATCGGCGTGACCGCGCCCGTCTTGGCGTTGACCTGGAACAGACGCTCCAGGCCGGTGTCGCCGGCGGTGACGTAGAGGCTCTTGCCATCCTTCGACCACTTGACGTCGTCGGCGCTCCGGTCCCAGTCGGGCGACAGTTCGCGGGTGGCACCGGTGGCGACATCACGCAGCATGATGCCGAAGCGGTCGGCTTCGAAGCCCGGGCGCTTCATCGCCTTGTAAGCCAGGGTCTTGCCGTCGGGCGACAGGCGCGGGCTGGCATCCCAGGCCGGATTGCCGGCGGTCAGGTCGGCAATGGCGCCGCCGGCCACGGGCACGGAATAGACGTCGAAATTGGTGCTGTAGGGCTCGGTCTTGCCGGCTTCCCGGGCCGAGAAATACACCGTCTGGCTGTCGGGCGAGATGGTGAAGTCGCCTTCGTCGCCGAAGGGTTTCGACGGCACGTCGCCATCATAACCATCGGTGAGCGCGACCGGCGCGCCACCGAACGGGACGTAGAACAGGTGGTTGCGCGTGCCGTCCTCCCATTCGTCCCAGTGACGCACGAAGACCTTGGTGTAGAGCGTGCCCGACGAGCCGGTGGCCTTCTGCGCCGCCTGGCGATCGACGGTGCAGGCGATTTCGTTACCTTTGCACTCTGGGAAGACGGCCAGCGAGATGACCACGCCCTTGCCATCCGGCGTCGGCTGGTAGGCGCCGACATCGAGCGGCGTGCTGGTCACCTGGGTGGCGGTGGCGCCGGCAACGTCGGTCTTCCACACCTGGCTGGAGCCGCTCTTCGACGACAGGAAATAGAGCGTCTTGCCGTCGGCCGACCATTGCGGATCGCTGGCGCCGTCGCCGGCGGCCAGCTTGACCTCGGGCGCGGACAGGTTGGTCAGATCCTTGAGCCACAGGGAGTTGACGCCCTTGTTCTTGCCCATGTCGGTGGCGCGGACCTGGATGGCGGCATAATGGCCGGCCGTATCGACCGCGACCGCCGAGATGCGATCGAGCTTGATCATGTCGGTATAGGTGAAGGGTGGCTTCGGCGCGCCTTGTGCGTGGGCCGACAGGGCCATCAGCGAGACCGAGCCCGCCAGCATGGCGGCGGTAAGAAGGCGGGAAAGTTTCATGGGCGCGCAACCTGTATGTTTTGTTACCAGTTGCCGTTTGTTAAAGCCCTGTTTCGGCCATAAGTCGACACCTCCGCCAAAAACATTACCGAAGTTTAATGTTCAACCTCCGCCATGGCCAGCAACCGGCGCAGGGCTTCCATTGATTCGATGGTCTGTTTCGGCAGGGCACCCTTGATCAGGAACGACATCATCCTGGCCATGAAGGCGTTGGGTGTGATTTCGATATGGTGGGTGAGATGCGAGCCGCCGCCTTCAGACCTGGCGACATGAAAATCGACGATGACGGTGAACATGCGGTCGTAATATCTGCAGCACAGCCGGCTGTCGGGCTCATGCGCCAGGATGACGCCGTCCATGACGCCGTGCTGGTTGCCCTGGACGTAGGCGTAGCGCAGCTTGTCGCCGGTCTGGTTCGGCCCTGGGCCCAGCTTGGCCAGGCCCTCGCAGGGGCCCAGCCATTGCGGCAACTGGGAAAAGTCGTCGAGCAGGGCAAACACCCGCGCCGGCGGCTGCGGTACCTCGATGGCGTGTTCGAAGACGATGGCCAATTCAGCCTCCACGACGTGGCCGGGTTTGACATGCCTTAAGGTTTGGGCCTTAAGGTTTTGTCCTTAAGATTTAAGAGCCTAACATAGGCCCGGCCACGCACAAGACCGTTTTATGACCGACTCGCCACGCCGCCTCATCGACATGTATCTTGTCCGTTACCTTCGCGACAAGACGCAGTTGCTGTACGGCCTGGCCGTCGGCGTCGCCGCCATCGCCGTCACGCGAACCCTGACGCCATTGCACATGCTGCCCTGCCTGCTGATCGGCTGGGATACCTTCATGCTGATCTATCTCGGAGTCGGCTGGTGGCAGATGCACCTGGCCGATGAAATGGCCATCCGCGATCACGCCCATCTTTATGACGACGGCGAATTCGCCGTGCTGCTGATGTCGATCGCCGCGGCCATCCTCAGCATGGTGGCCATCGTCTTCCTGCTGGCGCCGGTACCGGACCTGACACCGTGGGTAAAGACCTTCCATACCGTGCTGTCGGTGATCACGCTGGCGGCGTCATGGTCGTTCATCCACACGGCCTTCGCCTTCCACTATGCCCACGGCTATTATTTTTCCGACGACTGCGGCAAGAATCCGCCGCTGCTGTTCCCAAACGAACTGTCGCCGCTCTACACGGATTTCCTCTATTTTGCCTTCGTCATCGGCACGTCGGGGCAGACCGCCGATGTCGCTTTCGCTTCGACCGACATGCGGCGCATCGGCCTGATCCACTGCATCGTCGCCTACGTCTTCAACGCCGCCGTGCTGGGCCTGACCATCAATATCGCCGCCGGCATCATCGCCGCGAAATAAATCCGCGTAACGCTGTAACCGTTTCGTTTACCGCGGCGTATTACCTTGATCGGCAACTCATCGGGACGTCAGAACATGTCCATCAGCGGCGACTATCCGCATCCGGTCCAGGTCAACGGCTATACGTGCAAAAACTGCACCGATGTCGACTATGCCAACAAGCACATCGATCCGGCCCATCCCAAGTCCGGCCCTTACGGCGTCAATGCCAAGGCCGACCCGACAGTCCAGGCCCGGGATGCCTTCAAGGTGACGTTCGACGGTGCGCTGAAAGGCGTTTCCGGCGCGTCAACGGCCAGCGCGGTTCAAAACACCGCCCAGGCCACGGCACCGGGTCGGACGGTCAACATTCTGGCCTGAGGGTTTGGCCATGAAAAAAGCCGCGCTCCGGGCAGAGCACGGCTTTTTCCTTTTTCCATCACCGACCTCAGAACGCCTTGGTCAGCGAGATCATGCCGGTCTGGTCCTTCTGGTCATTGTTGCCGAAGGTGCCGCGATAGCTGGCCTGCAGCGCGAAACCGCCGAGATCTGTCGACAGGCCGACGCCCACCAGCATGCCGGGGTTCTTGACCTCGCCCATGTCGGTAGCAAAGGCCTGGGCGGTGTTGTTGATCAGCTTGCCACGTAAGTCGCCTTCGTCGCCGCTGAGCACGGCTTCGTAGCCGATGAGGCCGCTGAGCGAGACCTTGTCGCCCAGCTTGCCGCTGGCCCGGACCTCGACCGCGCCCGAAGTGGCCGAAACCTTGCGGTCATCATAGGCGACGGCGGCGATCGGGCCGATTTCGTTGAAGCCCTTCATGTTGGCGCCGGTGTAGGAAATACGCGCCACCGGCGTCACCGTCCAGTTACCCATGGTGTTGTCGAAGCCCGCCTGGACCGAGGCCGAGTAGGACGTGGTGTCGATGTGGTTGATGTGTTCGGAGAACGGCGCCAGCATCGTGGAGCGCTTGTAGTCGCTGTATGAACCGACGCCGCCGCCGAGCGAGGCGCCGATGAAATAGGCGCCCGGGCGCCAGTCCATGCCGACGTCGACGCTGAGGTCGGTCGGCTTGGCTTCGACCATGAAGGCCTTGGCGTTGCCGGTCAGGGCAGTAAAGCCGATGCCGAAGGTGGCGCTGTCGCCGGCCGATTGCACCGCGCCGGCGCGAATGCCGCCCATATCGTAGTCGTAAGCCTTCTGGTCGCTGAGCGTCGCCGTGGTGCCGATCATGGTCTGCATGGCTATCGATTTGGTGCGCTGGCCGTCGGCGCCGACCGCCTGGACGAACCAGCCGCCGTTACCGTGCGAAGCGTGCAGCAGGTCCGCCATTTCGGAGACATTGGCGCGGCGGGTGTTGTAGGTTTCGTCGGCGAACATGCCGACGCCTTCGGTCAGGGTCGGCGTATAGAGATACTGCGCCGCCAGCTTGGCCACCAGCTTGTGGCCGCCCGCCGTCGGGTGGACGCCATCCCAGAACAGGCAGCCGTTCTGCGTGTCGGCCGAACCGGTGACGCAGGCCGTCACATTGATGCAGGCCTGGCTGACATTGGTGAAGCCGAAGGCGGCGGGATTGGCGATGATGGCGTTGAAGGCCGAATAGATGTCGACCTGGATAATGTTGGAGCCGCCATGCGCGGCGGCCTGGGCCTGCAGACCGGTGTCGAGCGCGGTGTTGAACACCGTGGCCGACAGGGTGGTGATGGCCGATTGGTCGGCGCTGCCGGAGAACTGCGGCGTCTTGCCGAGGTCGGGCAGGTTCATGACCAGGATGGTCTTGGCGCCGGCGGTCGACAACTGGCCGACCTGGGTGGCGACATTGGTCGCCGCCGTGGCCGAAACACCGGTCATCACCGAGGCGGCGGTCGACGGATTACCAGCGGCACCCGGCAGGGCCTGGAAGATATCGTTGGCGCCGGCCCACAGGCTGGCGACGTCATTAGCGCCGAAGGTGCCGCCATGGCCGGTGAAATTAGCGATCTGGAGCGGCGTGCCGGGAATGGGGCCGCTGGAATTAGCCGCGGTGTCGGTGCGCGCACCGCCCCAGGCTTCATCGAGATTGCCGCTGGTGTAGGAGGTGACGGTGTACCAGCCCTGCAGGCCGCCCGTCAGGTATTCCGCCCACACCTTGTCGTTGGTGAAGCGCTGGTTGTAGGGTGCCGGCGGGCTGCCGGTCGCGGCGAAGAGGTTGCCATTGTCGCTGAGGCTGTCGCCGAAACTGACCAGCCGGCTGTAGGACTGGGCGTGTGCGCCGGCGGCGATGAGGAGCGGCAATGCCGACGCCATAAGCGCCAGAGAAAGAGACTTTTTCATGGGTTCCCTGCAGGAATAGTCGTTTTTTATGAGTTTTACTGCGGTGCAAAAGGCACCGTATCGTCAGGCAGGGTAGAACAGTCCCCGCTTTTGGCAAGATTTCCGCTACGGCAAGCGTCAACTTATTTGCGATGGCTGTTACAAAACTGCCGCAGACAAGGATTCACCACCTGCGCAAGGCATGACTATTGGCACGAAGGCAAGACAATCAAGTGTTGATTGCATCTTGTCTCAAGCGCCGTCGCGCAGGGTGAAGCGCATGACGGTGCCCGACGACGACGATGATTCGACCCACAGCCGGCCGCCGTGCAGGGCGGTGATCTTGCGCGCCAGGGCCAGACCCATGCCGACGCCGGCGGGCTCGTCGTCGTGGTGCAGCTTCTGGAACGGCTTGAAGACGCGGTTCCAGTCGGACGGGTCGATGCCGCTGCCGTTGTCGCGCAACGAGAATTGCCAGCCGCCGGGATGGCCGTCGGATTCGAGGTGGATTTCCGGCGGCACGCCCGGCCGCGCGAACTTGATGGCATTGTCGATCAGGAAGCTGAACAGCTGCATGATCTGATCCGGATCGGCCATCAGGTGCGGCAGCGAGCCCAGGGTCAGGCGGCCCTTGCGGGCCTTCAGCTTCTCGCGCATCAGCAGGCTGGCGTGCTCGGCGATTTTGCGCGTATCGACCAGCACGTGGGGCGCCGCCAGGGTATTGAGGCGCGAATAGCTCAACAGGCCCTGCATCATGCCGCGCATCTTCTCGCCGTTGTCCATGATCTCGCGGATCAGCATGCGGTCTTCCTCGTCGGCAAAGGCGCTCTGCTTCTGGCCGAGCAGACGGGCAAACTCCACCATCAGGCGGGCCGGCGCGCCGAGGTCGTGCGAGACGATATAGGCGTAGTCGCGGAATTCCTGCGCCAGGTCGGGGGTGTCCGACGGCGACGCCTCGCCTCTGTCGGCGGAAAACGAAGCGGAAAGGGCTTGGGGCTGGGACATGGCGGTACCTCAGGCGGCATCGGACGCGGGCAGGACCGCGACCAGGAAGAAGAATTGCTGGATCGTGGTCACCACTTCGCGGAATTTCTTCAGGTCGATGGGTTTCACCACATAGGCGGAGGCGTGGAGATCGTAGCTGCGGGCGATATCCGCCTCGGCATTGGAACTCGACAGGACGATGACGGGAATATGCTTCAGCCGTTCGTCAGCCTTGACGGCAGCCAGGACCGCATCGCCGCTGGTGCCCGGCAGGTTGAGGTCAAGCAGGACAATGTCGGGCAGGCGCGACAGGGCGCGCGGACCTTCGCCCCTGAGCATGGCCAGCGCCTCATCGCCGGTATTGGCGACGGTCAGGTTGTTCTCGATCTCGGCCTCCTTGAAGGCGCGTGACGCCAGCATGACGTCGCCGCGATTGTCCTCGATCAGCATGATCTCGGCGGGCCGGCCTTCCCGGATGAGCAGATTGACCATGGTAGCTTTCCTTTGGCGTCTTGTCCTATCGTTTGTACATGCAGGGCTTGCGGCATCAGCGCCTCAGGCCTGCGGCAGACTGTGCTCCTTCGGCAGGGTGAAGAAGAAGGTGCTGCCCGTTCCCGGCACGGACTCCGCCCAGATGCGCCCGCCGTGATTTTCGACAATCTTGCGGCAGACGGCAAGGCCGAGGCCCGTACCCTTGATCACTTCCCAGTTATGCAGGCGGCGGAACGGATCGAACACCTGCTCGATGAAGGCGTCCTCGATGCCAAGGCCGTTGTCCCTTACCGAAAACCGCCACTGAGCACCGTCATCCTGTACACCGATATGGATGACCGGCTGGCGGCCGGGCGGCTGGTACTTGATGGCGTTGGCGACAAGATTCTGCGCCAGGCGCATCAGTTGAACGGCATTGCCGTCGACCATCGGCAGGCTGTCGCTGGTGACGTCGGCGGCGGAATCGCGGATCAGGGCGCTGAGATTCTCCTCGACGTGGGCCAGTTCCAAGTTCATGTCGACCTTGCCAAAACGCACGCCCTCGCGGCCGAGGCGGGCATATTCGAGCAGATCGTGGACCATGTCGCGCATGCGCAGCGCCGAGTCGCCGACGATCTTGAGATATTCGCGGCCGTCGTCGTCGAGGCGGTCGGCGTAATCCTTGGCGATGATCTGGCTGAAATTGAGCACCATGCGCAACGGTTCCTGCATGTCGTGCGAGGCGACATAGGCGAAGCGTTCCAGTTCGGTGTTGGATTCGGTCAGGCGCTTGAGCAGCTTCTGGCGGTTTTCCTCGTTCTGCCGGGCCTTGGTGATGTCGCGGATGATGCTAGTGTAATAACGCCGGCCCTGGATGGTGAAGGCCGACACCGCCACCTGGACCGGAAAGACCGAGCCGTCCTTGTGCTTGCCCACCGCTTCGCGCACGCTGGCGCCGGCGACCTCGGCGTCGTTCATGTCGTGCGACCGGGCAAAGAAGGCCTCGTGCTCGGGCTTGTAGCTTTCGGCCATCAGCATGCGAACGTCGTGGCCGACGAGTTCATCGGAGTCGTAGCCGAAGATGGCGACGCAGGCGGCGTTGACGCTTTCGATGCGGCGGTTTTCGTCCAGGGTAATGACGCCGTCCATGACATTGTCAACCACGGCGCCGAGCGTGACCCGGCCGCGCTCCTGGCTTTCACTGTAGAGAGCCTCTAGCTTGGCATTGGCTTCCTCGAGCTTGGCGTTGGCCTCGCGCAACTGGCTGGGGCTGGGGAATTGCAGGGCCTGCGGCATCAGGCGGATCACCATCAGGGCCGTGCCGATCGAAGCGACGGCGGTCAGGGCCTTGACGACGCCCTCGGTGTAATAGTTCGGATGCCACAGCACCCAGATGCTGAGGATGTGGGTGGTGCCGCACAGCAGGATGAAGGCGCCGAACAGCCAGAAGACCATGGGAAACGGCAGGTCCGGTCGCCGGCGCACGAAATAGACCAGGGCGAACGGAATGCAGAAATAGGCGAAGGCGATGATGCCGTCCGACAGCACGTGCAGCCACAGGACGTCGGGCCGCCACAGGAAGCAATAGCCGTGAGGCATGAACTCGCTGCCGGTCATTGCGTGCATGTCTCAAGATTCCTCACCGGAAAGACCATCCGCAGGGTTGGAACGCCGTCCTCCGGCATTGTCATCAGGCGCGCTCGCGACTCAGCCGCGACGGACCATTCTTATCCCAGATGGAAGATTAAAAAAGTTCAACCCTGTGGCGTTTTTAAAGTGGTTTTTGCCGATGATCAGGCCGGCAAGTGCCTGACATAACATGAATTCTTCGCGCCGAAGCGGCACAGCAGGTATGGCGGACGACGTGTCACTTCATTGTGATCGCCTGCAAACGGTTGCATCCCAACCGATGGGCTGCCTATCGGTATCGACGGGAAAGCGCTTGCCGTAGAGTCGGAAATCATGGACAAGATCAGGGATGAACCGAAGGACTCGAGAGTGACGATGACCAAGGTTTCCGAACGCCCGAGGAACGCGCAAGTCCTCCTGGTCGAGGATAACCGAGGCGACGCCGTACTGACGCGGCGTGCCTTCAGGCGCGCGAAAATGCCCAACGATATCGTCGTCGCCGAAACCGGCGAGATGGGTCTGTCCATCCTGCGCCGCGAAGGCGAGCACGCCGACGCACCCCGCCCCGACATCATCCTGCTCGATCTCAACCTGCCGTTCATGCACGGCCAGGATTTCCTGGCGACCGTGAAAGAGGATCCGAACCTGCGGCGCATCCCGGTGATCATCCTGTCAAGTTCCAGCGCCGAGCGCGACATCACCGCCTGCTATAACCGTCACGCCAACGGCTACATCACCAAGCCGGTCACCACCGAGACCTATGACGACATCGTCGAACGCATCGAAAGCTACTGGTTCGGCCTGATGCAGTTGCCGCCGGATGAAATGGCGCCGCAGTTTTCCTAAAGCGCCCGGCGCACGGTCAGATTGATCCGCTGGCGACCCAGCAACGGATGCAGGCCGTCCTTGAGCGGCGAGATGCCGTGATAGGCGCGCCTGAGCGGACCGCCCCAGACGACGACATCGCCATGTTCGAGCGCGATCTTTTCAACGGGATCGCCACGTTTGAGGCCGCCGAACTGGAACATGGCCGGCAGGCCCAGAGACAGCGACACGATCGGCGCCGACCCATCCGGCTCGTCGATATCCTGATGCAGGCCCATGCGCGCGCCAGGTTCGTAGAGATTGATCAGGCAGGCATTCGGCGCAAAGGCGGAGAAGCCGGCCGCTTCGGCGGCCGCTGTCGCCAGATCACGGATAATATCTGGCATGACGGGCCAGGGTTTGCCGCTTAGGGGATCGGCCGGCGCATAACGATAGCCGGAAAGGTCGCTGGTCCAGCCGGCCGCGCCGCAATTGCTCATGGCCACCGACATCCGCCCGCCGCCCGGCACCTGCATTCGGCGCAGGGGCGCGACGGCGATGACCGCCTCGACGGCTGCCAGCAATGCGATGTCATGCGCCAGGGCGAAGCCGCGCAAGGTAGCCAGGCCGTCGCGTGGCGGCGGTGGAAACAGGTCAGGCTGCGTCATGGAAGATCACGCCCAGGGTATGGCGGTGGCCCGATGTCACCCGGCTGACGCCGTGGCGCATGGTGACGCGATAAACGCCGCGCCCGCCGCGCACCGGCCGCTGCGATACGGCGAAAACAACGGCATCGCCCTGGCCCAGCGGAACGACCTCGGCGCGCGACTGCATGCGCGGGCGCTGTTCGGTGAGGACGAAGGCACCGCCGGTGAAATCGACATCCGGCCGCGACAGCAAGCCCGCCACCTGCAACGGGAAAACCATGTCGCCGTACAGGTCCTGATGCAGGCAGTTATAATCGCCCGCGCCATAGCGCAGCAGCAGGGGCGTCGGCCTCGCCTGTCCGGCATCGTGGCATTGCGCCAGATAGTCGGCATGGTTTTGCGGATAGCGAATATCGACGCCCAGCATTGCATTCCAGCGGCCGGCGATGGCGGCCAGCGGCGGATAGAGGATGTCGCGCAGCCGCTGCACGACAGCGGGCAGCGGATAGGCGAAATATTTGTATTCGCCACGACCGAAACCATGCCGTGCCATGTGAATATGGCTGCGGAACTCGCCCGTGTCGTAAAGTCCGGCCAGGTCCGCACAGGTTTCCGGCTTGAGCAGGCCCGGTAGGACCGCGCAGCCATAAGCATCAAGGTCCTGCTCAACAGTCTCCCAATTCATCGCACGCCTTCCGCCGCCAGCAGGGCACGCTTGCGCTCCACGCCCCAGCGATAGCCCGACAAGGCGCCGTCGGTGCGAACGACGCGGTGGCAGGGAATGACGACGGCGAGTGTGTTGGCGGCGCAAGCGCCCGCCACCGCACGAACCGCCGCCGGTGCGCCGATGCGCTCGGCCACGTCGCTGTAACTGGCCGTCTCGCCGGCGGGAATATCGCGCAAGGCCTGCCAGACGCGCTGCTGGAAAGCGGTGCCGCGGATATCGAGCGGCAGGCCGAAACCGGTGGTTTGCCCTTTCGCGGGCGCCTCGACGAAGCCGACTACCCGCGCCACCAAAGCTTCGAACGCCGGATCGCCGCCGATCAGGTTGGCCTTGGGGAAGCGGTCCTGTAACTCGCGCGCCAGCTTGTCCGGATCGTCGCCGATCGAGATCGCCACCACGCCCTTGTCGCTTTGCGCCACCAGGATGGCCCCGAGCGAGCATTGGCCGAGCGCGAAACGGATATCGGTGTCGCGTCCACCATCCTGGAAACGCTTCGGCGTCATGCCGAGGATGCCGTTCGAACGCTCGTAAAAGCGGCCGTTCGAACCATAGCCGGCATCATAAAGGGCGTTTGTAACACTTTCGCCTTGTTCCAGGCCCTCCCGTACCTTTGCCGCGCGGTGGGCTGCGGCATAGGCCTTGGGCGTCAGGCCGGTCACAGCCTTGAAGGTGCGGTGGAAATGGTGCGGGCTCAGCCCGGCCTGGCGTGCCAGTTGCGCCAGGTTGGGCTCCTCCTCCGCCGTTTCGATGCGGCGGCAGATGCCGGCGATCAGGGCCGCCTGCCGTACTTTGGGCGAGTCCTTGCGTGGCTTGCAGCGCTTGCAGGGCCTGAGGCCGGCAGCTTCGGCGGCGTCGCAGTTGTCGTGGAAGCTGACGTTTTCCGGCTTCGGCGTCCGCGCCGCGCAGGATGGGCGACAATAGACGCCGGTGGTCTTCACGCCGTACCAGAAGCGTCCGTCGAAGGCCGGATCGCGTACCTGGACCGCCTGCCAGCGCGTTTCGGCATCGTCGAGGGTGGGGGTTTTGTGCATGGTCATCAACATAGGCCTTTTCCTTCGGCTATCAATCATGACCCCATCCTAATCGCGGTCCGGGCTCCGCACGCTCCGGCCCTTGCGGTCGAATTCGGAATCGGGGGAAAAAGCTTTTTACGTATCGATTTTTTGCCGGAATCTGCTGTCACGCTCGGCTTGTGACACGCATCTGGGGCTTTTGAACATTTGACCAAGCGGTTGACTTCCCTGTCGGTCTTGCGATTTGCGCTGTGGGGCGCCGCAGCCTTGCCATGCGCGACTCTGGCCCATGCAACGGACGCGCCGCCGCCCAATACCCAACCTATTGTTCCCGACACTATTTTCGACGCCGCCTTGCCTCCGCTCGATACCACCACGGCGACGCCGGCGCCGGTCGAATCGCTGCCCGCCGTTACCACGGGCGACGATCAGGAGTTGAACAAGCCCCTGCCCCCACTGGAAGGCTATAATGTCCAGCCGTTGCAGACGGCGGCCATGGCAACCGAAGGCCCGCAGCCGCAGGTAACCTATGCCACCGTCGTCGACGGCCTGAAGGAAATTGGCCTGCTTGACCGCTTCAAGTCCCTGAGCGCGCTCCAGACCGGCAAGGGCAAGGCGGTCAACAGCGCCATGGTGCGCGCCCGCGCCACCGAGGACGAGGCGCTGGTCCTGCGCCTGATAAAATCGGAGGGCTATTTCGACGGCACGGTCACCACCACCGTCATCGCGGTCAAGGACACGTCGGGCCAGGTCGTCGCCCATCTCACCGCCGTGCCGGGCCAGGCCTACGCCATCGGCGCCATCGCCATCGACGCCCAGCCGACGAAGCCGGACACCCTGATCCGCGACAACCTGCCGCTGCGCACCGGCGACCGGATCGTCGCCGACCAGGTGCTGGCGGCCGAGGCCAATGTCAGCCTGGTCCTGCCGCAACAGGGCTATCCGTTCGCCAAGGTGACCGGCCGCGACATCGCGCTCGACGACGTTACGCATGCCGGCGACTATACGCTCAAGGCCGATACCGGCGATCGCTCGGTCTTCGCCGGTTTTCGCCTGGACGGCGACGCCAAGCCGCCATTTTCCGCCGAACATGTCGGCGTGCTGACGCGCTTCGACAAGGGCGAGCTTTACGACAGCCGCAAGGTCGACGACCTGCAGCAGGCCTTGATCGCCACCAGCCTGTTCCGCAGCGTGGCCGTTGAACCCGTCGCGACCGGCGAACGGGATGCCGATGGCAATGCCTATGTCGACCTCGTCGTCCACGAACAGAAAGGGCCCGCGCGGACGCTGGCGGCGTCGGCCGGTTATTCCACCGGCGAAGGCCTGACCGCCGAAGGGACGTGGACCAACCGCAACATGTTCCCGCCCGAAGGTGCCCTCACCTACCGCGCTGCGCTGGGCACGCAGGAATCGGCGCTGGCCGTCACCTTCCGCCGCTCAAACGACAAGCACCGCGACCTTACACTGCAACTGGGCGCCGACATCGAGCGCAACACCTATGCCGCCTATGGCGCCACTACCGCCGGCGTTTCGGGCTCGATCTCGCGCGTCTCGACGCCGATCTGGCAGAAGCGCTGGACGTGGAGCTATGGCTTTGAGACAGTGGCGACGCGCGAAACCTCGACAGATCCGGTCACCGGCCTGCACGTCGACAAGACCTATTACATCGCCGATACGCCGGTGCAGATCGGCTACGACCGCTCGGACGACCTGCTCAACCCGGCCAAAGGCTTCAGGCTCAGCGGCCAGGTGACGCCGCAGCTTTCGGCGGGCAGCGGTTCGGCGTCGAATATCCGCACCGTCCTCGACGGCAGCTATTATTACCCGATCGGCGGCCGTATCGTCTTGGCCACGCGGGCGCGGATCGGCGTCCTGCTCGGCGGCAACCTGGCCGACATCGCGCCGTCGCGCCGGCTCTATGCCGGCGGCGGCGGTTCCGTGCGCGGCTATGCTTACCAAGGCCTGGGCCCGCTCGATGTCAACGGCGATCCCACGGGCGGGCGCAGCCTCATCGAAACCTCGTTCGAACTGCGTTACCGCTTCGGCAATTACGGCATCGTGCCGTTCATCGACATGGGCCAGGTCTATGACAAGACCTTCCCGACCTTCTCCGACCTGCGCGTCGGCATCGGCGTCGGCGCCCGGCTCTACACCAATTTCGGCCCAGTGCGCATCGACATCGCCTCGCCGGTCGACCGCCGCGCCACCGAGCCGCAGTTCGCGCTCTATGTCGGCATCGGGCAGGCCTTCTGATGCCGCCCCGAATACCGAAATTGCCGAAGCCGCGAGAGATTTGGCAACGGACGCGGGCCGTCGTGATGGCCGACCTGAAAAGCGTAAGCTGGCGCGCCGTGGCGCTCAATATCGCCGCCCTCGTCATCGGCGCCGCTGTCCTTTTGGGCCTGGCGCTGGTGGGCTTGAACACGCCGCCGGGCCGTCGCCTGTTGGTCCAGTTCGCTACCGGCATCAAGCTCAATTCCGGCCTGCAATTCCAGGTCGGCGAGATCGACGGTTCGCTGTACGGCGACATGACCCTGCACGACGTCAAGGTGCTGGACACCAAGGGCGCCTTTATCACCAGTCCGCTGGTCCATCTTAACTGGCGGCCGTTCGGTTATCTCGGCAAGCACGTCGATATCCGCGACCTCAGCAGCCCGCGCATCGACATCCTGCGCCAGCCGCAACTGAACCCGGAACAGAACCCGCCGAAAACACAGGGACCGCTCCTGCCCGACCTGAAGATCGACGTCAACCGCGTCCAGGTCGACACCATCGCCCTGCACGAGGGCGTCTTCGGCGATGCGCGTAACGCCATGCTGCAAGGATCGGCTCATATTGATCACGGCCGTGCCCAGATCGACGCCACCACGCTCAGCGACAAGGGCGACGCCATCGTGGCCAAACTCGATGCCGTACCGGATGATAACAGGCTCGACCTCGACGCTCAGCTCAAGGCGCCGCTGGGCGGCATCGTCGTCGACCTGCTGCACCTGAAAAAGCCGCTGGTCGCCACGGTTTCCGGCAAGGGCGCGTGGACGGACTGGAACGGCCGCGCCCAGGCCTTGCTCGACAAGGACAGCCTGCTCGACCTGGGCCTGAACGCGAAAAGCGGCACCTTTCACATCGCCGGCGATACCCGCCCCGACCTGCTGGTCGGAGGCTCGGACCTGCTGACGCCCGCCGTGCATGTCGATGCCACTGCCACGGCGAAAGATCGCAAGGTCGACCTGGTCGCCGCCCTCAGCTCCGAGGCGGCGCGCATCGACGGCAAGGGCCGCATCAACCTGGCCGACAACAGCTTCGACCACCTCGAAGCCCACGTTCGCCTGCTCGACCCATCGCGCCTGGGCAAGGGGTTCACGGCCGACGACCTGCACGCCGACCTGATGTTCGATGGCGCCTTCCAGGACTGGAAGGTCGACTACGACATCGCGGCCAAGCGCTTCGCCATCGGCGACATCCGGCTGGCCGGGCTGGCGGCCAACGGCAAGAGCCGGAGGGACGGCGACCGCATCATCGTGCCGCTCAGCGCCAGCCTTGACGCCATGACCGGCATCGACAGCCACGTCGATCCGTTGCTGAGCCATGTCAGGTTGAACGGCGACCTGGCCCTGGTGGGCATGGCGTTTTCGTCCGACAATCTGCGCCTCAAAACCGACCGCTTGCAGGCCAGCGGCACCGCCCAGGGCGATCTTGCCACCCTGAATGTGACTTCGAACGTCAAGGCGACGCTGAATGGTTACGCGGTCGAAGGCGTCGGCCTTGTGAATGTGGCCAGCACCGCCCAGATCGCCCGGCGCAACGGCCGCTTCACGCTGAGTGGCACCGCCACCGCCCAGACGACGAAGATCGACAGCGACGGCTTGAAATCGTTCCTTGGCGGCAACGCCAAGGCCAGCGCGACCTATGCCCTGGGCGCCGACGGCAGTTTCAGCCTGCACAAGGTCAGCGGCGCGGCGCCGGAGTTCCAGGTGCTGACCGGTGATGCCACTTTCGGGCCGAAAAATGCCGTGAAAGCCAATATCACGGCCAGATCAACCCAATACGGCCCACTGGAGGCCGTCCTGACCGGCACCTTTGATGCTCCCCAGGCCATGGTCAAGGCCGCCAGCCCCGGTCTCGGCGTCGGCATCAAGGACGTGGTCGCCGATATCGAAGGCACGGGTAGCGACTACGCCATCAAGGGAACGGGCGACAGCGACTACGGCCCGTTCTCGGCCGATACGCTGGTCCGCCTCGGCAAGGGGCCGCTGACCATCGACATCCAGAAGGCCGAATTTGCCGGCATCGGCGTCGCCGGCGAACTGGTCCAGACCGATGGCGGCCCCTTTGCCGGCCAGCTGGCCCTGGGCGGTTCGGGCCTCACCGGCACGGCGCAACTCACCAACGTCAACGGTGACCAGGGCGCGGCGGTCACCGCCACCGGCACCAATGTCAACCTGCCCGGCGATCTCGGCGTCCATGTCGGCCGGACGATCATCACCGCCAATGCGGTCATCCGCAAGGAACTGGAACTGACCGCCGACGTGCAAGCGGCCGACGCATCTTACGCCGGCGTCACGGTTTCGACCGGCCGCGCCAAGGTGCAACTGCACGGCCAAGCCGGCACCGTACAGGCGGTAGCGTCGGGCAGCAAGGACGTGCCGTTCAATGTGGCTGTCAACGGGACGATCGCGCCCGACCTTTTGACGGTCGCCGCCAAGGGCTCGGCCAACAGCATCGCCTTTGCACTCGATCATCCCGCTCGCATCAGCAAAAGTGGCGAGGACTGGGTGCTGGCGCCGGTCACCGTGGTCATGGACAGCGGCAAGATCGACCTGGCCGGGCGCTTCGGTGCGACAAAGCTGGTTCAGGCCCGGCTCGACGACGTCGACCTCAGCGTCGCCAACCTGTTCCGCAACGATCTCGGCATTTCCGGCAAGGCCAACGGACAGGTCGATTTCCGCCAGTCGGGCGACGGTTTCCCCACCGCCCATGCCGACGTGAAGATCGACGGCTTTTCGCGTGCCTCAGCGGCCGTGGTCTCGACGCCGGTCGATATCGCCATCGAGGCCGCGCTCGATCCATCGCTCGGCGCCTCGGCCAACTACGCCCACGCCATCGTCCGCCAGGGCGGCGCGGTCATCGGCCGGGTGCAGGCGGACCTGACGCCCGCGCAGGGCGGCGGATGGGTCGAGCAGATCCTCAATGCCGGCATGTCCGGCGGCGTGCGCTATAATGGCCCCGCCGGCGTGCCGTTCTCGCTGGCCGGCCAGGCGCGCCAGCAGCTTTCCGGCCCGATCGCCCTGGCCGCCGATTTTTCGGGCAAGCTCAACGCCCCGCAGCTCAACGGCCTCGTCCGCGCCGACGCCCTGACCTACGACAACGAAAACCTCGGCACGCGCATCACCAGCCTGGCGCTCAGCGGCCATTTCACCAACGACCGGCTGGAACTGACCAGCTTCTCCGGCGCCGCCGGCAATGGCACGGTCAAGGGAACGGGCTGGCTCAGCCTGGCCGCCAACCAGCATTTCCCGATGCAGGTCCATATCGACCTCGCTAATGCGCGGCTGGCGCGTTCCGACGCCATCGATTCGACAGTTTCGGGCACGCTCGACATCACCAACAATGACAAGGACGGCCCACTGATCGCCGGCGACCTGACCCTGCCGCAGTTGAAATATACCGTCACCCGCCAGGGCGCGGCCGAGGTCAACGTGCTGGATGGCGTCCATCACAAGGGCTACGACATCGTGCCGGCGACCGACAACGGCCTGACGCCGCCGTCCCTGTGGAAGCTCGACATCAAGGCCAGCGCCGCCAACCAGATTTTCGTATCGGGCATGGGGCTGGAGTCGGAATGGCGCATGAACATGCACCTGGTCGGCACCACGCAAAATCCCAAGGTGCTGGGCGAAATGCGCGCCATCCGCGGCACCTATGCCTTCGCCGGCCGCGACTTCACCATCACCGACGGCGTCATCACTTTCGACGGCGGCGCGCTGACCGATCCGCAGATCCAGTTGACCGCCGAAGCCAATGTTAACGACATCACCGGCCTGATCAAGGTTTCGGGCTCGGCCCAGCATCCCGATATCGCCTTCACCTCGACCCCCGCCCTGCCGCAGGACGAGGTGCTGTCGCGCATCCTGTTCGGCGAAAGCGTCGCCAACATTTCCGCGACCGAAGCACTGCAACTGGCGTCGGCGGTCAACGGCCTGTCGGGCGGCACGGACTATCTCAATCCGCTCGGCGCCCTGCGTTCGGCCACCGGCATCGATCGGCTGCGCGTCGTCGGCGCCGACGCCACCACCGGGCGGGGCACCTCGCTGGCCGCCGGCAAGTACCTGACCAACAACGTCTATGTCGAGATCGTCACCGACACCAAGGGCTTCACAGCCACCCAGATCGAGGTCGCCCTGTCGCGCGCCCTGTCGGTGCTGTCGCAAACCGGAGGCACCACCGGCACCAGTGTCAGCCTGAAATATTCCAGGGACTATTAGGCGCGGTAGATCAGCTTCAGCTTGTCGAGCGCGGCTTGCCTGGCATCGATATCGACGTTTCGTCGTCGATGCCCATGCCAAAGTTTTCGTTCGGCCCGGTTTCCTGGACCACGATGCCGTCGCGCCGCGCCAGCACCAGCAGCGAGCCATGCGACACGCCGTAATGAACGCCTTCCTGCGGAACCAGCCAGACGATCTGGCCGCGCACCGGAATGATACTGTCGTCCTTCCACAGGGCGCGCGAGCCATAGCCGGTGCAGCAGATGACGACGTGTTCCTTCAGGTGGGCGAAATCGGCCGGCGTCGCGAAATCGGCATGCTCGATATGGCCGCCGGCGGCGAAGAAATCGCTTTCGAGCTGGTGGCTGTAATCGGCGACGTTGAAGGTCATCTGCGGCCCCATACGTACATTCTCGGAGGCGAAGGGGTGCATGTCGTTGGGCACGTCGCTGTAGCGCGGCGACAGGTCGCGGATGCGGTCCTGCAGGTAGAGGAAGCCGGGGTCTTCCTCGGGCGCGGCGTTTGGATCCGGTGCTTGAGGAGGATCGTGCATGACATAGTTGTCGAGCCAGTCAACCGGGTTGCCGGGCACGCTGACATAGGACTGGTGCATGGCAAGGGCGGTGCGCGCCATGCGCTCCCAGAAGGCCGGAAAGCCATCGGTCACGGCCGCCGCCTTGGCGATGCGCGAGTCGGGCGTCCAGCTGCCGGTGGCGCGGGCCGACCGGACGAACGGAAAGCGCTCGCGGGCATAGATGGTCACGTCGGCACCGGCCCTTTGCGCCGTGATGGCAGCGGTCAGGCCGAGCGCGCCGGCGCCGATGACCGCGATTTGCCTGGGCGACGACGCCATGGCCAGCGACACGGCTTCGGCGGCCGAACCCCAAGACAGCGACCAGCCGCTGCCGCCGTGGCCGTAATTGTGCACCACCGTTTTGCGCCCGACCGTTTCGGTCTCGATGCGCGGACCGGCTTCGCGGAAAGGCCGGGTGCACACCGTGGTGCGGAAGACCTCGGGCGGGTCGACGCGAATGCGCACCAAGGGCGACGGCGGCACGGCAGCCTTGCCCGCGCCCGCCATGGCCAGGCCGGCCGCGGCCAGGCCACCGCGCAGGAGGAGGCGTCTGTCCATGGTCTCAGCCGTCCGTCTGTTCGGCGGTGGTAATGCCGACAGGCTTGGCCAGTTGTTCGCCTTTCCAGCCGCCGACGGGCGTGTGCGCGTCGATCTTGCCGTGCAGGATATTGCGCACGACGTCCATGCCGGAAACGACATGGCCGAAGACGGCATAGCCCTGGTTGTCGCCCTTCGGATCGTGGCCGGCGTCGAGATAGCTGAGGTCGCCGACCACGATGATGAAGTCGCCGGTGGCCGTGCCGACATCGTAACGTGACATCGAAATGGCGCCGTTGGTGTGCGACAGGCCGGTCTGTTTCGTCGATTCGTGGGCGATCGGCGGAAAGGTGGCGCCGACCGGGCTGGTCTGGATGAAGCCGGCCGACGGGCCCGATTTCGAGGCGCGCCAGAAATGCGCGCCGTCATACTTATGGGCCTCGACATAGTGCAGGAAATTGGCGACCGTGATCGGCGCCTTCCTGGCTTCCAGTTCCAGGACAATATCGCCCTTGTCGGTATGAAGAGTGACATGGACGAGATCGGGCAAGGGCGGGGGCACCGGCGCAGGTTTCGGCTTCGCCGCCGGCGCGGGCGTATCATCGTCGTCGCTGGCGACCGGTGCGGGCTGGGGCTTGTCGCAGCCAGCCAGGGTCCCGGTCAGCGTGGCGGCGATGAAGGCCAGTCCGGTCTTGAGAAAAAGTCGTCGCATCGTCATCTCGCGGCTATACGGGTCCGGAGACGACTATTCTCACTTCCGGCGGCTTTGGCAAGACCGTTCGAGATGTCAGGCCAGCCGTTCGAGGAACGCATCGATGGCCGCGACGGCCAAGGGCTCATCCAGCATCGGCGCATGGCCGACTCCGGGAACGGTGACCGCGGTCAGGCCGGGATGACGCGCCAGCATCTGCGCCACCGTATCGGGCGCCAGAAGGTCCGACAGTTCGCCGCGCAAGGACAGGGCAGGGATATCCGATGCCTTGTCCCACAGCGGCCACAGGTCGACCGGCGGCGCCGGCGGGTCCTTGGGCGCGAAGGCCAGGGCGATGTCCGGATCGTAGGACGAAACCGGCCCGCCGTCCGGGCCTTCGTGATAAAGGCGCGTGGCGAAGGCCATCCAGTCATTGTCGTCGTAATGCGGAAAAGCGACTTCGTTGATGGCGCGTACGGCTGCGGCGGCATCGTCCCAGGTTGCGACGGGTGTGGCCTTGCCGGTATAGCTGGCGATGCGCGCCAGCCCCTTCGGATCGAGTTCGGGGCCGACATCGTTGAGCGCCATGGCGATGACCATCTGCGGCGCCAGCGCAGCCATGATCATGGCCATGAGACCGCCCATGGAGGTGCCGACCAGCACCGCCCGCGTGATGCCGAGTTCACCCAGCAGCCTGAACATGTCCTGCACATAGACCGGCGGCATGTAGTTGGCGGGTTCGCTGTCCCAGTCCGAACGGCCGCGCCCGCGCACGTCGGGGACGATGACGCGGTAGCGAGGCGACAGATGTTCGGCCAAGGCCTCGAAATCGGCGCTGTTGCGTGTCAACCCGTGCATGCACAGCACCGGCAGGCCATCGCCGCCGTAATCGCGGGCATAGAGGGTCAGGCGGCCGTCGGCGCTGGGGTGGAAGATGTCCGAATATCCGCTCATGGGGCCTCCCGGGAACGATCCCGGTTTACGCCATCGCGCGGCCTTTGCAAGCGTCCCGGCTACTGCCCGGCATAGTCCTGAACATTGGACGGGATAATCAGTTCGTACGGCACCCAGTCGTAAAGCTGGGCGTATTGCCTGGCCGAGAACTTCTTGGCGTCGGCCAGGGCCTGGGCGCCTTGCGCATTGGCGTTCTGCAGCAGGGACAGGGTCAGGTAGCCCGACTTGATCGCCGCCAGGGCATCGGCCGTGCCGTCAACGCCGGCGACCGCGATCTTGCCGGGCGGGATATGATGCTTTTGCAGCGAGGCGATGGCGCCCAGCGCCATTTCGTCGTTGTTGGCGATGATGGCGTTGATCGGCTGGCCGGCATCCAGCCAGCCGTCAACCAGCCGTTCAGCCTCGGATCGCTTCCAGTTTCCGGTTTCCTCGGCCAGCAGCTTGATGCCGGGCTTTGTCGCCAGGATTTCCTTGACGCCCTGCGTGCGTTCTATCGCCGCGGGGTGGCCGTTTTCACCGCGCAGGATGACGATGTTGCCGGCATTGCCGATCTTGTCGGCGATCAACCGCATCTGCAGGCGCCCGGCGACCAGGTCGTTGGACGACACGATGGCGACATCATTGTCGAAGCGCTCCTGCGACGGCCGCCGGTTGACATAGACCAGCGGCGTGTGGCTGGCCGCCGTCGCCTGGGCAATGGCGGTGGAACTGGCTTCGTCCACCGGCAGGGCGATGACGACATCGGGCTTTTGCGCCAGCGCCGTCTTCGCCTGGCCGACCTGGGTCGCCGAATCGTTGCCGGCATAGACGACGCTGATATCGACGTCGGGATCGCGGGCGGCCTCGGCCATGATCGAATCGTGCAGGATGTTGACGAACTTGTCGTCGTCGCGGTTCATCAGGAAGACGATCTTCGTCCTGGCCAGGGCCGGCGACGCCGCCAGCAGGGCCACCAAGCCGATCAGCAGAGTTTTTTTCATTCTTCCCTCCCTCTTACGCCGCACGCACGCGGTCGAGGAACTTCTGCACTTCGCCCTTCAGCATGTCGGACTGCTGGGTCAGGGCGCGCGCCGCCGACAACACCTGGACGGCGCCGGCGCTCGATTCCTGGGCGGCCTGGGTGACGCCGTTGATGTTGTTGGTGACCTCGGCGGTCGTCTGCGACACCTCATGGATGTTGCGGGCGATCTCGGCCGTGGTCTGTTCCTGCTGGCTGACCGCCTCGGCGATAGCCATGGCGATGTCGCTGACCTCGGCGATCGTGCTCTCGATTCCCGAGATTTCGCCGACCGCCTGCTGGGTCGAGGTCTGCATCTTGGCGATGGAAACGCCAATGGTGGTGGTCGACTTGCCGGTCTGGTTGGCCAGGCCCTTGACCTCGCTGGCGACGACGGCAAAGCCCTTGCCGGCCTCGCCGGCGCGGGCGGCCTCGATGGTGGCGTTGAGCGCCAGCAGGTTGGTCTTCTGCGCGATATCGGTGATCATGGCCACCACCGACTCGACCTGGGCGGCGTCACCCGACAGGGCGTCCATGCTGGTGCGGGTACGCACCGCCTGTTGCACCGCCTGGCCGGTGATGCCCGACGAACGGGCCACCTCGGCACCGACACCGCGCGCCGAAGCGGCCAGTTCCTCGATAGCCGCCGCCACGCTGCGCACATTATCCGCTGCCATGCGCGCGCCGGCTTCGACCGCCGATGACTGCACGCTGGTCTCTTCCGCCGCCGCCGACAGGGTCTGGGCCGAGGACTGCAGTTCCACCGCCGCGCGCGACACGGCCGTGACAATGTCACCGACGGCGTGTTCAAAGTCGTTGGCCAGTTGCACGACCTCCACCTTCCGCTTCTTCTGCATGTCGTCTTCGAGCGCCGCCTGGGCGTTGCGCAACTGCTCGCCTTCGATCAGCTTTTCCTTGAACACCTTGAGCGCGCCGGCCATGCCGCCGATCTCGTCCTTGCGATGGACGTCGGGCACCTGCACGTCGATGTCATGGGCGGCCAGGCGCAGCATGACCTGGGTCATGCGGGCGATCGGGCCTGAAATGCTCATGGTCAGCATCAGGCCGGCCAGCACGCAGAATACGGCCAGCGAACCAAGCGCGATGATGATCCACATCCGCGCCGCGGCATTGACCTTGGCGGCTTCAGCGGTGGCGGCGGTGGCCTCGCCCTCGCGATAGATCTGCACCTGGCGGACAGCGGCGAAGAAGGTGACGCGTTCGTGGCTAAGGTCGTTCATCAGCACGTCGCCGGCCTGGTCGGTCAATCCGGCGCGGTCGAGGTCGCTGACCTCTTCCTGCACCGCCAGGAAATGCTGCCATGCCTTGCGTAAGTTTCCGGCCAGCTGGGCTTCCTGGTCGCCAACGACCATCTTGTTGTAATCGCTCCATGACTTGGAAAAGTCGTTGCGCGCCGTCTCGGCCTCGGCGGCATATTGGGTGCGCGTCTCGGGCGTGGTGGCGTAGTGCTGCAGGAAGGACAGGACGCTCAGCGACTGGCTGGTGCGCGCCAGGTCACCCAGGGTCGAGACCGCGGTGATCTCGCGCGACAGGCGCGACGAGAAGGCCGACACCTCGTTGAGCTTCATGATCGAAAACGCGCCGGTCGCCACCGACAGAACCATCAGGATTGCGAACGCCATCGCAATCTTGCCGCGTATGGAATAGGCGAGCTTGCCGAACATCCGTGATTATCTCCCGAACACGTCCAAAACTGGATTCTGTTTTTTGTTTGCCGGGAGAATAGAGAACGAAATTATAATTTTGCATTAACCATAGGTCTGACCACAGCCGTAAAATGGCCGGGCATTCGCATGCCCGGCCATCGGTTTTGGCAAGACGCCGTTCCGGGTGAAAAAGTGACAGCTACTTTTTCTGAACGGCTTTGGCATCATCCCTTCACGCACACGACCTGACGCAGGGTGTGGACGATCTCGACGTGGTCGGCCTGGGCCTTCATCACCGCGTCGATGTCCTTGTAGGCCGCAGGCGTTTCGTCGATGACCTCGGCGTCCTTGCGGCATTCCACCCCCGCCGTGGCGGCGATATGGTCCTCCACCGTGAAACGACGCTTCGCTTCGTTGCGCGACATCGCCCGCCCTGCGCCGTGCGAACACGAGCACAGGGCTTCGGCCGCAGCCTGGCCGTCGATCCCGCGCACGATGAACGACTTGGAGCCCATCGAACCCGGGATGATGCCAAGCGTCTCCGGCGTGATCCGCACCGCGCCCTTGCGAGTGACCAGCACGTCCGAGCCGAAGTGCCGTTCGTGCGCCACGTAATTGTGGTGGCAGTTCACAGCCTCGCAGTCGCAGGTGAAGCGCTTCGGCACGGAGACCGAGAGCGCTTCAAGCGCCGCCGTCATCATCAGTTCGCGATTGGCGCGGGCAAAGCGCTGCGCCCACGACACCGCGCCCATATAATCGCCGAACAGGTCGGAACCTTCGGGCAGGTAGGCCAGGTCCTCGTCGGGCAGGTTGATGAACCAGCGCTTCATCTCGTGCTTGGCGCGCTCGATGAAGTAGGAGCCGATCTTGTTGCCGATGCCGCGCGAACCCGAGTGCAGCATGATCCACACGCGGCCGTCCTCATCGAGGCAGATCTCGACGAAGTGATTGCCGGTCCCGAGCGTGCCGAGATGATTCGACGCCCGCGATGCCGCCTGGCTGATCTTCGGGTGCTTGTCGACGATCTTTTGCAGTTCGCTGGACAGGCCCTTGAAGACTTCCGTTTTCGCCTCCGGAGTCTCGCCCCAGGCTCCGCGATCGTTGGCGCCGCCGTTGTCGGTCCGGCCGTGCGGGATGCGCGCCTCGATCTCGGTCCGCAGACCCGCCAGGTTATCGGGCAGGTCTGAGGCCGTGAGCGTGGTCCGGATCGCCATCATGCCGCAGCCGAGGTCAACACCGACCGCTGCCGGGATGATCGCACCCTTGGTCGGGATCACCGAACCGATGGTGGCGCCCATGCCCCAGTGGACGTCCGGCATGATGGCGACGTGCTTGTGGATGAAGGGCATGCTCGCGATGTTGTCGAGCTGCCTGCGCGCGCTGTCCTCGACCGCGACACCGTCGATCCACGCCTTGATAAGCCCTCCACGGGCACCTTCGAAAACTTGCATTGTCCTTCGTCCTTTCTATGGGTTTTGATGAAGTCTGGAAAAGAAAAACCCTTCCGAGCGGGGCTCGAAAGGGCTGTGCGAACATCATGGATTTTCAATGATCCTATGAGGTTATGACACAGCCGTGTCGATCCTGATGGCGCATGGGCTCGCTGCCGGAGACCTTCAGGGTCTGCGGCTGGCTGGCTTTGAAAAGGGTGCGCGTGGTCAACATGGGCGCGGCTTATGACCGCGCCCATGGCGGCGGTCAAGACGGCCTTTACATATCGTGATGATGTGTCGCCATCCAGCCACAGATCGGCGTTTTGCCCGACGCCTGGGGACAGGAGGGACTTTCCGAGGAAGTCGGAGCGGAAAGTCCCTCCCCTTCGCGGCGCGTGCCGGAGACACGCCTCCGCAAATCAATCGTGACGCAGCGCCTTGCCGGGCTCGGTCGAAGCCGAGGCCATGGCGAGGCCACCGACGGTGACCAGGGCGATGGCAACGGCGAAAGCCGTAGCCGCGGCGAAATACAGCGGCGAAATGGCCACAGCGTCGTCGAACTGGCTCAGCCACTGTTTCAGGCCATACCAGGCGATCGGCCACGCCAGCAGGTTGGCGATGACGACGGGTCGCAGGAACTGGCCGACCAGCAGGCCGGTGACATTGCCGGACGACGCGCCCAGCACCTTGCGCAGGCCGATTTCACGCGAGCGCCTGGAGGTATTGAAGGCCGCCATGCCATAGAGGCCGATACAACCGATCAGGGCCGCCACGCCGGCGCCGACGCTGAACAGGTTGGAGCGGTTGCGGTCGGGCTTGTAGTATTCGTCGATATTGTCGACCGCCGACACCGCCTTGAAAGGCACGTCCGGCGCGATGGTGCGCCATGCCGCCAACATGCGGTCGCGCATCGCCTGGTCGGAGACACCGGAATAGCGCAGGCCGGTGATGGCGTGGTCGTAGGGCGTCAGGTCGAAGACGTAGAAGGTCGGCGGCACCTTGTCCTTGGGCGAGCGGAAGCGGATGTTGGCGACCACGCCGATGACGCGCAGGGTACGGTCAGGGTCGCCGTCCTCGTCAAGCAACTGGCCGACGGCGTCCTGGGGCGACTTGAAACCCAGGGTCGAGACGGCGGCTTCGTTGAGCACCACGCTGGCAATGGCGCGGTCGGGCTGCTGGAAGGACTGGTCGCCTTTCCAGGTGATGGCGACGTCCTCGCCGCGCGCCCGGTCGAACAGCCGGCCGGCGATGGTACGCGCTCCGTAGGTGCTGAAATAGTCGGGTCCGACGATGATCCAGTTCAGGCTCGGCTTGTGGCCGACGAAGCCGGCGCGCGAAATCGAGGTGCCGTTGGACAGGGAGCTGTCGCCCGGCGCGCTGTAGGAGACGGTCAGATCCGTCACGCCCGGAAGGGCGCGGAAGGCCGACCAGATGGCGTCGCGCTGGCCGTTGCTGAGGGCCGCGTCGTAGGTCGAAGACGTGATCATCAAGCCGTCGCGATGAAAACCCAGGTCCGACGTCTTCATGTGCTGGAGCTGGGCGAAGAAGCCCATGACCATGATGAAGAAGGCGACGACGACGGTGAACTGCAGCACCACGAGGCCTTCGCGGGTACGGATGGCCCAGCGTCCACCGGCGGGGGTGCGCGACGACGCCAGCACCTGGGCCGGGCGGAAACCGGCCAGTACGAAGGCGGGGTAAAGTCCGGCCAGCAAACCGACCAGCAGGATGAAGCCGCCGGCCAGGGCCAGGGGCACGGCTTCGCCGGCATAGTCGAGCTTGAGATGCAGGGCGCCGAAGCTGTTGATCAGCGGCAGGCCGACCTCGACCAAGCTTAAGCCGATCAGCATGGCCAGCAGGGTGACCAGCACGGCTTCGCACAGGAACTGCGCGCGCAGGTCGCCCTGGGTTGCCCCCAGAGTCTTGCGCACGGCCACTTCCTTGGCGCGCATGCCGGCACGCGCCGTGGCCAGGTTGATATAGTTGATGGCGGCGATCAGGAAGGCCAGCACGCCGACCAGACCCAGGGCGTAAATCGAGTTGCGCGCCTTGTCGTCGGCCAGGTGGATGCCGGTCAGGGGATCGGCCGACAGGCGGAACACCGTGTCGGGTTTGTCCGTGCCGAACTGGTTGGCGGCGTGGCGATTGGAGAAATCGCGGAAACCGGCATTGAGGCGCGCCACTTCGGCCGGATTGTCAATGCGCAGCACGGTTTGCAGGCGTTGCGAGCCATAATGCTTCCAGTTGCCGACGGTGTCGGTATAGGCCGGGGTCAACAGGCGGACAAAGTCGAACTGCAGGTCGGTATTGTCCGGCAGGGTCTTGGCGACCGCCGAAACGCGGTAATCGGCCGTACCCTGGTCGTCGGTCAGGTTCAGGGTTTTGCCGATGACCGATTGCGGGCGCACGCCCGGAAAATACTTGGCGGCCATGGCTTCGGTCAGGATGACATCGCCCGGCGTCCCCAGTGCGGTGTCGCGGCTGCCCGCCACCAGGGGCAGGTCAAACACCTTGAAAAAATCCGTGTCGACCAGCGCGATCGATTCACGGCTGGCCTGGGCGCCCTGGTGGACGGTCAGGTCGTGATTCAGGATGCGCGTACCTATGACGCCGGGATCGTCGACACGCAGGTCGTCGAACAGGCTGCCGTTGGTCGCCGCGCCTGGCTTGGTGTCCTGGCTGCCGGGGAATATCCACGCCGTCTCGACCTCGTAGAGGCTTTGGTAGTGCGGCAACCATTTTTCGTAGGTGGTCTCAAAGCGCACGAACAGGGCCAGCGTGATGAACACGGCAATGCCGAGGCTGAGGCCCAGCAGGTTGAGCAGGGCATAGAGCGGGTGGCGCGTAAACGAGCGAAAGAAAGCGGTGAAGGTGCTTTTCAACATCAGGATGGCTTTCTATCAAAGGACCTGGGCCACGGAAGCGACCAACTGGCCGTCGAGGATATCGACCTGGCGCGTGGCCTGGTCGGCGTGCGACTGCGAGTGGGTCACCATGATGATGGTGGCGCCGGACGCATTGAGGCTTTTCAGGATCTGCATGACCTGGGCGCCGTTTTCGGTATCGAGGTTGCCGGTCGGTTCGTCGGCCAGGATCAGGTCGGGTTGGCCGACGATGGCGCGGGCGATGGCGGCGCGCTGCTGCTGGCCGCCGGACAACTGATGCGGAAAGTGACGGGCGCGATGGGCGATGCCGACGCGATCCATGGCGCTTTCGATGGCCTGGCGGCGCGAGCCCTTGCGGTTCTTGCGATAGAGCAGGCCCAGTTCGACGTTTTCGTAGATAGTCAGGTCGTCGACCAGGTTGAAGCTCTGGAAGATGAAGCCGAGGTGGGCGGCGCGATGTTGCGCCAGCGCCTTTTCCGGCATCCTGGCCAGGTCGGCGCCATCGAAGAGATAGGCGCCCTGCGTCGGCCGGTCGATGGTGCCGAGGATATTGAGCAGGGTCGACTTGCCGCAGCCCGACGGTCCCATGATGGCGACAAATTCGCCCTTGCGGATGTGCAGCGAGATGTTGTGCAGCGCGGTCGTCTCGACCTCGTCGGAGCGATAAAGGCGGGTGATGTTCTGCAGTTCGATGAGATGGCTCATGGTTGGGTGCTCTTGCTAAGGCGGAGATGTTGCGCTTTGACGTAATTGGACGTGCCGCCGGTGATGACGTGCTCGCCGGGTTTGAGGCCGCCGAGGATTTCGGCGTATTCGGGATTGCGCCGGCCCACGGTCACGGCGCGGCGATCAGCCTTGGTGCCGTTGGCGTTGAGGACGAAGATCGAGGTGCCGTTGCTGTCGCTGAGCCAACTGCCGGCGGGGACGAGAGTCGCTTCCTGGGTAGCGCCCAGCGACAGGCGGACATCGAAGCTTTCGCCGCGCTTGAGGTCGGACGGCATCTGGTCGAATTCCAGCTCGACCGCGACATGGCCGTTGCTGACCTGCGGGAAGACCTTGCTGATATGGACCGGCATGTCCTTGCCGTGGACATTGGCGGTGGCGGCCAGGCCGGGCGACAAGCGGGCGAGGTAATATTCGTCGACGTCGGCGCGCAGCTTCCAGGTGCCTTCGGAATCGACCTCGGCGATGGGATCGCCCTGCTTGACGGCCTGGCCGGGCTTGAGGTCGAAATCGGTCAGCCGGCCGGCGGCGGGCGCGGTCAGGTTGAGGGCGCTCAGGCCGGCGCGCACCTCGTCGAGGCTGCGGCGCAGGTCGCCGGCCGATGCCCTGATCTGGCCGGCCTGGCTGTCATAGAACTGGGTTTCCTGCGGCTGGGCGGCCTTGAGCGCATCGAGGCGCTGCTGCTGATAGGCGACTTCGTCGGCGTAGGGCTTGACGTTGGCGTCGTTAAGGATGCCCTGGTCGCGCAGCACCTGGCGCTTCGACAGCTCTTCCTGGGCCTTGTGCAGGGCATAGGCGACGTCGGCCATGGTCTGGTCGCGCGTTTCCCGGGCGCTCTGCAGGGCCATCAACTGGCTGTTGGTATCACTAAGACGGCCGGAGATGTCGGCCTGCTGCGAGGTTACCTGCAAGGTCAGGTCGGGATTGCCGAGTTGCGCCAAGACCTGGCCCGGCGCCACCATCTCGCCGTCCTGGGCCGAAACGGACAGCACACGTCCGTTGGTTTCGGCGGTGATGTAGGTGACGTCGAGCGGCGCCACGGCGGCGCGCAGGGCGACATAATCTTGGTAGGGCGCGCGCACCACGTCGCCGGTATCGAGCGAATTAGCGTCGACCGTGACCGTATTGGCGGCGGGCAGCGACAGGCAGACAGCGACGATCACGGCGCAGACGCCTGCAGCCATGGCGATCTGGAACGGCCGGCGGCGATACCAGGGTTTGGCGATTTTGCGGTCGGTGCCGCCGGAGTGGAGAGGTGTATCGGGCATGATAAGAAGCTAACACAGCTTCCACAATAGACATAAATATCTCATTTTATTTGACTTTCCGTCATTTTTTCTGTTAAACGGTCTGGCTGATTCCGCGCAAACTGTCCGATTCCGAACATGTCCGATCTTCCTTCCGAACCGGCCGTTACGGCGCTGTTCCTTGATGACGACGCCGATATCCTCAGCGCCGCCGAGCTGGTCCTGGCGCGACACGGCATGCGCCTGCTCAAGGCGCAAACGCCGGACGAGGCGCGTACGGCGCTCGATGCCGAACCCGTCGACATCCTGTTGCTCGACCTCAATTACCGCCGAGGCGATACCTCGGGCGAAGCCGGCCTGGCCTTCCTGAAGGAGCGGCTGGCCGTCACCCCGGCCCTGCCCGTGGTTGTCGTCACCGGGCATTCGGGCATGCAGATCGCCATCACCGCCATGCGCATGGGCGCGCTCGATTTCGTCGTCAAGCCGTGGAACAATGACCGCTTCATCGCCAGTATCAAGGCGGCGCTTGCGGCGCCGCGCATCGTTTCCCAGCCGTTGCCGCCGCAAGACCTCAACCTGGAACGTTCCGAGCGCGAACTGATCCGGGCAGCGCTGGAACGGCACCAGTTCAACATTTCGCAGGCCGCCAAGGACCTGGGCATCACGCGCGCGGCGCTGTACCGGCGGATGGAAAAGCATGGACTTTAAGAGGGTCATATTGCCCTTGCTGGGCCAGATCGGCGTTTTCGTGCTGGGGGCGTGCGGCTGGCTGGCCCTGACGCATGGCCTCTATGCCAGTGCTTTGTTGTGCGGGCTGGGGGCGATCCTGCTGGCGTCGACCGGGCTGACCACCCTGGCCTTTTCGTTCAGCCGCGACTGGCTGCGCCGCAATGCGCCGGCGGGCACCATTTTCACATCGGAACTGAGCCGGCGACGGTTGCAAGTCTTGCTCGACCAGGCCCCCTCGCCTTTGTTGTTGCAGCCGGACAATGGCCAGTTGATCGCAGTCAATCGCGCCGCACGGCAGCTTTTCGATGTGTCCTATGCCCTGCCGGTGGCGGCGCGCAAAGCGTTATTGGGCGACGGCGTCGAGGCGGCGGGACTGGCCAGGCTCGGCAACCAGATCAAGTGGAAGGGCCAGACCTTCGCCGTCCATCACGCCGAAACGCAGGAAGACGAGCGCATGTCGCACCTGGCGGTGTTGACCGACATTTCCGCCGATGTGCGGGCCGCCGAGGCGTCGGCGCTACGCGACCTGCTGAAAGTATTGAACCACGAACTGATGAACGCGCTGACGCCGGTGGCGTCGATGAGCAAGAGCGCGCTCGACCTGCTGGGCGACAACACGCCGGAGTCGCGCGCCCAGGCGGCGCGGGCGCTGGAGCGTGTGGTGGCACGGACGGAGGGCCTGACCGGCTTCATCAACGCCTATCGCGCCCTGACGCGCCTGCCGCCGCCGAGCCTGCGCCCGGTGGGGCTGCGGCTGTGGCTGGAGGTGCTGAGCGAAAGCTTCGCGGCGCAGTGGGGCGACAAGGGCGTGGGGTTCGAGGCCGATTGCGACTGCGGCGATATGGCCGTGCGCATGGACGAGGACCAGATGTGGCTGGGAGTGGCCAACCTGCTCAACAACGGCGCGCAGGCGGCTCTGGAACGGCCCGAGCCGAGGGTGCGAATACATATCCGTAAGGACGGCGAGTTCGTGATCTTCGAGGCGGAGGATTCCGGGGCCGGCATTCCCGAAGCACAGGCCGATCAGGTGTTCATGCCGTTCTATTCGACCAAGGCGACCGGCACCGGGGTGGGCTTGTCCCTGGCGCGCCAGATCGTGCACAGCCATGGCAGCGCATTGCGATTGCTGCCGGCGGCGCCGGGCGATGTGACGCGACTGGGGGGAGCGAGGTTTGAGTTCCGGTTGAGGGCTAGCGCTGTCGAGTAGCGGGGCGTGGGGTCCGCGACCCCACATCTTTCTTCTTTCTTTTTCCGTCTCGGCCCGAAGGGCCGGAGCGGAAAAAGAAAAAGGGAAGGCTTGGGGCCTCAGGCCCCAACCCCGTAACACGACGGTGCTAGATCACACCGGCCTTCACCTGCTTCACCGCATAATCCGCCGCCCGCGCCGTCAGCGCCATGAAGGTCAGCGACGGGTTGACGCACGACGTCGACGCCATCTGCGAACCATCCGTCACGAACAGGTTCGACGCCGCGTGCGCCTGGCTCCACTTGTTCAGAACGGCCTCGTTCGGATCGTTGCCCATGCGCGCGCCGCCCATCTCATGGATAGCGTCGCCCGGCACGTGATCGTCCTCGTGCACCGTGACGTTCTGCACGCCCGCCGCTTCCAGCATGCGCTTGGCCTCGCTCATGGCGTCGGTCATCATATGATATTCGTTCTCGCGGAACGTGACGTCGAACGTCAGCAGCGGCACCCCGAAGCGATCGACCTTGCTTGGGTGCAAGGTCACCTTATTGTCGCGATAGGGCAGGCATTCACCGAAGGCCGTCACGCCGAACCACCACGGCGCGTACTGGCGCATGCCGTTTTTCATGTCGGCGCCGAAGCCGCCCGGATCGGCCGGTCCCCTGCCCGCTCCGCCCTGGAAGCCATAGCCGCGCACGAAGTTGACCTGCTCCTCGCCGGGGCGATCCAGGTTGCGATAGCGCGGGATATAGACGCCGCTGGGCCGGCGGCCATATTCGATCTTGTCCATGAAACCCGGGACTGTGCCGCTGGCGCCGGCGCGGAAGATATGGTCCATGACGTAGCGGCCCAGCACGCCGCTGGTATTGGCAAACGAATCGTCCCGGCCCTCGGCCCGCGAATTGAGCAGGATCTGGTTCGAGGCAAAGCACGAGGCGCACAGGAAGACGATGCGCGAACGATAGGTGGTGGCCGCCTTGGTGTTGGCGTCGATGACGCGCACGCCGGTGACCTTCTTGCCCGCCTCGTCATATTCCAGGCTGGTGACCACCGCGTCCGAAATCAGGGTCAGGTTGTTGGTGGCCCGCGCCGCCGGCAGGGTCGAGGCCTGGGTCGAGAAGTAGGCGCCGAACGAACAGCCGCGCGCGCACTGGTTGCGATGGTGGCATTTCAGCCGATTCTGCTCCGGCTTGTCCTCGGTCATGTTGGCGCAGCGCGTATGAATCATCTTGCGCCCGGGCATCTTGCTTTCGAGATTACCCTTCAGCCATTCCTCGGCCACGTTCATCGGATGCGGCGGCTGGAAATGGCCGTCGGGCAGTTCCTCAAGGCCCTCGTTCTGGCCGGCAATGCCTGCCCAGGTCTCGACATAGTCGTACCACGGCGCAAGGTCGTCATAACGGATCGGCCAGTCGTTGCCATGGCCGTCCTTGGCGTTGGCTTCGAAATCCCACTTGTTCCAGCGCAAGGAGACGCGGCCCCACAGGATCGACTTGCCGCCGACGATACCCGGCCGCACCCAGCGCACCGGCTTGGAACCATCGACATCGATCGGGTTAAGCCGGTCATTGTTGAAATGGTGGTTCAATGAGGCCTGGTCGGCGCCGCCGTATTTCGACATGAAGAAGTCGCTGGCCACCAGTTCACGCGGCAGCGATCCGCCGCGCCACGGCATTTCCCAGGCGCCCTTGCCTTCGGTGGCATAGTCACCGTGTTCGACCATCCTGCCGCGGTCGAGCATCAGGACCTTCAGGCCTTTTTCCGTCAGTTCCTTGGCCGCCCAGCCGCCGGAAATACCGGAGCCGATGACGATGGCGTCGAATTGCGTGCTGTCCGTCATGTCCGCCCCCTTAACCGTTGAATACGCGGTTGACTTTGGCATAGTCGTAGGCGCCGTCATAATCGCCCGGCACCGGCAGGTAGACACGCTCGACCGTCTCGCCGATTTCGGACGAGTAGTAGCCACTGAGGATCAGTTGCCGCGACTGGCTGAAGAAGTCACCGGCACCGGACACCTTGCCGTTCATCAGGCTGGTGATGGCCGCATCCTGGTCGGCGGCCTTCAGCTTGGCGAAAGGCTTTTTATACGTCTGCTGGCTGTAGGCATCCACGGCCGTGATGCCGGCGATGAAGGCCGTGCGCTCGTCGGCGTTGAACCAGTCGCCCACCATCATCTCGATGAAGCCCGGTACGCCGGCTTCGATGGCGCCCGGCGTGTCGGTCTTCGGCACGATGCGTTCGCTATAGGCCGAAAGGAATACCATCTGAGCTGGCGTAAACGGATGATTGACCGCGGTGAAACCGGGCTGGGCGCCCGCAGTGGCGGCACGCGCCAGGGCCGGCGACAACCCCGGACCGAACATGGCGGTCAGGCCCGCCAGACTGAAAACACCCAGCGCGTCGCGACGGCTGAGACCGTGAGGAGGCATGTCGCCTGGCATTGTCGTTTCCACCTGTGTTTTATGGTTTATGGCGGCATAGGACCACGAATTGTAAACGAATACAATATGGCCGCATAAGGTTTTCCATTGGTCAGACCATTTTGCACTAATGATCTGATCTCGCGCGATGGACAAGGCGAAAAAGCCGTGTTAGCGGTAACTCAGGCCGCATAGACGGCCCCCACATGGAGGATATCGATGCCGCGTTTTCTCTCCCTCGCCCTGCTTCTCACCGCGGTTTCCGCGCTGCCAGCCATGGCCGCCACACCGCCGGCCTGCGCCGACAAGCCATGCGCCTTCATGAATACGAAGCTGTCGCCCGAGATTCGCGCCAAGGACCTGGTCGCGCACATGACGCTCGACGAAAAGGCAGCGCAGATGGGTGATAATGCGCCGGCCATTCCGCGCCTCGGCCTGCTGCGCTACGCCTGGTGGAACGAGGTGCTGCATGGGGTGGCCCGCGCCGGCCACACCACCGTCTATCCTCAGGCCATCGGCATGGCCGCCAGTTGGGACACCGCCCTGATGGGCGATATCGGCGACGCCATCGCCGACGAAGGCCGCGCCAACCACAATGCCGCCCTGGCCCGCGATCCCACCGGCACCGACCGCTATTACGGCGTCAATTACTGGTCGCCCAATATCAACATCTTCCGCGACCCGCGTTGGGGGCGCGGCCAGGAAACCTACGGCGAGGACCCGTACCTGACGGGCCACATGGCGGCGGCCTTCGTTCATGGCATCCAGGGCGACGACACGCTTTATTACAAGGGCGTGGCGACGCCGAAGCACTTCGTTGTCCATTCCGGCCCCGAACCGCTGCGCCACGGCTTCAATGTACCGGTGTCGGCCTACGACCTGGCCGATACCTACACGCCTGCCTTCCGTTCGGCGATCGTCGACGGCAAGGCCGATTCGATGATGTGCGCCTATAACGCCGTCGACGGTTTCCCGATGTGTGGATCGCCGCTTCTGGGGCAACTGGTGCGCAAGGACTGGGGCTTCAAGGGCTTCATCGTGTCGGACTGCGACGCCATCGACGACATGGTGTCGGGCCACAAGAAATTCATGGATCACGCGGCGGCGGCGGCGGCGGGCGTCAAGGCGGGCACTGACCTCGACTGCGGCCAAAGCTACAACGCCTTGCCCGACGCGGTGAAGCGCGGCCTGATCACCGAGAAGGAAATCGACGTCTCGGTCGAGCGGTTGATGACGGCGCGCATCCGCATGGGCCTGATCGACGGTGGCAAATACGACGCCATCCCGGCATCCGACATCAATTCGGCCGAGCACCGTGCCCTGGCTCTGCGCGCCGCTGACGAGGCCATGGTGCTGCTCAACAATTCGAAGGGTCTGCTGCCGCTGAAGGGCACCGAGAAGATTGCCGTCATCGGCCCCAATGCCGACCTGCTGCAATCGCTGGAAGGCAACTATACCGGCTCGCCGGTCGATCCGTCCTTCCCGCTGACGGCGCTGCGCGAAACCTTCGGCGCCGATCACGTCGTCTATGCGGCTGGCGCGCCTTTGATCGACAATATGCGCCAGCCGGTGCCGGAAACCTTCCTGCATCCGTCGGCGGACAGCACGGAAAACGGCCTCAAGGGCGAATATTTCAACAACTTGACCTTCGATGGCCAGCCCGCCGTGACCAAGACCGACCGGGTCATCAATTTCGACTTCTACCACACGGCGCCCGAAGGCCTGAACCCGATGGGCTTCTCGATCCGCTGGAGCGGGGTCATCACGCCGCCGGCGCCGGGCAGCTACCAGATCGGCTTCCGCATGTCGACGCCGCGGCCCGGCCAGCCGATGCCGGACGTCAAGGTGTGGATCGACGGCCAGCTGACCGTGACGCCGGAGTTGGCGGGTGTCACCAGCGGGACGCCGCCGAAGTGCGGCTCCGGCATGTGCGCGCAGCCGCCGGTATCGCCGATCACGGTCACCTTTAATGATACGCACCCGCACGATATCCGCATCGATTATGTCCGCGCCACCGAGGACCGCGCCGCGTCGCTCGACTGGGTGGCGCCCGACCAGCCGCTTATCGATGGCGCTGTGGCGGCGGCAAACCAAAGCGACGTCGTCATCGCCTTTGTCGGCCTGTCGCCCGATCTGGAAGGCGAGGAAATGGCGGTCAATTATCCGGGTTTCCTGGGCGGCGATCGCACCAGCCTGGCCCTGCCCGAGGCGCAGCAAAAGATGCTGGAGGCCGTCAAGGCGACCGGCAAGCCGCTGGTGGTGGTCTACATGACCGGCGGCGAGATTTCCGATCCGTGGGTCCCGGCGAACGCCGACGCCGTGCTGCAGGCCTGGTATCCCGGCGAGGAAGGCGGCCACGCCATCGCCGATACGCTGACCGGCAAGAACAATCCCGGCGGCCGCCTGCCCTACACGGTCTATCAGGACGTGTCGCAACTGCCGGATTTCTCGGACTATGCGATGAAGAACCGTACTTACCGCTATTTCGACGGGCCGGTTTTGTATCCTTTCGGCGCGGGGCTTTCGTACACGAGCTTTGCCTACGGCCAGCCGGTGCTGTCGGCATCTCACCTGAAGGCCGGTGGCTCGGTCAAGGTCAAGGTCAACGTCAAGGTCAGCAATACCGGCTCAAAAGACGGCGACGAGGTGGTGCAGGTCTACGTCACCAAGCCCAAAACCGCCTTATCAGCCAAATATGCGCTCGCTGGTTTCCAGCGCGTGCATCTGGCGGCCGGAGAGAGCAAGGACGTGACATTGACGCTGGATTCGCGCGACCTGTCGCAGGCGGATGCGAATGGCGATCGAAGTGTGCAGCCGGGCGATTACACCATCGCGGTCGGTGGCGGCCAGCCGGGTACCGCGCCGGGGGGGGCAGCCAGGCTGACGGTGACGGGTACGGCCAAGGTGGCGAAGTAATCCACTTCTCCCCTTTCAAGGGGAGAAGTGAAAACTAAAAGACCTCAACTTCCATCCACGCCGCCATCTTTTCGCTGGGGGCGAGGCTGCGGATGCGCAAAGGCGTTTCATTGAAGGGATTGGGCCGGTCGCTGACCGGCTCCAGGCAGTAAAAATCGGCGCCCGCGGGTGTGTAGACGTGGATGTCGCGCACGGCTTCAGAGGCCGTAAGGCGAAGCAAGGGACGGTCGCCATCGCTTACCACTGCCTCGCCGCCGAAGCCGGTGAAAGTGTGGTCGGTTTCGCTGTCGGCCAGCATATCGCCGGCGGGCCAGTCGCGGCGGAAATTGCCGGCGTGCCAATGATCCGGACGACCTTCGGCATCGCGGCTCCAGTAGCCGTCGTAGGCGGTTTGCAGGCGCAAATCCGGTGTCAGCGGGAAATAAGGATGGAAGCCCAGTCCCGCCGGCATGGCGTCCTGGGCCAGATTAATGACGTCGAGATCGATGCGCAGGCCCTTTCCCGACAAAGCATAACGCAGATGCGCCTCGTAAGGCCACGGCCATTCGTCCTTGCCATGGGTCAGGCGGAGGGTCGCGCTCGTCTCATCGAAATCGAGCAGACCCCACGCCGAGCGCCAGCCGTGGCCGTGGAAAAAATCCGGCAGATCGAGCAGGTTGGGCGTCAGCCGCACATCGTGGCCGCCGAACGAAAACCGTCCGCCGGCGATGCGGTTGCAGATGGGGACCAGGGCGAAAAAGGCGGCATCGAGGATATCGTCCGAACCCTCGGGCGTGCGGCGAAAGACATTGCGGCCCTTGTGCGTGAAGGCGCGAAGGGCCCCGCCGTAACCGGGGTCGATATCGAGTGTGAAATCATGCGCCTGCAGTTTCATGGCTTCACCCTATACCCCTCGGCCAGGGCGGCATAGGCTTCGGCCTGTTCACGTCTCCACACTTCGTCGCGATCAAGCTCTTCGGCCACGATGTCGGCGACGCGCGGCGCGGCTTCGACGCTGGCGGCGGCATCGAGCAGAAGGGCGCGTGTCCGCCGGGCCAGCACGTCCTCGACGGTGCGCGCCTGCTCATGGCGGACCGCCCAACGCACACCGGCTTCGGTATAGGGTAGATTCGGATGCAGCCTGATATCGGCACCGGGAAAAGCGGCGACGGCAACCGCGTCGCTGCCGTAAACGCCGCCGTTTTCCAACCAGCCGTGCAGGCGCAGATGTTCCGTCAGGCTGGGCCGCGCCGGCCACCCGGCCTCGGTTTCGGCGCGATCGAGCGTATCCTGGCCCATGCGGCGACAGGTTGTCCACTTGCCGCCGATCAGGCTGATCAAGCCGCCAGGCGATACGGTAATGACGTGCTCGCGCGACAGGTCCTTGCTGTCGGCGGCCTGTGTCTTCACCAGCGGCCGCAGGCCGGCGAAGACACTGAGGATATCGGCGCGCGCCGGCGCCGGGTCCAGGTAGCGGCCGGCGTTGCGCAAAATAAAGTCGATCTCCTCATCCAGCGGACGCGGCTCCAGGCTGATGTGGGCGACGGCCGTATCGGTGGTTCCGATAAGGGTTCGGCCATGCCAGGGCACGGCAAACAAGACGCGGCCGTCGTCAGTCTTTGGCACCATGATCGCGGTCTCGCCGGGCAGGAAATGCTGCGCAACAACGACATGCACGCCCTGGCTGGGCGACAGCATGGCCGGCGCGCTTGCCTCGTCCATATGACGGACATCGTCGGCGAAAATGCCGGTGGCGTTGATAATGATGGCGGCCCTGGCTTCGTAGGCAACGCCGGTCTCGCTATCACGGAAGCGGACGCAGCACACCTTGCCCTTCTGTTTCAGCAAGCCAATCACCGGGGCGGCATTCAGCGCCACGCCGCCGGCGTCTTCAAGGCTGCGCAGGAGGGTGATGGCCAGTCGACTGTCATCGAACTGGCCATCGAAATAGAGTATGCCACCGGCCAGGCCCCCACCTTTCAACGTCGGCACCCGCGCCATCGCGCCCTGGCGGCCAAGCCAGCGGCTGGGCTGCAAATTCAATCGTCCGGCCAGCAGGTCGTAAAACTTCAGGCCCAGGCCATAGAACGGCAACCGCCACCAGGCATAAGCCGGCACGACAAAACCAAGATCGTGGACCAGGTGCGGCGCGTTGCGCTTCAGCACGCCGCGTTCGTGCAGCGATTCCTGCACGAGATGCAGGTGGCCTTGGGCAAGATAGCGGACCCCGCCGTGGATCAGCTTGGTCGAGCGGCTGCTGGTGCCCTTGGCGTAATCGTGGGCTTCCAAAAGCAGGGTTTTGTAGCCGCGCGTCGCCGCCTCCAGCGCCGTGGCCAGCCCCGAAGCACCGCCTCCGATGATGATGACATCCCAGGCGACATCCGCCGTCGCGGCCGCGAGACTTGCCGGGCGCGGATCCGTCATTCCGCCCAGCCCGCGCTGCGCCCGACCGCCTTGCGCCATATCGCCATGCGTGACTGCCGTTCTTCGTCAGACATTGCGGGCTCGAAGACGCGATCAACCTGCCATTGCGCGCGCAGGTCGTCGGTGCTTTTCCAGTAACCGACCGCCAGACCGGCCAGGTAGGCGGCGCCCAGGGCCGTGGTTTCGGTGATTTTCGGTCGCACCACCGGCACACCCAGGATATCGGCCTGGAACCGCATCATCAGATTGGAGGCGGAGGCGCCGCCATCGACGCGCAGTTCCGCCAGGTCGACACCGCTGTCGGCCCGCATGGCGTCGAGAACCTCGGCCGACTGGAAAGCAATGGCTTCCAATGCCGCTCGGGCGATGTGCGCCTTGGTGCTGCCCCGCGTCAGGCCAAGAATCGTGCCACGCGCATAGGCGTCCCAATGCGGTGCGCCCAGGCCGACGAAAGCCGGCACGATCAAGACGCCACCACTGTCGGGCACCGAGGCCGCCAGGGCTTCGATATCGGCCGAGGTTGCAATCATGCCCAGACCGTCGCGCAACCATTGCACCAGGGCGCCAGCCACAAACACGGAACCTTCCAGGGCATAGGTGCGCTTGCCCGACAGTTGCCAGGCAACCGTGGTCAGCAACTTGTTGCGGCTGGGGATGGCATCGCCGCCTGTGTTCATCAGCATGAAGCAGCCGGTACCATAGGTATTCTTGGCCATGCCGCGCTCAAGGCAAGCCTGGCCGAAGGTCGCCGCCTGCTGGTCGCCCGCCATGCCGGCAACGGGGATACGCGCGCCGAAAAGGCCCTGCGCCGTCTTGCCATACACCTCGCTGCACGCCCGGACCTCGGGCAGGAGCGCAGATGGCACGTCGAGGATGGCCAGCAGGTCATCGTCCCAGGCGCCGGTATGGATGTTGTAGAGAAGCGTCCGGCTGGCATTGCTGGCGTCGGTGACATGGAGGCCGCCCGTCAGGTTCCATACCAGCCAGGCATCGATGGTGCCGAAGGCCAACTCGCCGGCTTCGGCTCGCGCCCGCGCGCCTGGCACGCTGTCGAGCAGCCATCTAATCTTGGTGCCGCTGAAATAGGCATCGAGCCGCAGGCCCGTTTTGGCCTCGAACAGCGCCTCGTGACCCGCCGCCTTCAGGTCGTCACACAGGGCGGCGGTGCGGCGGTCCTGCCAGACGATGGCGTTGTGGATCGGCCGGCCCGTCTTGCGATCCCAGACAACCGTCGTCTCGCGCTGGTTGGTGATGCCGATGGCGGCGATATCACTGGCGCGCAGACCGGCGCCGGCGATGGCTTCCTGCGCCACGCCCATCTGGGTGCTCCAGATTTCGGCTGCATCGTGTTCCACCCAACCCGGCTGCGGGAAATGCTGGCGGAATGCCTTCTGCGCCATTTTCACGATATTGCCGGCGCTATCGAAGACGATGGCGCGGCTCGACGTGGTGCCCTGGTCGAAAGCGAGGATGAAGCCCGACATGAGTTCTTCCGGTGGCGAGGGAATCCCTCCATGAAGATATTGCGCAGCATAACGATCGCATCCCGGCATTCAAGCGGCAAGCAAGACCGCGTGCCAAGCCACAGGGAGTCTTCGCATGGACGAGGAAAGACAGACTTTCACCGACGAGGAAGCGCTGGCGCTTCACCAATACCCGATCCCGGGCAAGATCGCCTTGATGCCAACCAAGCCGATGGCCACCCAGCGCGACCTGGCCCTGGCCTATTCACCCGGCGTGGCCGTGCCGGTCCGGAAAATCGCCGAGAACCCCGAGACGGCCTACGACTATACGGCCAAAGGCAATATGGTCGCCGTCATTTCGAACGGCACGGCTATTCTTGGGCTCGGTAATTTGGGTGCGCTGGCCTCCAAGCCGGTGATGGAAGGGAAGTCCGTCCTGTTCAAGCGCTTCGGCGACATCGACAGCTTCGACATCGAGGTCGAGACCCAGGACCCGGACGAGTTCATCACCGTCGTCAAGAACATCACAGCCAGTTTCGGCGGCATCAATCTCGAAGATATCAAGGCGCCGGAATGCTATATCATCGAGACGGCGTTGCAGGACCTGGCCGATATTCCGGTCTTCCACGACGACCAGCACGGCACGGCCATCATTGCCGCCGCCGGTCTGCTCAATGCGCTCGAAATCACCGGCAAGCGCATCGAGGATATCAAGGTGGTGCTCAATGGCGCCGGTGCGGCGGGCCTCAGCACCCTGTCGCTGGTCAAGGCGCTGGGCGTCAAGTCTGAAAACACCGTCATCCTCGACAGCAAGGGCGTCGTCTACAAGGGCCGCGCTTATGTCGATCAATGGAAGGCCGCGCACGCCACCGAGACGGACCTGCGCACGCTGGAAGAGGCGATGCGAGGCGCCGATGTGTTCCTGGGGCTGTCGCAAAAGGATGTACTGACGCCTGACATGGTGAAAAGCATGGCGCCACACCCGATTATCTTCGCCATGGCCAATCCCGATCCGGAAATCACACCCGAGCAGGTGGCGGCCGTGCGCGATGACGCCATCGTCGCCACCGGCCGCTCGGACTATCCCAACCAGGTCAATAATGTCCTGGGCTTCCCTTATATCTTTCGCGGCGCCCTCGATGTCCGCGCCCGGCGGGTCAACCATGAAATGAAGCTGGCCGCCGCCAAGGCGCTGGCCCAGTTGGCGCGCGAGGATGTGCCTGACGAGGTCGCCGCCGCCTATCGCGGCCGCCGGCTGAAGTTCGGCAGGGACTACATCATCCCCTCGCCGTTCGATCCGCGCCTCATCTCCTATATTCCGCCCTTCGTCGCCCAGGCCGCCATGGATACCGGCGTGGCCCGCAAGCCCATCGCCGACATGGACGCCTATCGCACCGCGCTGGAGCAGCGGCTCGATCCGTCCGCTGGCTTCCTGCAGAAGATCACCTCGGCGGTCCGGGCGCGCAAACCGAAACGCATCGTCTTTGCCGAAGGCGAAGACATCAGCGTCATCCGCGCCGCCCACGCCTTCAAGATCCAGGGCCTGGGCACGCCGATCCTGTGCGGTCGTGAAAACCTGGTCGAGGCCAATATGCGCGCCGCCGGCATCGACCCGGAAGCCGAGGGCATCGAGATCATCAATGCGCGCCTGTCCCATCGCAACGCCACCTATTCCGCCCTGCTCTATAAACGCCTGCAGCGCGATGGCTTCCTCAAGCGCGATGTCGATCGCCTGATCAACCAGGACCGAAATTCGTTCGCCGCCGCCATGGTGGTATCCGGCCATGCCGACGGCATGGTCACCGGCGTCACGCGCAGCTTCGACCAGGCGCTGTCGGACGTCTTGCGCGTCGTCGATCCGGCCACCGGAGGCCGCATCATGGGCATGAGCGTGGTGCTGGCGCCCGGCCGGACCTTGTTCATCGCCGACACCACCGTGGCCGAAATGCCGTCACCGGAGGAATTGGGCGACATCGCCATCGAAGCCGCCATGGCCGTGCGCGCCATGGGCTATACGCCGCGCGTCGCCTTCATGAGCTATTCGACCTTCGGCAATCCGTCCGGCGAACGATCGGACCGCGTCAAGCAGGCGGTGGCCCTGCTCGAAGAGCGCGACGTCGATTTCGAATTCGAAGGTGAAATGCCGCCCGACATGGCGCTCGATCCGGCGATGTGGTCCAACTACCCGTTCCAGCGCCTGACAGCACCCGCCAATGTGCTGATCATGCCGGCCATCCATTCGGCGTCGATTTCGACCAAGCTGGTCGAGGCCCTGGGCGGCGCGACGGTCATCGGACCGCTGCTGCTGGGACTGTCGAGACCGGTGCAGATCTGCAAGCTGTCCGATCCGGTCAGCAAGATCGTTACCATGGCGACGCTGGCGGCCTACGATATCCGCTCGGCCGTCAACCGCCAGGGGTAGCGGCGACGAAGGCGTCGCGCGCCGCCACCGCGGTGTCGGCGAAGTCGCTGAACAGGCCGTCGACGCCCAGGCCGAACAGGTCGAAATATTCGGCCCGGACATCGCCTTTGTAGAAAGGGTCCAGCCGGTCGTTGCGCATCGTCCAGCTATGGACCTTGAGGCCGCGCGCGTGGGCGTTGTCGACGATCTCCTTATGGCGCAAGGCCTGGCCATTGGCGAAGCTGACCAGGTAGCGCTTCCACGGCGCCACGATGTCGGCATAGGCCGCGACCTCGCCAAGGCCATCGGGCGTCAGCATATCGGCATAAGTGCCGGCGCGGCCGGACAATACCCAGTCATAGGGCTTGTCGTCGGGCGCTTTCAGGATCATCGCGCCGGTGGCGGCATCGCTGTCGGTGCCGGAAATCAGCTGCATCAGTCGGACCTTCGTCTTGCCGCGCAGATATTTCAGGTTCGCCTGTTCGAACGACTGCACGATCACCGGCGAGGAGGCTTCGGTCAGGCCAGCCCGGGAAAGCGTATCGAGAAACTTGTCCTCGATGGCCAGGCCAAGCGCGGCATGGAAGCTGGAATGCTTGATCTCGGGATACACGCCGATGCTGCGGCCGGTATCGCGCGTCCGCGCCTGCGCCAGGTCGATGACATCCTGCAAGGTGACGATGCCGTACTGGCCGTCATGGCTGTGATCGCGGTCGTCGAAGGCCTGCTTCGCCCGCAGGGTCTGGATTTCGGCCAGCGTGAAGTCACAGGTGAAAAAGTCGGTGGTTTCGATGCCATCCAATACGCGCATGCGCTTGCGACCGGCGAATTCGGGGTGGCTCAGCACGTCCGTCGTCACCGACAACAGCGGCTCGTGGCGCACGATCAGATGGCCGTCGGACGTCGAAACCACGTCGGGCTCGATGAAATCCGCGCCCATGCGGATGGCCATCTCATAACCGGGGATAGTGTGCTCCGGCAGATAGCCCGGCGCGCCGCGATGGCCGACGATCAGCGGCCGCGCAGGCTCGGCGAAGGCGGCGACAGGAACGACCATGGCAAGTCCGGCTCCGAGAAGACAGCGGCGGCTAAGATGCGACATGGTAGCGGACTCCCTGAGAAAAGAAAGCCAGCCGCGGTGGTGGCGCGGCTGGCAGTCGGAGGAACGCGGGTGTTACTGAAGCAGGGTCAAAAAAGAAAAGTCCGTTGAAAGACTTGGAAAGATACAGGCGACGCTATCCGCCGCGCCTACGGCAGATGGCACCCGCTGAAATCGGTCCATGAGGGTGGCCGAATAGCGATCGTGCATGACAGTTTGAAATGCATCGGCCGACAATCGCGTGTCAATCGTGCAAAACTTTTGCAACACGGCACGGTGCTTTGTAAGACAACCTTTTTCGGGCGCAGCGAATATTACCGCGCCAGAGGTTTCATCTCGTTCAGCAAGGTCGGCAACAGCTCCGACACGGTAGGGTGAATCGGCACGGCCCATTGCAGCGTCGAATACGGAGTCTCGGCGTTCATGATATCGAGAATGCCGTGGATGGCCTCGTCGCCATTGACGCCCAGGATGGCGGCGCCGAGAATCCTGTGCGTTTCCGCATCGGCAACCACTTTCATGAAGCCCTTGGTCTCGCCCTTTTCGACCGCCCGGCCGACGCGTGTCATCGGCCGGTGGCCGACCAGTAGTGGACGGCCGGTCTTTTCGGCCTGCGCCTGGGTGAGACCGACACGGCCGAGCGGAGGGTCGATATAGAGCGCGTAGCCGGGGATACGGTCGCTGACCTTGCGTTCCTGGCCGTCGAGCAGATTGGCGGCAATGATCTCGAAATCGTTGTAGGCTGTGTGGGTAAAGGCGCCCCGGCCGTTGCAATCGCCCATTGCCCAGATGCCCGGCACGCTGGTCTGGAGATTGTCACCGACCTGGATATAACCGCGCTCATCCAGCCGGACACCGGCGGTCTCGAGACCGAGGTCGTCGGTATTGGGCCGCCGACCGGTCGCGGCCAGCAGGTCGGTGCTTTCGACCGGCCCACCCGAAGTCTCGACGCGAATGCCATCGGCCGTGCGCGCGACGGCGGTGATATCGACACCGGTGCGGATGGCGATACCCTCGTCCTCCAGGATGCCGCGTATGGCCTCGGAAATGTCGGCATCTTCGCGCGCGATCAGGTGTTCGCCCTTTTCGATGACGGTCACGCGCGAACCGAAGCGGCGGTACATCTGGGCGAATTCAAGCCCGATATAGCTGCCGCCCAGGATGATCAGATGCTCCGGCACGCGGTCGAGCATGACGATGGAACTGTTGGTCAGGACAGGAACATCGTCGATCCCGGGAATATTCGGAATGGCCGCGCGGCCGCCGACATTCAGGAATATCCTCGGCGCGGTGATGATTTCGTCGCCGACGCGCATCGTCGTGGCGTTGTCGAAGCGGGCATGCCCCTGCATGACGGTGACGCCGTCCATGCCGCGCAGCCAGGCCTCGACACCCTTGCGCGCATTGAGCGTGACGGTATGCGAGCGTTCGAACACCCTCGCCATGTCGACGTGGATATCGCCGGCGATGGCGACACCGTAGTCAGCGCCGCGACGCGCCAGGTTGGCGGCATAGGCGCTGGCGACCAGGGCCTTGGTCGGCATGCAGCCGGTATTGACGCAGGTCCCGCCGAAGAATTTACGCTCGATGACGCAGACCTTCATGCCTGCCGCCGACAGGCGCCCGGCCAGCGGTGGGCCAGCCTGTCCTGCCCCGACAATGATGGCGTCGAACTGCTGCATGGGCCTCTCCCGCGATGTTTTTTGCGACTACTGCCACATTCTGGCAAGCGACGGCCGAAAGCCATCCTATATCAGGTTCGGGCCGCCTCCGCATGCACGGCCGCCTCTGCGCCGGGAATTAATTTTCGGCCCGGCGCAAAATATTCTGGTGTAGTATCGCAAGGAGACAAGCCATGAGCGAAATGCCCGCAATGCGCATTCCCGGTCCCGACCATCCGATCACCGTGACGCCCGATCCGGCGCACATCGTCATCCGGGTCGCCGGCCAGGTGGTGGCCGATACACGGCGCGCCCTCAGCCTCAAGGAAGCGTCCTACCCGGCTGTCGCCTATATCCCGCGCGAGGACGTCGACATGGCGCTGCTGGAGCGCACCGATCACACGACCTATTGCCCCTACAAGGGCGACTGCAACTATTTCAGCATTCCCACCGGTGGCGACAAAGCCCGCAATGCCGTGTGGACCTACGAACATCCCTATGACAGCGTGGCCGCGATCAAGGACCACCTTGCCTTCTATCCCGATCGCGTCGAGTCCATCGACCGCCAGTAAAGCGTCTGCGTTCGCGTCTCCCTCTAACGTCCAGGCCTACGAAAGGTCAGCGTGATGAAACCCTGCCCGATGCGCGAGAATGCGCCCGCCACCCGCCTTGACCGCTATGCCTTCGTCCGCGAGCGGACACTGGCCCTGATAGCGCCGCTTGGCTCCGAAGACATGGTGGTCCAGTCGATGCCCGACGCCAGCCCGGCCAAATGGCACCTGGCGCACACGACCTGGTTTTTCGAGACCTTCCTGCTGGCGGGTCAACCCGGCTACACGCCCTTCGACCCCGACTATGCCTTTTTGTTCAACTCCTATTACGAAGCCCTGGGCCCGCGCCAGCCGCGCGCGCAACGCGGGCTCCTGACACGGCCGTCGCTTGACGATGTCCTCGCCTACCGCCGCCATGTCGATATCCATATGCAGGCCTTGCTGGCTTCAGATGCGGATGTCGACGCCCTGCTCGATCTCGGCCTGGCGCATGAGGAGCAGCATCAGGAGTTGCTGCTGATGGATATCCTGCACCTGTTCAGCCAATCACCGCTGCACCCGGCCTATGATCCGGAATGGCCGGCCGATGCCGGCGGTCGCAAGGGGCATTTCCAGTTAAGGCCGGGCGGCCTGGTCGAAATCGGCGACAAGGGCGAAGGCTTTGCCTTCGATAACGAGCGCCCACGCCACAAGGTATGGCTGCAGCCGTTCGAAATCAGCGACCGGCTGGTGCGCAATGCGGAATGGCTCGATTTTATCCGTGACGATGGCTACCGCCGGGCGGACCTGTGGCTGTCGGACGGCTGGGCGCACGTGCGGGCCGAGGGCTGGGAAGCGCCGTTCCACTGGCGCTCCGGCGCCGACGGCTGGCGGGAAATGACCTTGCGCGGTTTGCAGGTGATCGACACGCAAGCGCCCGTCACCCATGTCAGTTACTACGAAGCCGACGCCTTCGCTCGCTGGTCGGGCGCGCGCCTGCCGACCGAGGCGGAATGGGAGATGGCCGCCGGCGATGGCGCGCTGCAACAGGTCGACGATGTCGCCTGGCAATGGACCGCCAGCGCCTACCTGCCCTATCCCGGCTTTCATCCCGGGGCCGGCGCGGTCGGTGAGTACAATGGCAAGTTCATGAGCGGCCAGATGGTGTTGCGCGGCGGATGCGCCTTCACGCCGGCAGGGCACAGCCGGCCGGCCTACCGCAACTTCTTCGCGCCCGAAAAGCGCTGGATGCGGTCGGGTGTCCGGCTGGCGCGCGATGTCGATGCCACGACACGGACCGAAACAGACGGATGGGACGCCGCCTTCGCCGGCGACGTCATCGCGGGTCTGTCGTCGCGGCAAAAGGCCCTGTCGCCGAAGTATTTCTACGACGCCACCGGCTCGGACCTGTTCGAAGCCATCTGCCGGACGCCGGAATATTACCCGACACGCACGGAAACAGCTTTGTTACAAGCGATCGCAGGCGAACTGGCGGCATCGATCCCGCCGGACACAGTCCTGGTCGAATTCGGCAGCGGCGCCTCCGACAAGACGCGTCTCCTGCTCGACGCCGCGCCGCAGATCACGTCCTATGTGCCGGTCGATATCAGCGAAGATGCCCTGCGCCTGGCCACGGTGCGGCTGTCGCACGCCTACCCGCAACTTGCCGTCACACCGGTCGTCGGCGATTTCACGGCTAAAGTCGAATTGCCCGATGCCTTGCATGGACGGCGATTGACCGGCTTCTTTCCCGGCTCGACCATCGGCAACTTCGCTCCGGCCGAGGCCCGCGCTTTGATGCGCAGCTTCCGCACCCTTCTTGGTCCGGATGCCCGCCTGGTTATCGGCGCCGACATCGTCAAGGACGAGCCCACCTTGCTGGCGGCCTATGACGACGCGGCCGGAGTCACGGCGGAATTCAACAAGAATTTGTTGCGCCGCATCAACCGCGAACTCAACGGCAATTTCGACCTTGCCGCCTTCGATCACCTGGCCGTCTGGAACAGCGACCTGGCGCGCATGGAAATGCACCTGGTCAGCCGCTTCGACCAGATCGTCAAGGCGGCCGGCCACACCTTCGCCTTCAAGGCCGGCGAACGCCTGCACACCGAAAACTCGCACAAGTTCAGCGAAGACTCGTTCGCCGCCCTGGCGCGCGATTCCGGCTGGCGCATCGAGCGGTCGTGGATCAGCCCGGTGCCGCAGTTCGGCGTGTTTGTCCTGTCCTAACGCTTCTGGGCGGCGACAAAGCGGGCGACATAGTCGTCCGCCGGGTGGCTCAGGATGTCGTCGGGCTTGCCCGTCTGGACCACACGGCCGTCCTTCATGACGGCGATGGTGTCGCCAAGACGCACGGCTTCAGCCAGGTCGTGCGTCACGAAAACGATGGTTTTGGCCAGCCGCCGTTGCAAATCCAGCAACAGGTCCTGCACGTCGGCCCGGATCAGCGGATCGAGCGCGCTGAACGCCTCGTCCATCAGGATGATGTCGGTATCGACGGCCAGGGCACGGGCCAGGCCGACCCTTTGCTTCATGCCGCCGGACAAGGTTTCGATGCGGGCATCTTCGTAGCCTTCCAGCGCCACGGTTTTTATCCATGTCTGCGCCTTGTCGCGCGCCTCGGCTTTCGGTTCGCCCCGTGCCGTCAGCCCGAAGGCGACATTGTCGAGCACGCTCAGGTGCGGCAGCAGGCCGAAGCCCTGGAAGACCATGCTGACCTTGCGCCGGCGGAATTCACGCAAAGCGCGGGCGTCAAGCGCACGGATATCTTCCGCATCGACCGCAATATCGCCGGCGCTGGGTTCGACCAGCCGGTTGAGATGCCGCACCAGGGTCGACTTGCCCGAGCCCGACAGGCCCATCAGCACGAAAGTACCGCCGGACGGCATATCGAGCGTGACGTCGTTCAGCGCCACGACCGCTCCGGTGGCGGCCAGGATATCGGTCTTGCCGGCGCCTTGACGGGCCATGGCCAGGACTTCGGCCTCGCGCTTGCCGAAAACCTTGAAGAGGTTGCGGACGGCGATCATTCCGCACCTCGCCTGCCGAAGCCCTGGCTGATGCGGTCAAGTACGAAAGCCAGGATGACGATGCCGATGCCCGCTTCCAGGCCCTGCCCGACGTCGAGCGTCTGGATGCCATTCAGCACCTGCTCGCCCAGGCCCCGCGCGCCGATCATCGACGCTACCACCACCATCGACAGGGCCAGCATGATCATCTGGTTGACACCGGCCATGAGGGTGGGCGCCGCCTGTGGCAGTTCGACCTGCCATAACATCTGCCACGGCGTCAGGCCAAAGGCGAGACCGGCCTCGCGCATCTCGGGATCGACGCGCTCGATGCCGAGCGTCGTCAGCCGGATCATCGGCGGCAGGCAGTAGATAACAGTAGCAAGGATGGCCGGCACCTTGCCGAGACCGAACAGCATCAGCGCCGGAATGAGATAAACGAAGCCCGGCATGGTCTGCATGATGTCGAGCACCGGCATCATGACGGCGTGAACGGCGCGCGATTTCGCCGCCACGATCCCGGCCGGCACGCCGATGATGAAGGCCAGCGCGCTGGCCATCAGCATCAGACTGAGCGTCTGGGTCATCAGGTCCCACAGGCCGAGCAGCCCGATAACCAGCATCAGCGCGCCCACAACCGCCGTCAGCCAGAGACGTTTCGTCCCCAGCCAGGCCAGCGCCATCAGTCCGGCGATCAGCAACCACCACGGTATCGCCGCCAGCAGGCCGTCGAGCGCGACAACCGGGATCAGCAAGCCCTGGGCCATGGCGCGGAAAATGCCGCCGTGGCGTGCCACCAGCTTGTCGATGGCGGCGTTGACCGGCTGGCGGATCGAGACCGTCCACGACGGAGGGAAGTTCGACTTGATCGCCGCCGGCGGGCCGACAAGGCTCTCATCGATACGTGCCGCTGCCGTGGCATCGACCCAGGTCCGCCACAGGTCGGGCCGGCTTTTCAGGAAAGCCAGCGCCTGGACGTCCGGATCGGCATGCTGGTCGACGATAGCGACCAGGTTGGCGTTCAGCACGTCGACCGGCACCCTGGCTTTGGCAAGAATAGCGACAATCTTCGGTGCTTTCTCGGCGAACGGCGTGGAAACACCATAGGCGATGTCGGCTGCGGGGGCCTCGCAACCGGAGGCATGCGTGCCGGTCTTGCTGGTCAGGTCCTGCCAGCAGGCGTCGGAATAGGGCGGTTCGCTCAACCGGAACAGGTGCAGCTTGCCGGCGATGGCGCTGGGCGACCAGTAGTAGAACAGCAGCGGCTGGCCCTGGTCGTAGGCCGAGACGATGGCCGCATCCATGGCCGGCCCGGTGCCGGGGCGAAAATCGACATAGGCTTGGTCGAGGCCATAGGCGTGTAGCTTGGCGGTATTGACGCCTTCGCACGTCCAGCCGGACGGGCAGTTGAGAAAGCGGCCGCGTGCCGGCTGTTCCGGGTCGGCGAACAGGCGTATGTATTTTGCCTGCGCCAACTGATCGACCGAGCGCAGGTCCGGCGCCGACGCCTTCGCGCCGTGCACCATATAGTCGGGCACGTACCAGCCTTCACTGGCATCGGTGAAAGGGTGGCCGATGCCGCGCACGCGACCGGCATCCGCCGCTTTTTTCCAGGTATCGCTGCGACTGACCCATTCCTCGGCGATGATCTGGATGTCATCATCCGCCAAAGCCTGTTCCAGGGTCACCGTATTGCCCGGCACCGTCTCGGTCCTGCAACCGTAGCCGCGTTCAAGAATTTGCCGCATCACGGCCGTCAGGAACTCGCCGCTTTCCCAGTTCAGGCCGGCGAACCGGACAACTTGCCCGCACGGGCCGGCAACCTGTGCCTGCGCCATGGCCGGCACAAGTCGCAGACAGAGTCCGCACAGGCACAGCAAAAGGACCACGCGGATGACGGCGTGGAATTTCAGACCGGCACCGGATACCTGCTTTGACGCCATGACGGACAAGCCTGCCCACTATGGCGCCGGACGTCAATACCGTGCCGGTTTATCCCAGCAGGAAGGAATTGATGTTGTAGACCCACGGCGACGAACCGCTGCCTTCGATGACGCCGATCAGGGTGCCGCCGCTGGTGAAATCGCCATCCGCCGCGTAATACAGGTAGCCATTGTCCTGTTCGTACAGGAAGGCGCCGTGGCCGCTGTTCGACAATGTGGTCGTCATCAGCGTGTCGAAGTCGCTCACGCTGGCGATGTTCTGGTTGGCGATCAGGCTTGTGCCGCCAATGTCGAAAGCATCGTTGCTGTAGGTGCTCAGGCCGGCGACATCGAGGAGGATCTTGTCGGCGCCAGCGACACCGAAGCTGTTGATCTGTGTCAGCGCCGCCGCGCCCATATGGTCGATGACGAAGGTGTCCGCCCCACCACCCGCGGTGAAGATATCGAAACCGCCGCCACCGAGGAAGGTCGTCGGGCCGGTGCCGGTGTTGACGATCGTATCGCTGCCCGCGCTGCCAATAACCGTCTCCACATTGGAGATTGTGATCTTGTTCAGGGAACCGGAGAGCGTCAACTGGTCCG
>FTDB01002836.1_pt1 | contig 79391 bp, 49 predicted proteins | sample 1639741 | NCBI WGS metagenome assembly FTDB01 (sample SAMEA3914869, study PRJEB12502) | metagenome | biome: forest; material: soil | place: USA | collected 2012-03-12 | depth 0.1 m | reverse complement strand
GCCGTGCCGCCGCGCTGGCTGTTCGTGCGCATCGAAGCCGATGACGGCGCCGTCGGCTGGGGCGAGGCCTCGCTCGAAGGCCACACCGAAACCACCGAAGCCGCCTTCGCCGAGATTCGCGAACGCTTCCTGGGCCACGACGCCGAACGCATCGAAGACGCCTGGCAGGTCTTCTATCGCCTGGGTTTCTACCGCGGCGGCCCTGTGCTGATGTCGGCCCTGTCGGGCCTCGACCAGGCGCTGTGGGACATGAAGGCGCGCCGTTTGGGCGTGCCCGTGTGGCAACTGCTGGGCGGCCGCGTGCGCGACCGCGTCCAGGTCTATGCCTGGATCGGCGGCGACCGCCCCTCCGACGTGGTCGACGCCGGCCGCGAGCGCCAGAAGCAGGGCTTCAAGGCCGTCAAGATGAACGCCTCGGAAGACATGGGCTGGCTCGATTCGCCCAAGGTGATCGACGGCGTGCTGGAGCGCGCCACCTCGGTCCAGGCGCTGGGCCTCGACGTCGGCCTCGACTTCCACGGCCGCGTGCACAAGCCGATGGCCAAGCAACTGGCCCACGCGCTGGAGCCCATCCGCCCGCTGTTCATCGAAGAGCCCCTGCTCTCGGAACACCCCGAAGCCATCGCGCAACTGTCGAAGCTGACCACCACGCCGATCGCCCTGGGTGAGCGCCTCTACAGCCGCTGGGACTTCAAACCCTTCTTCGAAGCGGCCTGCGTCGACATCATCCAGCCGGACCTGTCGCATGCGGGCGGCATTTCCGAAGTCCGCCGCATCGCCGCCATGGCCGAAGCCTATGATGTCGCCGTGGCGCCGCACTGCCCGCTGGGCCCCATCGCGCTGGGCGCTTGCATGCAGATCGGCCTGTCGACGCCGAACCACACCATCCAGGAAATGTCGCTGGGCATCCATTACAACACCAACGGCCACGACCTGCTGACCTACATGAAGAACCCGGAAGTGTTCGACGTGAAGGAGGGCTATGTCGAGGCGCTGACCGGCCCGGGCCTGGGCGTCGAGATCGACGAGGCCAAGGTGCGCGAAATGGCCAAGGACTGCCCGCCGTGGCGCAATCCGGCCTGGCGCGGGCCTGATGGTTATGTGAGAGAGTGGTAGGCATTAGAAAGTAAGAAACCCCACCACCACGAGCCATTCTTATCTGGATCATCGATCGCGCCGGCTCGCGGTCCCCCTCCCCAGCAAAGCTGGGGAGGCATGATATAAAGGCGCTCGGTTATCATGCCTCCCCACCTTTGCTGGGGAGGGGGACCGCCGGCCAGAGCAGCAGAAGCCAAGCCCTGAATGGCCGGGGGTGGTGGGGGTTCTTGCTTCATAAACAAATAGCGAGGGACCTCATGACCACCGACATCATCCGCCGTTCGCCGCCAGGCGCCATTCTGGGCGAGGGCCCGCTGTGGTCGAAGCGCGACCGGTGCGTCTACTGGGTCGATATCCTCGGCAACACCCTGCACGCCTGGTACCTCGACGAGTCGAGCCGCTCATGGCATTTCCCCGAGCACATCACCTGGGTCGTCGAGCGTGAAAAGGGCGGCTTCATCGCCGGCCTGATGAGCGGTTTCGCCGAGGTCGAACTCGATCCGCTGCGCGTCCGCCACATCGCCAATCCCTATCCGCACGAGCCGCTGAACCGCCTCAACGACGCCAAGGCCGACGATCGCGGCCGCATCTGGGCCGGCTCGATGCACAAGCCGGTCGAGAAGACGTCCGGCGCCTGGTACCGCCTCGACACCGACCTGAGTTTCCGCGAAGTCGACGGCCCGTACCGCATTGCCAACGGCCCGGCCTTTTCCGCCGATCACCGGACCGTCTACCATACCGACACGGCCAAGGGCGAAGTCTACGCCTTCGACATCGATGCCGACGGCGAACTGTCGAACAAGCGCCTGTTCAAGGCCTTCACCGACGAGATGGGCGGCCCGGACGGCATGACCATGGACGCCCAGGGCGGGCTGTGGATCGCGCACTGGGGCCCCGGCCGCGTCACCCGCTTCAACACCGCCGACGCCAGCGAGGACTTTCATATCGACCTGCCGGCCAAACAGACGACCAGCCTGTGTTTCGCCGGCGACGACCTCGACCGCGTCTTCGTCACCTCGGCCGCCGAAGGCCTTCCCGAGGATCGCGAAGGCGGCACCTTCTTCGAAATCCCCAAGGCCCTGTTGCGCGGCCACACCGGCCTTGAACCGATGAAGTTCAAGGGCTAAGTGAGCGGTGAAAGCCGACCGAAAGATCTCCCATGACCACTGAACCGCCCGCCCTGCTCGGCGCCGACTGGGGCACGACCAACTTCCGCCTGTTCCTCTACGGGGCCGACGGCGAGGTCATCGCCCGCCACACCGCCAATATCGGCCTGAAGAACCTGGGCGTACTCAGCTTCGAACAGGCGCTGCAGTCGGTGATGAAGGGCGAGTTCGACCACCCGGACCTGCCGATCCTGCTGGCGGGCATGGTCGGTTCGCGCACCGGCTGGCGCGAGGCGCCCTATGTCCCCTGCCCCGCCGATCCCAAGCGCATCGTCTCGGGCATCGTCGACGCGCCGTCGGACAAGCTGAAGGTCAAGATCATTCCCGGCCTGTCGGCCACCGCCGACCATCCCGGCATCCTCAACGTCATGCGCGGCGAGGAAACCCAGATCCTGGGCCTGGCATCGAAGACCGGCGACGGCGTCTTCGTCCTGCCTGGCACGCACTGCAAGTGGGCGGCGGTCGACGATGGTATCATCACCGGCTTCTCCTCCTACATGACCGGCGAAATGTTCCAGGTGCTGAAGGCTCACTCGATCCTCGGCGACCTGATGGCCGACGATATCGACGACGAAGCCGCCTTCAAGCTGGGCGTCGACCGCGCCATGTCGGACAAGTCCTTCCTGTCGCTGGTCTTTTCGGTGCGTACCGAAGGCCTGTTCGGCCACCTCAAGCCGGAAAGCCTGTCGTCCTACCTGTCGGGCCTGTTGATCGGTTCGGAAATCCGCGCCGAAAGCACCCGCCACGGCGTCCGCCCCGTCACCCTGGTCGGCGACGGCACCCTGTCCAATCTCTACAAACGTGCCCTCTTGCATACCGGCTTCACCGATGTGTCGCAGGTCGACGGCGATACCGCCTCGGCCGCCGGCCTGTGGGCCATTGCCCATCAAGGAGCCCTGATATGACTTTAAAAGCCCAATGGGACGATGCTCTGGCCACCATGCCGCTGGTCGCCATCCTGCGCGGCCTGCGTCCGGCCGAAGCGTTGGATGTCGGTGAAATGCTGATCCGCGCCGGCTTCAAGGTGCTGGAAGTGCCGCTGAACTCGCCCGATCCGTTCGACAGCATCCAGGCCATGGCCGCGGCGTTCAAGGACCGCGCCATCGTCGGTGCCGGCACCGTGCTCAACGTGCCGGACGTCGAACGCCTGGCCCAGGTCGGCGGCCAGATCTGCATCTCGCCCAACACCAATGCCGATGTCATCCGCGCCTCGAAGGCGCTGGGCCTGATCTCGTTCCCCGCCTTCTATACGGCGACCGAAGCCTTCGCGGCCATCGACGCCGGCGCCGACGCGCTGAAGCTGTTCCCCGCCGAACTGGCCGGGCCCAAGGGGTTGAAGGCGCTGAAAGCCGTCCTGCCAAAGGCCATGCCGGTCTTCCCGGTCGGCGGCGTGACCGCGGACAATATGGACACCTATCTCGAAGTCGGCGCCAAGGGCTTCGGCATCGGCACCGCCGTCTTCAAGCCCGGCGACACGCCGGAAATCGTCTTCAACAAGGCCAAGGCCTTTACCGACGCCTGGGCCCGGCTTCATCCCGGCCTGAACTAGACTTCGGCATCCGCGCCCTGACTGGCATCGAACGCCATCCGTGCCGCACGGATGGCGTTGTGATTCGTATTGGCCCACGCCGCCAGCACCATGAAGGGCGGGATCAGCGACGCGCCCAGCTCGGTCAGCCGGTATTCGACCGACGGGGGTACCGTGGCGAAGACGTGCCGACTGATCAGCCCGTCGCGTTGCAGGTCGCGCAGGGTCTGGGTCAGCATACGCTGCGAGATATCGGGCACGGCGCGCTTCAGTTCGCCGAAGCGGTGCGGCCGCACGCCCAGCGCCATCAGCAGCAGGCTCGACCACTTGCCGCTGACGCGGTCGATGACGTCGCGCACCGGGCAATTGCCGGCCTCCAGTTCGCCGGTCGTAACATCGGCGATGATCTCCGCCAACGCATTGCGAATTTGCGGCGTTATATGTTCGCTGCGTTCCGCCGCCGTCCCAACAGTATCCTCCACGTAACCATCTCCCGAAAACCTGCCGTCTTTACGAACCCAATATAGGCGCTATCTATCCAATAGTCTATTTTTGAGACTAAGCATCAGGAGCGAATCTTATGACCACCTTCCTCGTCACCGGCGCCAATGGCAAGCTTGGCCGCCACGTCACCCAATTGCTGCTCGATGCCAAGGCGGGGACGGTGATCGCCGCCTCGCGCGATCCGTCGAAGCTGGCCGATCTCGTGGCCCTGGGCGCCGAAACGCGCCGCGTCGATTTCGACGATCCCGCCTCGATGGCCGAGGCTTTCAAGGGCGTCGACCGCCTGTTGCTGATCTCGACCGACAGCCTGGGTTCCGGCCAGCGCCTGGCCCAGCACACCGCCGCGGTCGCCGCCGCCAAGGCGGCCGGCGTCGGCCACGTCGTCTATACCTCGATGCCCAAGCCCGAGACCTCGGCCGTCACCTTCGCCAGCGATCACCTGGGCACCGAAAACACCCTGAAGGCCTCGGGCCTCTCCTACACCATCCTGCGCAATTCCTGGTACCAGGAGAACCTGTTGATGAGCCTGCCGCACGCCCTGCAAGGTGGCCAATGGTATTCGTCGGCCGTCGATGGCAAGATCCCGCACATCGCCCACGCCGACTGCGCCCGCGCCGCGGCCGCCGCGCTGATCAAGGCCCCGGCCAACCAGACCTTCACCCTGACCGGCCCGGAATTGCTGACGACGCAGCAGATCGCCGCCCTGGCGTCGGACGTCACCGGCAAGCCGCTCGCGGTCGTCGAACTGACCGACGAAGACCTGGCCGCCGGCATGAAGCACGCCGGCGTGCCCGATGCGCTGATCCCCATGCTGGTCTCGTTCGACACCACGACGCGCCAGGGCGGGTTCGACATCCTGACCGACGACGTCGAAACCCTGACCGGGCAGAAGCCCGCGCCGTTGAAGGCTTTCCTCGAAGCCAGCAAATCGGCGCTACTGGCGTAAAATCCCGCCTTGGGTTATGCGACGGGCATGGACCTCCTGCCCGTCGCGCCCGACCATATCCCGGCCCTGTCCGCCCTGGCGGCGGATACCTTTGTCGCCACCTTCGGCCACCTCTATCCGCCGGAAGACCTCGAAGCTTTCCTGACGTCGTCGTATGCGCCGGACGTCCTGCGCGCCGAGACGCAGGACCCGAAATACTTCTGGCGCATGGCGTGGGACGGTGACCAAGCCCTGGGCTACCTGCAATGCGGTCCGGTCGGCCTGCCGCACGCCGAGGCCGATCCGGCACGGCACGGCGAACTGAAGCGGCTATATATCGCGCCCGCCGCCCAGGGCCGCGGCCTGGGCAAGGCCCTGCTCGCCGCCGCGCTTGCCCACCTTGACGACCGTTATGGCGATGCCCCGCAATGGATCGGCGTATGGAGCGAAAACCACCGCGCCCAGGCGCTCTACGCCGCGCACGGCTTCGTCCAGGTCGGCGCCTACGACTTTCCCGTCGGCCGCGTGCGCGATCTCGAATTCATCCTGCGCCGGATTCCACAGCCGCGAGCGTAAGACAAGCATAACGACATACGGGGAGATTTATGCGCCTGGCCTTGATTGCCCTGCTGCTTGCTGCCCTCGGCGGATCCGCCGAGGCCGCGCCGCGCCCCAACCTCGTCAGCAATATCGCGCGCCCCCTGCGTTACATGCCCGACCACGGCGACTTCGTCATCCATAACGGCGCCGAATTCTTCAACCGTTCGCTCTATGGCGGCCACTCGGCGTTTCGTGTGGACGGCGGCGACAAGCCGGAATTCCTGCTCTACCTGCCCGGCCGCGGCGGCAATCTCAGGCTTGGCGTGCGGACATCGTCAGGCGTGATGTGGCTGAAGGATGCCCATGACATCACCACGCGCTACCGGCCGGGCGAACTGATCTACGACATCCGCGATCCGGCTTTCGGTGCGCTGACGCTGGATGTCGTCGCCTGCGCCGATACCGAAGGCCTGATCGTCCGCGTCACCGCCGGCCGCGTTGCCGCCGGCACGAAGCTGGTCTGGGCGTTCGGCGGCGTGACCGGCAAGCGCGGCGCCCGCGACGGCGACATCGGCACGGAGAAGGTGCCGATCAGCCAGTACTTCCAGTTCCAGCCGGACTTCGCCGACGGAAACACCGTCACGCCGACGGCCACAGGCTTCACCCTGGGCAGCCCGGCCGCAACCCTGTCCGGCACAATGCCGGCAGGCGCGCAAATCCATGTCGCCGATGGTGGCAATTGGGACAAGCCGGATGCGCTGTTTGCGGCAAGCTCCGATGTGAAACGGCATCCCGTGGCCGCCGGCGAAGCTCCCCTTCACAACGGCCAAACGGCCTGGCTGGCGGTGCAAAAGACCGCCGGCGGCGCCACGGGCGATCTCGACATCTATCGCGAGGTCGGCGCCGCAACCGGAACCGCCACCCCGCCCCTGCGCCCCGCCTTCCCACGCGACCGGGTTCCGGTCGAATTCGCCGCCGCGCAAAGCCATTTCAAGGCGATCCGTGACCGCGTCCGCACGGATACGCCCGACCCCTATCTCGATGCCGCCGTCGGTGCGCTGAACGTCGTCGCCGACGCGGTGTGGGACGACGACCAGCACGCCATCATGCACGGCGCCATCGCCTGGCGGACCAAGCTGCTGGGCTGGCGCGGCCCCTACGCGCTCGACGCCCTGGGCTGGCACGACCGGGCCCGCGCCAATTTCGACACCTGGCTGCCCAACCAGAACACCTCGCGCATCGCCGCGATCCCGCCGGCCGATGCGAAAGCGAACCTGGCGCGCAACGAGGCCGGGCTGCACAGCAATGGCGACCTGTCGAATTCGCACTACGACATGAACCTGGTGTTCTTCGACGCCCTGTTCCGCCATCTTTTGTGGACCGGCGACGCCGCCTATGCCCGCCGCGTGTGGCCCGAACTCAAACGCCACCTGGCCTGGGAAGCGCGGTTGTTCCGCCGCGAGTTCGGCCCGGACCGTCTGCCGCTCTACGAAGCCTATGCCGACATCTGGGCCAGCGACGACCTCTATTACAGCGGCGGCGGCACGGCCGTGGCCTCGGCCTACATGGCCTACGCCAACCGCATGGCGGCACGCATCGCGGTCCTGGCCGGCGAGGATCCGGCGCCCTACCGCCGGGAGGCCGACCTGATCGACAAGGGGCTACACCTGTTGCTGTGGCTGCCCGAGGGCGGCTTCGCCGAATCCAGGGACCTGCTGGGCCTGCAACGCGTCCATCCCGACTATGCGCTGTGGAGCTTCTACCATCCGATCGACGAAGCGGCTACGACGCCGGCCGAGGCCTGGCGCATGGGCGATGCCCTGGCGCGCCACCTGCGGCCGATCCCGGTCACCGGTCCGGGCGTGCCCATCGACCGGCCCTACCATGTCCTGCCGGAAAGCGACTGGATGCCCTACACCTGGTCCGTCAACAATGTGGTGATGGACGAGAACCTGCATACGGCGCTGGCCTTGTGGGAAGGCGGCCACGGCGAAGACGCCTACGCCATCGCCAAGGGCGCGATGCTGGCCAGCCTCTATATGGGCATCTCGCCCGGCAATATCGGCACCATGAACGACCTCGACGTCTATCGCCGCGAAAGCCAGCGCGACTTCGCCGACAGCGCAGGCGCGATGTCGCGCGCCGTGGTCGAAGGCCTGTTCGGCGTCCGTCCCGATGCGCTGGCCGGGACACTGACGATTGCGCCCGGTCTGCCGTACGACTGGACGCACGCCCGGCTGCACCACCCCGATGTCGGTCTGGCCTTTGCACGCAACGGGCGCGACGACACCTGGACGATCACCCAGGCGGGCCAGCGTTTCCGGACGCTCGACCTGCGCCTGCCCATGCCGTTTGCCGAGGTCGCCAGCGTCGCGGTCGACGGCCACGCGGCCAGGTGGCGCATCGATTCGGCCGGCGAACCGCACCTCGTTCTTGCGGCGACAGCCGGCGCCAGGACAACGATCCATGTCCGCTGGCGTGGCGCCGCCGTTTCGGCGCCGAAGACGCTCGATCAACCGCCACCGGCCCTGCCGCAGCCCAGCTTCGACTGGCAGGCGCCCGTGACCACGGCCGAGACCGTCGACCTGACGCCCATATTCAACGACACGGTCGGCGCCATCTTCGCGCCCGGCAAGTACCAGACGCCGCGCTCGCCCTATGTCTCGCTGGCCTTGCCGTCGCAGGGCATCGGCGCCTGGGCCGGCCACCTTAACACCCTGCCCGTCATCGATGATTCCGGCCTGCGCCAGGTCGCCGGCGCGCACGGCGATCGCCTGTTCATGCCCGACGGCCTGCCCTTCGCGACACCGGGCGCCGCCGGCGCGCGCAACATCGCCTTCACCTCGCAATGGGACAACTACCCGCGCGAACTGACCGTGGCGCTGGACGGCCGGGCCCGGACGCTGGCCCTGCTGATGGCCGGATCGACCAACGCCATGCAGAGCCATATCGACAATGGCGAGGTCGTCGTCACCTATGCCGATGGCTCGACCGACCGCCTGGAACTGCGCAATCCCGAAACCTGGTGGCCGATCGACCAGGACTATTTCATCGACGACTATCAGTTTCCGGACAACGCCCCGCTGCCGCCGCGCGTCGACCTGAAGACCGGCAGGGTTCGCCGGCTCGACGCCAGCACCTTCAAGGGCACGGGCGGAGATGTCGCCGGCGGCGCGGCCACGGTGCTAACGCTCGAACTCGATCCGGCGAAGACGCTGAAATCGCTGACCGTCCGCACCCTGAGCAATGACGTGGTCATCGGCCTGATGAGCGCAACGCTCATTCGATAGCAAGCAACGGAGCGTTCGACGGCCCGACCGCGCTATAAGGCCGTCATGACCTTCGATACCCATGACTGGACCGCCATCGCCGCCGACCTCGATGCCTTCGGCGCCGCCGTCCTGCCGGGCGTGCTGACGCCGGCGCAATGCGGCGACCTGGCGGCGCTTTACGACCGCGACCTGTTCCGCAGCCATATCCATATGGCGCGGCACGGCTTCGGCCGCGGCGAATACAAGTATTTCCGCTATCCCCTGCCCGACCCGATCGGCACGATCCGCACGGCGCTCTACCCGCACCTGGCGCCGGTGGCCAATCGCTGGAACGACCGCACGGGCATAGAGACGCGCTATCCGCCGCATCACGCCGACTATATCGCCCAGTGCCATGCCGCCGGCCAGCTACGCCCGACGCCCCTGCTGCTGAAGTACGGCCCCGGCGACTACAATTGCCTGCATCAGGATCTCTACGGCGACCTGCATTTTCCGCTGCAGGCGGCGATCCTGCTGTCGCGGCCGGGTGAGGATTTCAGCGGCGGCGAGTTCGTGCTGACCGAACAGCGGCCGCGCATGCAGAGCCGCGCCGAGGTCGCGCCGCTGACGCAGGGCGACCTGGTCGTCTTCGCCGTAGCGCAGCGGCCGGTCATGGGCACGCGCGGCTGTTACCGCGTCACCCTGCGCCACGGCGTCAGCCGCATCCGCTCCGGCCGCCGCTTTACGGCAGGCATCATCTTTCACGACGCCGCGTAATACCCGGAATCAGGCATACACGGCGATATCGAACGACATTTCCATATTGACGAGATTGCCGCGCGCTTCGGTCGCGCTCATGTCGCCGCTGCGCACCATTTCCAGCACGCGGTTGAGGTAGCGCGCGATATCGTTCACCGCCACGCGACAGGTCGGGGCGCGAAACACCTCCGACACCGCCTGACGCGCCGCATCATGATCGATGCGCCCGTCGAGATAGTCTTCCAGTATCCGGCCGATGTCCTGGCTCAAGGCCTGTCGCCGACCGTCAATCGTCACAGACATCCTGTTCTCCCTGGTTTTAGCTTGGCCTCCCGGCCAGCCATCATACCACGGATCGCGGTTCGCCACAGAGGCGAAAATGTCGCAGCAACAGAATGTTACAGAGGTTTCAACTGACCGAGAAGTGTCGGGATCAACTCGCTGACCGTCGGGTGCACCGGCATGATTTCGCGCATCCTGTCATAGGTCAGGCCGCTGCCCATGGCGTTGATGAACAGGTGGATGACCTCGTCGGCTTCGATGCCGAACAGGGCCGCGCCCAGGATTTCCTTGGTCTCGGCGTCGGCCAGAGCCGACAGGAAGCCCGCCGTCTCTCCCCGTTCACGCGCCCGGCCGACACGCGTCATCGGCATGAAGGCTTTGAGCACCTTGCGCCCGGAGGCCTTCGCCTGGGCTTCGGTCATGCCGACGCGACCCAGCGGCGGATCGGTATACAGCGCATAGCCAACATGCCGACCGGCCAGCGACCGGCTCTCATTGTCGATCAGATTGGCCGACAGGATTTCGTAATCGTTATAGCTGGTATGGGTGAAGGCACCGCGGCCATTGACGTCGCCCAGCGCATAGATGCCTGGCACGTTGGTCTGCAGGTCGTCGCCCACTGTCACGTAGCCGCGCGCATCCTGCTTGACGCCCGCGACATCCAGCGCCAGCGCCTCGACATTGGGCTTGCGGCCGATGGCGGCCAGCAGGTCACTGCCCTCGATCGTCACCGGTCCCTTGGCGCTTGTCAGGCCAAGACGGAAACCGCCGTCTGTCTTTTCGACGTGGAAATCCTTGGCGCCGAGATGGAATTCGACGCCTTCGCCGGCCAGGACATCCATGATCGCCTGGCTGACATGCGGGTCCTCGCGGGCGATGATGCGGTCGGACATCTCAATCACCGTCACCCGTGCCCCGAAGCGACGGTACATCTGGGCGAATTCCAGCCCGATATAGGAGCCGCCGGCGATGACCAGGTGCCCGGGCAGGCGCGCCACATCCATCATCTCGATATTGGTCAGCACCGGAATGTCGGCGACGCCCGGCCAGTCGGGCTTGACCGGCCGCCCGCCGGTATTCAGCACGATCAGCGGCGCGGTCAGTTCGCGCGAACCGACGGCGAGGGTCTTTTCGCCGGTGAAGCGCGCCTCGCCAGTGATGACCTCAAGTCCCTTGGTGCCACCCAGCCAGTTGGCCAGGCTGTCGCGCGACTGCTGCACCACCGCGTCCTTGCGCGCCTTGACGGCGGCCATGTCGACCGTTGGCTCTCCCACGCCCAGGCCGAAGTCGCCGGCGCGGCGGATCATGTGCGCCACCCGCGCGCTGGCGACCAGGGTTTTGGTCGGAATGCAGCCGTTGTTGACGCAGGTCCCGCCCAGCCGTTCGCGCTCGATCAGCGCGACCTTGCGCCCGGCATTGGCCAGGTCGGCGGCCAGGGACGGCCCCGACTGCCCGGCTCCGATGATGATGGCGTCGAGCTGTTCCATGGCGCGTCTCCTGTGATGTGTGCCGCGTCTTAACATACGACGCGGCACACAGCGAGGTTACGCGTCGTGCAGCGCGGCCTTGTCCGGCGTGACGGTGAATTTGGCCAGGGTGCTGACCTTGCCGTCCGGCGTCGACACCTGGTCCATGACGCGCAGCGTGGCATGCCAGGCGTCCGGGGTGATCTCATGCACATGATAGCCGCGCTGGCTGTTGAGCAGGCGCAGGTTCGGATTGTAGCGCCGCGCGATATCCTGCTTGGCGTGGCCGATGACGCCGTCGCCGCCCGACGAGATCGAGGTCGCCAGGAACTCGACCGCCGCCGCCGGGCCGCCGGCGTCTTCGTCGCGCACCGGCACCGTGCCGATATAGTCCTCGTGCGCGTCGCCCGTGGCGATGACGACGTTGGTCAGCTTGCGGTCCATGATCGACTTGACCAGGCGTTGCCGGGCCGGCGCATAGCCGTTCCAGTTGTCGTCGCTGTAGTCGGCCTCGCTGGCGCCCTCTTTCCGGCTGTCGAACGGCATGACCAGCACCTGCTGGGCAATCAGGTTCCAGTGGCTTGGGTTGACCAGGCCCTGGTCCAGCCACGTTTCCTGGGCCTTGCCCATGATCGTCGTTTCGGGCGGGGTCGTCGGGCGGCATCCCGGCAGGTTGGTATTGCGGCACGGCTGCTTGTCGCGGAAGGTGCGCGTATCCAGCACGTGCATGCGCACCAGTTGCCCGAACTCTATGCGGCGATAGGCCATGACGCCGCCCGGGCGCGGGAACTGCGCCAGACGCACCGGCGAGTTCTCGTACCAGGCCTGCATGGCCGACAGCTTGCGTAGCGCGAAGACTTCCGGCGCCGTGTCGTCCTGATCGTAGGCCGAGGCCCAGTTGTTGTCGATCTCGTGATCGTCGAACGAGATGACGAAGGCGGCGGCGGCGTGCGCCGCCTGCAGGTCGGCGTCGGTCTTGTACTGCGCGTAACGACGGCGATAATCGTCGAGGCTGTAGATCTCGTCGCCGGCGTGCAGGCGCACCGGCAGCTCGTGCGGGTTCTTGCCCTGGCCAACGGCCGCGGCGCCCCTGCTCTCGTAGATGTAGTCGCCGTAGTGGAAGATGGCGTCGAGGTCCGCCTCCTCGCTCAGATGGCGATAGGCGGTGTAGAGGCCATTTTCCCAGTTGTTGCAGCCGGCGACGCCCAGCTTGAGGCGGGCCGGCGTTGCGCCCGGGGCCGGCGCCGTCTTCGCCACGCCGGTGCGGCTGACGTCGCCGCCATCGATGCGGAAGCGATAGAAATAGGGCCGAGCGGGCAGCAGGCCCGGGACCTCGACGTGGACGGCGTGGCCCAATTCCGGCAGGGCCATGGCCTCGCCGCTCTTGACGATGCGGGCGAAGCGGTCGTCCTCGGCCACCTCCCAGGTCACCGGCACCACGGCCATCGGCATGCCGCCGTGCTCGTCGAGCGGCTTCGGCGCCAGGCGCGTCCACAGCACGAAACCGTCGGGCCACGGATCGCCCGCCGCCACGCCCAGGGTGAACGGCGTCGTGCCGAAGGCAGGCTTGGTCAGCACCGGCTTGGCCAGGGCCGGCGCACCGATGCCGGCGAACAGGGCCATGCCGCCCATCAGGCTCAGCAGGCGGCGGCGGTCGGTGTCGAATGGGCGCATGAGGAATCTCCGGATAGGGCGTCTCTTGAGGCGTCTGCGGAGTAAGAACGGCCGATTACGACAACAACGCCGCTGTCATCAAAATTTCATGTGGCGGGGATAGCGCCGGACTGCGTTTATTTTATCAGCGGCCGGATCAGCCGCGGTTGCAGTCCAAGTCACCCGGTATGCCTGAGCTAGAGGAAAATGTCGTCCAATTGCCCGGCCGCGTCGCGGACGCGGCGGCGGCGCGGGCGTTGGCCGCGGTGATCGAAGCCTATGACCGCCGCCTGGCGCGCTATCTGGCGCGGCGCCTGCCGACCGACGACGTCCCCGACGCGCTGCAGGAGGTCTATGGCCGCCTGACGCGTATCCTGGGCGCCGATCCCAAGGCCGAATTGCAGGCGGCCTATATCTTCAAGACCGCCGACTCGATCGTCCGCGACCAGTTCCGCCGCCGCCGCGTGCGTCACCACGGCGCCCATGTCGAGATCGAGGACCACCTGGCCGAACCCGGCCCCTCGCCCTTCGACACTTTGTTGTGGCGGCAGAATCTGGCGCGCGTGCGCCAGGCGCTGGACGCCTTGCCGCCGGTGCAGCGGCGCATCGTTCTCCTGCACCGCCTCGATGGCATGAGCCTGCCGGACGTCGCCCGCGAACTGGGCGTGCCGCTGCGCACCGTCGAACGTCACCTGAGCCGCGCCCTAGCCGCGTGCCGTATAAAACTGGAGGAGGCCGGATGGGCCAAAACGACTTGATAAGTCAGCAGGACCTGACGGACCCGAAACGCGAGGCGCGGCTCGAAGCCGCCGCCCGCCGCCTGGTTCGCCGCAGGACCCTGACCGAAACGCACGACGCTGACGAAGCGGCGGTCGCCGAGACCTGGGACGCGCTCGACATGCTGCGCAACGATCCGGCGATCCTGGCCGAACTGCGCCGGCCCTACCGTGCGCCCGTATGGCAGCGCCTGGCCACCGCCCGGACCCTGGCCACCGCGGCCGCTGTCGTCGTCGTGATCGCCGGCGGCGCCGTCGCCTGGCGGACGATGCCGCAGACCTATTCGACCCGGGTGGGCGAGCAGCGCCTGATCCAGCTGGCCGACGGCAGCCAGGTGACGCTGAACACCGACAGCCTCATCAAGGTGCGTGTCGACGGCCGTCAGCGCCACGTCGAACTGGCGCGCGGCGAGGCCTATTTCGACGTCGCCAAGCTGGGCGGCGCGCCCTTCGTGGTGGAAAGCGGCAAGAGCGAGGTCCGCGTCACCGGCACGCGCTTCAATGTGCGCGACGGCCGCGACTGGGTGCGCGTGGATGTCGAGGAAGGCCGCGTCCTGGCCGGCGCCCATGCTTCGACTCAACCGGCCGGTGCGGCGGTTCTGCTGGCCTCGCAGGCGGTGACGCTGGACGGCAACGGCCTGGTGCGCTGGCGCGGCGCGGCGGATATCGACCGCGTCGACAACTGGCGGCGCGGCCGGGTCTATTTCAACGAGACGCCCCTGCGCGACGCGGTCGCCGACATGAACCGCTATTCGAAGACGCACCTGGTCATCACCACGCCGGGCATCGCCGACATGCCGGTCAGCGGCGTCTTCCGCGCCGGCGCCTCGGACAGCTTCGCCCGTGCCCTCAGCCTGGCCTATCCGCTGCGCGCCCAGGCTCACGACAATGTCATCGAAATTTCGCAAAACGGTCACGACAGCTTGTAGAACCACGCTCATCGCCCTGCCGAAAACCTGAGTAACGTGAAGAGTTTGTGACATCTGGCGGCCCCGTCACGCCATCGCGTTATGGCTGGTTTAGAGTGTCCTCGCACACGACGCGGGGCACACGGCACGGGCAAAACGCAGTGACGCGAGTTTGGGTTAAGCGCCAAGGACGGATTTCGGGACTGAGCGCGATCGCGCTGGCCCTCGGCCTGCTGCTCTCCGCCGATCCGGTGCGCGCCCAGGCCGCCCGCGCCTTCGACGTGTCCGCCCAGCCCCTGGACATCGCCCTGTCCCGCCTGGCCGACCAGGCCGGCGTGCAGGTCGCCTTTGTCGGCGCTCAGGTCAGGGGGCATCTCAGCCACCCGGTGCGCGGCGCCATGCCGCCGTTGCAGGCCTTTCGCCTGGCCGCCGGCGCCGGCTATGACGTGCTGACCAGCGGCCCGGACACCTATGTCGTGCGTGTGACGGCAGCCGCACCCGCGGCGAAGCGGTCACCGCCGCCCATCGCCCGCGAGGCCGCGCCTGAGGCGGCGCCCGAAGAGGTCATCGTCACCGCGCGCATGAGCCCGGTGGCGCGTACCCAGCTCGACAGCAGCTACGCCGTCACACGCATCGGCGACGACGCCATCCACCTGTCGGGCGCACAAAGCGCCGCCGACCTGCTCAAGACCGTGCCCGGCCTGTGGGTCGAGTCCTCGGGCGGCGAAGCGTCGAACAATGTCCGCGCCCGCGGCATTCCGCGCGACGGCTTCTCGTCCCTGGCGGTGTTCGAGGACGGCCTGCCGGTGCAGCACGATCCGGGCCTCGGCTACCTCAATGCCGACCAGTCGTTCCGCATCGACGACAGCACCCAGGCCATCGAGGTGGTGCGCGGCGGGCCATCGTCGGTCTTCGCTTCCAATGCGCTGGGCGGCCTGGTCAACCTGATCACCCGCGCCCCGCCCGACCGGCCGGAGCTGCGCCTGCGGCTTCAGGGCGGCGACGGCGACTACCGCCGCGCCGATATCTGGGGCGGTGGTCCGCTTGGCCAATGGCGCGTCGCCGCCGGCGGCTTCTATCGCGCCGATGACGGCCTGCGCCCGACCGGCTACCCGGCCGATGCCGGCGGCCAATGGCGCATCACGGCACACCGCGCCATCGACGGCGGATCGCTCGACCTCGACTACAAGCATATCGACGACCACGTCGCCTTTTACCTGCCCGTACCGCTGCAGCAATCGGGCGACGGCACGATCCGCCCCCTGCCCGGCTTCAACGCGTTTTACGGCACGCTGGCCGGCCCCGATACGGCACGAGCCACACTGCAGGATGCGTCAGGCCACGCCTATCCATTCGACCTGACCAGGGGCACCCAGGTCCGGCTCGATCAGTACACGGTCAAATGGCGCCACAGCACGGGCGAAAACGGCACGGTTTCGGAAAGCCTGCGCTATCGCCGCTCTTCGACCTGGCGCAACGGCCTGTTCCCCGGCTATCCCGACACGCCCGCCAACAAGCTGAAACCCTACCTGGCCACGGCTAAGGCGATCTATCCGCAGGCGGATCATCTAGGCTTCACCTATGTCGATACCGGCAAGTCCTTCACCGGTCCCTTGGCCATCGACGCCACCCTGTCGTCGGTGCGCGTGCCGCTCGACGAACTGATCAGCGACACCCGCTATGAAGGCCACGCCGGCGGCCACAGTTTCAGTGCCGGACTCTATGTCGCCCATGTCGAGATGGGCATGCAGAGGCTGACCGCCACCACCCTGCTCGAAGTCGGCGACCAGGCGCGAAGGCTCGACATCACGGCCTTCGACGCGGCGGGCCATGCCCTGGGCGCCATCACCGCCAGCGGCATCACCCGCTACGGCGCCCAGTTCGACAACTATACGGGCCAAGAGACCTCGACCGCCGTCTACGGCACCGACGAGTGGCAGGTCGGCCCGAAGTGGCGCGCCGACATCGGCGTGCGCCTCGAACATCTCGACCTCGGCGCCGATATCGAACAAAGCCGCACCGTCCAGGGCCCCGACGCCCGGCACATCGGCGACGACGCCGTACTCGGCGGCACAGGGGCGTTCACGCACCTGGCCAGGACCTTCGACGGCCAGACGGTGTCGCTGGGCCTGACGCGGCCGATCGGCGAGCGCACCCAGATCTACGGCCGCGTCACGCGCACCCAGTACCTGCCCAACGTCACCGACCTCGCCGCCTATCCCGGCCAGCCGCCGCGCAGCGAGCCGGCCCTGCTGTCGGAAATCGGCTTCAAGCACGCGACCCCGGTCAGCGACCTGCATGTCGTCGCCTTCTCGACGGCGTTTTCCGGCTATCGCGTCACCGACAACATCTTCGACGCCTCAAGTAACGCCTATGTCCAGAAGGTCGCCTACAGCGACACCCTGGCCAACGGCGTCGAGATCGAGGGCCTGTGGCGGCCGGCGGGTCACGGCGACGGCGTCGACGTGACCGTCAGCGCCACCTTGCAAAACGCACGCTTCCGCCACCTGCAATATACCGAGATCGTGTCCGGCGCCGCGGTCGCCCATGACTTCAGCGGTAACCGCCTGCTGCGCGTGCCCGACATCATGGCGCGCCTGACGCCCGGCTATACCTTCGCCCACGGCCGCGGCCGGATCGAAGCGACCGTCGAATATTACGGCGACCGCTATTCCGACGCCGCCAATACCGAACGCCTGCCGCCCTATGCGGTGCTGAACATGGCCGTTCGTTTCGACCTGGCGCCGCACCTGACCCTGACCGTCACCGGCGACAATCTCGGCCAGACGCTCGGCCTGACCGAAGGCAATCCGCGCGCCGGCCAGTTCATCAGCAGCGATGCCGCCGCCACCTATTTCGCCGCGCGCCCGATCTTCGGCCGCAGTTTCCGCGCCAGCCTGTCCTGGCGCATGTAAATCGGGAGACCTCCATGATCCGCTCGACCTTAGCGCTCACAGCGTGCCTGTCCCTGTGCGCCGCGCCTGCCCTTGCCAACCCGGACGTAGTGCTCAAGGGCCACCTTACCGGCACCGCCAACCAGACCTATGTCGAGTTGCCGTTTGCCGTGCCGGCCGGCGTCAACCGCGTCACCGTAACCTTCAAATACACCGGCCGCGAAAACAAGACAGCGATCGATCTCGGCCTCTACGACCCGAACGGCTTTCGCGGCTGGAGCGGCGGCAACAAGGCAGCATTCACCGTCGCCGAAGCCGACGCCACGCCGTCCTACCTGCCCGGCCACATCGTCGCCGGCACCTGGAAGCTGATCCTGGGCGTGCCCAATATCCGCCCGACCGAGACCTCCGACTATGAGGCCGATATCAGCTTCGGCCATCCGGGCGACAGCGTCGCCGGCTCGGCCTTTACCGACGCACCGCTGAAGGCCGGTCCCGGCTGGTACCGCGGCGACTTCCATTCGCACAGCGCCCATTCCGATGGGTCGTGCGACAGCCTGGGCGGCCAGAAGGTGCCGTGCCCCGTCTTCCTTACACTGCAGGCCGCCAAGGCGCGCGGCCTCGACTTCATCGTCCTGTCCGATCACAACGCCACCTCGCAATACGACGCCGAGCGCGAGCTTCAGCCCTATTTCGACACCCTGCTGCTGATCCCCGGCCGCGAGATCACCACCTTCCACGGCCACGCCAACGTGTTCGGCACCACCGAATTCGTGCCCTTCCGCCTCGGTACGCCGGAAGTGCCGGACATGAAGGCGATGATCGCCACGGTCCACGCCAAGGGCGCGCTGATCTCGATCAACCATCCGACCGCGCCCTCGGGCGAAGCCTGCATGGGCTGCGGCTGGACCGCCCCGGTCGATTTCAGCCAGGTCGACGCCATCGAGGCGGTCAATGGCGGCTCGGTCCATGGCCAGGGCGGCCGCGTCGAAGGTCCCGTCGACGGCACGCCCTTCTGGCAGGCGCGGCTGAACGAAGGCTTCCACCTTACCGCCATCGGCGGCAGCGATAACCACGACGCCACTGGCGCGCCCGCCCAGCGTTCGGTGGTCGGCCAGCCGACGACCGTGATCCACGCCGACAACCTGTCCCAGGCCGCCCTGTTCGACGGCATCAAAAAGGGCCGCGTGTTCATCGACATGGGCGTCGGCGCCGACCGCGTGCTCGACCTGACGGCCACCTTCGAAAAAAAATCGGCGGTGATGGGCGAAACCCTGGCGGTCCCGGCGCGCGCCGACGTTTTAGTAGAGGCTGAGGTCGACGGCGTCCCGGGAACCCAGCTTGAAGTCATCGTCGACGGCGCGGCCCAGTCATCTTCTATCCCCGTGACCGGGCCGCACGCGCGTATTAATTTTCACGTCACGCCCGGCGCCTCAGGTGCTCAATGGGTGCGCGTGAATATTCGTGACAAGGACGGCAATATTCAAATGCTATCCAATCCGATTTATTTCAACACGAACAATAAAAAATAAAACTCATCACAATACTGTAAAAATGGACATGTAAACTGCCTGCGCAGCCTTTGCCTAAAGCAGAGGCACAGCTTTCATCAAGCCTGCGAGGGGTATTCATGTCCATTCAACCCAAAATCTTACTGTTCGCCACGGTGGCGGCGGTGTCGCTGACCTATACCGGCGCCGCCTTTGCCCAGGATACGGCCGGCAAAACGACGGCGACCACCGACAATACCGATCCGGCGACCGAAGTCGTCGTCACCGGCCGCGCCGGCAAGCGCCTGAAGGCCGACACCAGCTATTCGATCACCACCATCCACGAAGAGGCCCTGCGCCTGCAGGCGCCGACCAGCGTCACGGAATCGCTGAAGTCGGTACCGGGCTTCTGGGTCGAAGCCTCCGGCGGTGAAGGTTCGGGTAACGTCCGCGCCCGCGGCGTGCCGGTCGACGGCTTCGGTTCGGTCACGCTGCTGGAAGACGGCATCGCCATCGCCCACGACCCGGCGCTGGGCTACCTCAATGTCGACCAGGAATTCCGCCTCGACGAAACCATCGACCACATCGAAGTGGTGCGCGGCGGCCCGTCGTCGGTCTTCTATTCCAACGCCCCGGCCGGCGCCGTCAACTACATCCCGCGCAAGGTCGGCGACGTCGCCTCGGGCGTGGTCAAGGGTACGCTGGGCCAGGACGGCCTGTACCGCACCGACTTCTGGTACGGCGCCCCGGTCGGCGACTGGAAGGTCGCGGTCGGCGGCTTCTACCGCAACGAACGCGGCGTGCGCGACCCGGGCTTCACCGGCAACCGCGGCGGCCAGATCCGCGGCACGATCAGCCATGATTTCGACGGCGGCACCTTCTCACTGGACTACAAGCACCTCGACGACATCGTCGTCTTCTATACCGGCATTCCGATGTACACCAATACGTCGGGCAAGATCGTCGCCGTGCCGGGCTTCGACGGCAATTTCGGCACCCTGGCCGGGCCTGAGACCTCGATGGTCGACATGAAGATGGGCGACGGCTCGACCTATCACTACGACAACACCCTGGGCACCCAGGTGAAGCGCGACCAGTTGACCGGCAAGTTCGAGTGCGACCTGGCCGACGGCTGGCACTTCAAGACCACGGCGCGTTATTCCGACACCCGCACCCAGCGTAACGGCCTCTATCCCAACACCCTGCAGACGGGCGCCGCCTTCCTGTCGTCGCAGGCCGCGCTGATCTCGACGGTGCCGGGCGCCGCCGCCCTGCAACTGCGCTACACCACCTCGCCATCGACCGTGTTCCAGACCAACCAGAACGGCAATGGCGACATCACCGTCGCCGGCCTGCGCGGCGTCACCATGCCGGTGCAGGAATTCACCAACGACAACCAGCTGACGCACCGCTTCACCTTCGGCCAGCAGACGCACGACGTCACCGCCGGCTACTACTACGCCCATATCGACGAGGCCTTCAGCCGCTATTCGTCGAACTACCTGACGGACGTCCAGGACAATGCCCGCCTGCTCGACGTCGTCGCGGTGGACGCCACGGGCAAGGTGCTGAAGACCCTGACCGACCACGGCGTGTGGCGCTACGGCTATGAGTGGGAAAACGCCTCGGGCGAGCAGACCACCAACGCCATCTACGCCGCCGACGAATGGCAGATCACGCCGAAGCTGCGCATCGACGGCGGTTTCCGCTGGGAACAGATGAACACCCGCGGCCGCGTCGAGCAGAAGCAGACCGTCAACCTGGGCACGCTGGCCACCTCGCAGATCCTGATGGGCACCGGCACCTTCCTGACCTACGACAACACCTTCAGCAAGGTCGCGTGGACGATCGGCGCCAACTACCAGTTCGACCGCCACTCGGGCATCTTCGCCCGCTTCACGGAATCGAACCGCCTGCCGTCGCTCAGCAACTACGTCACCAACGCCACGGCCAAGCCGATCGTGCAGACCATGGGCCTGGGCGAAGCGGGCTACAAGTTCTCAAGCCCGCTGTTCGACGTCTACGCCACCGCCTTCTACACCAAGTACGACAACGTCTCGTTCAGCAACTACGTGTTCAACGTGAACACCGGCGTGTCGACCTCGGAAGCCGAATACACCAACACCCAGACCATGGGCGTGGAATTCGAAGGCGCCCTGCGCCCGGTGGAATGGTTCGACATCTCGGCCACGGCGACGATCGAAGCTCCGGAATACAAGGGCCTGCGCTTCACCGACTCGACCGGCAAGTTCTTCGACTATGACGGCAACCAGCTGATCCGCGTCCCGCGCGACAGCCTGCGCATCGTCCCGGGCTTCAACCTGTTCGGCCACAAGCTGCGCCTGCAAGGCTCGTGGGAATACGAAGGCAAGCGCTACGTCGACACCGCCAATTCGGTGATGCTGCCGTCGTACCAGGTCGTCAATCTGTCGGCGCGCTGGAACATCAATGCCCGCACCTCGCTGTACGGCTATATCGACAACGTCACCAACTCGCTGGGCCTGACCGAAGGCAACCCGCGCGCCGGCGAATTGTCGAGCGCCGACGCCGGCGCCAACAGCTTCATCGCCCGTCCCGTCCTGGGCCGCAACTACCGCGTCGCCCTGATGTACAAGTTCTAGTCCGCACCGGCTTCCACTTGTGCCCGACTTGCCCCGCAGGGTTCGCCCTGCGGGGTCCTTTATGTTCAGGCTTCACAAAAACAGAAAAAAACAACCTGAGGCTGCGCAAGGATTTAAGAGACCGGAAAGAATTTGTGGAAAAATTAGTAAATTAACTTACTGATTTTATTTGGATAAATTTATCGATCCGAACAATGCGATCTTAACCAAGGCGAAACCTGGGCAATTTACAACCTGAGACACCCGAAGACCCGGGTTGTGCGAAGTTCCGTAGAAAATTATGTCCGTGCCCATGTTCGACAGCCTGCCTGTCCCGCCCCGTGCCCTCTCCCGCCAATCCGTCCGCCGCCACCTGATGCGCAGCACCATGCTGGCCGCCACCCTGGCGTCCGGCCTGATCGCCCAGGCGGCCTCCGCCCAGACCCTGCCCAGTGGTGGCAAGGTGGTCGCCGGCCAGGCCGGCATCGCGACCAGCGGCCAGACGACGCTGATCACCCAGAGCTCGGACAAGGCCGTCATCGACTGGCAGGCCTTCTCGATCGGCCAGGGCGGCACCGTCCAGTTCAACAACGGTTCGGGCGCAACGCTGAACCGCGTCACCGGCGGTAACCTGTCGTCGATCGACGGCCTGCTGTCGGCCACCGGCTCGGTCTACCTGATCAATCCCAATGGCGTCATCATCGGCAAGAGCGGCGTGGTCAAGACGGGCGGCGGCTTCGTCGCCTCGACGCTCGACATCGATAATGCGAATTTCCTGAACGGCGGCGACCAGACGTTTGCCGGCTCGTCCCTGGCCTCGGTGGTCAATCTCGGCAAGATCGGCGCCCTGGGCGGCGACGTCGCCCTGGTGGCCGCCAATGTGCGCAATGACGGCACGGTGGTCGCCCCCAATGGCACGCTGGGCCTGCTGGCCGGCAGCCGCGTCCTGATGCGCGACGCCGCCGTCGACGACGGCAAGTTCCTGGTGCTCAGCGGCGGGACCGGCACCTCGGCCACCAATACCGGCAGCATCGAAGCGGCCGCGGCCGAACTGCGCGCTGAAGGCGGTAATGTCTACGCCCTGGCCGGCAATACGGCGGGCCTGATCCGCGCTACCGGCGTGACGTCGAGCGACGGCCATATCTATCTGACGGCCGGCGCGAGCGGCTCGGTCCAGGTTGCCGGCAGCACGCTGAAGGCCGCCGACGCGGCCGGCAACGGCGGCGCGATCTCGATCACCGGCGGCTCGGTCGCCGTAGCGGCCGACGCCGTGCTCGACGCCTCGGCGACGGCTACCACCGGCAACGGCGGCAAGGTCTCGGCCATCGCCGACATGACGGCCGGTTCGCTGGCTTTCCAGGGCACGGCCCTGGCGCGCGGCGGTGTCAACGGCGGTAACGGCGGCTTCGTCGAAACCTCGGGCCATGGCGTCGACTTCACCGGCGCCAAGATCGACACCTCGGCCATCGGCAAGTCCGGCACCTGGCTGGTCGACCCGGACGACCTGACGATCGATCAGGCCTCGGCGGCGACGATCGACAGCAATCTGGCGACCACCGATGTCATCCTGCAAACGACCGCGACCACGGCCTCAGGCCCAGGCGTGTCGACGTCCGGCAGCGGCGACATCATCATCGCGTCGGATATCGCCTGGTCCACCGCCCATACCCTGGAACTCGACGCCTACCATTCGATCCAGTTCAACGCCAACGTCACGGTGGGCGGCGCGGGCCATGTCGTGCTGACGACCAATGCGGCGAGCACCGGTGGCGATTACAGCTTCGCGCTCGGCAAGTCGCTGAGCTTCACCACGGCGGCCGACGGCAGCCAGCCGCTGACCATCAACGGCAACGCCTACACCCTGCTGACCAGCATGGATGGTGTAAGCGGCGTAGGCGGCCTGGCCGGCCTCAACGGCCAATCCGGTTATTACGCCCTGGCGACCGGCCTCGATTCTTCGACAAACTATACGAACTATGCGGTGGCGGACTTTTTCGGCACCCTGACCGGCCTGGGCCATACGATCAACAACCTGCAGATTACCGGCAGCGGCAGCGACTATGTCGGCCTGTTCCGCATCAACGACGGCACCATCCGCGATCTCGGCCTGTCCGGCGGTACGATCGTCACCAGTGGCAATAGCCTTGTCGGCGCGCTGGCCGGGCATAACGCGGAGAACAACAGCACCGCCGTCATTCAGAACGTCTACAGCTCCGTCGCGATCACCGGCACGGGTGGCTTCGAAATCGGCGGACTGGTCGGAGAAAACGGCGGCTTTATCCGCAACTCATTCACCACCGGAACCGTCAACATCGCAGGCGGCAGTCAGGTCGGGGGATTGGTCGGGCTGAACGACCACGAGATCGACGATACCTACGCGACGGGCGCGATTTCCGGCGACTCCTTTATCGGTGGACTGGTCGGGCAAAACTACAACACGATCAAGACTTCGCTGGCCACCGGCCTGGTGACCGCCACGGGCGGCAATGCCGGCGGGCTGACCGGCGACAATCATACGTCCTATGGCGCGAGCGTGACGGACGTCTACTATGACACCCTCACGACCGGCCAAGGCGGTGCGGGCACGGGCGAAACCACGACGGTTCTGCAATCGGGCACGCTGCCTTCGGGCCTGTCGTCCACTGTCTGGGCGACCGGCACCGGGCTTTATCCGTACCTGAAGAGCTTCTATCCCAACGGCGCCCAGGCGATCAGCGGGACAAGCGACACCTCCGGCACGTCGAACCTGATCACCGCCTATGCCGGCGGCCAGGCGATCGGCTCGACCTCCAGCGTCGGCGCCAACGGCTATTATTATATCCTGACGCCGGGCACCGGCCTGACCGGCACGACGCCGATCGGCGTCAGCTACAGCCACGACAGCAACACGACGCTCAGCTTCACCGACGCCCCGACCCTGACCAGCGGTAATGTCACCGGCCTCGATCTTCACGGCCAATATGCCGAGATTGCCACGTCGAAATCGCTGTACAGCGACACCCTGACCGGCCTGAATACCGCCTTCGGCAGTTCGACGCTGAGCAGCCTGATGTCGGGCCTGAACCTGACGTCCTTTGGCTGGATCAATTACGATGCCTCCGGCGACTACACGATCGACCAGCCCCTCACCCTGATCCGCTATACCGACTTCAGCAGCGGCGGAAACCTGCTGTCGATCAATGCCGACATCACCGTGCCCGCCAGCACGAACGTCTGGTTCTTCTCGAACAAGTCGATCGCCTTCAACGCCAATGTCGCCGCCGACGGCACATCGGCCGTGACGATCATCACCAATCATACCAGCCCCAACGGCAGCGACTATGTGGCTGGCAGTTCGCCCGGCGACTACAGCTTCCTGCCCGGCAAGAGCCTGACCTTCGGTGGTACGGGCGGCTTCCTCAATATCAACGGCAATGTCTATACCCTGCTCAACAGCCTGAGCGACCTGACCGGCATCAGCGGCCACAATGGTCATTACGCCCTCAACGGCTCGCTCGACCTGTCCACCACGCCCTTTACCGCCGCCGTGGTGAACAGCTTCTCCGGCACCTTCACCGGCCTTGGCCACACGATCAGCAACCTCAATATCAACGCGCCCTCGACGAACCTGATCGGGCTGTTCGGCACCAATACCGGCACCGTGCGCGATATCGGCCTGATCGGCGGCACGGTCTACGGTAACTCGTATTCCGGCGCCCTGGTCGGCGAAAACGACGGCCTGGTCGACGATGCCTACAGCGCGATCGACATGCACGTCGCCTTCCGTTCCGGCGGCCTGGTCGGCCACAACCTGGGCACGGTCATCCGCTCGCACGCCACGGGTGCGGTGACCAGCAACGGCGACAACGGCGGCGGCGTCAGCGACATGGGCGGCCTGGTCGGCTGGAACGACCACGGCACGATCAGCCAGTCCTACGCCACCGGCACGGTGACCGGCATTTCCAACACCACCGGCGGTCTCGTCGCCTATAATAACGGCGGCACGGTCAGCGACTCCTTCGCCACCGGCGGCGTCTTCGGCAATCTGTATGCCGGCGGCCTGGTCGGCTATGGCGACGCCAACGGCACGATCACCAATTCGTTCTCCACCGGCTATGTCCACGCCGTCACCTCCGGCGGCGGCCTGGTCGGGCACTTTATCGGCACCATCAACAACGCTTACTGGGACACCACGACCTCGGGCACCACGGTCGGCGTCGGTGATGCCGGGGGCAGCACCATCACGGGCACCGGCGCCACCGGCCTGACGCGCGCCACCCTGCAGAACGGCAGCCTGCCGAGCGGTTTCTCCAGCTCGATCTGGGCCACCGGCAACGGCCTCTATCCGTACCTGAAGGCGCTGTTCCCGAACGGCATGCAGTCGATCAGCGGCTATACCTATGCCAGCAACGGCACGGCCGCGCCGGCGACGACTCTGGCCGTCTACATCGACGGCACCCAGGTCGCCAACACCACGGCGGCCAGCGGCGCCGACGGCTATTATTACCTGATGGCCCAGCCGGGCACGGTGTCGTCGTCGACGCACATCGGCATTACCGGCACGACGCACAACGCGTCCTCGGTCGGCGGCACGGCCTATACCGACATGCCGACCCTGACCGCGGGCCAGGTCACCGGCTTCAACGTCGTCGCCGGCCAGTTGACCTACACGACCGGCGACACCGCCTACAGCACCTTGCAGACGGATGCCCAGGCGACCTTCGGGTCTTCGCTGTACAGCGCCCTGACCACGGCGCTCGACGCCGCCAAGCTGAAGATCGCCGCTTCCGGCGCCTTCACCGTCGACCAGGCGATTTCGCGCGCCGGCAGCCTGCTGATCCAGTCGGGCGGCGACCTGACCCTGGCCTCGACCGGCTCGGTCACCTCGACGGCCAGCGGCACGGCGATCACCCTGGCCGCCGACGGTTCGTTCATCAACAATGCCGGTTCCAGCGCGGTCTCCGCCGCCAACGGCCGCTGGCTGATCTACACCCAGGCCCATGGCAACGCGACCGCTGCGGCGACCGCCAACAGCTTCGGCGGCCTGACCGCCAAGAACTACTATAACGACGCCTTCAACTTCTCGACCGGCGCGCTGGCCTCGACGCCCAACAGCGGCAACCGCTTCGTTACCGGCTATGCGCCGACGCTGACGGTGACGCCCGATACGATCAGCCTCACCTATAACGGCGCGGTCCAGGCCGATACCTACAGCCTCACCGGTTATCTCGCCGGCGACCAGGCCAATGACGCGATCACCGGCCACGTCAACGGGCTGAGCGCGCCGAGCCGGAATGCCGGCACCTACACGCTGACGGCGTCGGGCACCCTGGCCTCGGACGAAAACTACGGCTTTACCTATGCCTCGGGCACGCTGACCATCGCCAAGGCGGCGCTGACCCTGGCGGCGGCGACCGACACCAGAACCTATGACACCACCCTGACTTCGACCGGCACGGTCGGCGTCTCGGGCCTTGTGGGCGGCGACATCGTCACCGGCACCTCCCAGGCTTTCGACAGCAAGAATGCCGGCAGTCGTACGCTGAACGTCACCGGCTACACCGTCAATGACGGCAATGGCGGCAACAACTACACCGTCACGACGCAGACCGCGTCGGGCACGATCAACAAGGCGGCGCTCACCGCGGCCCTGATCGGGGCGACGTCGAAGACCTATGACGCCACCCTCACCGCCGCCCTGACTGCCGGCAATTACAGCCTGACCGGCCTCAAGGGCAGCGACAGCGTTGCCCTGAACGATCCGACCAGCGGCCTGTACGGCAACGCCAATGCCGGCGCGGGCAAGACGGTCACCGCCTCCGGCCTGGCCCTGACGGGCACCGATGCCGGCAACTATACCGTCAATGGCACGGCCTCGGGCAATATCGGCACGATTACCGCGCGCAACCTGACGGTCACCGCCGATAACCTCGGCAAGTTCTCGGGCGCCGTCGATCCGCTGCTGACCTACGCCCTGACCTCGGGCAGCCTGGCCGGCAGCGACAGCCTGAGCGGCAGCCTGAGCCGCACCACCGGCGAAGCTCCGGGCGTCTACGACATCACCCAGGGTTCGCTTGCGGCCTCGGCCAACTACAACGTCACCTTCGTCAAGGGCGCCTTCACCGTCACGGCGGTCGCGCTGCAGAACAATCCGGTCGTCAATCCGGTCGGCAATTCCGCCAACAATGCCAGCCAGCCCACGATCAAGCCGGCCCCCATCGGCCTGAACACCAGCGGCGGCCCGACCGCCTCCGATGCCGCGTCGACGACCTCGTCTTCGGGCCAGGACGGCGGCATCAGGGACGCCGGCTCGGCGGCCGGCAACGGCGACGAAAAGGCCACCGGCCCCAATGTCCAGGCGGCCGGCCAGAACAGCAGCACCTGCGCTTCGGGTGACGGCTGTTCCAATACCCCCTACCCGACCAACCAGGTCATCTCCTCGTCCATCAGTTTCACCAGCCGTTAAGTTCCCCAGATGACCTGTAAATTCCGTACCCACCGGCTGATCCCGGCCGCTTCCCTGCTGCCCCTGATCGTCGCGGCCCACGCCCAGGCCCAGGTGGTCGAGCGCCACCTGCCCGAGACGCCACAGAATGCGCCGGCCCACATCGCCGCGCCGAACGCCTTGCCCACCGATCAGGATCCGACGCCGATCGGCCCGGCGCTGCGCGGCATCGTGCTGCTCGGCGCACAGGAAGCCGTCCATGCCGGCGCGGCCGACGGCATCTCCGTCGACGGCATCGACCGCCTCAAGGACGACTCAACCATCGCCGGCCTGCTGCGCCCCTATCTGGGACAGCCCCTGTCGCGCCGCCTGATCGCCCAGGTCGAGGCTGCGGTCGCCCGGCACTATCGCGACCTGAACTATCCCTTCATCTCGCTGTCGACGCCGGAACAGGAAATCACCGGCGGCGTGCTGCAGGTCCGCGTAGTCGAGTTCACCGCGGGCAAGGTCGCGGTCGACGGCGCCAGATCCGACGCCGAGGCCGCCCGCCTGCGCCGCGACGTCGCGCTGAAGACCGGCGACGCCATCGATGCGCGCACGCTGACCTACGACCTCGACTGGATCAACCGCTATCCGTTCCGTAACGTCCAGGCCGTGTTTGCGCCGGGCGCGATGCTAGGCGTTTCCGACCTGACGCTGGAAGCGCGCGAGGCCAAGCCGTGGCAGGCCTATGCCGGCTACAGCAATGACGGCTCGCCCTCGACCGGCTTCGACCGCTATTTCGCCGGCGGCGCCATCGGCAACCTGCTGGGCCCCGACAGCGTGCTGTCGGCCCAGGCCACGGTGTCGCGCGACGTGCTGGAAGGCGATAACGACCCGCATTACAAGAGCGCCGCCCTGGCCTACACCCTGCCGCTGGGCCGCCACGGCCAGATCGAGGCCAATGCCGACGCCGTCGAAACCTTCCAGCCGGGCGATCCGTTCGCCGTGCGGCTGAAGGCCGGCGAAGGCGCGCTGGGCTATCGCTTCGCCGTCTCAGACCTCTATGGCGACACCGGCGAAACCGACATGCGTTTCGGCGTCGAAGCCAAGCACCAGACGGGCATCACCTATTTCAGCGGCCTGGACGTCTACGACATCTCGGTCGAGGTCTATCAGGCCTATCTCGGCTATCACCATACCGGCCGCGACGCCTTCGGCACCTCGGCCTTCGACGTCGCGGTGCACATGAGCCCCGGCGGCCTCGACAGCGGCAACAGCGCCGAACAGGCCATCCTCTATTCGCAGGGCCGCCAGAAGGGCGCGACCTACGGCTATGTCGGCGCGACCTATAACCGCATCACCCTGCTGCCGGCCGGCCTGTTCCTGAAGACCGACGCCATCGGCCAGTTCTCGGCCGTCGCCCTGCCCCGCACCGAACAGGCGGGCCTGGGCGGCTCCAGCCTGGTGCGCGGCTATACGCTGGACGACGGCGCCTTCGACACGGCGCTGGTCGTGCGCAACGAACTGCATGTGCCGGGCAAGGCCTGGGGCTCGAACTGGCAGGTCAGCCCGTTCGTCTTCGCCGACCTCGGCTATGGCCGCGACAACGCGGCCCGCACCGACAGCGGCCTGGCTTCGGCCGGCGCCGGCGCGGCGGTCCAGGTGACGCGCCACGTCATGCTGAACCTCAGCGCCGCCTGCACCCTGACGCCGAACCACACGACCCGCGCCGGCAACTGGCTGGCCCATACCAATCTGAGCGTGGCGTTTTAAAATTTCGGGCCCCGATGAGACACTCATCGGGGCCTGATTTTATTAGTGATAGGGCGGATAGAGCTCTTCGACGAGGTCGTGCCGCAACTCCGGCACGGCCTTTGCCAATTCTACCGTGACGATCTTCGAGAAGACATCCGCGCCCTTCGGCCCCAGATGGGTGTAGTCGAAAACCACGGTCGGATGACCCTGCGGCTTTTCCAGAACTTCCGTAGTGGTCGGCGCTGCCGGCGCGCTGGTCTTGGGCGCGCCGATCGTCGTGCCGGTCTTTGCCGCATCGATGACCTCCTGCGGCGGCGCGGTCTCGGCCAGTTCTATGCCGCCCACGGGGCCCATGGCCTGGACGGCGGCGACCGACACGTCGTGCAGGTCGACCAGCGGCACATTCATCTCTTTTGCGACCGCCTTGACCGCATCGGCCCACGGCTGCAGGTCATCCTGCAACGAGCCGTTCTTGAACGAGCGCCGCGTCAGCGGGGTAACCAGCACTGGAATGGCGCCCGCCGCCCGCGCCTCGGTGACGTAGCGCTTCAGGTTAGCGGGATATTCCGTGTACAGGTCGGTCGAACGGCCCGGCTTGCCCGGCTGGTCGTTATGGCCGAACTGGATCAGGATGTAGACCTGGCTGTAGCCCGGCACCTTGGCCTCGTTGACGGCCAGGTCCCACGAGCCTTCGGCACGATAGTCGAAGGTGCCGCGGCCGCCGCGCGCCAGGTCGACACAGGCGACGAACGAGGTGACGTGGTTGGCGCAGAACGAGCCGCCCCAGCCGCTGCCGACCTGGGTCGTCGAGTCGCCGACCAAGATGATCTTCTTCGGCTTGATCGGCTTGATGGCGGCGCGCGCGGCGGCATCGGCGACAGCCGGCAGCACGGCGGGTGGCGGAGCCGCGGGCGTGTGTGTCGGCTGGATTTGTGCCAAGGCGGGCGTGGCGCTCAGCAGGCCCGCCGCGAGAACAAAAGCTTTCATGGTTTCCTCCGTCGTTCTTATTGCGCGTTGGCCGGCAGCCAGGCGGTGTCGCCCTTGAAGAAGGCCTGCACGGTCCATTGTCTGGCTTGGGCGTCGGTCAACTGGTACGAATACGGCTCGCGGCCGGTCGGATCGGCGCCCGGCCCCGTCGATTTGTATTCGGCATAGTAGGCGGTCGGCAGGGTATTGGTCTTGCCTGGTGTCCATTCGCGCCAGCCGCCCTTCATGATCGGCGCCGGCATGTCAGTGTACAGGAAGATCACCGTGGCATAGGGCCGCCAGGCGCGCCCCAGCGAAATACCCTGCGCGTCCTTGTCGGCGGTCAACACGCAATGGTCGAAGACATAGGCGCTGTCCTCGGACGGACTGTTCTTCGACTGCGCCGTGTACATCACCGACTGGTGCGGCACGCCGTGGATTTCGCACTTATGGAAATAGGCCTTGGCATTGCCGAAGATGAAATCGACATGGCCTTCGATATAGCAGTCGCTGAAATACTGCCGCGCCATGCGGCCGCCCGGCCCCTTATTGGCATAGAGCGTGTCCTGATGGCCCAGCAGGCGGACACCGGTCAGCACGGCGCGGTCGCCGGTCAGGGCCAGGGCCACGGCCTGGGATTTTTGCGCGTCCGGGATCAGCCAGCAATCGTTCTGGATGGTCAGGTCGTCGGCGTGGAAGTCGTCGCCCGAGGCGTTGAGGCTGTAGGACTTGAAAGTCCCGCCCGCCGTCGCGGCGCAGTCGCCATAGACCAGTTTGACGTCCTCAGGCTTCGCGCCCGTGCCTTGCAGGTGGACGCCAGCCTTGGCGACAACGATCTTTTCGCGGTAGGTGCCGGCCGCGATGTCGATCTCACCACCGCTGTCGGGCAAGGCGTCGACGGCAGCCTGGACGGTCTGGTAGGCCTTGGGGTCGTCGTGCGACACCTTCAGCGCATCGGCATGGGCTGTTCCCGCGCCCAACGCCAAGGCTGCAATCATAAAATATTTCATGTCTTCCCTCCCCTTACGCGTTGGCCAGCCATTTGACGGCGTTGATCAGCCAGCGCTTTTGCAAGGCCGCGGCCATTTCCGGCATGCGGTGGACGAGCACCTTCATGCCATCCTTCTTAACGGTGAAGCTGGCCGCGCCCAGTCGCCGGTCGTGGTCGCGGCTATAGGCGGCCACCACCTCGATACCGTCACCGTCGATGATCAGGCCGTTCGACGGCTGGCCCGGCACCTGATGCCACTCGCGGCAGGCCATGTCCGCCGGAATGCCCTCGAACAGGGCGTGCGACCGCAACAGGGTCCAGTTGCCCATCCACGGCGCGCGCAGGTCGCCGACCTGGCCGGCGTAGCTGAACAGGCCCAGAGCCGACAACTGCTTCGCCACCCCATCGCCCAGACCATCGTCCGGCACCACGGCCAGCAGCGGCAGGCCCGCCTTGACGGCCGCCAGCACTTCGGCCGGCAGTTCGCCCGCGACCAGAACCGGCTTGGCGGTCTTCGACGGCGCTTCGTTACCGGTGACGTCGCCGACCTGGCGCTTGGCGATCTCGTCGGCCTTCAGTCCCGAAGCGATGATGCCGTCATATGTCTGGCCCGGCTGGAAATCCTCGAAGGTGACGTTCGGGATGACCAGTTGGTCGCGGAACGAATGGGCGACGCCCGAGACGGCGATGCGCAGCGGCCGGGACGGCTTCAGATCGGTGCGCGTTACCCAGACTTCACGCTCGAAGGTCGCTTCCCGCCGGCCCGACAATTCCAGGCGTATCCGGTGCTTGCCCTCGCCGGCGAAGGCCGGCAGCGCGACGTGTTCGGCCAGCAGGTAGCTGTATTGGTCGGCGACATTGACCGGCGCGGCATAGGTGGCGACGGCCGCCGCCTTGCCCGACGGATCGACGACGCTGAGCGACAGCGTGCCGGTGACGGCGGCCCCGGTGTCGTTCAACAGCCAGATGTCGCCCTCGCCCGCCTCGCCCACCGCATAGGTCAGCTTGCGTTGTTTGGCAACCGGACGCACCGCCTGCAGGCTGGCGTGCAACAGGGCCGGATCGGCGTGCGGATGGCGCTGGTTGTCGACGATGCCGGAATGGTTCTCGATCGCCGTCGATTCCCAGCCGCTGATCGCCGCCATGTCGACCTGGTCGCAGATGCGGATGTTTTCCAGGTAGTTCTGCCACGACTGGAACTGCTTCACGCCGATCGACTTGAACGCCGCTTCGGTCGCCGGGAAAGCCTGGCGGAAACCCCACTTGTCGAGATAGGCGTTGTAGCCGGCGACGATGTCCTTGTGGTCTTGCAGGTCATAACTCTTGCCACCGTTCTGCAGGATCTCGGCGATCATCAGCACGTGGTTGTCGCAGACGGCGCAGCCTTCCATTTCACCGAACTCGACGATGGCTTCGGGCAGGGTCTGGCGGTGGACGAAATTGTCCTTGTCGACATAGAACTTGTCGTACCACTGGTCGCCGGCGCTCTGGTGCTGCACCCACCACCCGCCGGCCTTTTCGACGTCCGAGCGATAGAGGTGGTCGTCATAGGGCAAAAGCATGGCCTGGGCCGCGCCGCGCGCCACGAAGCCGTCGTTGAGAATGACCGTGCGGCTGGGATCGGCGGCATGAATGACGCGCAGGATATGCTCGACATCCGGATTAGCCAGGTTCGCCCCGATCTCGTTCTGCAACGTATATTGCAGCAGGCTGGGGTGCGAGCGGAAGGTCTTCACCATCAGCTCGATGCGGGCGATCATGTAGTCGCGCGCGAACTGCTCGGCGACGGACAAGCTCTGGCCAGGCTTGAGATCCTTGCCGATGGCCTGCTTGCCGGCGCCGGGCTCCATGGTCCGCGTCAGGCCCAGCTCGTCCTGGATATCCAGCACCTCGGCGCGGCCAAGATTGCGGTGGAAGCTCAGCGAATTCAGCCCCATGGCCTTGGCCACCGTGACCTCGCGCCGCGCCAGTTCCGGTGTCGGCCACAGGGCATTGTAGCCCCAGAAGCCCCAGGAAATGGCGGTGTACAGCTTGATGCGGCGGCCGTTCAGCCGCAGCAGGGCATTCGTGCCGATACCTTCGGCGCTGAACCAGCGGAAGCCGAAGCGCACGCTGCGCACGCTCTCGCCGTCGCCCACCGCCCAGGCGGCGCGCAGGGTGTAAAGGTTCGGTGCGTCCAGCGTCCACATCTCCGCGTTCGCGGCATGGACCGTGAACACGGCGACGTCGCCTTCAACGCCTTTCAGGGAGATGTCTGCGGCAACCACAGCGCCGGACTTGTCCCGCACGGTCAGGCCCAGGGCCTTGGCATCGGCCTTGCCGGACAGTTGCACATGGGCCGTGACGGTGTGCGGGTCCCGGGTGTTCAGCACCCACAGGCCGCTGATCCGCCCGGCCTGCGGATGCACGCTGAGCTTCAGCCCGCGATCCAGCCCGCCGAAGCCATGGCCAGGATAGAACTTGACCTCGCCCCAGGTGATCGTCGACGCGTCCTTCCAGTCGTAGCCGCCGCCCGGATTGGTGGCACGGATGGCCAGCCGGTTGAGCCCGCCGGGGTTCACCGCCGCGGTCAGGTCGCAGTCGATCGGCAGTTCGCCCATGATCGAATAGCCGACCAGCTTTTCGTTGAGAAAGACCTCGGCGCGTTGCCGGGCGCCGCGGATATGCAGCCACACCTGCTGGCCCCGGGCCTCCGCCGGGATCTCGATGGTCTTCACCCACCACGACACGCCGACATAGGCGCCGTTCTGCGGCACGCTGTCGTCACCGGCATATTTGTATTCGTCGGGCCCATAGGGGCGCGACTGGAACTGGCCCCAGTAGAACTGCTCGACCGTCGCCGGAAGCGTTACGTCTAGCCCCTTCGCCTGGTAGAGCGCGTCCCAGCCACCCGACGGCGGATTGACCGGCAACGCCTTGAGCGGCGGCTGATCGGCCGGCAACCAGATCCGGTCCGACTGCCACTTGGCGTCGTGGTCCAGCCACAACGTCCAGCCGTCATCGGCAATGTTGAGCGGATCGGCCGGCGCAAGGGCCTGCGCCGGGAGCGTCGCCCCACTCAGGCCCGCCACGGCGCCCGCGCCGGTCAGCCAGGTTCGGCGGTTGATCGAAAAAGCCATGTCTGTTCCCTGAATTGAAATCCGGTCGTCAGGCGACCGGTTGGAGTTGGCCGTCGAGCACCGCCGTGCGCCCGGCTTTGAGAGCGATATCCTTCGAATGGCCCGCACAATGGACCCTTATCGTCTGATCGTGAAGGGACGTCAGGCTGAGCTGCGTCAGCTTGCCGTCGGCCCAGGCGATATCCGCCGCGATGCCGCCGCGCGCCCTGAGCCCCGTGACGTGTCCAACAGGCCAGGCCGACGGCAGGGCCGACAAGGCGTAAAGGTTGCCGTTCCAGCCTTGCAGCAGCATCTCCATCACCGCATTGGCGCCGCCGAAATTGCCGTCGATCTGGAACGGCGGATGGGCGTCGAACATGTTGGGATAGGTGCGCTCCGGGCTCAGCAGGAATTGCAGGATGCTGTGGGCATGGTCGCCTTCGGCCAGCCGCGCCCACAGGTTGATACGCCAGGCCGTGCCCCAGCCCGTCGCCTGGTCGCCGCGGATTTCCAGCGACTTGCGCGCCGCGGCCGCCAGGGCCGGCGTGTCGTGGATATTGATCTGGTACGACGGGAACAGGCCGTAGAGGTGCGAGACATGGCGGTGATGCAGGTCGACCGCCTCCATGTCCCAGTCGTCGAGCCATTCCTGAAGCTGGCCCATCTTGCCCACCTGGTCCGGCGCCAGTTGCGCGCGCAGCGCCTTGATGCGCGGCAGCAGGGCATCCTTGCGGCCCAAGCGCGCCGCGGCGATCTGCGTGCGGTCGAACAGGTCGCGCAGGATCTGGGTGTCGATGGCCGGCCCGGCGCAGATCATGGTGCCGTAGGGATGGGTGTGCTCCGGCGACATCGACGGACAGGTCACCATCCAGCCGTGGCGCGGTTCCTTGACCAGGGCGTCGAGATAGAATGCGCAGGCGCCGGTCATCAGCGGATAGAGCCGCTTCAGCACGGCCTCGTCCTGGCCGTAGTCGTAATGGTCCCACAGGGATTGCAGCAGCCACGCCCCGCCCATCGGCCAGGTGCCGAACTTGGCGGCGTCGATCGGCCCGGTCGCCCGCCACAGGTCGGTATTGTGGTGGCACACCCAGCCTCCGGCGCCGTAGTGCTCGCGCGCCGTGACCCGGCCGGTGACCGCGATGTCCTCGACCAGGGCCAGCAGGGGCTCGACGCATTCGGCCAGATTCCCCGGATCGGCCGGCCAGTAGTTCATCTCGGTATTGATGTTGATGGTGTACTTACCGCCCCACGGCGCGTTCAACTTGTCGTTCCAGATGCCCTGCAGCCCGGCCGCCTGGGTGCCCGGGCGCGAGGTCGAGATCATCAGATAGCGGGCATACTGGCAGTACAGCGCCGCCAGCCCCGGATCGGCGGCGCCCGTCTTGTTGAGGATACGCTCGTCGGTCGGCACATCCGCCATCGCCGTGCGCCCAAGGTCGAGCGACACGCGGCGGAACAGGCGCCGGTGCTCGGTGACATGGTCGGCCAGCAGATCGGCATAGGACCGCATGGCCGCCGCCTCGATCTGGGCGCGCGCCACCGCCGCGGGATCGCCGGAAATGTCGTTATAGGTCTTGAAATTGGTCGCCGCGGCGATCAGCACGGTGATGGCGTCGGCGTCGCGGATCAGCACCTCGCGGTCGCCCGGCGAGACCTGTCCCCCTTCGACGACAAAGCGCACGCGCGTGGTGAAGCTGAGCTTGCCGTCGATGCCCTGCTGGGCCGTATTGACGCCATCGAGGATCAGGTCCGTACCCTCGACACGGCTGTCGGCCTTCTGCGGCGAGGTGAAACTGCCGTGCAGCCACAGGCTTTTGGCGCGGTCCGCCGTCAGGCGCAGGACGATGACCTGGTCCCTGACGCTGACGAAGGCCTCACGCGTGAAACGGATGCCGTCCTGGGTATAGCTCGTGGTGGTCACGGCGCGGTCGAGATCGAGGTCGCGGCGATAACCGGAAGTCTGCGACGACACGCCGGTGGTCAGCAGCAGGTCGCCGATCGTCTGGTACGACATCTGGCGCGGCGGCGTGGCCATCATCGTCTTTTCGATCAGCGCGTCGGCGTCGGTATATTGGCCGGCGAAAATCAGCTTGCGGACCTGGTCCAGGCTGGCCGCGGCGCCGGTGTGCGCCGGCTGGTAGGGCGAGCCCGCCCACAGCGTGTCCTCATTCAGTTGCAGCCGTTCCTGGGCGACGCCGCCGAAGACCATGGCGCCCAGGCGGCCATTGCCGATCGGCAGGGCTTCGGTCCATTCGACGGCCGGCTGGCGGTACCACAGCATCAGGTCGCCCTGCGGCGCTCCTGCCTTCCCCTGCCCTGCCCCTTGAGCTTCGCCTATGGCCGGCACAGCCAGCCCTGCGGCGGCCAGCATGAGGGTGGATCGGCGTGTCGGATGGGGCATAAGCAATACCTGACAGGAACGCGGGAAGAAAAATGACGCCGACTTTTTCAAATCGGCGTCAAGTCGACCAGCTTGCGATTACCCGGCGAAACACGCGTCCAGGCAACAACGGGGAGCTGGAGTTGGATCCCGCCGCCAAGGGAGGCTAAGCGGCGGGAGGCAGATCCGGGCCCTCCGGCAGGGCCCGGAGCGGACTAGTACTTGTAGCGCAGGCCGATCGTGATCTGACGGCCCGTCGAGGCGTAGGACTGCACCACCGGCTGGGCGCTGTAGAGGTAACGGTTGGAGGTCTGGTTGGTGAGGTTCAGACCTTCCAGGCGCATCGACAGATGCTGGTCGAAGTTCCAGCTGAAGTTGGCGTCGACGTTCATCGTCGATTTCGAGAAGGTGAAATCGTTGATCAGCGGGCTATCGCAGGCCACTTCGGTCGCCGAGGTCGCGGCCGGCGTCGAGGTGTTGGTCGCCACCTGCAGGCCCGGGTTACAGGAACCGGCGGCGATCGGGTAGCTGGTGTCATAGCCGGCGCGCTGGGCGATCGAGACGCGGGCCGAGAACTGCGGCACTTCGTAGTAGAGGGTGAAGTTGATCGCATCGGGCGACGCGTTCAGCCACGGGCCGTTGGCGTAGGTCGGGGCCTTGGTGACCACGCCCTTCACTTCCGTGCCCGGGTCGAGAATGTACTTCAGCTGCGAGTCGATATGGGTGGCGTTCAGCTGAATGCCGAAGTTGCGGACGAATTTCGGCATCCACTTGAAGTGATCCGGCAGGTAGCTGAGATCGGTCTGGAAGTTGAATTCCGCGCCGCGCACATAGCCGCCGGGGGCATCGCGATACTGGCGGGCCGTCACCGAGTCGTTGGCGGTGATATAGGCCAGTTGGTTGACGTTGGTGAACTGGGCCTCCAGCGCCGTCAGGCCGTCGGCGCTGAAGAACGACTGGATCGGCGCGTCATACAGCACGGTCTGCGGGAAGGATTTGATCTCCTTGTCGAACAGGGCGATCGACACCAGCGAGTTCTTGGCAAAGTACCACTCCAGGTCCCAGTCGTAATTGGCCGAACGGAACGGCTTCAGGTGGGTATTGCCGATGGTCAGGCTGCCGCCGGTCGACGAGCCGTCGGACGGGACCGACACGGCCGAGATTGCCGGATTGAGGTTGCCGAGCAACGGCCGCGCCATGTCCTTGGACGCCCCGATACGCATATAGAGATTGTCCATCAGGTGATAGCTGAGGTTCAGCGACGGCAGCGTGTCGGTGTAGTGGTTGGTGTCCTCGACCGGACGCTGCTTGTTGTCGTGGCCCGTCGCATCGACGCTGGTCGTCGCTTCGCGCACGCCGACATTGCCGGTCAGCTCTCGGCCCAGGATCTGATACTTGAAGTCGACCTGGACATAGGCGCCGCCGTCGTTTTCGGTCACGCCGTACTGGGCGCTGCCGCTCTTCAGGTTGGTCAGGCGGAAGTCGCCGTACTTGTTGACGCAGTTGCAGTCGAAGCCGAAGACCTTGGAGAAGGCCGCGATGTTCGGGGCGAAGAAGCTGGTCGGCGTGCCCGCCGCCAGGTCCAGGCCCTGGCCGAAGGTATGTACCGAACCCAGCGACGCCACGGAGACGCCGGCTTCCTTTTCGGTCGGGGCCAGGGTGTCGGTCGGACGTTCCCACTGGTTGGTCGAGAAGGTGTACTTCTTCAGGTCGCCGCCGAAACGGACCTCGTAGGTGTCGCTCACATTCCAGTCGAAATCGACCTTGATCTGGCCATAGGTGTTGTCGGTGTCGCGGATATAGTTCCGCATCGCCGAGAAGCCCTTGACGATCCCCCACTGCGAGGCGTCAGCGACGTTCCAGCCCGGATTGACGACCGGCATCTTCGGGCTGCCGCGTTCGTCATAGGTAAAGGTCTCGGGGCGGTCCATCGAGTCGAATTCGACCAGCAGGCCCTGGTTGATATTGACCGACTTGGACATGCCGACGACGGCGTCCATCTTGAAGGTGCTGCTGAAGCGGTGATTGAAGTCCACCGACAGCTGGTCGAAATTGGTGGTGTAGATGCTGGCGTCCGCCGCCGAACGCCAGTCGACGTTCGACAGTTGCAGGTAGTCGGCGACGCCGTTGTCGACCTGGGCGGCCAGGACCTTGGTCGCCGGACGGCCGAGCAGCGAAATCATGCCGCCGATGCCGTAGGGGTCGGCGACGTAGCCCACCGATTTCGGGTTGTTGTAGTAGTCGTACGGATCGAGGTCGTACGGATTGACCGAGAAGATGTTGGTCCCCAGTACCGCGGCCTTGCCGTCCGAACCGGTCGAGAAGGCCGGGGTCGTGCCGTATAGCTGGGCGCCGCAATCGACGGCATAGGTGATCGCCGTCGCCGCCTGGGCTGTACACTGGCCGGGATACAGGCCGCGCTTGGTGGCGATGCTGGCCGAGCTGGTCAGCGTATTCAGCGTCGCATTGGTGTTGTTGCGGTTCAGGCCGACGCTCTGGATCTGGTAGTTCGTGCTTTCGTTATGGAAGCGCGAATGCAGGTAGTCGACGGTAATACGCGTATCGTCGTCGACCTGGGCCTGGAAGGACGAAGTGATGCCCAGGCGTTCGGAATGCAGTTCCTGGTCGTTGAGCGTCGCCAGGGCCGGGATACGCACGGTCGAGTCGTCATAACGGCCGGCGGTCGCATTCGAAGACGGATACAGCGCCGCGTAGGCCGCGGGATTGGAGCCCGTCATCGCCGCCAGCACTTCCGGATTGGAGATGGCCGGCGTGTTGCAGACGGTCCCGACGGGCATCGAGGCGCCGCCGGTGGTGCACGGGCCGGCCGCCGTCAGGACCGTCTGGTTGAAGGTCGTGCCCGTCGGCGCGGCGAAACCGGCATATTGCGGATATTCGTTGCCCGTCCACGACGTGCCGCGATAATCGTAGTCGGCGGAACCGCCCGAGCGCCCATAGGAATCGATCGACGTGTCGCGCGATTGCGAGGCGACCGAGATCAGGAAGCCCAGCTTACCGTTGTCCCAGCGCGTCGAATAGAGGCCGGCCAGGCGCGGGTTCTGGTGCTTGCCGTTTTCGTAATAGGCGTCTTCGGCCGAGATGGCGAACTTCTGGCCCTTGTAATCGAATGGATGGCCGGTGTTCAGGTCGACAGTGGCGCCCAGGCTGCCTTCATCGGTCTGGGCGTCGGCGGTCTTGCGCACCTGGATGCTGTTGAACAGTTCCGAGGCGAAGGTGTTGAAATCGAAGGCGCGCGAACGGTTCGGGCTGGTGCCGGAATCGTTGGAGCCGGCGGTCGACAGCGCTTCCATGCCGTTGATGCGCACGCGGGTGAAGTCGCCGCCCAGGCCGCGCACCGAGATGGTCCGCCCTTCCCCGTTGTCGCGGTCGATCGAGATGCCCGGAATGCGTTGCAGGCTTTCAGCCAGGTTGGCTTCCGGGAACGAAGCGATGTCGTCGGCGTTGATGGCATCCATCATTACGTCGGAATTGCGCTTGGTGTTCAGCGCGCTTTGCAGCGACTTGCGGTAGCCGGTGACGACGACCACCTGGCTGTCGTCCTTTTTCGCCGTGGCGTCGCCACCATTTTGCGACGCGTCCTGAGCCTGGGCGCCGAACGCCGCCCCACAGGCGAGCGTTAGCGCTACCATGGAGCAGCCCAATAAAATCTTCCCGCTCCCCGAGCGCACTGTTTTCTTCGTCATGTTTTTTTTCCTGGCGTTCCCGTGGCGGTCGTTATCGCCACCTTCCCTGACATTCCAGCGCTTCATGGCACCGGTGTCACTGCCTCAACGCATAACATGAATTCGCAAAACGCCAAGTCATTATTTCGACATGAATGCCATTTTATAAGTTTATTTTTACAAATCCGTGCATATCCGTGGCCAAATGGTCACATTTTCACACGGTGAATAAGCATACATTGCAATTATTATATTTGATTTTGAAATTATTTATTTCGACATGGAAATATATACCATCTCACGCCGAGAATGATATTCAATACACAAGCGCACGTGCCATCTATACATCAAAATTACTTTTGACGTCACGCCGCCACCCCGGGGAAATTCCCGGCAGCCTGTTCCATGGAGAGCCGGATCGTTTCCGGCCTCTATTTGTGAGACGAGGCAGCGCGTCAAAACGGACATGCCCTGTCAGATTTTTGTCATGCTTTGAAAAACAGCCCGCCCGGCCAAGGCACCTTAGATCGCTATGATGTTAGGTGGAAACATCATAGCGATCTAAGTCTTTGCCTGGTCGCGCAATTTATCCGAAAAGTGGTACCCACTTTATCGGATTGCGCTCTAGAAGGTGTAGCGCAGCCCAAGGGCGAACGATCGCCCGCTCACGTGGGTATCCTCGACAAGCTGGGCGACGGTGCCGTCCCAGCTCTCCGACCGTTCATTGGTCAGGTTCTGCCCCTCGAAGGTCAGCGCCAGATGCGGCGTCACCTTGTAGCTCGCCGAACAGTCCCAGAACTGGGCCGGCCTGACGCCTGAGGCGTCGGCGTTGAAGGGCCCCGGCACCGCCGTCAGGTACTGGTCGCGGTAGTTGGTCGACAGCCGCGCCTGGAACCGGCCATCGTCGTAATAGACCGTCGCGTTGTACGAATTGCGCGACAGGTCCACCAGATCCGCCTTGACCGTCGCCGGGCCCGTCGCCGTCGTCGTCCGGTAGGTGATGCCGCTGGCGACGTAGGTGTAGTTCACGAGGACGCCGAACTTCGACCAGATCCCCGGCAGAAAACGGAACTGCGCCTGATAGTTCAGCTCGATCCCGCCCAGCGGCCCGCCCTTGGTGTTGACCACGGTCGAGATGGCGAAATCGTCGGTCGGCGCCACGCCCGTATTGGCCAGCAGGGTATCGGGCAGGCCCGTCGTCGCATAGGGTGCGATGTGGGTCAGGGTCTGGATGTAGGTAGAGATATGTTTGTAGAACAACCCGACGGCCGCGATGCCGCCCGGGCTGTGGTACCATTCATAGGACAGATCGACCGTTGTGGCGCGATAGGGTTCAAGATTGGGATTGCCCGTCGATACGGACCGCCGCCCACCATTGACCGTCACGCTGGTCGCCCCGTCCAGATCCTCCAGCGGCGGCCGCGACATGACCTGCGCCGCGCCGAAGCGCCACAACGAGCGATCGCTGGCCTCCCAGACCAGGTTGAACGACGGCAGCAGATCGGCATAGGTCCGCGCCGCCGAGGCCAGCCTATAGCCGCTGGGATCGACCGCGGTGGAAACATTGTCGTAATACAGGACTTCCTGTCGCGTCTGCACGGCACGCAAGCCGAAATCGCCACGCAGCGGCCGTCCGAACACGATCTGCTTGAACCACAGCTTGGCATAGGCAGCCAGGTCGGTCTCGGTGACGGACTGGTTCAGCCCCCGCGCCGCCGCATTGGTGGTCGACAGCGCCGTCCGGCCGCTGTCGGCAAACAGGTCGTAGGCCTTGATGAAGGCATCCGCATCGGGCTCCAGCCAGCAGCGCGGCGTCCCGGCCGGCGGCGAAACCGCGCCTAGGCCGCAGAACGTCCGCGTCAACTGGCTCAGCGGCACCGAAGGCACGGGGAAGTCGTACTCTCCGTCGTCGAAGCGGTAGCTGACGTCGCGGTTGCTGTAGCGCTGGGCCTGAAGGCCGGCGACCAGCCGGTAATGGCTGCTCGGATCGTAGGTGACCTTGGCGATCAGGCTGTCGGTGTCATTATAGATGAAGTTCGGGCGCAGCCGAATTTCCGGCCCGCTGGCCCCGGTGCCGCCCGGCTGGGTAAGGCGCGGCCCGAAATACCAGTTGGCCGGGTCGGTGACGTCGAAGCCGTAATCGATCGCCGGCCGGTCGCGGCCGGTCGTGCGTGTGTCGAACGCATAGCCGTCGACATTGAAGCGATCGATCTGGACCAGCATGTCTTCGTAATTGCTGAAGGCCGAGCGTGAGCCGCCGGCGGTGACCTCGAAGAACAGCTTGTCGCTGAACTTGTGCTTCAGCATCAGCGACACCTGGCTGAAATCGGTCTCGAAATCGTCGACGCCCACTTCCGAACGCACATCCACATTGTCGAACAGGCCGTAGGTCATGGTGCCGCTGGCGTCGAGTTGGACATCGCGCGGCACGATCTCGGGCTTGCCGCCCTGGGAGGCGCCGCGGCTAAAACCGATGGCTTCCAGGAAATGGTCGGTGCGGCGCGTACGGAAGCGCGAATAGAGGCCGTCCAGGCTGAGCGTCGTCCGCTCGTCGATCTTCCACTGAAGGCTGCCGTCGGCGCCCAGCCGGTCGACCGTGCCGGTCAGGTCGGTGTAACGATAGAATTGCGGGTGATAGGTCGTGGCCTGGTTGGCCAGGTTGTAAGCCGCCAGCGACGCATCGAGATCGGCCGCCGGCACGTCGCACAATCCGCCCGTTCCCGCCGTCGGCCGGCAAAACCCGCCATTGGCCGTGCCCTGGTTCCAGCCGCCGCTGTTGACGCCCTCGATATCCAGCGGCGTCGTCGACCAGGCCAGCGAGAACAGCGCGCCGAAGCGGTTCTGGTCGAAGGTGTTGCTGAAGAAGAAGGCGCCGCGGCGCCCCGTCCGTTCGCTCTGGTCGTTATAGGTGACCTGCTGCGATAAGGCCAGCCTCAGCCCGCGCTTGTCGAAGGGGTGCGGCGTGTACAGGATGACGGTGGCGCCCAGCGAGCCGTCGGGCTGGTCGGCCTCGGAGGTCTTGCGCACGTCGATGCGGCTGAACAGTTCCGACGGGAAGATGTTGAAGTCGAAGCCGCGCCCGCGGTTGGTCCCCTGGCTCGGCCCGTCGGTCGAGGCGTGCGCGCTGATATTGTTGATCTCGATCCCGGTGAATTCGGGCCCCAGCCCGCGCACGGTGATGGTGCGCCCCTCCCCCTGGTCGCGCGAAATGGCGACGCCGGCGACGCGCTGGATCGCCTCGGCCACATTATTGTCCGGGAACTTGGCGATGTCCTCGGCGACGACGCTTTCGATGCCGCCGCTGTAGGCGCGGCGCACCGACAGCGACTGGACCAGGCTGGCGCGGTAGCCGCGGACGATCACCGTCTGCGTGGGCCCCTCCGCGCGCGGACGATCGGGGGCGACGACCAGCGGCGTTCCGTGGCGCTGTATGATATAGGAGCCGCCGCCGGTGACCACCACCTCCAGATCCGTATCGGCCGTCAATAGCGCCAGCGCCGTCGCCACCGGATAGTCGCCGCGCAACGCCTCGGCCCTTTTGCCCGCAACCAGGCTGGGGGAAAAGGCGACCGTTACGTGCGCCGCGGCACCGACCGTCGTCAGGGCGTCGGCCAGGGGCTGGTCGGGCAGGTTGAAGCTGTACTTGGCCGGGGCGTTCGCGGCGCGGGCAGGCACGGCCGTCAGGGCCAGCCCGGCAATCAGGCCGAAGAGAAGGGCGCGAACGGTCATTTCCTGCCTGGCATCGCGGGGCAATTGCTTTTCTGGCCCCATCGTAAGACGTCTGATACCGCCCGATCGGACATGACGGCAAAGATTTTTCAACCGGCCGGACGCTGCTATCCGACGGTTAGTCTAGCACCGTGTCCTCAGCGCGACAATTCGATCCGCTGTCCGACACGCTGGGCGTGCAAGCCGTTCATTTTCGCCATGACCACGGCGAATTCCTCGGGATCGTTGGTCTCGAAAATGCCCGAGACATGCAGGTTCGCGGCCTGCCCATCGGTGACGACGACCTTCACCGGGCCGTAGCGGTTGATCTCGTCGGCCGCGTCCTTCAGCGTCGCGTTCGAGAACACGACCTCGCCGTGGCGCCACGCCGTCACCGCATCGACCGACGGCCGGTCGACGACCGGCTGGGCGCCGCCGGCGATGGTGGCGCGGTCACCCGGCTGCAACTGCGCCTGAAGGGCGGTCGCCCGGTCACCGCTCAGCCGGCTGAGCGCAACCCGTCCCTTCAGAAGCGTCACCGTGACGCGGCCCGTGTCCCGCCGCACGATGAAGGAGGTCCCCAGATCGCGGACCCTCGCCTCACCCGCGTCGACGACGAACGGATGGTTGGCATCATGCTCGACGTCGAATACCGCCTCGCCGCGCTCCAGCACGACGTGGCGCTGGCCGCCGGCGTAGGCGACGCTGATGCGGCTATCGGTATTCAATGACACCCGCGAACCATCGGCCAGGGTCTTGACCTGCTGTTCGCCCGGTGCGGTTTCATAGACCACCGGCCGCGACGTCCAGTAGACACCGCCCGCCACCAGGCCGGCGACCACGGTGGCCGCCATGGCCAGGACCGCCACCGGCGCGGACCGCCGGCGCACCGGCATCGGCGTCACGACATCGAACGCGCGGATGGCCGCCGCGCCCGGCAGCATTTCCCAGACGTCGGTCGCCCGCGCGAAAGCCGCTTCATTTTGCGCCCCGGCGCGCAGCCAGTCCTGGAAGGCGGCCTCCGTCTCCGGCGTGCGCTCGGTTTGTTGCAGCCGCGCCAGCCACGCCGCGGCTTCGGCGTCGGCGCGCGCGCGTTCCTGCGAATCCGCCTTCACCATCCGTCCATCCACTTCATCAGTTCGAGGGTCGCGCGGGCGACCTGCTTTTCCGCCGCGGCGACCGACATGTTCTCGGCCTCCGCGATCTCCTTGAAGCTCAGCCCGTCCAGCCGGCGGGAGAGCAGAATGCGCTGCGTCTTTTCCGGCAGCCGGTTCAGACCTTCGGCGCAACGCCTCAGCCGCGCCTGGGCGCGCACGATTTCGTCCGGCGGCGGCGTACGGTCGATGATCGCCGACAGGTCGTCGCTGAAGTCGACGATCGGCGACAGCCGGCGGCGGCGTGCGCTGTCCACGGACAGGTTGATCGCCGCGGTCACCAGCAAGGCCTCCCGCGACTTGACCACCTGCTTGCGCTCATAGGCCTCGACGCGCAGGAACGCTTCCTGGACCAGGTCGTCGACCTCGTCGATCGGCGCCCCCCGCCGAAGCAGGGCGCGCCGCGCCTTTTCGAGAATGTTCTGCAGAGGTGCCATATGAACGCCGGTATATGTCTTGTTAGACGATCCGTCGCGGCAAATCCGACAGGCCTTTTATCCGTTGGTCAAACAACTTCGCCCCGAATGCCGGCTGATCGCGTGACATTCGTCAGACCTTTGTTATAGTCGCGCTCAACGGCCCCGTCCAAGCGGGCCAGACTCAAGAAAAGCGCCGGGCCTCTTCCGGGCCCGGGATCGGGGAAGAAATGACCGGGCCGGACCAACCCAACCGCTCCGCGCTCCTGGCCTTCGTCGGGACGCGCATCCTGCCGCACGAGGCCGAGGTGCGCCACGGCCTGACGATGCTGGGTGTCAACGCCGATGACCGCGACGACATCCTTCAGGAAGTCTATTGCCGCCTGCTCACGCTCGGCAGCGCCGACCATATCGACGATCCGCGCGCCTACATGTTCAAGGCGGCGCACCGCGTCCTGGTCCAGAAGATCCGCAAGAGCCGCGTCGTGCCGATCATGACCATGCAGAACCTCGACGACCTGGCCGTGGCCGACCGGCGCGGCGATCCCGAGGTCTCACTGTCCTCGCGCGCCGAGCTCTCCCGCGTCCTCGACCTGATCCGCACCCTGCCCGAACGCTGCCGCGACGTGTTCATCCTGCGCAAGGTCCACGGCTGCTCGCAGGCCGAAACCGCCGAAAAGCTGAAGATCAGCGAGAATATCGTCGAAAAGGACACCGCCAAGGGGCTGACCCTGATCCTGGCCGACCTGGCGCAGAACCGCACCCGCGGAGAGCCGGCGCGCGGCCGCTCCCGCAAGCCGCTCAGGGTCGTCAATGCCGCCGATTGATGAGTCGATAGACGGGCGGGCGGCCGAATGGGTGGCGCGGCGCAGCGCCGGCATGTCCTCCGCCGACGAAGCCGCCTTCCAGGCATGGTATGCGGCCGATCGCCGCCACCAGGGCGCCTTCCTGCGCGCCGAGGCGGCGTGGACCCTGCTCGACCGCGCCCAGGTCCTTGCGCACGGAAATGCGCCGGCCCATGGCCAAGGCGCCGACGAGACATTCCTTCATCCGGCGTTGGCCGATCGCAGCTTCCGGCAACCGAAACGCACGCGCCGCGCCGTGATCGGCGGCGCCCTGGCCGCATCGGCCGCCGCGGCAGCGATCGTCACCACCTACGCGCTGAAGAACCGGCTGTCGCTGACGACCGGACGCGGCGAACTGCGCAACGTACCGCTGGCCGACCACTCGCTGGCCGCCATCAATACCGACAGCCATATCGACGTCGACCTGTCGGCGACGTTGCGCCACGTCAGCCTGGTCAAGGGCGAAGCCTGGTTCGAGGTGGCCAAGAACCCTGAGGCGCCGTTCGTGGTTTCGGCCGGCGACATTCGTGTGCGCGCCGTCGGCACCGCCTTTTCCGTCCGCCGCCACGATGCTGGCGCCGATGTGCTGGTCACCGAAGGCGTGGTCGAGGCCTGGAACGTCAGGGACAAGGACCGGCGCGTCACCCTGCCGGCCGGCACCGCCGCCTTCGTGCCCAACGCGCCGGCCATAGCCGCCGTCGCCTTCCAGCCGGACGAGGTCGGCCGCAAGCTGGCCTGGCGCTCGCGCGAGATCATCCTGCGCCAGGACAGCCTGAGCGACGCCGCCTCCGAATTCAACCGCTACAACGACCGGCAGATCGTCATCGCCGACCCCGCGCTGGGCCAGGCCCAGTTGGTCGGCGGCTTCGCGGTCGACCAGCCGGAAATCTTCGCCCGCGCCGTCCACGCCACGCTGAACGTGCCGGTCCGGATCGAGGACAAACGCATCATCATCGGCACGGGTCCGGCCGCCGGCTGACACCGGCGGATCGGCGCGAGAGGGCGGAAAGCCCCCGCACAAGGGAAGAAAAAGGGATGCTAAGACCACGCCCAGCCGCCTGGCGCCTGGCTATGACGGTTCTCGTCATGGCCGTGGCCCCGGCGTGTCCGGCGTGGGCCCAGGACCGGTCGTTCGACATTCCGGCCGAGGACGCCGTCACCGCCCTTCCCGCCTTCGTCCAGCAATCCGGTCTCCAGGTCCTGGCCAATGCCCAGGACCTGGTCGGCGTGCGCACCAACGCCGTGCAGGGACGCCTCGACGCCAATGGCGCGCTCGACCGGCTGCTGGCCGGCACCGGCCTGGTCGTCAAGGTGCGCGGCCTGTCCGCCGGCGACCACAGCCTCGTCATCGGCCGCGAGGTCGTCCCGGCCACGCCGGTTGTCGTGTCCCCGCCGCCACCGGCGGTCGAGTATCCGACCCTGGTCGTGGTCACCGGCTTCCGCCACAGCCTGGAAAGCGCGGCCGAGGAAAAGCACAACGCCGTCAACTTCACCGAAGCCGTCTTCGCCCAGGACTTCGGCAAGTTTCCCGACCTCAACCTGGCCGAGGCCCTGCAGCGCGTGCCGGGCGTGCAGTTGACGCGCGACCCGATCACCGGCGAAGGCCTTCAGGTCGCCATCCGCGCGCTCGATCCCTCCTTCACCAATGTGCTGATCAATGGCGGCCGCATCGAGGTGGCGTCGGACGGCGGCCTCGACGGCGGCTCGGCCAACCGCCAGACCGACCTCGACCTGTTTCCCTCCGAACTGTTCAGCCGCATCGTCGTCAGCAAGACACCGCGCGCCGACCAGTTGGAAGGCGGCATCGCCGGCACGGTCGACCTCAGCGTCAGCCATCCGTTCGACCTGCCCGGACGCCACGTGACGGTCTCGGCCAGCGACGGCTACGGCCAGTCGTCACGGCAATGGTCGCCGCGCGGCGCGGCCATCGCCTCCCGCACCTGGGACCACTGGGGGCTGCTGGTCGGGATCGCTGGCGAGCGCCGGCGCTTCGAAACCGACGGCTTCGAAAGCCTGGGCTGGTCCAACGCCAATCTCGACTGCCCGGGCTGTGACAACACCGCCGGCAATAATTTCAGCTTCGCCAGCGTCGTGCCGCCGAACGCCGGCAATGGTTTGACCAATGGCGCGCCGGTCGATTACGCCACCCTGAACCCCAACGTCACGCTGAACCAGTTGACCAATGCCCTGCTGCCGCGCCTGGGCCGCAATGTCCGCGTCGACGGCGAACGCACGCGGGTGACCGCCGTCGCCTCGCTGCAATACCGGCCGTCCGACAGTGTGCGCCTGACCGCCGACCTGATGTGGGGGCATTCGTGGCGCACCTATGCCCGCGACGACGCCGACTGGTACGTGCGCAATTCCGCGCCCGCCACGACCGGCGGCATGGTGCCGATCGGCGTCACGGTCGACGCCAACAACGTCGTCACCGCGGGGACCTTCGCCAATGCCGCCTTCCTCGACCAGTCGACCTGGCGCGTCGAGAAGCTCGACTACAAGGGCCTGCAGACGAACTTGAGATGGCAGGCCTCCCCGCGCCTGCGCCTCGACGCCGACATCGGTGTGACGCGCAGCACCTTCCTGCGCGATTCGGTCAGCTACCTGTTCGACACGCCCTTCGAGTCCGGCGTCATGGTCCATTTCGTCAATGACAGCGGTCCGACGCCGGCGATCCAGACCAATGCCGACCTGAACGCGCCCTCGCTCGGCTGGACGCTAGACCGCGTCAACATCCAGGATATGATCCGCGTCACCAACAGCTGGGGCGCGCACCTCAGCGCCACGTGGCAGGCGGCACCCGGCACGTCACTGAAAGCCGGCCTCGCCTGGGACCGGGCGACGCGTGCCATCTTCGCCTGGGATAATTCCGCCGCCTATCAGTCGGCCTTCGCCGCCCAGGTGCCGGCCTCGGCCATCGCCGGCTATCTGAGGCCCGACGGCAACAGCCACTATCTCGACCTGGTCGATACCGGCGCCGGCGGGTTCCGCAACTTCGTCGTCGCTGATATCCCGGCCCTGATGGCCGCGTCCAACTACGGCTATTTCAACGCCACGGCGCCGGTATCGACGACCTCGACCGTCCAGGGCACGCCGGCCGGCGCCATCGATGAAACCTATGACGGCGCCTACGCCCAGGTCGACAGCCACCTTGCCCTGCTGGGCCGGCCGCTGCTGATCGACGCCGGTGTGCGCAGCGTCGGGACGCGCCAGATCATCTCCGGCCCCGTGCTGCTGAACGGCCAGCTCAGCTATCCGCGCTCGGCGCGCACCTATGGCGACGTCCTGCCCGCCGCCAACGCCGTCTGGCGCCTCACCGACCGGCTGGACCTGCGCGCCGCCGCGTCGCGGACCCTGTCGCGCCCCAATCCAACCAGCCTTTTGCCCGGCACCAGCTTTACGGACACCTCGGCCCAGATCGCCAACCAGGGCAATCCGGAGCTGAAGCCGTATTTCTCGGACAATCTCGACGCCGGCGCCAACCTGCGCACCGGCCGCACGGGCTATGTCAGCCTGTCGGTCTTCCGCAAGCGCATCACGGGCTTCACCTATATGTCGCAGATCACGGAACCGTTCGACCGGATCGGCATTCCCTTCAGCCAGCTGACTGTCGTCCAGCGGCAGGCCATCATCGCCAATGGCGGGCCTTCGATGGCCAAGGTCACCGTCAACACGCCAGTCAATGCCGACAGCCGGCTGACCCTGAGCGGCCTGGAACTGACCTGGGTCCAGCCGCTGGATCCGATCCGGCCGGGCCTTGGCCTGTCCGCCAACTTCACGCGTATGCAGACGCGTTATTCCGGAACGACCAACCTCGCCACCGGCATCGCCCCCTATTCGTACAACCTGACCGCCTATTACGAGCATGGCTCAGTATCGACGCATATGAGCTATGTCTACCAAGCGTCGCGCCAGACGCTGAACGCCCCGCAGAACGGCTTGCCTGTCGGGCTCTATGCGCTGGGCCGCGGCCAGGTCGATCTGTCGGCGGATATCCGCGTCCACCTGTTCCAGCATCCGGGCAAGATCACGCTGGACGCCACCAACCTGACCAACGCGCCCTACCGCACCGTGTTCGGGTATCGCAACGCGCCCTACAGCGTCTACAATCCCGGCGCCCAGATCCTGATCGGCTGGCAGGGCGCGTTCTGAGTCGAGTATCGCGACTCACATGGTCAAACCAAAGGTCTAACCAATACCCACCTCGCGGGCATGTACAATCCCCTCCCGGAAGGCGATTGGCACGGCCTGCCCAAGCTTATTTTCATCAAATCGAGCTTAAAACAAGGCATTTCAAAGGCGCATATTTCAAGATCAACAAAATGGTGGTCTCATATATCTGAGATATAAATATGCGGACCGGCCCTTCATTCAAAATACCTTTATTTGTCTTTGGTCTCGGCAATCATTGGTTGGGTTTCATTCTACGAAAAATTCCGCCGCGAAATTCGAAAAATAATTCCGCCTTTTTGCCCTCACACTGAAGCGGAAAAAATTTCCCTAAATATATCAATTGAATAACTCCATTTCCCAAAACCACTTCCCACTGCCCGACGGCAACTTGTGTAGAAATTGCAACAGCGAATATTCAGTGGTCTGACCTAATTGACGGACCTTCGGTTCAGCGGCTATCTTCAACGCATGTGAGCGGTAACATCACGACCGCTGCCGCACATCGAAAAAGACCAGAACAAAGAGGCCTGAAACCAGGCCCTAACAGGAGGAGTTCCCATGCTGCACTCGTCACGGCGAGGCCTGGCCACGAAACTGGCCCTGCTCGGCGCCACCATGCTGGCCGGCCTGTCGCCGGCACTCGTTCATGCCCAGGATCAGGCGGCGCCCGCCCCCGCCCAATCGACCGCCGCCCAGACAACCGCCGCCAAGGACGACAGCACGGTCGTCGTCGTCACCGGCTATCGCGGCAGCCTGCAGAGCTCGACCCTGGCCAAGAAGCACGCCGTCGGCTTCGAGGACTCGATCTTCTCGGAAGACATGGGCAAGTTCCCCGACACCAACCTGGCGGAATCGTTCAACCGCATTCCCGGCGTCACCATTTCCCGCGAAATCGACGGCGAAGGCACGACCATCGCCATCCGCGGCCTGGGCTCCAGCTTCGCCCGCGTCCTGCTGAACGGCGCGCCCGTCGAAGTGGCGTCGACCGGCGACGTCAACACCAATGACAGCAACCGCGAAGTCGACCTCGACATCTTTCCGCCCGAACTGTTCACCCAGCTCCGCGTCCTGAAGACGCCGCCGGCCAGCGAAGTCGAAGGCGGCCTGTCGGGCGTCGTCGACATGCGCCAGGCGCGTCCGTTCGACAGCAAGGGCGACCACATCAACTACTCGCTGCAGGGCAGCAAGAACGACCTGGCGCTCAGCGGCGGCTACAAGGGTTCGCTGCTGGCGACCAAGAAGTTCGGCTCGGCCTTCGGCATCCTGGTCGGCGTCGCCTATTCCCACAACCCGATCAATGCCACCGGCTACGAAACCGTCGGCTGGACCAATCCGGCTCTGACGGCCGTGCAGGACACCTCGGCCAGCCGCAACGCCACCGGAGGCGGCAACTGGACCATACCGGCCACCGTCCCGGCTGGCGCCGGCAACGGCCTGGTCACCGGGCAAACGATCGACCAGGCGCTGCTGCTGTCGCTGAACCCAGGCGTCTCGATCGACGCCATCGACAACGGCATCATTCCGCGCCTGGGCCGTCCGGTCCACTATTACGGCGACCGCGACCGCACCAGCGGCATCCTCAGCCTGGAATGGCGCCCGTCGGACAGCCTGCACTTCTGGCTGGACAGCATGGTGGCCCAGAAGAACAACAACCAGCAACGCACCGACATCGACTTCGTCGGCCGCAACGGCCAGGCGATCCCGCTGAACATGAAGGTCGACCAGTCCGACTGCTCCAAGGGCTGCACCGTCACCCAGGCGACCTACGCCAACGCCCAGTACTTCCTGGAATACCGCCCCTTCATCGAGAAGAACAAGTTCGCCTCGATCAATCCGGGCTTCGAATGGAAGCTGAAGGACGGCCTGACCTGGAAGTTCGACGCCAACTATACGGTAGGCGACTTCCGCCGCGACTCGCCGACGGTCCTGATCAACACCGTTCCCAATTCCGGCGTCACCGCCACCTATACCAATGACGGCGGCACGCCCAACTTCGCGTCCAATGTCGACCTGAACAACCCGGCCAACTTCACCTGGAACGGCGGCCGCGTGAACATCCAGTCCGAAGTCCGCCATACCCAGACCCGCGGCCTGCATTCCAGCATCAAGTGGCAGCTCGACCCGATGTTCAGCATCGAGGCCGGCCTGGCCTATGACGACACCTCGCGCACCATCACCCCCTACGACAATTCGCAGGCGTGGCAGAACGCGGTGTGCGGCGACAACCCCAGCGTCGTCCTGCCCGGCAACAACTCCAACCCGCCGTGCCTCGGCGCGGTGATCACCGGCACGGCTGCGGCCGTGAACGCGGCCAACTCGGCCTATCCGGCCTGGCCGGGCTACGGCACCAACTCGACCGCCGGCGCCACCGCTCCGATCACCTATGGCGGTTCGCTAATCCCGCAGAGCGCTCTGGCCAGCTATCTGACGCCCGGACCGTTCGGCTACATCAATGTCGACTGGAGCAAGTTCGCCGCGGCCTCGCAGTACGACAAGTACCTGGCCAGCGCCCCGGTCGCCGGCGGTTCGAACATCTCGTCGCCGCGTTCGCTGATCCACGAAAAGGTGAGCGGCGCCTACATCCAGGTCAATGGCGACCGCGACTTCGGCGGTCACCGCCTGCGCTACGACCTGGGTATCCGCGCGACCAGCACGGACCAAATCATCGCCGGCCAGAACTCCTTCCCCGATCCGCGCAATGCGCCGCCGACCCCGGCGGTCGCGCCGGCCGACGGCGGCAAGTATTCCAACGTCGTCACCTTCTCGGCGGTGCAGACCCACTACAAGGATTACCTGCCGTCCGCCGACTTCGCCTACAACTTCGCCGACAACCTCGTCGGCCGCGTGGCGGCGTCAACCACCATGACGCGCCCGAACCCGTCGAGCCTGCTGCCTGGCCTCAGCTTCGGCGATCCCTCCGCCGCCCAGGGCAGCCTTGGCAACCCGGCCTTGACGCCCTACATCTCGAAGAACTTCGACATCGGCGGCGAATGGTACACCGGCAAGGAAGGCTATATCTCGCTGACCAACTTCAACAAGAGCGTCACGGGCTTCACCCTCAACCAGAATATCACCCATCCGTTCTCCTACCTGGCCCAGTTCGGCATAACCTACGACACGCTGAACCAGACCCAGCAGGCGGCCATCCTGCTGCGCTGCGGATGTACGTCGTCGAACACGGTGGGCATCAACAACCAGACCGTCGTCCTCAGCCAGCCGGTCAACGCCTCCGGCGTGCTGAAGATCCACGGCCTGGAATTCAACTGGGTGCAGCCGCTGGACCAGTGGTGGGCGCCGCTCGACGGCTTCGGCTATAACTTCAACTACACCTACATCACGCAGAAGGGTTCGGGGGCGGCGCCCGCCATCGCGCTGGGCGTGCCGAAGTCGACGCGCAACCTGACGGTCTATTACGAAAAGCACGGCTTCTCGGTCCGCCTGTCCGACACCTATCGCGACGGATCGCAGGCCACCCAGGGCGGCAACCAGAACGGCATCACCCTGGCCGACCTGTATAACCGCAGCTACGAGCAACTGGACTTCTCGGCCAGCGTCGACCTGCAAAAGGCCTTCAAGCTGGACCGCGACGTCGAGCTGACGCTGGACGCCACCAACCTCAACAACGCCACCCTGCGCCAGGACTTCCAGTTCAGCAACGCGCCGATGTGGGAGTACAAGCCCGGCCGCACCATCATGGCCGGCATCCGCGGCAAGTTCTAAGCCGAAGCGCCCCTTCCGGTTTCCGAAAGGGGCGCGACGTCCTTCGGGGGTGCCCTCCCAGGCCCGCGTTCGGACCATCGCCGTTTCACCGGCGAATATATTTCCTCTCCTCAGGTGGTAGGCTTCGGCGTACCACCTCTTTTCCGATATTCAGCCAATCGCCACAGGTCCGCCATGCACAAGCTGTTGTTCGCTTTCGCCGCCCTGTCGCTGGCCGCGACGACGCCCGCGACCGCCGCCGACATCCCGCATCTGGCGCCGCACGGCTCGACCCGGCAACTGGTGGTCGACGGCAAGCCGTTCCTGGTGCTGGGCGGCGAACTGACCAATTCCGCGGCGTCCAGCGCCGACTACCTGGCCACCACCTGGCCCACCCTCAAGGCCGCCGGGCTGAACACCGTCATCGCGCCGGTCGAGTGGGACCAGATCGAGCCCCAGCAGGGCCATTTCGACTTCACCGTCGCCGATGCCGTCGTCAAACAGGCGCGCCAGAACAACATGCACGTGGTGCTGTTGTGGTTCGGCGCCTGGAAGAATTCGATGTCGACCTATGTGCCGACCTTCGTCAAACGCGACTATGCGCGCTACGCCCGCGCCCAGGACGACAAGGGCCGGCCCCAGGACATCCTCAGCCCCTTCGATCCCGATACGCTGAAGGCCGACCAGACGGCGTTCGCCGCGCTGATGACGCACCTGAAGCAGACCGACACCGACCATACCGTTGTACTAGTGCAGGTCGAGAACGAAATCGGCATGCTGCCGGTGGTGCGCGACTACGGCCCGCAGGCGCAGGCCGCGTGGAACGGTCCCGTGCCGCCCGAACTGATCGCCTATCTGCAGGCGCACCGTGACGGGCTTCACCCCTATGTCCGCAACCTGTGGGCCGCCCAGGGCTTCAGGACCGCCGGCACATGGGGCGAGGTTTTCGGCGGTAGTATCCCGGCGCAGGAAGTCTTCCAGGCCTGGTATTTCGCCACCTTCGCCAATGCGTTGACGCAGGCCGGCAAGGCCGCCTATCCGCTGCCGATGTACGTCAATGTGGCGCTGAACCGTCCGGGCAAGACGCCCGGCGAATATCCCTCGGCCGGGCCGCTGCCGCACCTGTTCGACGTCTGGAAGGCCGCGGGCCCCGACATCGACATGATCAGCATCGACATGTATTTCCCGAATTTCGCCGACTGGGCCAGCCTGTTCAAGCGGCCGGACAATCCCTTCTTCTCGCCCGAGGACAACCAGGCCGGCCGGCCCGACGCGGGCGCGAACGCCTTTTATGCGTTCGGCGAGCTCGATTCGATGAGCTTCTCGCCCTTCGCCATCGACACGCTGAAGCCCGACACTTCCGCCAGCCTGACCGGCGCCTACGACGTGCTCAGGCAGATCACACCGCAGATCCTGGCCGCCCAGGGCACGGGCCGGATGCGCGGCTTCCGTTCGCTGATTTCCTATGACGGCGTGGCGTCCGACCATCCGACGGTGTTCGAACTGGGCGGCTATCGCTTCACCGCCAGCTATGGCGACAAGGATCACGCCGAGCAACCGATCGCCAACAATGGCGGGCTGATCATCCAGACCGGCGACAACGAGTTCCTGGTCGCCGGCCAGGGCGTCACCCTGACCTTCGAGGATATCTCCGACAGCCACATGGCCGTCGGCATCGAAAGCGACTTCGAAGGCAAGTACGTCGATGGTGTATGGAAACCCGGCCGCTGGCTGAACGGCGACGAGACCTTGGAAGGCCGTCACCTGCACCTGCCCGGCGACCATTTCTCGATCCAGAAGCTGACGCTCTACAAGTTCCGGTAGCCATGCCGCGCAAGAAGCACGACGGTCCGAACCGCTTCGGCGCTCTCTCCCCTTCCGGCGATGCCCGAAAGCTCTATGTCCGCGTGGCCGAATCGATCGGCGACACCCTGATGGCCGGCCGCTATAGCCGCGGCGACCGCCTGCCGGCCGAACGCGACCTGGCCCAGCATTTCGGCGTCAGCCGGCCGACCATCCGCGAAGCCCTGCTGTCACTCGAAGTCCAGGGCCTGGTCGAACTACGCAAAAGCGTCGGCATCACCGTCACGTTGAACGGGCCGCGCGACAGCGTCGTGCCGGACAGCGACGGCGGCGCCCTCGACCTGCTGCAATCGCGGCGGATGTTCGAAGGCGAGGTCGCGGCCCTGGCGGCGATCAACGCCACCGGCGACAGCCTGACCGAACTGGCCCAGGCGCTGACGCAACTGACGGTGCTGCGCGAAGCCGATGCCGAAGCGCCGTTCCGCGATTTCCATGTCCGCCTTGCCCGCATCTGCGCCAACAACGTCACCACGGCCTGCATCGCCAACCTGTGGTCCCCTCACCGCGGCGATCACAACCTGCAAACCCGGCTCGATGCCGGCGTGCGCCTGAACCACGCGGCCTGGTGCGCCAGCCATGAGCGGATCTTCATCGCCATTTCGACGCGTGACGCGGCCGCGGCGCGAACCGCGATGAACGCTTTCAGCGACCAGGCGATCAGGCACCTGCGCCAGACGATTGCACACACGCCGCCGGCACGGCCGGCGCGACCGTCCCGGCTTGCCGAGCGCTACACCTCGGCCCACTGACGCAGCAGGTTGTGGTAGTGGTTGGTCAGCGAGACCAGGGTCTCGTCATCGCCCACCTTGGCACGCAGCGCCATGATCGCCTGGTCCAGTTCGAACATCATGTGCCGGCGCATATCGTCGCGGATCAGGCTCTGCGTCCACAGGAACGAGGCCAGCCGCATGCCGCGCGTCACCGGCTCGACGCGGTGGACGCTGGACGCCGGATAGAGGATGGCGTCACCGGCTTTCAGCTTGACCTCGTGCGTGCCGTAGCTGTCCTCGACCACCAGTTCACCGCCATCATACTCATCCGGATCGCTGAGGAAGACCGTCGTCGACACATCGGTACGTACATTGACCCGGGTCACCGGATCGGGCTGCACCGAACCGTCGACATGATTGCCGAAATAGCCGCCGTCGCGATAGGCGTTGAAACGCGGCGTCAGCACGGTGTGCGGCAGGGCCGCCGACAGGAACAGGGGATTGCGCATCAGCGTGTCGCGCACCAGGTCGGCCAGAGGCTGGGCCTCGGGCGCCAACACGGGCAGTTGCAGGTTCCATTTCTGGGTCGCCGCCTGGGCGCCCGTCGTGAAGCGTCCCTCGCTCCAGCCGGCATCCATCAACACGCCGCGAATGTGCGCGACCTGGTCTGCGGCCAGGACATCCGGAATGTGCAGCATCATGGCAAATTTCCTGTCACACAAATAAACCCCGGCCGTTGCCGGTCCGGGGTTTGTAGACCATTCGACGAAAGATTTGCCGCGTGTCTTCACCTGAAGACCGCGACAAATCGCATCATCTAGAACTTCACGTTCGCCGTAAGGCGGAAGTTCTGCGGGGCACCCGGCGTATAGCGGTAGCCGCTCTTGTTGATCGCCGCAACATAGCGCGTGTCGAACAGGTTGTAGGCATTGAACTGCAGATTGACGCGCTTGGTCAGGTTGTATTCGATCAGGCCGTTGAACACCGTATAGGCCTTCACGAAGGCCGGCGTGCCGACCGCGCCGTCGGTGCCGCGCTTCATCTTGCCGTTATAGTTGGCGCCACCGCCGACGGTCAGGCGACGGCCGATCTTGTAGGTCGTCCACAGGGTGAAGGCGTCGGACGGATTGTAGGTCAGGTTGGGCGATCCGTCGGCCGTGACCAGGGCCTGGTTCTTGACCTTCGAATTCATGAGCGTGTAGCCGGTGCTGATGCTCCAGGCCTTGGTGAGCTGGCCGACGACGCCCACCTCGATGCCGCTGACGCTCTTCTCGCCCGTGCGGTAGTAGGTGCCGTCCGTATCCTGGGCGATCGTGTCGGAATATTTGGTGCTGTAGACCGCGCCGCTCACCGACAGCCGCTTGCCCAGCAGGTCCCACTTGGTGCCGGCCTCGTAGGTCTTGGCGACCTGCGGTTCGACGTCCGGGTTGTTGGCATTGGCCGTGTTGGTCGCCGACAGGGTGAAGTTGGCGCCACCCGGCGGCTGCTGGCTGACGGCGTAAGAGACGTAGACGCTGCCATTGGACGCCGGCTTGTAGATCACGCCCAGCTTGCCGCTGAGCAGGTCGTCCGACGCCTTAAGCGGCGTGACCACGCTCGTGGCGGCCACGGACTTGTAGTCGGTGTCGTAGTGGTCCAGGCGCAGGCCGGCATTGACCAGCCAGGCGTCGCCGAACTTCGCCGTATCGCCGGCATAGATGGCCTCGGTCGTGCTGACGCCATCGGTATAGGCGCCGCTCAGCGCACGGCTATAGCCGGTGACGTTGCGGTTCGGGTTGTACAGGCTGACCGCCGGATAGGCGCCGGTGCCGACGAAGGTCCAGGCGACCTGCTCCTCGCGGATCAGTTCCACGCCGGTGCTGATCGAGTGCTCGACCGGGCCGGTCTGCAGCTTGAGCTGCAGATTGGTCTGGTTGGTCAGCATCTTGTTGGTGGCGTCCTTGTTGTTGACGCTGCGCGAGATGGTCCAGGTCGACGGGTCCGACACGTTCGGCGTCAGAAGCGTCGTCGGGCTGGCCGTGAACGACATCAGTTGGTAGTTCTGGTGCGTCTGGCTCCAGCGCGTGATGTTGTTCAGGCGGATACCGTCGCTGAAATCGTGCTCGACCGTCTCGGTCAGGACGCTGCTGACGATGTGGTCGTGATCGTCATTGGTGCCGTAAAAGTTGCGGGAATTCGGGCGCGCCGCGGTCGTCAGGAAGTCGCGCGTGCCGGGATTGGGCGTCGTATAGCCCGGCAGGCCGACCGTCGAGGCGCCGCCGTCGGGAATGTTGTTCTGTTCGACGTGCATGACATCCAGGAAGACGCGCGTCGTGGTGCCGAGGCCGAAGCCGACCGAGCCCGCCACGCCCCAACGCTTGTTCCGGATGACGTCGCGGCCCGGCACACCGGCATCCTGGTCCATCAGGTTGAGGCGCAGCGCCATCGTCTTGCCCAGGCGCCAGTTCGAGTCGACCGTGACTCGGCCGTAGTCGGCGTCGCCGATGGCGGCGCTGCCGTTGGAGAAGTTGGCCAGCTTGGCGTGCTTGGTATACATGTTGACCGCGCCCGTGGCGGCCGCACGGCCGACGTCGGAGCCGGCGGCGCCCTTCAGCACTTCGATCTGTTCGATGTTGAAGACGTCGCGCGAGATCGAGGCGACATCGCGGACACCGTCGACGAAGATGCTGCCCGACGCGTCGGAGCCGCGCATATAGATAGCGTCGCCGGTATTGGTGCTGCCGTTTTCACCCAGGAAGAAGGTGCCGACGCCCGGCGAGTTCTTCAGCGCGTCGGTCAGGGTCGTGGCGCCCTGCTCGCGCATCAGGTCGTCGGTGATGACCTGGACGGTCTGCGGCGTGTCGATCAGGGCCGCGGTCGCCTTCAGGCTGTCGGAGGTATCGGTCTTGTAGGTTTCCTTGTGACCGTGGATGGTCACCGTTTCCTTCTTGTCCGGATCGGTCGGGTCGGTCGTCGGCAGGGTGTCGGCGTGCGCCAGAGGTGCGGCGACCAGGCCGGCGACGGACAGCGCGGCGACATAACGCGCGGCATGTTTGCGACTACGAATGGCCATGAATTGGCTCCTGAAAATGGTTCGGTTTCACGGAAGCCCGGACGACTGCAAATGCGTTTCGGTCGCAACACAGGTGCGGCGTAACCCATAATTGTCTTTCCACTTCAGGCCGCGACTGCGTCCGAAGCTTTATCCGGCTTGCCACATTTGTGATTTATTTATGGCAAAGCGGCGATAGCACCGCCATTACGGCCGTGCAACATAATTCTTGCGAATGATTTGCATTTTAACCGAACGCGACCGCGCGGCCACGGGCTACCGGGGTCAAATGGCCGCCTTGCGGTAGGCCGGATCGCTGGCCGCCGTGACCGTCTCGGCGCCGGTCAGTTCGCCGCCGAACAGGGCGCCCTGCCCCTGCAGGCAGCCCGATCCCATCAGGGACACGCCTTCGCGCAGGTCGTTGATGCCGTCGGCCGCCACGGTCAGGCCCAGTCCCTGGCCCAGGCCGATCAGCGCATTGACGATGGCCGCGCTTTCGCTTTCCGACGTCATGGTGGCGATGAAGCCCGGGTCGATCTTGACCTTGTCCACCCGCACGCGGCGCAGGTGATAGAGGCTGGAATAGCCGGTGCCGAAATTGTCGAGCGCGACCTTCACCCCCGCCTCGCGCAGGGCGGTGATCAGGTCGGCCGCCGCGTCCATATTGGCGACCAGGGCGCTCTCGCTGATTTCGACCTGCAGCCGGCCCGGCGTCAGCCCGGTCATGGTCAGGGTGCGCAGGATATGGTCGGCCAGGCGGCGGTCCTTCAACTGCGCCGGCACGATATCGATGGCCAGCCAGATCGGCTCGGGCCATTGCCGCGCGGTGTGACAGGCCTGCCGCAGGCGCATGTCGCACAGGTCGTGGATCAGGCCGGTTTCCTCGGCGATGGCGATAAAACGCTCCGGCGGCACTTCGCCGAATTCGAGGGACTGCCACTTCAGCGCCGCCTCGAAGCCGATAATCGTCTGAGTCTGCAGGTCGTACGAGGGTTGATAGGCCGTCGATACCTGGCCGTCGGCGATCGCCTGGCGCAGCGCCGTTTCCATCGCCGAGCGCTCCAGCACGTGGCGATCCATGTCGGCCTCGAAGAAGCGCAGGGCCGAGCGTTTTTCGGCCTTGGCGCGATAGAGCGCGATATCGGCCTTGCGCAGCAGCTCTTCCGGCTCGACGCCGTCGTCGGGCATCAGCGCGATGCCGATCCCCGCCCCGATCGTATGGTTGTAGGGGCCGACCGCAAAGGGCGGCTTCAAGGCCTCGATCACCCGCAAGGCGACATTGGTCGCCGCCTCCGGCCCCGCCAGGTGACGGGCCAGGATGGCGAACTCGTCGCCGCCAAAGCGCGCGATCAGGTCGCCGTCGCGCATGGCGCCCTGCAACCGTTCGGCCACAGCCATCAGGACCTGGTCGCCGGCGCCGTGGCCGTAGACGTCGTTGATCTGCTTGAAGCCGTTGAGGTCGAGCAGGAACAGGCCGTGCCCCGCCCCGGTGCGCGGCGGCGCGGCGATCGCCGCCTTCAGCGCGTCGTCGAACTGGCGGCGATTGGGCAGGCCCGTCAGGGCGTCCTGGAAGGCCAGTTCGCGCGCCCGATGTTCGGCCGCGATGCGCCGGCGCGTCTCGCGCCTTTGCTCGGTATAGCGGCGAAGCGAAAACACCAGCAGACCAAAAACCAGAAACCCGCCCAGCATCAGGGCTTCGTCGAGTTCGATCATCTCATGATGGATGCCGCCTTCGGGATTGGCGAAGATATCGACTTCGAAGGCATAATAGGTCGCCGCGATCAGCGCCGCGGCCAAAAGGGACAGTTCGCCCAAGGATACCTTGTGGCGAAATGCAAAACGCCACCCGCGCAACAGAAAATCCTTCATCGCCGAACGCCTACTGAAACTCGCGTCAGGATGGCAGATAATCCTGAATATTGGGATAATCGACTAGGTGTCGCGCATCGCCTGGCGCAGCCACAGCGTCACCGCCCAGGCATAGCCTTCGTTCTTCAGGTTGACGATGGTCTGCTCGGGCGTCAGCCACACGCGTTCGTGGTCGGCCTCGACCTTCAACGCCGGCACGTCTTCGACCAGTTCGACCGTGAAGAAATGGCAGTGGTTGTTGTACGGCGTACCGTCGTCGTGCAGCCAGTAGTGCAGGATCTCGGTCACCTTGCCGATGACGCGCACGCGCAGGCCGGTCTCTTCGACGAACTCGCGCTCGACCGCCTGTACCGGCGTCTCGCCCGGATCGATGCCGCCCCCCGGCAGGTCATAGGTATAGGGACCATAGCCGACGCGGGCGCAGGCGATGCGGCCGTCGCGATACAGGATGCCGTAAGCGCCGGCGCGCGGCCGATAGTCAAGTCCGTCGATACGCCGGCCGAATTGCAGCCATTCCATCCTTCCCTCCCCGTGTGCGTCTTAATCGAAGAAGGCGTCGATCGCCGACTGCACGGAATTCTCCTCCAGGCCCGGACGCGGGCTGATCACCGCCTTCAGGGACTTCAGGAGTTCCGGCATATGAAAGGGCTTGGACAGAATGGCGTCGGCGCCGGCCGCCTGGGCAGCCGCCAGGACGTGGATCGCCGTGATGCGCTCGTCGACGTCCTGGGAGGTCGCGATGACCTTGACGTTCGGCCACTCGGCCTTGATCTGCGCCGTCCCTTCGATCCCGCCTATGCCCGGCGTGAGCACGGCGGCCAGGACCACGTCCATCGAGCCCACGCTGTGATCGAAGAAGGCGTCTTCCATATTCTCGGCCCACGACACCTTGCATCCGACCTGGGTCAGGACCTTGACGATGTCGTCCCGGAGCATGACATCGTCTTCCACGACGAGAATCTGGACGTCCTTGCTTCTCAGGCGATTGAATTCGACGGCGTTCTTCAGCAGGTCCGTAAGGGCTTCGCCGGTCGCCGGCTTCGCCAACGTAAAATCGGCCCCGGATTCCGCCTTGACCTTGGCGGTATAGGTCCCGCCGCTGAAGCTGAACGACATCAGGGCGATCGGCGTGCCCTCTCCCGCCGTGCGGAAATCCTCGATCAGTTCGACGACATTCACGCCCTTGACGTTCATCTCCATGATCAGGAGGTCGAACTTCTCGTATTCAAGCGTGCGCAGCGCGGTTTTCACATCGAAATTAAGTATGGAACCCCAATTCCGCTTGCTGAGAATGTCGCCAATATATTTCGCATGCTCGCGGCTGTCGTCGAGAACGAGCACACTACCAATACTCATTTCAGCATTCCCTCCACCAGCCGACCTTGCCCATGCGAGGACGCCTATGAGAAGATTAATATATCCATAATCGGGCCCGGGTTCGCAGGGCGGACCGGGACGCGAACACGCGTCCCGACGGCCACATCAGCCTCGCGCCGGCACGGCCTCAGTCGTTGCCGTGGAGGACGTTGAACGGCTCCTTGACGTGGCCGGCGACGAAGTCGTCATAGGCGCTGCCCTCGACCGGCTGGCCGATGCCCATGGTCTTGGACTCGCGCCAGGCGTCGAGAATGGCGTCGCGCAGGTCGGCGGCGCCCTTGGCAATCTGCCGGGTCATGAAGGCCTTGCCGCGCGGATCGCCGTCCTTGAAGCCACCGTCCTTTTCAAGCTGGAACAGCGGCACGGCCAGGTCGTGCGACGCCTTCAGCCGCGCGGCGAAGCACAGGTTCACCACCTCGGTGCACGGCACATACCCCGGCATGGCGGCGCGCACGTCCTCGACCGCGACATTGTTCAGCACATAGGCGCTTTCCAGCGGCCAGTGGATGTGCTCCTGCGTGAAGCCGTTCGGATTGGGAAACTCGCCCCAGCCATTATAGTGGATCGACACGTGCATCGGCTGGTCGGCATCGCCGACATAGTGCGCCAAGATGCCGATGTCGCGTTCGGTCAATTCTTCGCGGCGCAGCCGGTCGGCATGGTACCACGCCTTCTTCGCCTTGTCGGCCTCGTGCATTTCCATGAAGCTGAGGATGCGCCAGTAGGCGAAGTCCTTGACCACCTGCTGATAGCCGTCGGCCTCGGCATAGGGCAGATAGCCCGACTTGGCCAGGCTGGAGCCCTTGGCGGCCAGGGCCTGCTCGAAGGCTTCGCGCGTCGGCGGCAGGTCTTCCAGGGCGCCGCCGGCCTGGGTGGTGCCGTCGTCGTTCAGCTTGATGAAGTGCGCCGGGTCGCGGTCGTCGTCGTGGGCCGGGCCGGCATTGCGCCAGCGGTCGGGCTCACGCGAGAATTCACCGATGTCGGTGGCGGCCTTGGCAGTGCGCAGGAAGGCCGGCGCGTAGTCGGGCAGCGCACGGATCGCTTCCTCGCTGACGGTGCGGTGGCCGGTCGAACCCCAGGCCCAGACAAACCCCGGACACGCTATACCGGCGATTGCCGCGCCGGCCGCCACAGTCATCAGAAACGTCTTCGCCCGCATCATGTATCCACCTTAATCAGTCCGTTTCCGGCGCCAGGGTCACTTCCAGGCCGTCGAGGTCGTCGCGCATCAGGATCTGGCACGACAGGCGCGAGTTGCGCTTGACCAGGAACGCCTCATCCAACTTCTCGTCTTCCTCGTCCGACTTGGGGACCAGCTTATCCCACCATTGGTTTGCAACATAGACGTGACACGTGGCGCATTCCAGCGCCCCGCCGCACTCGGCCTTGATCGGCAGGCCATTGTCGCGGATGATCTCCATGATGCGCCAGCCTTCCAGCGCCGGCAGGGTATGGACCACCCCTTCGCGGTCGGTGCAGACGATATGAAGTTCTTGATCGGACATGGGAACGCTCGCTTGTGTTGCGGTGCGTTTAATGGCGCGCGGCCGCAGAGGCAAGCGAGAACGTCTTAACCGGTCTTGCAGGTGACCTTAAGCCAGAGGCCGCCGTCCCGGTCGGGGACGGCGGCGCCCGCCTTACCACACCTGAACGCGGTCCTCGGGCTTGAGGTACAGTTTCTCGTCCGGCGTCACCTTGAACGCCGGATACCAGGCGTCGAGATTGCGCACCGTGTCGCCGCGATATTGGTCCGGCGCGTGACCGTCGGTCTGGATCTGCTGGCGCAGCGCCGCCTCGCGCTCGGTCTGGCGCCACGACTGGGTAAAGGCCAGGAAGAAGCGCTGGTCGCCGGTCAAGCCGTCCTTCACCACATCCGGCTTGCCGTGCAGCGACAGCTTGTAAGCGTCGTAGGCCGCCGACAGGCCGGCGACGTCGGCGATGTTTTCCGACAGCACCTGATGTCCGTTCAGGCACAGATCGCTGAACGGGCAATATTTGTCGTACTGCGCCGCCAGCTTTTCGGACGCCGCCTTGAAATGCGCCGCGTCCGCCGGGGTCCACCAGTTGCGCAGCCGCCCGCGCGAATCAAACTGCGAGCCCTGGTCGTCGAAGCTGTGGCTGATCTCGTGGCCGATGGTCGCGCCGATCGAGCCGTAATTATAGGCGGCGTCGGCCTGCGCATCGAAATAGGGCGGCTGCAGGATGCCCGCCGGGAAGTTCAGCGCATTGGCCAGCGGCAGGTTCACGGCATTGACCACCTGGGGCACCATGACCCATTCGCCGCGGTCCGGCGCCTGGCCCAGCTTGGCCAGGTTGCGCCTGTACTCGAACAGTTCGGCCCGCTGGATATTGCCTAGCGCGTCGCCGCGCACGATGTCGAGCGCGGAATAGTCGATCCACTTGTCGGGATAGCCGACGCCGACCTTCAACGTTTTGAGCTTGGCCAGCGCCTCTTCCCGGGTCGCCGGCGCCATCCATTTCAGGTTCGAGATGCGCGCATGGTAGGCGGTCAGCAGGTTGTCGACGACGGCGTTGATCTTGGCCTTCGACGCCGGCGGGAAATAGGCGTCGGTGTACAGCTTGCCGACCACCTGGCCTAGGGCGGTATTGGTCGTGGAGATGGCGCGCTTCCACCGGTCCGACTGCTGCGGCGTGCCCGACAGCGCCGTGCCGTAGAAAGCGAAGCGCGCGTCACCGAAGGCTTTCGGCAGGTAGCTGGCATAGTGGTTGAGCGTCTCGAAGGTCAGGTAGTCCTTCCAAACCTCGACCGGTTCCGACGCGGCCAGCGCCGAAATGCCGGTCACCGCCGACGGTTGCCAGACGATGAAGTTGCCCTGGGCGCCCAGGCCGGCGCTTTTGAAATAGGCGTCCCAGTCGAGCCCCGGCGCCTTGGCGGCGAAATCGGCGCGCGTCCACGGATTGTTGGCCTTCAGCACATCCTCGCTGTCGACGCGCGACGTATGCGACTGGGCGATCTTGGTTTCCAGCGCCATGATGCGCGCGGCCCGGGCGTCGGCGTCTGGCACCTTGGCCAGGGTCAGCACGGTGGCGATATAGGCCTGGAACTTGGCGCGCAGCTCGACCATCTTCGGCGACGACGACAGGTAATAGTCGCGGTCGGGCATGCCCAGCCCGCCTTGCAGCAGATAGGGCACGTTGTGGTCGGGATCTTCGAAACCCTGGGTGATCCACACCCCGAAGATGTGCGGCGTGTAGAAGTTGGTGGCATTGAGCGCATCGACGTCGGCGCGCAGCGTGGTGCCGAGATAGGCCGACAGCGACGCCTTGTCCGTCACCGCGGCGATGGTGTCGAGCTCGGGCCTGATCGGCGCCAGGCCCTTGGCCTCGATGCCGTCGGCGTCCATGAAGCTGGCATAGTAGTCGCCGACCTTCTGCGCGTCGGAACCGTGGGCCGGCGACGCCTTGCCAGAAGAACCTTGGGCTGCATCCTGGATCAGTTCGCGGACCTGGGCGCTGGTCTTGTCGGTCAGCACGACGCCCGGACCGAAGGCCGAACGGTCGGCCGGGATTTGCGCCGTCTTCAGCCAGGCGCCGTTGGCGTATTTGTAGAAGTCGTCGCCCGGCTTGACCGAATGGTCGATGCCGGCCAGGTCGACCTCATGTGCCGCCGTTTGCGCCACGGCCGAGCCGGCAATAAAGGTCAGTGCGGTAGCCGCCAGGATGGCAGCGCGAAATTTGGACATGTCAGGGCCCTCACGATCCAGAAGGCGCCAACCATCGTCTCGCCCGAAACGAAGTCAAGTTACAAGGATGTTAGAAAGGTAGAGCTCGCACAGGTTGATCCGTCGCGCCGGATCGTCAGCCCTTGAGACTGCGCAGTTGCAGGCCGTGCAGATAGGCCGCGACGTCGTGCAGCGCCGCGTCCATCGCCGTCCTGACGCGTTCCAGTCGCCCGGGCGCGCCTTCGACATCACCCGTCTCCGCCTCGCCCGCCACCTGGGCCAGGGCATTGGCACCGATCCCGGCCGCCGCCCCCTTCAGCGTGTGGGCGGCGTCGCGCCAGCCTTCGTGCGCCGTGGTCAGCAAGGGCGACCACAACTCGCATTGCTGCTGGAACAGGCGCAGCACCTCCTCGACGATGCCCGTATCATGGCCGGTATAGCCTTCCAGATAGGCGAAATCGACAGCGCCGGTAAGGTCGCGCATGGCCATGGCGGGGATACCTTTGATCAGGAAGGGACGAATCGGACGGACACCATGACTTAAACGCGGTCGCCCGGCCCTGTCCACACGATCAACCGTAGCGTACCATCCCCTGCTTGCCGTGCTTCAACAGCCTGCCCAGGACATCGATGAAGGCCAGGTCGGACGCCTGGGTTGCCTCCGTAAGCCGGTCGAAGGCCTTGATGTCCGGATGGAGTTTTCGCTCTTCGTCACGTGGAACACCATAACGCCAGCCGCTCATCCGGCGGTCCGCCATCCATCGCACATGCTCAAGCTCGGCCAGCCGCATCTTTTCGGCGTCGTTGCGATACAAGGCCTCTCCCTCGGCCAGGGCGGGCAGTGCGAGCCACACGTTGTGATGCGCCATCCAGGGTCTCAGATCGAAGCCCGCATCGAACAGTTTGGCGTAGATGTGCCCGACCGCCCGGCGATTGGAGACCCTGTATTCTTCTTTCAATTCGTCCCACGGCGCCGCGGCTTCCTCCGACAGACTCTTCAGCGTCAGATAGGTCGAATGGAATTCGCGCTCGGCGATCTCGGTCTCCCGCGACAACAGCCCGCTAGCATTGGCCAGGTCCGTCATATTGCCGAACGACACGATCTCAAGCGGCGCCAGGCGGCTGCCGGACTTGGGGCGGTGGGCATCGAGGCCGCCATTGAACACAAACACGGGCGCGGCGAAGCCATTCACCTGGCGCGCGGCCTGGACGAAGGTCAGGGCGGCGGAGAGCGATTCGGCTCCCTCCTTGAACAGGCTGTAAACCGCCGTCACCGGCGCCGGCGTGCCGACCTTCTGCAGGTTGACCAGGAAGGTCTTATGCTCATCCAGGTGTTCGGCCGGATAAAAATGGAGCTCGGCCTCGGCGTCCAGTTCGGGGTAACGCGCCACAAGGCGCTCGCTGAAGACGTGGGGCGTGTCGCATATGAAGCTGAAAACCGGCTTGCCGAACGTCAGGGTGCACGCACTCAGAATGATTTCGGCCATCACCGCTTCCAGCCAGTCGTGATCGCCGATCAACAGGGCATGGATACGCGCCTGGCCCGCGTCCCGGGCGACCAGGAAGGGCGGATAGCTGCGCACGACAAAGCGGGCCGCAAGGCAAGGTTCGGAAATGGCACTCAATCTTTCGGCTCCCGGCGTATTATGCAGGCGTTCGGCAAGCCAGTAATCATGCAGTCTGACGCTTACCTGGGCTTTCGGATACAGGTGCTGGGCAGCCATGCCCAAGTCAATGGCCTGGGCGTCGTTTTCCGGCGCGATGATGATCGCCGCGGCCCGCGCCGCGCCGCCGGCGCGCAGGGCGGTGACGTCGAAGCCGCCGAACGGCAGGCGAATGGCCCGGCCCTTCTGGTGCACCTCGTCGTCGATGCCGCGCAGATGCACGATTGAGGCATTGTGATGATCCCCCAACTTGTCCGCGAAGAGGCTTTCACCGACCACGACGACGTGGCCGCTTTTCCGGCGCGCCATGAAGCGGGTCAGGCTCTTGCCGGACAAGGACAGAAACAGGACGGCAAACGCCAGGGGGTCGACGAACAGCCCGGCGAAGCGGCCGATTTCGATGGCCGGCTCATCGCCCTTTTTCGCGAATTCCTCCTGGGCGCGCTCGTAGGCTTCGCCGCCTTCCGTGCTCTTGAGCGCCAGGTAGGCCGCGTCGAAGGGCCTTTCCTTATGACTGACCCATCCCCATCCGCTGAAGCCGACCGCAATCAGCGAACAACAAAGAACGGCCAGAAGCAGGCGCAGGCTGGGTTTGCTTTCCATGGCTCACTATCTCACCGGCGGTGCGGACGGACAGAGCGGATAAGACGCCACGCGGCCGACATGTTCAGGCCCCACCGCAGATCCCCGCCCCCAAGAACACGGAAAGGCTAACACCGCACCAAGAGATTGGCTATGTCGATTGTTCTAAATTTTGCGGAGCATTAAAGGCCGCGGCAACGTCACACGTGTGACGAATTTAATCGTCACACAGCGACTGATGTTCTGGGGAAATTCCAAGCTAAGTGCTTGAAAGTAGTGGTGGGTGGGCACGGACTCGAACCGTGGACCCGCTGATTAAGAGTCAGCTGCTCTACCAACTGAGCTACACACCCGTACCACTCTCATCACCGCCGGGCGTTTGGTGCCGCCCGGGGTCAAGGCGGCGGAACATAGCCATTTTCCCCGGCCAATCAAGCGCAAAATCACCGTTCGTGTGATTTTATCCCCGCCCCAGGCGTCTGGCCTGTTTTTCTTCAGAAAAATCAAAGCCCCCGAGCGCTTAAATGCGCGTCGGGGGCTTCGAATATCCTGGAGACGGCGCGGCTTACTGGCCGGTGGTCGTCTGCGGCGTAGCGGTTTGCGGCGCCGGCGTGGTGGTGTCGCCGTTGTCCTGCGTGGTCGCCGGGGTTTGCGTCACGGTATTGTCGGTCGTACCGGTCGCCGGGTTGGGGGTGGCCGATTGGGGCGCCTGGACGGTCGGCGCCGGCGTTTCGATGGTGCGCGTCGTCTCCGTATTGGTCGAGGTGTTGGTCGAGGCCGTACCGCTTTCCATGTAGTAGAAGGCGCCGAAGGCCAGGACGGCGACGATCAGCACGGCCAGGACGATCAGGGCGGTGTTGTTGCCGCCGCTGGTCGTCGAAGTGGTGACGATATTGTCGACAGGGATTTCGTCCCGGGCGCGCTGCTCGGGGGTGCGGGTATCAAGTACGGCCATCTTCAAGTCTCCTTCGAAGGCGCGGTTGATTGCCCCGAAGGTACGCGAATGCGAACAAGGACGAACTGCCGGTTATCCCTCAGAAAGTAAGATTGAGGTCAATGCCGCTTGCGGGCGGCCGTCATGTCCAGCGTCAGTTGATATTCCGGCACCACCGTCACCGACTGCACCGCCGCGACCTGGTCTTCCTTCGGGCGGTAGGCGTCGTCGAGATAGACCGGCGCGTCGGCGCGCAGCGGCAGAACCGTCAGCGTGAAGGGCTGCGTCAGGTCCCTGCCCTTCAGCCCGACCGTCCAGTCGGGCCCGTACCAGAACTGGTCGTCGATCAGCTCGTCATGGCTGAACAGCCGGCCAACGTCGCCCTGATACTTGATGTCGAGATAGGCGTTGGCGACACCGTTCATGGCCTTGGGATCGACCGTGATGCGCCACGCCGCCGAGCGGCCATAGGTTTCGGGATAGGGTTGCAGCGCCGCCTTGGCGCGGCCACCGATGACCAGGGGCGGCACCTTGCCGCCGTCGCGGATCTTTTCGACCGTCACCTGGGGCGAGACGGCCTGGGCCTGGGCGCGGAAGGTCTGGAAGATGCCCGTCGTCTTGACCAAAGCCAGCGGCAGGTTCGCCCTGGGCGTCGCCGGCAAGGGCGGATAGACGCCGATGCCGAAGCCCGGCGTGGTTGAACGCAGGTCAAGGTGCCCACCCTCGCCGAACACCAGCGCGTCGCTGAGGATCAGCCGCTTCGCGCCGGCATAGTCGAGCACGGTCAGGCGCTGCGCATCCTCGGGCGACAGCACGACGATCGACACCTTGCCGACGGTGATGGCGCGGTCGCGGCCGGGCACGACACCCGACACCACGACATGGCCGTCGATGGTGGCCTTGGTGCCCGATAGTGCGGTCACGTCGCGGTCGAAAGCGAATTCCGGCGCGATGCCTTTCTGCGCTTCGAAGACGTAGGTGACGGCATCACCATCCGTGACGCGCGTCACCGGCTGGGCCGAGGCCCAGGCGAGGTTGACGCCGTCGAGGTCGAAGTTGAACGGCCAGACGAATGACACGCCGTCGGCCACCGTCACCGGCTGCGACGGGAAGGTCACGGTCTTGCCGGGCACATCGACGCTGAAGCGCACGTCCTTTTGCTCGGCCATGGCGTACTGGCGCACGTGGTTGCTGAGGAAGACGAAGCCCGATTGGCCGAGGCTCCTCACCGCATAGCGCGGCGTCGTCAGGTCGCCGCGGTCCTTGGGTTCGACGGCCGGGCGATGCACGCTCATCGGCGCCAGGCGGTTGCCGAAGGCGTTGAGGAAGTCGTGCCACGGCCGGATCAGGTTCAGCACCGCGTGCGGCTGGCCATACTCGCCATAGGGCGACTGGAAGTCGTAATTGACGATCGGCAGGCCATTATAGGCGCCGGCCAGGTCGTTTTCCTCCAGCGTGGTCAGGCCCTGCGGATTGCGGCCGCCATGGAACATGTAATAGCCGTAGAGATTGGCGCCCGAACCCAGTTGCACCGGCAGCATGGCCTCGATATCGGCCGGCTGCACCACCGGGCGGCGGCGGTACATGATCGGCAACCCGCCGGCGAATTCCGCGCCGAGGAAGGGCGTCGTCGCCATATCCTCGATGGCCGTGCCGCGCGTCTTCGGCGCCGTCTGCGCCCCGGCATTGCCGGCGACGCGCGTCTCGAAGCGGAAGTTGTAGACCTCGTTGGGCGGCATCACGCCCGTCGTGCTGGCCCACGGCTCATCGGGATAGCCGCCGAACACCGGCAGCACCTCGCCCTTGGGATAGACCGTGCCGTCCCAGCCGGTGACGGTGTACAGCGGCACGTCGAAGCCCAGCGCGCGCGCCATGTCCTTGAGCTTTTGAATATGCTCGGCGCCCTGCCCCGGCCCGGTCAGGTTATATTCGTTCTCCAGCTGTACGCCGATGACGGGGCCGCCGTCCTTGAACATCAGGCCTTTGACCTGGACGGCCAGATGGCTCCAGTAGTCGTGGACATAGCCGAGATATTGCGGGTCGTTGCCGCGGGTCGGCACCTGCTCGACCACCCAGTCGGGGATGCCGCCGTAGCGCACCTCGGCGTGGTCCCACGGCCCCAGGCGCAGGATGACTTTCAAGCCGTGCTTCTGGCACAGTTCGACGAAGCGGCGCAGGTCCCGGTCGCCGCTGAAATTATATTGACCCGGCCGTTCTTCGTGGTGGTTCCAGATGATGTAGGTGGCGACGATATCGACGCCGGCCGCCTTCATCTTCTGCAACTCAGTGTCCCACTGCTCCGGCGGGAAGCGGGTGTAGTGGAACTCGCCCATCACCGGCAGCCAGGCCTTGCCGTCGCGCGTCAGGTACTGGTTGTTGCCCCCGTAGCTGTGCCCGCCCGGCCCCGTCTGGGGGCCGAGATGCAGGTGCGACGACACTGGCGCGGTCGGCTGTTGCGTGGCGTCGGCCTTCAGCAGGGTTTCGGCTTGGGCCGGCAGGGCGATAAAGGCGGCAGTCAGGAATAAGGCGCGCATGGTGTGGTCCCCAATCTGGTCTCCTCCCCTGCGAAGCGGGGGAGGAGGACGGTGCATTAGCGGTTAGTTTTTCGGCGCAACTAGCGTCGCATCGACCGGCGCATCGCGGTCCACCGTCAACTGACCGTCGGCATATTTCAGTTCGGCGACCTGGATCACCGTGCGGTGGCCCCAGCCGGCATCGGTCTTCGTCTCCGGTTCCTTCCCCTGGTGGACGAAGTAATAGATGAAGGCGCGGCCATTGTTGACGATGACGTCGGCGTGGTGGCCCATGTCGGTGTCGGTCGCCGTCTTGCCGGGCTGCTCCAGGATACGCGCCGCCTGCGGTGTCCAGGTCGTGCCATCGTCCGAACGCAGGACGCTCAGGCCGTTCCAACTGTCGTAGATGATCCAGTATTTGCCCTTGAAGACGAAGGCCTTGGGCCCCTCGCCGTGCGTCGGCACCACCGGCGTGGTCGACGGCTTGCCCCAATGGACCATGTCCGTGCTGTCGACCCAGAAGATGCGGCTGCCCTGACGCTCGTCCTTGTACCACAGGCGATAGGTGCCGTCCGGCAGCTTCAGCACGCTGGGATCGATGACGCGGCTGGAACCGACGTCGAGCGTGTCGGAACAGCTCCAGGCCTTGAGGTCCGGGCTGGTCAGGTGAACGATCTTCGCCGTCGCCCCCGGCGCGCCCCAGCTATGGAAGATGCCCGGCACGACAGTCAGCCACATGTGATAGGTGCCGCCTTCGGAATACATTTCCGGCGCCCACAGGGTCGCGCCGGTGCATTCCGCTGGGAACTTGGCCATGCCGGCATAACGCCAGGTCAGGCCGTCCTTCGACACGGCGGTGCCGATCGGCGTGCCGTGCACCCAGGCGACGTCCTTGGGGTCGGCGCTCTTCAGATTGGCGCGGCGGCCGGTGTAGAACATGGTCCACTGATGCTGCGCACGGTCGTAGATCGACGACACGTCGGCGGCGCCGTCATAGACCGGGTCGCGGTACAGGGGCTTGGGTGCGGTAGCGGCCGAAGCGGTTACCGGCAGCAGAAGGGCAAGGGCCAGAATCGGGGCCAGCATCAGAGATTTCATTTGAACAGCCTTAAATCGATGGCCGCGCCCATGGCGCGTTCGCCGTCGTCATTGGGGTGAAGATGGTCGCCGCGTTCCAGCTTCGGATTCAGTTGCAGCGGGTCGGAGGGATCGGCAACCGTGCCCTTGAAGTCGACAATGCCGTCGACCGAGCCCGGCGCGCGCAGCCAGTCATTGACCGCCAGCCGCACCTTGTCCTTGTCGTCGCTGGCGTATTTGGCGCCCTTGAACGGCAGGATTTCCGCAACATAGACTTTGATGCCATGTTCGTGGGCGCGGGCGACGATCTGCTTGTAACCGGCGATGACGTCGTCGGCCGTGACGGCGGGCTGACCGGCGTCGCCGATATGGCCGATATCGTTGATGCCTTCCAGCATGACGATATAGCCGACATTGGGCAGGCTGAGCACATCGCGGTCGAAGCGCGCCAGGGCGCTGGTCCCCGTCACCTCGTGCAGGATGCGGTTGCCGGCGATCGATTCGTTGGCCACGGCATAGGGCTTATGCGCCGCGATCAGCCGCTGCGCCAGCACGTCGCTCCACCGCGCCACGGGCTTGGTGACGTCGTCGCCCGAGTCGGTGATCGAATCGCCATAGGCAACGACGGTCTTCGCATTCGGCGCGGCCAGCACGTCGATACCGCCCAACACCGGGCGGCTGCGCAAGCTCTGCACCGTCGGGAAGTCGGCGCCGGCGGTGAAGTTGCCCGGGCCCGAGACCGAGGCCGGATTGCGGTCGCTGTGCGAGGTCGACAGCGCCGTCTTTTCCGGGAAGAACAGGCTGATATCGACGACCTGGGCATTGCCGAGCGTCACGGCGATATCGTCGGTCAGCACCGGCGCGCCGGCGGCGATGGTAAAGTCGGCCTTGCCCCCGACCGTCACCGGGATGAACTTCTCGACGCCGCCGTCCATATAGCCCAGCGACGCCGCGCCGATATGCATGTCGGTCGGCCCATGCTCATTGCTCAGCAGCAGACGGAAATCGCCGCCGCCCAGCGTGACGCGCACCGGAAACCGCACGGTGGCGTTTTCGACCGTGTCGGCCTTGGCCGGGTCGACGGCGCGCACCGACGTGCCCATGGTGCGCACCCAGGCGCCATCCGCCGCCGAAGCCGCTCCGGCCAGCAGCCAAGCCGCCGCCGTCAGAGCCAATATCTTTTTCATTGTGCGCCTCCCATGATGGCGAAGCTGTAAGCCGCTTCGTCCGGTTTGTGGACCGGCAGGGTGATGTGCAACCCGCCGGCGTCCTGTGTATAGGCCAAGCTTTGCCCCAGCAATTCAACCCGGCTGATCTTTTTACCGGCCAGCACGGCGAAGGTCGCCGTATCCCCGGCCGGCCATTTCAGGGCGATGGCGTAAAGCGTCGTCCCCTTGGTTGTGAAGCGGAAATCGCCCTCCGACGCCTCGGTCCATGGCCGCGTGCCATAGATCGCCTCGCCATTGGCCGAGAGCCACCGGCCGATGCCGCGCAGGGTCGCCTGCTGCGCGTCCGGGATCGTGCCGTCAGCCATGGGCGAGATGTTCAGCGTGTAATTCCCACCCTTGGCCACGGTGTCGATCAGCTTGGGCAGGATCGCCTCGACCGTCGACACGCTCATGCCGTCGGTATAGCCCCAGGTCGAGCCGATGGTGTCGTCGACCTCCCAGTCCTGGTTGGCGCGAATGCCAGACGGCGAACGCGTGCCGACCTTTTCGAAGTCGAGCACGCTGCCGACCTGTTGCGTGTCGTCATTGGACGGCGCCATGGCGATCCACTTGGTCGACAGGGTCACCGGCTGGCCCCAGGCCTTGCCGCGATTGTAGTAATAGGCGGCGACATGTTCCTTCAACGGATCGAGCACGCGTAGGTTCACGCCATTGTCCCACCACAGGATGTCCGGGTGGTACCTGTCGATCAGTTCGAGATTGCGTTCGACCCAGTCCGTCAAAAAGGCCTGCATCGCCGCCGGGCTGCGGTCGGCGACGTGGTACCAGGCGGCCCACTTCGGATCGTAGAGATCGGCCTTTTCCGCCTTGAGTTGGGCGTCCAGCGCCGGATCGGGATTGACGAAGGTGAAGTTCTCCATGCCGTGGTTCGACACGCCGAACTTCAGGCCCTGCCTGCGCACAGCCGTCTCAAGGTCGCCGATCAGGTCGCGGTGCGGCCCCATCTTCACGGCGTTGACCGGCGTCAGGTCGCTGTTCCAGTTGGCGAAGTTGTCGTGGTGCTGGGCGGCGGGGATGACGTATTTCGCTCCCGCCTCCTTGAACAGTTCCGCCCAGGCGTCGGGGTTCCATTTGGCCGCCGTGAACAACGGGATCAGGTCCTTGTAACCGACCTTGTCCTGCGGCCCGAAATGCTGGGCATGCCACGCGGCGTCCGAGCCGGTGTACATGTGCTTTTCGTACCATTCGTTGTGGTGCGCCGCCGCCGAATAGACGCCCCAATGGATGAAGATGCCGAACTTGGCGTCGGCGAACCAGGCTGGCGCGGCGTAGTTGGCCTTGATCGACGCCCAATCGGCCGCCACCGGCCCCGGCGCCATCGGGGTTTTCACAGCCGCATCGGCCCTGGCGACGATGGCCGCGGTTGCCGGCGGTCCCATGACGCCGTAGTCGTAGAGCTTCGATTCGGGCACGCCGCCGCGATCCGGCAAGGGCAAGGGCTCGGCCGACGCCCATCCGGCCGTCAAGGCCGTGATGGCTGTTGCCGTGATCGCCCAGACTTTTCCCACCGCATCCTCCGTTTTGTATGACAATAGCTGTATCAATCAGCATCGAGCAGGTAAATACACCTCTGATCATTCACGGCGCTGGATTTATCCTCCGTCGCCGTAAAACCAAAAAGACACAGACAACTCATCGAGGGAACCCCATGCCGAAGCTTCGCACCGCCCTGCTTGCCCTGCCCCTGTTGCTGGCCACCGGCGCCCACGCCGCGCCTGCGTTCCACAAGGCGTTCGTCTTCGGCCAGGGCGCCAGGACGTCGGAGGATACGGTCGGCGTGGCCCAGCCGGCGCCTTATTCGCAGGGCTGGGGCTACGGCTTCGAAGGCGACCTGCCGGCGGCCGGCGCGTCGAGCGTCGGCGGCAAGCCCTTCTTCTTCAGCTTCGACGCGCCGGAGGGCAATTACAGGATCACCGTGACCCTGGGCGCCGACGCCGCGTCCGACACCACGATCAAGGCCGAGCTGCGCCGCCTGATGGCCGAGCCCGTGGCCGTGCCGGCCGGCGGCACGGTGACCCGGACCTTCATCGTCAATGTGCGTACGCCTGCCCTGCCCGGCGGCGGGGTCGTCAAGCTGAAGGCGCCGCGCGAAAGCGAACAGGAGGCGCGCGACTGGGACAGCCGCGTCACGCTGGAGTTCGATGGCGCCAATCCGGAAGTGAAGAGCCTCACCGTCGATGCCGCTGATGTGCCGACCATCTACCTGCTGGGCGACTCGACCGTCTGCGACCAGATGGGCGAGCCCTACGCCTCGTGGGGCCAGATGCTGCCCGACTTCTTCAAGCCGGGCGTGGCTATCGCCAACCACGGCGAATCGGGGGAATCGGTGTCGGCCAGCATCGGCCGCGGCCGCTTCGACAAGATCCTGTCGCTGATCAGGCCAGGCGATGTGTTCATCGTCCAGTTCGGCCACAACGACATGAAGGAAAAGGCCAAGGACCCGGACGCGGCTAAGAAATACAAGGCCGGCCTGATCGAATGGGCGAAGGCCGTCAAGGCCAAGGGCGCAACCGCCGTCATCGTTACACCGATGAATCGCCATACCTTCGAAAACGGCAAGGTGATCAACAGCCTGGAGGAATATCCTCAGATGGCGCGTGAGGCCGCGGCCGAATCCGGCGCGCAGCTGATCGACCTCAACGCCCAGTCGAAGATCCTCTACGAATCCTTCGGCGAACAGGGCTCGCTGCACCTGTTCGAACACAACGAAGACTACAGCAAGATGGACGCGACGCACCACTCGCCGTTCGGCGCCTACGAGCTGGCCAAGATCATCGTCGAAGGCCTGCGCGCGGACAAGCTGCCGATCGCCAAACAGGTGCGCGACGACCTGCCGCGCTTCGATCCGGCCCATCCGGATGCCGAGGCGGACTTCAAGGTTCCCCCGTCGGCCAGCTTCGCCACGGCCAAGCCGTTCGGATCATAGCTATATGGCTGACATCATGTAGTTCAGGAGCGCGCCGACCGCCAGGTTCAGTGTGACGACGACAAAGGCCGCCGTCGTCACACCGCGCCCAAACCGGTTGTACACCCAGTAAGCGCCCATCCACACCGGCACCGCCGCCAGGACCTGCACCCCGAGGTGCCAGTTTCCGCGCATGATCTGCGTAATCGCGTGGCAGAGGAAAAGACCCGCCGCGATACCCCCCAGAACGGCACCCCGCTTCCAACCGGGCCATTGCGGAAGCCGAGGCTCGACATATCCCAGCAAGGCCATGGACGAGGCAAAACTCGATGCGACGGAATTGACAATGATGAGCGCCCAGAACGACGTCGACATATGAAAGTTGGCGCTTTCGAGCCTCATAATTGCCACCCAGGCCACCACGAGGGCCGGGAAGAACCAGAGCCAATGCCGATTGCGACCGAAATCGACGCTTCGCAACAGCCATGACCGGCCTTCACCCGACCGTGCCGCGAAGCCGAAAGTCACGGCCAGTGTCAATATCAGCCATAGCCACTGAAGCGCTGTTCCCGGGGCGCCACCAAGACCGAACGGCCCCTGGGCTAGGCCAAGCAAGAGATCGATCGCGGCGAGAATGGCCAGGAAAACCCACAGGCCACCCCGCGGCCGGACGACCGCATCCACCAACCCGGGCTCAGATGCTGATCCAGGCGCGCCCTCGTCGGGCTTCGCCACGGTGGCTGCGGCCATCGGCGCGACTTTCTCTGTCTCTGTCTCTGTCTCTGTCTCTGGCGGTGGCGGTGGCGGTGGCGGTGGCGGTGGCGGTGGCGGTGGCGGTGGCGG